>Ga0194037_1000222_pt1 | contig 44541 bp, 49 predicted proteins | sample JunL306m_MetaG_FD_148653 | JGI IMG/M metagenome (GOLD analysis project Ga0194037, IMG submission 148653) | Anoxic zone freshwater microbial communities from boreal shield lake in IISD Experimental Lakes Area, Ontario, Canada - Jun2016-L304-6m | ecosystem: Environmental > Aquatic > Freshwater >... | reverse complement strand
GCCTTTGAGTACACAAGCCAGTGGGCAAAGGCGTTGCCATTTAGGCAATCGCAGGCTGATAAGAATCCAAATGATCCAGGTTCGTTGTTGGCGCTTGCCACCGACTTTGCGAAATTAGGACAAATGGATAAGGCAAACCCTCTCATTGCGCGAATTCAGCAAGTTAAGCCAGGAAGCGATCAAGCCAAGGCAGCTCAGGCGCTCACCAAAGGATAGGGTCGCCCTTATGTCAGATCGCCAAAAGAGCGTAGCCATTATTGGACAAGGGTATGTGGGGCTGCCGTTGGCGATGGCTGCCGTTGATGCGGGCTGGAGCGTCATTGGGGTGGAGAACTCCAGAGCGAAATATGAGGGCATTGCTGCGGGCGTTAGCCCAGTTGAAGATGTTGCCTCCGAATTAATTAAAGATGCGATGTCTGCGGGCAAATACAAAATCACCAATGATGTGAGCGATGTTGCGGGCGCATCCATTGTTGTGATCTGCGTGCCGACTCCGCTAAACGATAAACGCGAACCTGATTTAGCGATTCTTGAATCAGCTGTTTCTGGGATTGCTCCATATTTGGTCTCTGGCACATTGGTGATTAGTGAATCAACTTCTTATCCGGGCACAGTGCGCGAAGTTGTTGCACCGATGATCGCTCGATTGAAATCATCGGTAGATATTCATGTAGATATCGCCGTGGCTCCAGAGCGAGTCAATCCAGGTGATGTGAAGTATCACCAGAAGAACACACCGCGTTTGGTGGGTGGTTTAGACGAAACCTCTACTCGTCGAGCAGTGGATTTTTATTCAACTATCTGCGATGAAGTTGTAGAGGTTTCGGCGCCCGAGGTTGCCGAGACTGCCAAGTTGTTGGAGAACACTTTTAGGTTAGTAAATATTGCGCTAGTCAATCAGTTGGCGCAGTTATGCGCTGATCAAAATATCAATGTGCACGAAGTCATTGATGCAGCATCGACGAAGCCCTACGGGTATATGAAATTCACACCGAGTGTGGGTGTGGGCGGACACTGCATTCCTGTTGATCCGATGTATCTGTCTTGGTGGGCAGAGAAAAATGGTTCAAAGGCATCCATCATTGATGAGTCTGATTCTATTAACTTAGGTATGCCGATCTACGTATCAAAGCGAGTGCGTGCTTTGATTCCTGTGGCTGCTAAGTCACAGCGAGTTTTGATCATGGGCGTTGCATATAAGCCGGGTGTTTCTGATGTTCGCGAAACTCCAGCTACGGCGTTGCGCGATGACTTGATTGCACAAGGGTGTGAGGTTGCCTGGCTAGATCCATTGGTTTCAGAATGGGATGGCCTCACTCCTGTTGGTGTCGAATGGGAGTGTGACGCAGCTGTTGTTGCAACGGCACAACCAGGGATGCCTGTTGCGGTTGTTGCGGGGCGCGGAGTGCCAGTTTTGGATTGCACCGGTGCGTTCGCTCACTTAGAAAATGTGACGCGGCTTTAGTTCTTTCTTGCTGAACTAATTCTTTAAGTATTCAACCAAGTCTTTAATGATGGTTTCAAGGTTGCGTGTAGGCGCCCAACCTGTAAGTGTCTTGATGCGAGTGATGTTGGGGACACGACGTTCCATATCTTCAAATCCAGGTGCGTAGGCCTCTTCATAACTCATGTGAACTATCTTGCTGCTGGATCCGGTGATCTCGATGACCTTCTTTGCTAAATCGTTAATGGAGATCTCGCCGCTGTTACCGATGTTGACGACCGTGCCGATTGTGTTTTTGGAAGCGGTGACTTGAATGAGCGCTTCGACAACGTCGTAGACATGGCCAAAGCATCGAGTCTGTGTACCTGCTCCGTAGATGGTGATGTCTTCATTGGCAAGGGCAGATGCAACAAATCGTGGAACAACCATTCCGTAGGCTCCAAGTTGACGTGGGCCAACGGTGTTAAAGAATCGGACGATACGCACTTGCAAATTCTTTTCCTGGAAATATGCGTAGGCCAAAGATTCATCAATTGCTTTTGCTTGAGAATAAGACCAGCGCAAAGTAAGAGGGGATCCCATGAAGCGGTCATCATCTTCGCTCAAAGAGTCGGCGATATTCTTTCCATACACTTCGGAACTACTAGCGATCAGAACTTCTTTATGGTGCTTGTCTGCCGCCTCTAGAACATTCTCGGTACCGCGAATGTTGGTCATCAAAGAATCCAGTGGATGTTCCAAAATATTAAAGACGCCCACGGCTGCCGCTAGGTGGTAGGTGAAGTCGGCCTCGGCCACTAACTTCTCGACGATCGCGGCGTCCATGATGGAGCCTTCGATAAAGGTGAACTTGTCGCTGGCCTGGGCGGCGCTCAGGTTCTCCATGCGGCCGGTGGCTAGGTTGTCCAAGACGGTGACGCTGTGGCCATCGGCAATAAGGCGGTCGGTGAGGTGTGAACCGATGAAACCGGCTCCACCAGTGACTAATACGCGCATAGGGCCAGCATATTGCCTCGCGCGGGTCACTTTGGGATGCTCAGGGCCGGTGCCAAGGCTTCACACATATAACTCCCAGGAAATTAGGGTTATCTTCAGTCATGACCCAGAACGCACGTAAGACTCACGAGAAGCCAGCCGGTGGAGTCGATTGGGCGGCCCTTCTTACCGGGCTAGGCCTGGGGATCACAGTTGCCATGCAACTCACCACCATAAAGCGCTCAGATATTGCAAGCGTGTACGCGAGCATTAACTCATTCTCGCGTTTGTGCGCACTGGTTGGAACATATTTTGCACTCCTTGGAATTTTATTAGTTGCCCGTATCCCATGGGTGGAACGCGGAGTTGGCCATGATCGCCTTGTTACATGGCACCGCAAGTTAGGGCCGTACGCGCTTTTCCTTGTGGGCTTTCACGTTCTCTTTGTGATTCTTGGTTATGCCGGTCAAGATCACATCCCGCTCTATAAAGAATTGTGGCGCGTGCTCACGCAGTATCCATGGATGTGGGCTGGCTTGGCAGGATTTATTTTGATGATGATGGCGGGAATTTCTTCCTATAAGAAAGCTCGCGCGAAGATGAGCTACGAGACATGGTGGATCATCCATATCTACATGTATCTCGCTGTCGCTCTTTCATTCATGCATCAAGTTTTGGATGGACCGATGTTTATCGGGCATCCACTCAATCGTTTGTATTGGACCGGTCTCTACCTCTTTATGGCAGCGAGCATTGTGATTTGGCGCCTAGGTATTCCTATCTTTAGGTCCATGCGACATAACCTTAAAGTCGATCGCGTTGTTATTGAAGGCCCTGGTGTTATCTCAGTCATCATGCGTGGTCGCAAACTTCGCGCACTCGCTGCAGAGGGCGGACAGTTCTTTGGTTGGCGCTTCTTTGCGCGCAATCACTTACTCATGTCGCACCCGTATTCATTATCGGCCGCACCAACAGAACACTTGCTTCGCATTACCGTGAAAGATCTCGGTGATCATTCGCGCTCGCTGGCGTACTTAAAGCCGGGTACTCGCGTATTTGTTGAAGGTCCATACGGTGCATTTACCGCTGGTCGTTCATCACGCCCCCATGTTGTACTTGTCGGCGGTGGTGTAGGTATCACACCTATTCGCGCGATCATGGAAGAGTTCCGCGACGGAGTTCAAATGGATGTCATTTATCGTGCATCGCGCGAGGAAGACCTTGTTCTACGCGAAGAAATTGATTATTTGGCGGCGCAATCAGAGGGCACAACGCGTGTGCATTACCTTATTGGCTCGCGAAAACAACACCCGATGGATGCCAAAACTTTGCGCAAGTTAGTGCCTCGCTTTGCTGACTCCGATATCTACATCTGTGGCCCTGGGCCACTAGTAGAGGCTGTTCGCCAAGCCGCCAAGGACTGTGGCGTCCCCAAGAACCGCTTCCATGACGAAGCTTTTGCTTTCCATTCAGATTGATGGCTGGCTAAACTCTTAATGAAAACCATGAAAACAACCATGAAAGCAAGCTGTAAAAGTCGCACCGTTCACACCGATGCAATTCAGGACACTCACAGGTTCGTAGTCGAAAGTACAGCTGTTGATGCGAGTCAACGTCCAAACAGGGGGTCGGAATGAAACGGGCGCTGCTTATTGCAGGAGGCACTATCGGTGGCTTAGGCGCAGTTTTGTCGATCACACCACCACAATTAGGCGCCAGTGCAACATCACCTGGCACCAGCCTTGGTGGCGGCACGACTAATGCGGGGGCTGGGCTTGGGTCCGGTACACAAACTTCTGCTGCAGGTCCTCAGGCTGCAACACCAGTAGCAACGCCCGTTTCAACGACACCTGCTGCGGCAACTCCTTCGCCTTCTGCGACAAAAAAGAAGAAGACGACACATGTAACAACAACGAAGAAGGCAACACCTGCCGCAACAAAAACACAAGGTGGCACTGCAACAACGCCATCTGCAACTCCTACGCAATCGCAGACACCAACTCCAACGCCAACACCAACAAAAACGCAGACACCAACTCCAACGCCAACACCAACTCCAACGCCAACACCAACCAAAACACAAGCTCCTCCGCCACCTGCAACAAAAGGTGTATCAGGAACATTTACTGGAAATGTGTATCAAGCAAATCAAGGTGGTCGCGTATGGGGAAATGTTCAAGTAACAGTGACTTTGGTTGATGGTGCAATTTCTACAATTCAAGCATCACAAAATCCACAAAGCAGTGGGCAGTATGCATTCAATTGGTTGACTCCCGCAATCAAAACTCAAAAACTCACCGTAAAAGATGTTATGGCAATCGCTCCATCATCTCTTCTGGGAAGTAACTCTGGAGCTTCCTATTCGGCGATGGCCTATTGGCAATCACTACAGTCTGCTCTCACTAAATCTGGCGCATAAGCGCCATGAAGAAGTTCTTATTAATCTCAGCAGGAACCGTTAGTGGTCTCGGTGGCGTTCTTCTCTTAAACCATCCCAATTTAGGTAGCACTAGCAGTCTGACTGCGGTGGCAGGAAAAAGTTCTACAACTACTGCATCGGCACCTGTTGCCGCCGCACCTGCAGCATCCAAACCGGCTGCAGCTGCGCCGACTGCTGCCAAACAAACGGGCGGAACATTCGTTGGAAGCGCAGTGGATGTTGGTTATGGAACGGTTCAAGTTTCCATCACAGTAAAGAATGGCAAAGTTACCGATGCCAAAGCGCTACAGGCACCCACAGGGCGCAGTGATCGCTACACACAATTTGCTGTACCAATTCTGATTCAAGAAACGCTACAAGCCCAATCTGCGCATATCCAAGGCGCATCAGGCGCTTCATACACCTCTTACGGCTGGGCTACCTCACTTCAAGTTGCCCTCACTAAAGCTGGATTGTGACATCATCGGAGGTATGGCGCGCGTAGTTCGTGAGATTGCAGTCTGGGGCACAGTCCTCTACATCGACGTTGCTTCTCCTGACGTTGATGAAGATGCACTCAATGTTGGCCTAGATGCCGCACGCGATTTCTCCTTTCACGTTGATGAAGTTTTCTCGACCTATAAACCCGAATCAGTTGTTTCACAATTACGGCGCAATGAAATAGCAATAGAAGAAACAAGTGAAGAAGTAAAAGAAGTTTGGAACCGTTGTATTTCCGCGCGCGATATGTCAGGTGGCGCGTTTAATCCATGGTCGGTTGAAGGTGGCTTTGATCCATCCGGGCTCGTAAAGGGTTGGGCTGCAGATAAATGTGCAGATATTGTTCAAGCACACGGCGCTAAACATGTTTTAGTAAATGCCGCCGGAGACCTCACACTCCGTGGTGGAACTCTGATTGATGGCATTGTTACCCCATGGTCTATCGGTGTTGTGAATCCCGAAAACCGCCAAGAGACAGTAAAACATTTTCAGATTTCAGATGGCGCCATTGCAACAAGTGGAACCTACGAGCGCGGGGCACATATCGTTGATCCGCATACGGGCATGATCGCCATCGGTGCGAAATCTGCCACCGTTATTGGTCCCGATGGCGCATTGGCTGATGCGCTGGCCACGGCGTTAATGGTGGAAGGGCGAGATGGCGCGATAATTTTTGGAAATCCCGAACTCGCTGATTATTCAGCGTGGGTAATAGATCGGCATGGCGATGTGGCTTGGAGTCTGGGCCCGCTTTCATAGGGCAGGATTAAGCCATGATCGAAACAACGGGTGGTTTCACATCTGCCGGCCTTGCGTTAGAAGCGCAAGCGCTGACCTTGCCCTCACTGACCATCACAGAAGCAGTTGAGCTCGGCGAGATTGCGGGGCAGTTAGGTCGCGATCGCGCACACCCAATCGCCGTTGAAGTTCGACTCCTGGACTGGACCGTCTTTCACCTTTCTTTGCCAGGCTCGGAACCCAAGAATGATTCGTGGATGAATCGCAAAGCTCGCGTTGTTTTGGCCACGGGGCATTCCACAATGTATGAACGCGTATTGGCCGAAGAACAAGGTATCGATTGGTATGCAACGAAAGGTTTGCCGGAGGAGACGCACGCCATTCATGGCGGAGGTTTGGCACTGAATGTAAAAGGTGTGGGCCTGGCTGGAATCTTGCTCATTAGTGGTCTGCCACAAGTGCAAGATCATTTACTCGGCGTTGAAGTTATCGCTGAATTCTTGGCGCGCAAAGGTGAACTTGCGTGAGCATCTGGGTTGCTGGTGAAGTTCTGATCGACGTTCTGCCTACTGGACCCGTTGTTGGCGGTGGCCCTGCCAATACCGCAAAGGCGCTCGCACGCCTTGGGCATGATGTCGAATTTATCGACGGCATATCCATGGACGCATATGGAGTAAGTGCCCGAAAAGAATTCCTCCGAGATGGCGTCAAACTTACTCACGCATTCAGTAGTGATAAACCTACCTGCACCGCACAAGTCAACATTGACGACAAAGGTGGGGCTTCCTACATCTTCACAATAGATGGCACCGCTACTTTTGATTTCGCTGACACATGGTTACCAGATCCTTCACGGTATAAACCAAGCCTTTTGCATGTGGGCACATTGGTCACAATTGTGGAACCCGGGTGTCATGTATTGCACGAATGGGCAATGCGTACCGCAGAATTCGCACCTATAGTTTTTGATCCCAACATTCGCCCTTCAGTGATCAGTGATCGCGACCTCTATGAAGCAGCGGTTGAAAAATGGGTTGCAATTTCAACAGTAGTAAAAGTGAGCGATGACGATCTTGCTTGGCTATTTCCCGGCTTGGATCCAGTAGATGTTGCACATCGATGGGTTGCCGATGGCGTTGCCATGGTTGTCATTACCCGCGGAGCCGATGGGTTAACAGCAGTTACCGCGCATGAAGTATGCAACGTGGCTGGGGTGCGGGTAGAAGTGATTGACACGGTGGGTGCGGGCGATACCGTAGGCGCAATCCTTGTTGAGGGAATTCTTGAATACGGAGTCCTTAACTTGCACGGCCAGATGCTTCGAGAAGTTCTCCATCGCGCAAGCATTGCGGCGTCAATCACCTGCGGCCGTAAGGGCGCCCAACCTCCGAGCAAGTTCGAACTTCAAGATGCACTAGAGCAGTTAGAGAATCGGGAATAGACATGCAATTCATTGATGACGCCGAATTTCAGATCGCTATCGATCTAGATCAAGGTGGGCGCATTGCCTCACTCAAATGGTGCGACATGGAATTTGCTATGCCCTTTCGCGGAGAAGTTCCTACGTGGGGTTGGTATCCGATGGCGCCGTGGGCTGGGCGCATTCGCGATGGAATCATCAAAAACCCTGCGGGCAAAGGCTTTCAACTGCCGACCACATTTGATCCACCTAATGCACTTCATGGCTTTGGCTTGACTTCCTCATGGAGAGAAATAGGTCCAGGGCGCTCACTCCTTGAATTTCCTGCGCCGTACGGTGGAGCCAGTGTTGAGCAAACCATTGAAGTCCTCGATGATGCTGTGCGCTGGAGTTTGGAATACGACTCAGGAAATTGCGACCTGCCAGCATGGCTTGGCTTTCATCCGTGGTTTCCGCGCGACTTAGGTCATGGCGATAGCGCAGAAGTAGATTTCACAGCAATCACAATGCTTGAACGTGGTGATGATGGGCTGCCTAATGGCAATCGCATTTCGCCATCGAAACAACCATGGGATGACGCCTTCACTGAGATTCGCGGAGTACCAGCAGTCATTTGGGAAGGTGCCGCTCGCATCGATATTGAATCCGATGCTCCGTGGTGGGTTGTCTATACCGAAGATCACGAAGGCGTCTGTATCGAACCTGCAACTGCGCCACCGGATGCCGCCAATCTTGGTATCACAGGCGAGCATTACATCGAAGCGCTATTTCTATTTTCAAAGGAGCAGTAATGATCAACCGTGAACACTTAGCCGCGTTAACTGAATTAGAGAAGGCGCGCTTTTTGGCCACCCATCCAAAGAGTGGTGAACTCTTTGAGCAGGCAAAGAAAGTTATGCCCGGCGGCGTTCCGATGTCATGGATGGCCAAGTGGCCAGGTGCCTACCCTGTCTTCATTGAGAACGCACTCGGTGCACGTTTTGAAGATGTCGATGGAAATAGCTACATAGATTTCTGTTTAGGCGATACCGGATCCATGACCGGGCATTCACCTGCGCCGACCGTTGCCGCAATACGCGATCAAGCAGGCCGTGGAATTACAGCAATGCTGCCGACTGCTGATGCTGTCGCGGTATCCACAGAGTTGGCTGCTCGTTTTGGTCTACCACTCTGGCAATTTACTGTTTCGGCTACGGATGCCAACCGCCATGTGCTTCGATACTCCCGCTTGATTACGGGCAAATCAAAGATCATCGTGATTGATCGTTGCTATCACGGAAGTGTTGACGAAACTTTTGCAACTTTGGCCGATGATGGCAGCACGGTTTCTCGTGAAGGAAATATTGGCGCTCCAGTGCCAATGGATCAGACAACCCGCGTTGTTGAATTCAATGATCTTGCAAGAATGGAAGCCGCCCTTGCCCATGGCGATGTTGCTGCAATCTTGATGGAACCTGCGATGACAAATGTGGGCATCGTTCTTCCTGAAGATGGTTACCTCCATAAAGTTGGAGAACTAGCAAAGAAATATGGTGCTATTTGGATCATTGATGAGACGCACACAATTTCTGTTGGCGCTGGCGGCATGACTAAGGATCTTGGGCTTAAGCCAGATTTCTTAACCATTGGTAAAGCCATTGGCGGAGGAATCCCAACAGGAACATTCGGAATGACACACGAGATTGCGGCGCAAATTGCCAAGCGTGTAGAGCTCGATGTAATTGATACCGGCGGAATCGGCGGAACTCTTGCGGGTAATGCACTATCTCTTGCCTCTATGCGGGCCACACTTTCACAGGTTCTAACTCCCGCCGCATTCGAATCCATGATTGCGTTGGGTACGCGTTGGTCTGATGGCGTGGATGCTGCAATTGCAAAATTTAATTTGCCGTGGCATTGCAATCGCCTTGGAGCACGTGGTGAATATGTTTTCAGGTCAAGGGCTCCGCGCACTGGGCGCGAAGCTGCAGAGGCAGGAGATTTCGAACTTGAGCAGTTCATACATCTACGTTTGCTCAACGACGGATTTCTTTTAACGCCTTTTCACAATATGGCGCTGATGTCACCGGCTACGACGCAAGCAGATGTAGATGCACACACCAGTGCATTTGCTGCCATGTGTGCCGATTTAGTTAAAGCCTAGGCTGGTGTAGAGCGCCGAACCTTTCTGGTTGTCAGCGTCGACATACAACATAGCGTCCTTGATGCCTTTGTTGAGTAAGTAGTTCATTGCAGCGATCGAAACTGCTTTGCCAATTCCTTGGCCTATGAATTCTGGATCAACTCCAACGACGTACAACTCACCGGTCGGCTCTTGGTGTACAAGGTCATGATGGATTTTGGTCCAACAGAAGCCAACAATATGTCCGCCCTCAACCGCAACAAAGAAACCTTGAGCATCAAACCAAGGTTCGGCTATGCGGTTTTCTAGATCTTCGATCGCCCAGTTACCTTGGTCGGGGTGCCCATCAAATATCTTGTTGTTGAGGTCTAGCCATTCTTGCTTGTGGAGGTTTGGATTAAAATTTTCGATCGTGAATTCATGAGCGCTATCTGGGATGGGATCTTGCAACGACCGGTGGATCTTCAATATGTGGCGCATATTTAAACGCGCTCGGAGGCGTGACTCTCTTTATTGCCGGTGGGCAATGTGAAGCGGTAACCAACGTTGCGGACAGTTCCGATGATGGATTCAAACTCAGGGCCCAACTTGGATCGTAAGCGCCGGATATGTACATCAACGGTGCGCGTGCCACCGAAATAGTCATATCCCCAAATCTCTTGCAAGAGTTGTGCACGCGTAAAAACGCGCCCGGGGTGCTGTGCCAAGTACTTGAGTAATTCAAATTCTTTGAAGGTGAGATCTAAAGTGCGTCCCTTGACCTTTGCGGTGTACGAATTCTCATCAATAACAATGTCGCCGCTTCTAATTTCACCGGATGTCGGATCAGCAGCATTTCTAATCGCTGTGTGTTCACCAACGGCAATTCGAATACGTGCTTCAACTTCTGCAGGACCTGCAGTATCCAAAATGACATCTTGTACGCCCCACTCGTGACTCATTGCAGAGAGTCCACCCTCAGTGGTGATCAAGATCAGTGGCGCACCTACTCCTGTTGTTGTGAGTAAACGCGTAAGGCTCTTAGCTGCAGGTAATTCGCGTCTAGCATCAATGAAAACAATATCTGTCTCTGGAATATCAACCAGGATGCTGCCTTCAGCGGCCATGATTCGCACGTTATGTTGAAGCAATCCAAGTGCGGGAAGAACTTCGGCGCTTGCTCCCAATGTATTTGTTAAGAGCAGGACTCGGGCCATTGTGCAGTCCGCCTCTCTTTTACATCTTCGCGTTGATGGGCAAGACTACTACTGTGAAATCACTTGCTCCAATTCTGATTGTGCTACTACTAACCAGCATTTATGGTTTTTGGTACAAGAGCAGTCGCGGCAAAGTCCGGGCCGCCAAGGGTCCTAATACTGGGCTCACTGAGGCCATTCTCGGCGAATCTCTAGGTGCTCGTGGCACATTAGTGCAGTTCTCATCAGCATTTTGTACTCCGTGCCGAGCAACCCGTGCGCTCATAGAGAATGTCGTGAAGGACCTCTCTGACATCAGGCATATTGAGATTGATGCTGAAGCACATCTGGATCTGGTTCGCAGCTTGGATATTCGCTCGACTCCAACAACTTTGTTTTTGAATTCAGCAGGAGTAGAAGTCGGACGCGCTGTCGGTGCGCCAAAGCGAGAACAAATTACTTCGGCAATTGCTTTGCTTCAGTAGCTATATTGCAAAGGTGCAAACCTCTCGCAAGTAGTCTTTTTCAATGACCTTCTCTACTATTCACGTATGTTCCAGATCGAACCCAATGCATTTACTAAGCGCCGTGTATTAGATTTTGGCCGCTTAGCGGGTTCGTTGTGTCGAATGTGATGTAGGCGTTTTCTAGCTTTTACATCCATTCAACTCAAACAAAGGAACTTTCAATGTCACCTATAATTTCTCAGCAACAAGGCACTAAAGCAATTTCTATCGACGCACGTGGTCCACGTTTTTCTGCCGGCATCACTGTAGTTCTTTTGAGCACCGCACTCGCTACACACTCTGTATGGGTTCTCGTTGCTCAAGGTGTTGTCTTTGCGATTGGTGCAATTCGTGGTCCTCAATTCACGCCGTATGCAGCAATCTTTCGAACAGTGGTGCGCCCGCGCCTAAAGGGCGAAGTCCCAACGGAGGATGTGCGTCCACCACAGTTCGCTCAATCGGTCGGACTACTTTTTGCCTTGGTTGGTATCGCTGGATCAGTCGCACATTTACCGCTCGTTTTCACGATTGCTGTGAGTTTTGCGCTTGCTGCAGCCTTTCTCAATGCAGCATTCAATTTCTGCCTTGGATGCGAGATTTACCTTCTACTGCTACGCCTGAAGTAGACTGACGTTCATGGCCGAACAGCATGAACTTCGAGATCGAGGACTTCGACTCACACCACAGCGAGAACTCGTGTTATCTGCCGTCCGCGAACTCGGACATGCAACACCAGAAGAAGTTGCAGAGAAAGTACGCCAGAGCCATCCCGGGATTAATCTTTCGACGGTCTATCGAAATCTAGAGACTCTGGAAAATGTTGGGCTTGTACAACACACCCACCTTGGTCATGGCGGCGCTACGTATCATGCTGCTGAAGAACTAACCCATTTGCATTTAGTGTGCGGTGTTTGCGGTTCGGTCGGAGATGCACCGATTGAATCGGCTGCAAGTTTTGTTACTTCACTTGCCGATGATTATGGTTTTAGAACCGATGTCAGCCACTTCGCGATTTATGGAACCTGCGCCGATTGTTTTGATCCGAACTTGTAATGAGCGCTGTTCTCGTTGAAGCAGGACCCGATGCAGGGGCCGTATGGCATTTTGGTGAACCTACCAAAGAGCAACGAGCGCTAGCGGCAGGACTTGCATGGGCTGATCTTTCTCATCACGAAATCATTTCGATCACAGGTGAAGATCGGTTGACTTGGCTGCATTCACTCACCACCCAACATCTTGAAAATCTCACTCCAGGGCAATGGCAGCAAGCACTTATTTTGGATCCTCAAGGACATATCGAACATCAATTTAATCTTGTTGATGATGGAATAACTACGTGGCTGGTTCTGGACCCAGGTCGCGCAAGTGCACTTCTTGAGCATTTACAGAAGATGAAATTTATGCTCCGGGTCGACGTGCGCGATGTTTCCGGAGAATTTGCAATCTTGCGGGCTCCAGGTGCAACCGATGATTTAGGAGGCCCCTATGCGTTAGTCCCACATGCGGAGCTTCCGGCGATGAAGGAAACCTTTTCAACAATAGCAACTCAGGTAGGAACATGGGCACTTGATGCAGAACGTGTGGCCGCTGGAAGACCACGCATAGGTTTTGAAACCGATCACAAATCCATTCCTAATGAAATCGGATTACTGAACAAAGCAGTGCATATGAATAAAGGTTGTTATCGTGGACAAGAGACTGTTGCCAAGATTGCAAACCTGGGTAATCCCCCTCGTCGCTTAGTGCTGCTTCATCTGGATGGAAGTGTTGTGACCATTCCCGCAGCAGGTGCAGCAGTAGAAAAAGATGGCGTTAAAGTTGGCTTCATCGGCACCGTAGCCCGTCATCATGAACTCGGAACCATTGCACTTGCCGTTGTTAAGCGCTCGACGCCAATGGATGCCGAATTAACTGTCGATGGAATTCCAGCGACTCAAGAGGATATTTAATAGACCAACGCTTGCGTAGCATCGCCCATAATCTCTTCTACAAATGATGCTGCCCCTGCAATACGAATTCCTGCAATTTGGTCGCCATCTTTAATGTTGCGTCGCACCGCGCATTGCGTGCAAAGGGTTACTGTCCCACCGGCAATGAGAGCCGCAAGCATGTGGTCCAGCGGCGCAGAATGAGGAAGTGAAAATTCGCTCGCTCTTCCAGGAAGTGCAAACCAGGATGCTTCACCAGTAAGCCAGAAGGAAACGGTGACACCTGAGGCTAAAGCAGTTGCAGCGACAGAGAAGGCCTGAGCCACTTTTTCTGGCTCATCTAGTCCGACAGTTAATTTGATAACCAGCCTGGATGCTCTTGCCATGAAGTAACTCTAAAGGATGGGCTATCCGATAAAGTACCCACTATGGAGGCGAGATGGAATTAATTACATCCATACTCCTTGCGTTAGTGGCAGTTGTTCTCGGAATTGGCTTATTGGTTTATGGACTCCGTGGACTTACGGGTAGAAATAGAAGAGGTGGCTTGTAGTGGTCTTCACAATTCCAGAAGGTTTACACCCTGATCTCAATCCTCTTGCATGGCTTGTGGGCAAATGGGTCGGTAAAGGTCGCGGCGAATATGAGTCGGTACCACCGTTCGAATTCGCTCATGAAGTTGTCTTCACTCACGATGGTCGTCCCTTCCTTACTTACTATTCGCGCTCATGGATTCTCGATGAGAATGGCGATGTAGTTCGCCCAGGTGCCTTTGAAACAGGTTTTTGGCGCGTGAAACCAGGAAATGTTTTGGAAGTAGTTATTTCACATAACACGGGCATAACCGAAGGATGGGTTGGTCGATTTGATGGGCCAAAAATTCAGCTCGAAATGGATCGAGGTTATTCGGCGCCTACTGCAAAAGTCGTCACCGCAGGTTCTCGGCTTTACGGGTTAGTTGAGGGCGAATTATTCTTTGCCTACGACATGGCAGCAGAGGGGTACATCATGCAACCGCATTTGTGGTCCACTCTTCCGCGCGTACATGAGTGAAATTCTCGCCGAGGTAACTCGAAGCGGAGTCGTTGAATCACAACATAGTGGCCACGTAGTTCTTCTGAATGCCGATGGTACGATTTTGCTCTCTCTTGGAAATCCGCAAGCGCCAATTTTCCCGCGCTCAACCATTAAAGCAATTCAAGCCTCAGCGATGATACGTAGCGGTTTAACGCTAGAACCACGATTACTTGCACTTGTTGCGGCAAGCCACTCTGGCGCGAAGATGCATCAAGAAGGCGCCCTTGAAATATTGGCATCCGTCGGTCTCAATGAAGAGGCACTTCTCAATGCAACCGATAAACCCTTGGGTGAAGAAGAGCGGCGCGCTTGGGGATCTCAACCACCCACCTCTTTGGCGCAAAACTGCAGTGGAAAACATTCGGGAATGCTGGCAACATGCGTGATCAATAATTGGCCTCTGGATAATTACTTAGACCCATCACATCCCCTGCAAATCGCATGCCGCACGGAACTTGAAACTCTTGCACAAGAGAAAGTCTCACTGACAAGCATCGATGGCTGTGGTGCGCCACTTTTTATGCTTACGCTTAATGGACTTGCGCGAGCAATCCATAACATCACGGTTTCGCAGGACCCGATTCATCAAGAAGTACTTCAAGCATGTCGGGACTACCCCGAGATGGTTGCAGGCGAAGGTCGTCTCACCACGCGAATGATGCGGGAAATCCCTGGACTGTTTATGAAGGAAGGGGCCGAAGGAGTAGAGGTTGGCTCATTGGCCGATGGAAGCACCTTTGTTTTTAAGATCGATGATGGCTCCTGGCGTGCTTTTGGACCACTTGTCGTTGCGGCGCTAGAGAAGTTTGGAATAAGCGCAACACCAGAAAAAACGCCTATATACGGGGGGAATAAGGTCGTCGGTTCCATTCGCGCAATTTTGTAGCCCAGGTAGACTGACCCAATGAACGGGCGCATCGCAACTTTGATGGTGCACACTTCGCCTTTGGATCAGCCAGGCATTGGTGATGCCGGCGGAATGAATATTTACGTTGTAGAAAACGCAAAACGCATGGCTGCAATGGGTGTCACGGTTGATATTTTTACTCGCAGAAACCATGCGGATTTACCCGACACCGTCGAGCTTGCCCCTGGTGTGATGGTTCGGCATCTTGATGCTGGCCCCGTTGAAGGTGTCACAAAAGAACAGCTGCCTCAATACTTTGATGAACTCTCGGCGCAATTTTCACAAGCACTCGAAGGCCGCACCACTTATGAGATTATTCATTCTCATTATTGGATCTCTGGCGAAGTGGCAATTCCTGCAAGTAAGAAATTGCAGATCCCACTGGTGCACACGATGCATACGATGGCAAGAGTTAAGAATCTCAATCTTGCTGAAGGAGAAACACCTGAGCCTGAAGCAAGAGTGCTTGGCGAAATCGAGGTCGTGAGCGCATCGAAGGCGCTGATCGCAAATACCGATGCTGAAGCCGCCAGTCTTGTGTCGTTGTATAACGCCTGCCCAGATATTGTTCACGTGGTTTCACCTGGTGTGGACTTGTATACATTCACCCCCGGCTCTGGTCGCGCAGGCGCCCGTGCTGAATTGGGAATTCCGACAGATGCCCATGTTTTGTCTTTTGTTGGACGCATCCAACCGCACAAAGGTCCAGAACTCTTGATTCGTGCAACCGCTGAAATGCTTTCACACTCTCCACATTTGCGAGCAAAACTGATTGTTTTCATTATTGGCGGCGCATCCGGAAGTGGCAGCAAAGAAGTAGAACGCATGAAAGAGCTCGTCAACTGGCTAGGTATCAGTGATGTCGTTCGATTCTTGCCTCCTGTTGCTCGCGCAGAATTACCTCAGTGGTATCGCGCGGCAGATCTTGTTTGCGTTCCTAGCTATTCTGAATCCTTCGGACTTGTTGCACTAGAGGCGCAAGCATGCGGAACTCCGGTAGTTGCTACAGCGATTGGCGGACTGCGCACTGCAGTTGCCGATGGAATTTCAGGCGTATTGGTGGACGGTCATGATCCGCGCGCATGGTCATCTGTGCTTGCACGGTTATTGCTAGAACCACAACGTCGCGTCCTCCTTTCCATGGGAGCCATCGAACATTCATCGCACTTTGGTTGGGATGCGACCGCGCGAGGCACATTAGATATTTATGATCGAGTGCGCTCAGAAACTGCACTTCAGCGCGCCGCCTACGGGCGATAAATTTTATGGCCGCAATCGATCCGCGCATTACCTTAGAAGAGTTCCTTGATTCGCACGATCTTGAATACGAACGAAGCAATCCCGATACCTTCATGGTCACTTTGCCCGGTGAGAAGAAATTGGAAACTCATTGCGCTCTTGTTGTTGGAGAGCATTCTTTGAGCATCAACGCCTTTGTGATTCGAAAACCTGATGAAAATCAAGCAGGAGTTCATGAATGGTGCATGCGAAAGAATGCAGGCATGTATGGCGTCGCTTATGCGATTAATGAAGTTGGAGACATTTTTCTCGTTGGCAGACTGCCCTTGAATGCTGTGACCGATCGCGAGATAGATCGATTGTTAGGCGCAGTTTTGCAATATTCCGACGCTGCCTTTAATCCATTGCTCGAGATGGGTTTTGAATCAGCTATTCGACGCGAATGGGCATGGAGAGTTTCTCGTGGAGAGTCACTTGCCAACTTGCGCGCATTTGAGCATTTGATTTAGCGAAGCCTTCTTTGGGAAGATAGGCACATGACATCAACTCTAATTTTATTGCGCCACGGTGAAAGCGAATGGAACGCTAAGAATCTTTTTACCGGTTGGGTAGACGTGCGCTTGTCTGAAAAAGGTGAGACAGAAGCCGCTGCTGCAGGAGTCCTTCTCAAGGATCGCAACCTTTTGCCCGATGTCTTGCATACTTCGTTGTTACGTAGAGCGATTCATACTTCACAATTAGCGCTGGATTCCTGCGATCGTCATTGGATTCCTGTCCGCAGATCTTGGCGACTCAATGAACGCCATTACGGCGCACTGCAAGGAAAAGATAAAGCTGCGACTCTTGCTGAATACGGTGAAGCGCAATTTAAATTGTGGCGCAGATCTTTCGATGTTCCACCGCCACCAATCGATGATTTAGATCCATACAGTCAAGCCAATGACGCGCGTTATGCCGATTTAGGTAGCGCTCTACCAAAGACTGAATGCCTCAAAGATGTTGTCACGCGCATGATGCCGTATTGGCAAGAATCAATCATTCCTGACCTTAAGACGGGCAAGACCGTTCTTGTGACTGCTCACGGTAATTCTTTGCGCGCACTCGTTAAACATCTCGATGGAATTTCAGATGCGGATATTGCTGAGTTAAATATTCCTACGGGGATTCCATTGCTCTATGAACTCAATGATCAGATGATGCCAACAAAAATCGGCGGAGAATATTTAGATCCGAACGCAGCGAAAGCCGCTATTGAGGCAGTTGCAAACCAAGGAAAGCGTTAAGCCTTCTCCGACGCGTATTCGCCAGTAACTAAGAAGTAGACACGGCGACAGACTGATACGGCGTGATCTGCACAGCGCTCGTAATAACGACCCAGTAGCGTCATATCGATTGCTGTTTCAATTCCGTGTGGCCAGTCATCATCAAGTAGCGTCAAGAAAAGCTTGCGATGAAGTTTGTCCATTTCGTCGTCATCTTTTTCTAGCTGGATTGCCGCCTCAAGATCATGATTTTCAACGACATGTGCAGCCTTTGCAATAATTTTTTTGGCTACATTTCCCATTTCCTGAATGGTCAGTGCTAATTCTGTTGGGACTGCCGTTGCTGGATATCTCATCCGTGCCACCTTGGCGATGTGGTGGGCAAGATCGCCCATGCGCTCTAGATCGGCGCTCATACGAAGCGAGGTAACCAAGGTTCGCAAATCTCCAGCCACAGGTTGTTGGCGGGCCAGCAAGTTCAAAGTTCGGGCATCAAGATCATGTTGCAAGGCATCTATGCGTGCATCTTCAGTAATGACCTCTTCGGCCAATTTTAGGTCGGCGGTGAGCAACGCCGTAGTGGCTCGCTCCATGGCTGTACCAACTAGTTGGGTCATTTCAACGAGGGTTGTTCCGATGGAATCTAGGTCATCATGAAAGGCGTTGCGCATGGAGGAATGTTATCTGCACAAAGGCAATAACACTGCCTTCAAGATGAACAGTAATTGAATGTGGCGTTAAGAGTTGTCGCTATTCCTGCATAAATGCTCTTCTTTGTAAGCAACAAGGTTTGCGAGTCTCTACGATGGGGGTGTGTTTAAGCGGAAAATCAACCAGGAAAGTAAGGCCTCAGAGCGTCTGATACCTGAGGGATTAATCGACGTACTTAACGTGATTGACGCTGAGTACTTAATTTTGGCAGCAGGTGAAGTCGTTCTTCATTCTTCGCATGGAACAACGGCGTTAAGTTTGGTGAGAGATGGACGCCTGATTTCAGAACCACTCGTAAATCTTGTTAGGGCCGCCCGACGTTCTGGTGTGTACCAAGAGGCCACTATTGAATTGCCCAGAGGTCCAATCGGAGAAGGTACTCATGATTTATTAGTCCGCGTGACACCCGCTGGATACCAAGGGTTAATAATTGCGCTTATCTTTGATGACAGCGAACTCCGTCGCCTTGATTCAATTCGACGCGATTTCGTAGCCAATATCTCCCATGAACTTAAAACACCGATCGGGGCACTTTCCATTCTTAGCGAAGCGGTACTAGGCGCGAGTGATGATCCTGAAGCAATCGTCAAATTTGCATCACGCATGCAAATTGAAGCTAAACGTCTTTCTGATTTGGTTCAAGAGATTATAAATCTTTCCCGCCTTCAAGATGATGATCCGCTTAAGAATGCGAAAGTGCTTAATCTAAAAGACCTCATCAGCGAAGCCATCGATTCATCTCGTCTGAGTGCAGAAGCTCGAGAGATTTCCATAATATTTTCATCTCCAGAGGGAGTAAGCGTTTTAGGAGATCATAGCCAAGTAGAAATGGCTATCAGCAACCTCATTGAGAACGCAATCAATTACAGCCCAAACGGAACTAGAGTGGCAATTACATTGCGAGCAGTTGATAACCTCGCGGAAATCTCCATTAGCGACCAAGGTTTGGGAATTCCAGAGAAAGATCTAGAGAGAATCTTCGAACGTTTTTATCGTGTGGATCCAGCGCGCTCTCGCGCTACCGGTGGAACTGGTTTAGGTTTATCGATCGTAAAGCATGTAGTCACAAATCACGGCGGAGATATTTCCGTCTGGAGCGTAGAAGGATCGGGAAGTACATTCACGATCCGACTTCCAATGTATTTAATTCCTGACGACATCAACGAAACAAATATGCTCGATGCTGTGGAGGCAAGTCAATGACACGAATTCTTGTTGTGGAAGATGAAGAATCTTTCTCGGAAGCGCTGGCATATTTACTGGGCCGTGAAGGATTCGAAGTAGGAATTGCTGACACCGGCCCTAAGGCAATCGAAGAATTCGACCGCAATGGCGCTGACTTGGTACTACTTGATCTCATGTTGCCAGGACTCTCTGGCACTGAAGTGTGTCGTCAACTTCGCACCCGATCTTCAGTCCCAATTATTATGCTGACTGCAAAAGACGCCGAAGTGGATAAAGTTGTTGGACTTGAACTTGGCGCAGATGATTACGTGACAAAGCCCTATTCTTCGCGCGAATTAGTGGCACGTATCCGCGCTGTTCTTCGTAGAAATGGCGATGAGTCCTTTAACGATGGCGACGGGCATGTTCTTGCCGCTGGACCAGTGCGGATGGATACAGACCGACATATCGTTTCCATAAATTCGTCAACAATAAATCTTCCGCTTAAAGAGTTTGAGCTCTTGGAATTCTTAATGCGAAATTCGGGACGAGTTCTTACGCGTATGCAATTAATTGATCGCGTGTGGGGTAGTGATTATGTGGGAGATACCAAGACTCTTGATGTTCACATCAAACGTCTTCGCGCCAAAATTGAATCAGATCCAGCAAATCCTGTATTTATTCAGACTGTCCGTGGTCTTGGTTACAAGATGGACGCTTAAGAAATTTAGGCGCCAACTCCTGCATAAATTCCAGCCTTCTCAACGATCAATGCATTGAGTTTCATTTCACCTGCACGGCCAAAGAAGAGATAGACGGGCAAATGTTTTCCAGCTTGCGCATTAACACCGACTGCAACAGCAGAGGCGTTTGCGGAATCTCCTGAGAAAATCACTGGCATATTTTGTGTGAGCGGAAGAGTTGTTGCCGACATCTTCGCAAGTACGCCGCCCACTGAAATTCCTAGCAATGCATCCTCGGTTGCTGCATTGTTAACCATGTTTCCAACAAGGACTGCAGAACCATCTGGTTGCGCAACAAGCAGAATTCCTGTGACTCGCAGGTCATTGCCATCGGAAGTAATTGAGGATTCAACTCCATCAGTGACTTGAGTAGTCATGAGAGTGGCGGCATCTTTGCCTGAGCCGCATGCCGAAAGTGAAAGGGCAAGGGAGAGTGAAAGACTCGCGATGACCACTTTGCGCATTATGACTCCTCAAGTAAATAGTGACCGTTTATTACGACCGCGCGAATTATCGCATGAGTTGGGAAATACACCAGAAAGCCTTATTTTGCGCCCAAAATGAGGGGTGACTGCAGTCACTAATGGCTGGTATTCTTAGCCCCTAACGAAGGGCTTTACATGTCATTTAAGGTCGGCGAAACCGTTGTTTATCCCCATCACGGAGCAGCTCTCATCGAAGCGATTGAGACTCGAGTGATCAAAGGCGAAGAAAAGACCTATCTCGTTCTCAAGATCGCTCAGGGCGATCTCACGGTTCGAGTTCCCTCCGAAAACGTTGACCTAGTTGGCGTCCGCGACGTTGTAGATAGCGCCGGGCTTGACCGCGTATTTAACGTGTTGCGCCAGCCATACACCGAAGAACCCACCAACTGGTCTCGCCGTTATAAGGCAAACCTAGAGAAGTTGGCCTCCGGCGATGTCATCAAGGTGGCCGAGGTCGTTCGCGATCTTTACCGTCGCGATCTTGACCGTGGCTTATCTGCTGGAGAAAAGCGAATGCTTTCCAAGGCTAAGCAAATCTTGGTCTCAGAACTTGCACTTGCCGAGCGCACAGATGAAGAAAAAGCTGGCGTGATTCTCGATGAGGTTCTTGCTTCCTAATCTTTAGAGAGGCTCACAACTTCTATGTATAAAACAGGTATTGGTGTTGACGCCCATGCCTTCTCCCTTGAACGCGATCGCCCTATGTGGCTTGCCGGTTTGCTGTGGCCAGATGAGATTGGCGTAGAGGCCCACTCGGACGGGGACGTTGCAGCGCATGCAATTTGCGATGCACTCTTTGCTGCAGCAGGTCTGGGAGACCTCGGTACGAATTTTGGTGTGAATCGTCCTGAGTATTCGCATGCATCAGGTGCACAACTTCTTACAGAAGCGCTCGCATTGATTAGTGGCGCAGGGTTTGCAATTGCAAATGTCTCCGTTCAAATCATCGGTAACCGTCCTAAATTAGGGTCGCGTCGGGCCGAAGCAATTGCTGCTCTCTCGCACTCACTTGGTGGCGCTGATGTTTCACTTACCGCCACAACAACAGATGGACTTGGCTTCACAGGTGAAGGCAAAGGGCTTGCAGCTGTGGCATCGGCACTGATTTATAAGCCAAAGTAAGGCGTCGTAGGCTTTCTTTTAAGCATTTAGACCTTGGCGGGTAGACTTTCCCAATGAGTTCGCTAGCGCTATATGACACGTTGTCGCGGACTACCCAACCTTTTGTTCCGCTCAAAACTGGTGAAGTTTCGATTTACCTTTGCGGCGCAACGGTTCAATCATCTCCACATATTGGTCATATTCGCAGCGGCCTTAATTTCGACATTCTTTCTCGCTGGCTGACCAAGAGCGGATACACCGTTACCTTTGTTCGAAACGTCACCGATATCGACGACAAGATTTTGCAGAAGGCCGTTGTCGAACAGATGCCTTGGTGGGCACTTGCGATGAAGTACGAACGCGAATTTACCGCTGCCTACACCGCCCTTAATGTTTTGCCGCCAACATACGAACCGCGTGCAACTGGGCACATCACTCAAATGATCGAACTCATGAATATCTTGATCGAGCGAGGAGCTGCTTACGCGCCAGGAAATGGTGACGTTTATCTTGCTGTTCGAAGCCTGGATTCTTATCTCACTTTGTCTCGGCAAAAACTTGATGACTTGCTCTCTGCCGATGATGCCGAGGGCTCATTTAAGAAGGATCCACGTGATTTTGCACTATGGAAAGGCGCAAAACCAGGAGAACCATCATGGCCAACTCCGTGGGGAAATGGTCGACCTGGATGGCACTTGGAATGTTCGGCAATGGCGCACGCCTATCTGGGCGAGGCCTTCGATATTCACGGCGGCGGTTTGGATTTAATTTTCCCTCATCATGAAAACGAAATCGCACAATCGGAGGCTGCAGGGTATGCCTTCGCCAAGATTTGGATGCATAACGCGTGGGTGACCACCGCGGGTGAAAAGATGAGTAAGTCACTCGGTAATTCACTTCGTGTCACCGAACTTCTCAAACACTTTCGTGGAATCGAATTACGTTGGTATTTGGGCAGTGCTCATTACCGATCGATGTTGGAATACTCTCGTGAGGCGTTAGAAGAATCTGCAACAGGATTCAGACGTATTGAAAGTTTTCTTCACCGCGCCGCAGAATTACTTGGCACTCCTGGGACGCCTTCACTTTCTCAAAGTTTTGTTGATGCCATGAATGATGACCTTGCAGTACCTGCGGCCCTAGCAACGATTTCTGAATCCTTACGAATTGGAAATAGCGCCATTACTTCTGGTGATCTCGCAACACTTGCAAAAAGCGCTAACGAAATTAGGGGAGCACTTGAAGTTTTGGGTTGCGACCCATTCGATTCAGCATTTATTGCCACGGGTAATTCTGATGAGTCACAAGCTCTTGATGGCGTTATTCAATTGGCGCTCGCTCAACGTGCAGCCGCACGCGATAGAAAAGATTTTGCCGCATCCGATGCAATTCGTGATGGCTTAACCGCCTTAGGAATTACCATTGAAGATACGCCGCAAGGACCACGGTGGTCGATTTCACGAACAGAAGAGCGGTAGTAGCAATGGCTGGTAATTCATCACGCAAAGGCGCAGTTCGTACCTCTAAAAAGGGTCCAAGTTCTGGCAGTGGCGGTAACAATAAGAACCGTCTCTCTGGCAAAGGTCCAACCCCTAAAGCCGAAGACCGTCCTTACCACGCGGCTGCAAAACGTAAGAAAGCTGCTGCAAAAGACACCCGTGTTCGTGCACCTCGCGTGAAGAGCGAACGTCCTAAGGGCGGCGGGGAATTAGTTGCTGGTCGTAACGCGGTGGTTGAAGCCCTTCGTGCTGGCGTTCCTTCGATTGAATTAATTGTTGCTCGCAGCATTGATGTGGATGATCGCATTACCGAGTCATTGCAACTTGCTCTTTCCCAACATTTGCCGATTCGCGAAGTTCATCGTGCAGAAGTTGAAGGACTTTCTGGAAGCAGTCAAGGAATTTTGCTTGCTATTAAGCCGTATCAATATTCAAGTTTTGAAGAAATTATGTTGCGCGCTTCAGAGCCAAAATTGATTGTGGCCTTGGATGGCGTTACTGATCCACGAAATCTTGGCGCAGTAATTCGAAGTGCTGCCGCATTTGGCGCGGATGGTGTCGTTATGACCGAACGTCGCGCCGCCGCAATGACTGCATCTGCATGGAAGAGTTCGGCCGGAGCAGCATCGCGTTTGCAGGTTGCTCAAGTAACCAACCTTGCACGGACTATTGATGCAGCTAAAAAGGAAGGCTGTTTTGTTATCGGTCTAGATGGCGATTCAGATCAGACTTTAGGCGAAATGAAATTGGCCAAGGAATCCATCATGATTGTTGTTGGAAGTGAAGGCAAAGGTCTCTCTCGTCTAGTACGTGAAAAATGCGATCTCGTGATTTCTATTCCTATGCGTGCATCTACCGAATCCCTCAATGCCAGCGTGGCAACATCCATTGCACTCTTTTGGGTGGATGAACAACGTCGCAAGTAGAGATAATCAATGCAATACACGCGTCTAATCACATGTGGCGACTCCTTTACTGAAGGAATGACCGATGAAATCATCGATGGTGAATATCGAGGTTGGGCTGATCGTGTAGCTGATGTTATGGCTCGCGAAGTTCCTGGTTTTACCTATGCGAACTTGGCTGTCCGCGGAAAATTGGTGCATCAAGTTGTAAAAGATCAAGTACCAGTGGCACTGACCTTTGTTGAAGGAAAGAAGACCATCGTGGCTTTCCATGCTGGAGCAAACGATGTTATTCGTCCCAATTACAAACCTGAATTAGTACTACCTCTGTATGCGCAGACCGTGCGCACGATTGCGGCTTCAGGTGCGACGGTTTTGCTTTTCACAGTACTTGAGCGAACAGGAAACACTGGAAAAACCGCTGAAATCTGGGCCACCCGGTTTAGCGAATTTAATAAAAATGTAAGAGCAATCGCAAAAGAAGTAGGCGCAGTTGTTGCCGATGCAAATGAAGAAAGTTTCTTAAGCGATGCCAGATTTCTTGCGAAAGATCGATTGCACCTCAATGCCATTGGTCATGATCGTGTCGCACAAGGAGTTCTCGAAGAACTAAATCTCTCATTTAATGCAGATTGGCGAACACCACTCCCTCCCGCCACGCCCAAGGCATTCTCAAGGAAAGTTATTGAAGATACGACCTGGTTTATTACCTTCCTACTGCCATGGCTTTGGCGTAGAGCCCGAGGCAAATCATCAGGAGATGGCCGCGTTGCAAAGTACCCAACGCCAATTTCTTGGCCTTTGCACTAACGTTTTATTGGAAGTACGAATTCAAATGATTGAATTTCGCTGAGCGAAGGCGCCCAAGGAGTACTATTTTTTTGAGCGACAGTGAAAGTAATAACCGTCTTCATCTTCGACTTTCCCAAATTCTTACTCTTTATACTCAATTTCTTGCTGCTTCTGGGCGGCAAATCAATTGCAGAAATGTTTCCTCGTTCTACGACAATTTCATTTTGCGTAATCGACCAACTGATGAGCAATTGAGCAAGGTCAACGAAATTCTGGTTATTAGCTAAAAGGAAATTGCCAGCTGAAGGCGCCTTACTAGTGATGCTTACTGGACCGCGAGGTGTGCTCTTGGGCGCGAAAAGATTCTTGACCGAGCCGCGGTAATCAAGTGCACGTGTTTCATCTGTTGCTTCGAAATAGGCAGCAACTGAGGCTACGTTGCTCTTCTTTGCTTGTGCCTTTCGCAGAGACCACATAATGAGCGAAGGATGATGAATATCCCTACTCACTAAACGGGAAGCTCTCTGCATAAAAGCATTGAGGTAGGAACTTGTTGTGGCTGCCTTCTCGTTGAGACCAGAGAAACCAATATTTGGTTCTGCAAGTGCATAGACGCCTAGCTCGTCACAAATATCGAGTAAAACAGGATCGTTTGCATATTCCGTAGTGAATACCGTGTTGTAATTGCGGCGTTTGAGATCAAGGATGCTGTTCCTGATAATTTCACGATTGAGAATCTGCCCTGATTCAAGATTGACATTGGATTCTGGATCATGAAAGAGCTCTATCGCTTGATCGTTGATGTAGAGCTGCCCATCATCAAGTTCAATATGCCTGAAGCCAATTTTCTGATGAGTCACTTCTATCGTTAAGCCTTGAGGGTCGATCAATTCGATATCCAAGGTATATAGATTGGGTGCCTCCGAGGACCAAGCTTGAATATGTGCGAGTGATGTCCGAATAGTCAGGCTCCCACTCATGCCATCACTAATCACTCCGGAAATTTGCGCATTCTTTTGCTTGGGAAGTTCGGGGACACTTACTCGCAATTGATAGCCAGCAAGGTCCTTTTTCCCCAAACTGGCAATAGTTGCATCAATTTCCAAAGTACCTGTCGTCGAATTTTCGTTGAGATCAGTTGTGGTTCGGAACTGCTCGATAAAGACTTCATTGGTCACAAAAACTTTGACCGAACGCGGCAACCCCCCAAAACGCCAATCTGATTCATCTTCTAGATAACTTGCATCAGAGAATTTTGCCACTCGGATTCGGACTGTGTTCTTTCCTCGTCGAATATAATTCGAGATATCAAATTCGCTGGCTATGTGAGAATCTTTAGTTACTCCGACTTCATGACCATTTACCGAAATGACCCCAAGGGATTGACAAGCACCAATATGCAAAACAATTCTTCGTTTTTGCCATGAGATTGGAAGTTCGAAATCTTTTTCGAAAATACCTGTTGGATTGATTAACGGTAGGTGCGGAAAATCAGGTAGCAATTGTTCAGCCGTAGGCATGTAGCCTGGGACTAGGAGTGAACTCCACTTTCTACGCACGTCGTAACTTGGATGATCCAGAAGTTGGAATTTCCAGGTTCCATCGAGTGAAATCTTCTCGACGTGCTCAAGGCTCAAGATAGGTAAGCGGTTTATTCCAGTGGTTTCAGGACTATGCCAGTATCGATTCATACAAGCCCCGCCTCCACTCTCTCGATTCGGCTGGCGAAAGGGGTGTAATTCTCGCACTCAGACGGGAAAGCAAGAAATCGACCCCCAGATGAGGCAACTTTGGTCGTTAATTGGCCTGCTGATGGACATGCGGTGTTCACTTAAATCATGCAACCTTATCCCATGGTCCATAGCGAACACCTCACCGATCGAGAACTGAGTTGGCTCTCTTTCAATCAGAGGGTGCTGGAAATGGCGGAGGATGAAGAGGTTCCGCTCTTAGAACGCGTTCGCTTCTTGGCAATCTTTGCATCGAATCTAGATGAATTTTTTATGGTGCGCGTAGCAACGCTCAAGAGCAAAATCGATGCAGGAATCAAAATAAGAAATTCTGCGGGATACACCCCAATGGAACTTATGGCCGAACTCTCACAACGCGTGCGAGATCTAACCAGTCGACAGTTACGTTGTCTTCAAGAATCAATTCTTCCTGCACTAGCGAACCAGGGAATTTCGCTGGTGACTTGGAATGATCTTGATGAATCAGAGAAATCATATACAACCGAATTATTTAATAAACGAATTTTCCCGGTGCTTACACCTCTCGCTGTCGATCCTTCGCATCCATTTCCTTACATATCTGGCCTCTCACTAAACCTTGCGGTCATAGTTAAAAATGCCACAACCCATGAGGAATTCTTTGCACGCGTAAAAGTTCCGCCCGTATTGTCACGCTTTGTTGAAACGAGTAATCAAGGCAGAACGAGATTCATTCCGCTGGAGGATTTGATTAGTGCGCATCTATCCAGTCTCTTCCCTGGGATGGTCATCGAGAACCATTACACCTTCAGGGTTACGAGAAACCAGGATTTAGAACTTGATGAAGATGAAACCGAAGATCTACTTTCTTCTTTAGAACAAGAATTACTTAGGAGAAGATTCGGACCACCAGTTCGATTAGAGATAGAAGCAGGAATAAATCCTGAACTATTAGAACGTTTGGCTTCCGAATTAGGCATCGACCCCGATGGAATCATTTCTTCAGGCAAACCTTTGGACTTAACAGGCCTGAATCGAATTGCGGATTTGGATCTACCTGATTTGAAGTATCCCCCTTTCAGATCCCGCACCGCATCCGGTTTGGAAAATGTGGATCCAGAGAATCCGGAATCATTTTTCGCAGCGATTCGCAATGGCGAGGTTTTTCTTCATCATCCATATGATTCCTTCACAAATTCAGTTGTTGCATTTCTTGAGAATGCAGCACAAGACCCAAGCGTGCTTGCGATTAAGCAGACGCTTTATCGTACTTCCGGAGACTCACCCATAGTAGATGCGCTCATCGAAGCCGCAGAGGCTGGGAAGCAAGTACTCGCAGTTATCGAGATTCGCGCCAGATTTGATGAACAAGCCAACGTTCGATGGGCAAGAAAACTAGAAGCCGCAGGCGCACATGTTGTTTATGGACTTATGGGGCTGAAAACTCACGCGAAATTGTCGCTCGTTGTTCGCGATGAAGCTGATGGCCTTCGTCGTTATTGCCATATCGGAACAGGAAATTACAACCCGAAAACTGCAAGGTTTTATGAAGACATTGGCCTGCTCAGCGCTGATCCAGTTCTTACTGAGGACCTCACGAAACTTTTCAACCAGCTATCTGGCTTTGCCCCGCAATCTGAATATTCTCGGCTACTCGTGGCACCCCGAACCTTGCGAACTGGTTTGCTTGAGAAGATTGAAAGAGAAGTACACAATCACAAAGCGGGTCTCTCCTCGGGAATTCAAATCAAATTGAATTCATTCCTTGAAGAGGATTTCGTGGAGGCCCTTTATGACGCATCAAAACATGGAGTGCCCATCGATCTTGTGATTCGTGGAATCTGTTCCGTGCAAACTGAAATTCCTGAGCACTCTGAGAATATAAGGGTGCGGTCAGTTCTTGGAAGGTTCCTCGAGCACTCTCGAATCTTTCATTTCACAAATGCAGGCGATGATGAATTCTGGATTGGTAGTGCGGACATAATGCATCGTAATTTGGATCGCAGAGTGGAGAGTCTCGTACGTATCGATTCACCGTCACATAAGGAAAAACTTCAACGAATTATTGACTTAGAGGCTTCAGATGGCATTTCTAGTTGGCACTTGAATGGATCTGTCTGGAATCGAGTAACACTTTCTCCAACTGGCGAACGATTGCCAAACTTGCATGACATTATGATCCAACATCAGAAAGCGCGGTAAGGAAATGGCTGAGCCAAAGGAAGTCATTCAGGCAGCGGGAGCAGTTCTGTGGCGCAACAAAGGAAAATCAATTGAAGTTGCACTCGTTCATCGTCCGCGGTATGACGACTGGTCATTGCCAAAGGGCAAGTTGGAATCTGGCGAATCCCACATTGCTTGCGCTTATCGGGAAGTCCTAGAGGAAACAGGCGTCACTCCAATATTTGGACCAGAACTTGGCCAAGCGATCTATCAGGTTCCAGAAGGAGATAAAGTCGTTCGGTACTGGGCAGCAATGGCCAGCGAAGTCCCATTCGGAAAACCAGATCCTGCGGAAATCGATGATGTAATTTGGTTAACCCCTGCTGCTGCAAAAAAGAAACTTACCCTTGAAGACGATCAGAAGATTGTTGATTTCTTTCTCGATTTCGGGCCGAATACCATTCCGTTAGTTCTTTTGCGTCACGCAAAAGCAGTTCGGCGTGAGGATTGGGATGGCGATGACGGGGACCGACCATTGGATGTGGTGGGTCAACGCCAAGCAAAGAGATTGCTGCCTCTCTATTTGCCCTACGCCCTCAAAGAGGTACACACATCCGATGCGATGAGATGTTTAGAGACTGTGCAGCCGATTGCAAGGTCTTTAGAAATCAAAACTGTGATTTCCAAAGACCTGAGTGAATACGGTTATGCCATTGATAAGGAACTTTCACTAATTTACGTACAAGAACTCTTTGAAAGCAATGTGCCAGCTCTGATTTGCAGTCACAATCCTGTTATTCCCAAACTTGTAAAGAAGATTCTGGGGAAGAAGAACTTTAAACAACTAGACGAAAAACTCTCACCATGTGATGCATGGGTTCTCCATCATCGAGATGGTGAGATCGTTGCTGTGGACTGGATTCAAGCACCTGCGAACTAGCGCTCGTTCCAATCCAGCCATTTCAAAATAACTCCTTCACGCAAGGCCCAAGGACAAATCTCGAGCTCAGTGATTGACAATTTCTCCATTACAGCCTGAGCAACAATTGCTCCTGTAAGAATTTGAGACGCTCTACTTTCAGAGACTCCCGGTAATTTTGCTCGCTCGCTGGAAGTCATATCGGATAACCGAGAAATGATGCCGATGAGTGCGTTCGCTTCAAGATATTGAGGTTTATCTCCGTACCAATAATTAGCAATTCGAGCCAAAGTGCGAAACGTTTTACTCGTTGCCACGAAGTGATCCGCGTCGTGTGTTTGAAGCTTGGAAGGCATTTTAGATTTCAAGAGTTCCTGGACTCTATTTTCAAGAGACCTGATGCTTTTACTTGTGAATGGATCGCCAGTCAGGAATTCACGAGTAAGTCGTGCGGCACCTAATGGAAGTGACAGGACTGCTTCTGGGTTCTCATCTATTCCCGTTGCAAGTTCTAGTGATCCTCCGCCAATATCCACGACAAGCAACTTTCCACTTGACCATCCAAGCCAACGACGTACAGCCAAAAATGTGAGTCGAGCCTCCTCGTCGCCCGAAAGCATCTGTAAATCCATTTCATGACGAGCATTAATTGTTTTGATAATTGCGGGCCCGTTTCTTGCTTCGCGAAGTGCAGAAGTTGCGAAAGCCAAGATTTCTTCGGTCTGAAAACTTTGAGCATGGGCAACTGCATCATCAATACCTTGCATGAGCAGTTCAATTCCCTGAGAGTTTATTGAGCCTTTTGCATCTAGATATTCAGTCAGACGCAGTTCAACTTTGTGATTGGTTGTAGGGCTTGGTCGCGCACCTGGGTGCGCGTCTACAACCTGGAGGTGGATGGTATTAGAACCCACATCCAGTACTCCGAGTCGCATAACCGAAACCTACACTCTTCAAGTAGCAGTTTTATGCATGGAAGAGATTAAGATTGAGTTATGTCACATGATCATGATTTCCATATCTCTCGTCGGCGAGTTTTGATGCTCGGTGCAAGTGCGGCAGTTGCAGGCATTTCAGATTTATTCGGTTCAGGTAGTGCGTTTGCAGCGACCGCTGGCGCAGATATTTCACATGGCCCAAGAAATCGTGCCGAGGTGGCTCTGACTTTTCACGGAGCCGGAGACTTAACAATTGCTCGAAAAATATTGGCTATCGCGAAGAAAACTCAGACCCCAATCACTGTGATGGCCGTAGGTGTTTGGCTGAATGCAAATCCGACGATAGGTAGAGAGATTGTTGATGGCGGTCACGATCTTGGAAACCACACTTTGAATCACAAGACGATGACATTGCTTTCACTAAAGCAAGCGACCTCAGAAGTTGCCCTGGGTAAAACCGCGCTTATAAAAGCTGTCGGAAGCGCAGGAGAATTATTTAGACCCTCGGGAACTCTTAAGTCCAATGCCACGATTAGAAAAGCTGCTGGGGCATCCGGCTATGCGCATTGTTTAACCTATGACGTGGACTCTTTGGATTACACCGATCCAAGCGCGGCCACCGTCGTTTCCAACTCCTTGAAACTTCTTCAAAACGGAAGCATCATAGGGATGCACTTTGGACATCCACATACAGTTACTGCGCTGCCGCTTCTCATTGAAGCCCTGAAGGCTCGTAACTTAACCCCCGTGACGGTCACCCAATTGCTACGCCCCTGAGGGTTTAAGCGCCTAATTTCTTGATTTAGAGAAGCGCTGGCATACTACGTCGGTGCCGTAATCTGGCACTAAAGGCCTCCCTAGCTCAGTGGTAGAGCAGCGCACTTGTAATGCGCAGGTCGTCAGTTCAATCCTGACGGGGGGCTCTCTGTATTTAGCCTCTCATCAAACGTTCGCCGAAGGTTTGCCTTATCGCCACAGCATGTTCAAACGCGCCAATAAGTATTCGTATGCCGGGGGACGGTTCAGGGGGACGACGCGATGCGTTGCAATTGATGGGCGCACTGTCTGCGCAACGCATCGCGTTTTTCCTTTTGATTTCAAGAATTCTTCAACGAAAAAAGGGAGCTATTTTGAAGCCACTAATGGTCGCATTCGATGTTGCAGGAACAACAGTTTCCGATGGCGGAGTCGTTATCGAAGCGTTTAGTCAGGCATTTCAGAGAACTCAACCTGAGCTCTGGGCACAAAAGAGTGAAGAACTTATGGCCTACGCACTCAAGACTATGGGTCAATCAAAGATTGCGGTATTTACTCACCTCACTGGAGATGCACAACAAGCAGAAATCGCCAATGTTGCATTTGAACAGGCTTACTTAGAGGAAGTCGAACTCAATGGGGTATCTCCAATTCCAGGGACAGAAGAAACGTTTGAATTCTTGCGATCTGAGGCGATTCATATTGTCCTTACTACCGGATTTTCACGCCCAACATTGGATGTAATTCTTAAAGCCCTCGATTGGCAATCGAAGATTTCCCTGTCAGTTACACCCGCAGAGGCTGGACGCGGACGACCTTTCCCAGACATGCTTATAAAAGCCGCGAATGATCTACATGTTGAGGATCATGCCAACACCATGGTTGTCGGTGACACCGTGGCAGATATCCAAGCTGGACTTGCATTTGGCGCCTCCCGTGTAATTGGTGTTCTGACGGGTGCTCACACCAATCAAATGTTTATTGAAGCCAATGCGACATCAGTCGTTAACTCTGTAGCCGATTTGCCTTCACTAATCTGACATTAAAAAGGGCGAGAACGTTCACGAATTAGCCTCTTGTTGGTAAATATATACACCTTTGAAATTTGAATATTTCATAGATAGTTCCCTCACATTCCTTAGGAAGGGAAAAATACATGCGCATTAAGCGTGCAACCGCAGCCGCCGTGGCTGCAATTTCGATCGCTGGTTTATCCGTTGTAGCAGTGCATCCTGCATCCGCTGCTACCAAGACAAATTTTTGCACCGTGCAAAATCTCACCGAAGCTGGTGGCATGGATGCTCTAGTAACTGCAGCAAAGAAAGAGGGACAGCTTAACGTCATCACTCTTGCTTCAGGTTGGGCTAACTACGACGAAGCCATCGCTTTGTTCAAGAAGGCTTTTGGAATCAAAATTGTAAATGACAATCCAGATGGATCTTCTGCTTACGAGTTGCAGACAATTAAGACTGCACCTAAGTCGAAGCAACCAGATGTTGTTGACATTGGCGCAACACACCTTGGTGCCGAAGCATCTGACACACTTGGTCGTTCCCTCTTTACCCCTTACAAGGTTGCTACATGGAACGACATCACACCTACATGGAAAGACACAAATGGTCTGTGGTACGGCGATTATCAGGGCACAATCAACATTGCCTACGATGCTTCTGTAACTCCAGCTCCAAAGAAGATTTCTGACCTAACCAACCCTGCATACAAGGGAATGGTTGCACTTGGTGGAGATCCTTCATCAGCAACAGAATCATTCATGGGCGTATTTGCTGCTTCACTTGCAAACGGTGGAAGCGTCAATGACATCAAGCCAGGAATTGAATTTTTCCGCACCATGAAGCAGAGCGGCAACTTCGTTACCGTTCCTGCAACTGGTGTAAACCTTGCATCTGGTGCATTCAAGATCATGCTTTCTTGGTCCTTCAACGGTCCAGGATTCATCCAGGCTGCAAAGGCAATCGGTAAAGATCTTAAGTATGTAACTCCGTCAGATGTAGTACTTAAGGGAAGCCCTTACATCCAAGCAATCAACGCAAAGGCTCCACACTGCGCTGCTGCACGTCTTTGGGAAGAATTCATCTACTCAGAGAACAAGGGCACATGGAGCAAGGATCTAAAGTCTGCAGATCTTAAGCTCTCAGGTTCAAAGTTGTTCGCCAAGATCATGGGCGGACAAAACATCTTCATGTCAGGTGCTGCGCACCCAATCACTGAAGCTGCAATGATTAAGAAGGGTCTATTGATCCCAGCACCAGCCGGATTTGATATACCAGCTGGCGTTAAAGCTGTAAGCCCAACACTTGATCAACAGATTCCACAACAAGCTGTTGTTAAGACGATGTGGCCTGCAGTAATTCAATAATGACATCAACAACGCAAGATCGTGTTGTGATCAAGGGTGCCCCTTTAAGGGGCACCCTTGATCGTCAAAACTTAGGCGTCCTAGTTCCTTTGTTACCGATAGTTCTTTTCTTAGGTTTCTTCTTTTTCTTCCCGATGGCCGTTGTTTTTGTAGATTCATTCAAAAGCAATGAAGGCAATTGGTCGATGATTAATATAGTCACTATTTTCCATGACCCATATCGCATGGCATTTATTAACTCAATAAAACTTGGTCTTGTCTCAGCTATTACGGCGTCCATACCGGGAGCGCTCTTTGCCTATGTTATTGAGACCAAAGGTTCTCAATCACTTCGTCGAATTGTTTCATCGCTCAGTGGTGTTTTAGCCAATACCGGCGGCGTCCCTCTTGCATTTATGTTTGTTGCGGCATTTGGAGCCGAGGGCTCGGCCGTGATGATTCTCAAGAAATTGGGATGGGATCTTTACGCTGGAAATTTCAGCCTTTTCTCTTTTACAGGAATTGTTGTTGTTTACCTCTACTTTCAAATTCCTTTGATGATAATTGTTTTCTCACCGGCAATTCATGGAATCAGAAAAGAGTGGCGGGATGCATCACAAAATCTCGGCGCAACTCCACTTCAGTTTTGGCGATTCATCGGCTTGCCTCTTCTCTTGCCTAGTTTTGCCGCCTCATTTCTTTTGCTTTTTGCGAGTGCCTTTGCGGCATATGCAACGGCTCGCGCAATGACTGTTGGAAACATCGCACTTGTTCCGCTTCAAATCGGAAACCTAGTTGACGGAAATGTCTCTATTAATCAGGCAAATGCTGGAAAAGCTCTTGCTGTGGGCATGGTTGTTATTTCTGCAATTGCCATGATCCCGTACCTAATTATTCAGCGTAGGGCTCGCAGGTGGCAGACATGAAAATTCGCGGAATACTCCTTCCCTCCACGCTTCTCGCTGCAATTATTTTTATCACGCTACCTTTTGGATCTGCTACTGAATTCTCTTTCCGTGACGGTGGGAAAACGAAGCACTCCCTTGCTGCATATCGATGGATTTTGGCACAAGAGGATTTCTTGCACTATCTGGGAGTATCACTTCGCTTAGCGCTAGGTGCGGTTTTTATCACCTTGCTAATCATGGTTCCTACAGTGGCTTGGTTGCACCTTCGTGCTCAGAAGTATCGGCCGCTTATGGAATTTCTTACGCTATTGCCACTAGTTGTTCCTGTTGTGGCCTTATCAATTGGCGCTCAAAGTGCTTTGCCTGAAGCTTTGCAATCGAATGAGTACGAACTGAGTTTCATGTATGTAATTCTTGCCATGCCTTATACCTACCGAGCTTTGGACATAGGCATGAGCGCAATCCCCCTGAAAACCATTACAGAGGCTGCTCGAGGATTAGGCGCCAGCTGGATCAAGGCGATTACTTTTGTTATCGCCCCAGTAATTCGTAATGCAGTAGTTGCTTCACTCTTCTTAACGCTTGCGCTTTCACTCGGCGAATTCACCTTGACCTCCCTACTTCATTGGGACACTTTCCCAACTTGGGTAACCTCTGTTTCACAACAGAACATCATCGGAGCAATTGCTCTTTCCGTTTTCTCGCTAGCAGCAGCATTTCTCTTTCTCTTTGCAATTGGTCTCTTGACTATGCGCTCCAAATCCGACTTACCGGAAGGCCAAGAATGAGTTCAGCAACCCTAGAAATAAATGGAATCTCTCGTCGATTCGGAGATGTTGTAGCTCTAAATAAATTGGAAATCAAGATTGAACCAGGCGAACTAGTGGCATTGCTAGGTCCTTCAGGTTGTGGCAAAACAACAGCACTTCGTATCGTTGCTGGTTTGGAATCTACAGATTCTGGTTCTGTATTACTTCGAGGCGCAGACATTACAAAAGTTTCTGCCAATCACAGAAATATGGGTATGGTCTTTCAGGCCTATTCGCTCTTCCCTAACCTCAATGCTCAAGAAAATGTGGCTTTTGGTTTACAAATGCGTAAAGTGGCAAAAGGGAATCGATTAGCTAAAGCTGGAGAACTGCTAGAACTTGTTGGGCTCAACACTCAATCAAAGCGTTTCCCTCATCAACTCTCAGGTGGGCAACAACAACGCGTGGCGCTAGCGCGCGCATTAGCAGTAGAACCTGATGTTCTTTTGCTCGATGAACCACTTTCTGCGCTTGACGCGCAAGTTCGAGCAAATCTCCGCGAGGAAATTCGTCGCTTGCAGCTTTCTCTTGGCACGACCACACTTTTTGTCACACACGATCAAGAAGAAGCCATGTCGATTTCAGATCGAGTCGGAGTAATGAATCACGGAAGACTCGAGCAGATAGCGTCCCCGGATACTCTTTACAATAAGCCAGCGACTACTTTTGTTGCTTCCTTCGTGGGATTAATGAATCGGCTACCTGGCATATTAACGAATGGGAAAGTAGAAGTGTTGGGGCAGAATCTTTCAACGCTTTCCTCTGATCTAGCAAACGGCCAAGTTAAAGCGCTCGTGCGCCCTGAGCGCATCAATGTCACTCAAGATCAATCAACACCTAATGCACGTGTTATTACGAGATCATTTCTCGGAGCGTCATCTCGGATTATTTGCGAAATGCACGACGGAACAATTGTGCAATCGCTGATGACGAGTCATGGATCAGGAATGCTAAACCCTGGGGAAACGGTTAAATTGGAGATTGCAGACCTAGAGGTCCTTATTGCACATGAGTGATTCAATTCATGATCGAATTGTTAGAACCCAAGCCGATTCAAGTTCTCCTTGGAAAAGTTTGGTTTACGATAAAGGGGAAATTCCATTAGGGAAGGCACCGGAAGACTATGAAGTCTTAGCAACCTTCATACATCTTTCGGATCTTCACATTTGCGACGCGCAATCGCCTGCGCGATTAGAGTTCCTTGACCGTCTTGCGGATCCAGATAATCCCTATTCAGCTTTTATTCCATACGTTGGCACATACCGTGCACAGGAATTCTTAACGACGCACGTGCTCGAGGCAATGGTGCAATCCGCTAACCAAATATCAAAAGGTCCACTCGTTGGGGCAAAAGTTGATGCAGTGGTCGTGACCGGCGATGTTGTAGATAACGCTCAACTCAATGAACTTCAGTGGTATAAAACTTTATTAGATGGCGGTCCAATAGCGCCTAAGAGCGGTGACCCATATAGATCCCAGGGCGTACACGCGAGTGATCCTGATTCCTACGACATACATTATTACCATCCTGATGGCCCACCTGCTGGGATGGAAATTGATCGTCCAACAGGAATTTATGGTCATCCAACGTTCTCGGGTGTGATTGCCGCATCAGAGAAGTCTTTTATTGCACAAGGATTACAACATAAATGGTTTGCAGTTCACGGAAACCATGATGCTTTATTGCAAGGAAACGCAACACCAGATAAAGAGTTGCAAGAACTATCTACCGGACCTAGAAAACTTACAGGTATTGCAGATGGCGCTGATCTTTCGCAACTCTTTAGTGGTTTTGGCGAGGTAGGTCCGGCTGTTTATGCGGGTATCGATTCGTTTATAACCACATCTACCACCGCCGATGAGCGTCGCGCACTTTTGTCGGCTCAGGACTGGGTTGATATTCACACTAATTGCTCACATGATCACGGTTTACGTGCAGAAGATTCAGGGATCACTTTCTGGTTTAGAGATATAAATTCTCATGTGCGTCTTGTTGGGCTCGACACTGTGAATCGATATGGAGGATGGCAAGGCTGCCTTCATCGTGAGCAGTTCAACTGGCTCAAGAATTTGTTACTCAATTCGGCAGATAAATATATTGTCCTGTCATCTCACCACCCTCTAATCAATCTCATTAATGGCTATATACCAGAGGGCGAATCCGCACCAGCATTGCAGGATGAGGTACGCGAGATGCTCCTTGGTTTTCCAAATGTCATTCTCTGGTTTTCGGGTCACGTTCATGACCATCAAATAACAGAAGTGACTCACGATGACGGCAAACATGCAATCTGGGAAATCCGCACTGCCTCACATATTGATTGGCCACAACAAGGGCGAACAATCGAGATTGTAAAGACTTCAATTGGAGAGATAGCCATTGGAACAATTGTCATCGATCATGCTGGTCCGTTGGAGTTCACTGGATCCGAGAGCGAACTTGCTAGCCCTGTCGCTCTGGCAGGACTCTCTCGTTTGTTAGCTGCAAATGATTGGCAAAGGCAAAGTGGAAGTTACGAACTCTCATTAGCCGAAGGAGTCAGGAAAGATCGAAATATCTGGCTTTGGGGGAAAGATCCACTACAAAAGTCTTAGATTTGCAATCGGGAGGCTTAGAATGGAGTCAGAGACTGGGCTAGAGTGCCTGTACAGCATGCGAATAAATGAAAAGGATCACCATGGCTAACAAAGAACAAAAGAGCAATGCAAATCAGAAGAAAGAACCAAAGTTGTCGCTGAAAGAAAAGCGCGCCAAGAAGCAAGAAAAAAAGGGTAAAGACAAGTAGTCCTAACTAACTAGTCGTCTTCCTCGGAGTTCGACTCTGCTTTCTTTGTACTCTTGGCCCCAGGAGAGCGCGATGCACTTGGAGTTCGAGGTGCACGCGTTGATGAGCCTTCATGATCGTCATCTTCTCCGCCACCCGCGCTAACTACCGGTGGAGTTAATCCAGGCAAACTTGTTATAGGTGCAGGCGCCTTGGATGTTGGACTAGATGTTGGGCTCGGTGAATCTTCATTCTTTGTGGGAGTCGGTGATGGTTTCTCTGAATGCACAGGAGTTGGTGACTTAGAAGGCACAACAGCGGCAGCAGTTGGAGTACTTGCAACATGCGTGGGTGTTGGAGTTGGCGTGGCTGTCGTAGTCGTTGAAGGTGTTGGAGTAGGTGTAGCCGAAGTCGGAGTCGTTGAAGGCGTTGGCGTTGGTGAAGGATTTTCGCCACTTCCGGTTACTGCTTTTGTCACAACGCCAGCAACTTGCTTAACAAATTTTGCTGTCTCGTGAGCGACTTTCACAAGTGGTGCAGGTCCTGTGTTTGTTACCGCAGCTGCTGTCAAAGTTGCCGACACAAGGATTGCTAATGAAATACCTGAAACAACGGCAGTTCGAGCCTTGGAAAACTCAGTAGGTAATTTATAAATAACTTCTTTGATTCCAGATGGCAGAGCCGGTGGCGTAGATCCCTTAGGAAGGTCATCAATCTCGGATAGCGTTTTCAAAGCCGAGTGCAATGCGCCACCTGAAGTGCTGTTTCCAGCCTTGAGGCTTTCAATTAATTCTTCGCTATCTTCGATCGAGAAGGATTCATCTTCTGGTGAATGCTTCATAAACGATCACCGCCATCCTTTAACATTTCATGTAAGAGTTTCAATCCTCGGTGGGTAAGTACCCGAACGTTCCCAGGAAGTTTGCCGACGATATCGGCCACTTCATTAACATCAAGGTCGGCAACGACGCGCAGCAAAATTATCTCTGCGTAGTCCTTGGGTAATCTCTTCACGAGATCAATTACCTCAACCATTGATGAATTTTCGCCAATCCAATCGGTCTCTTGGAGTTCGGAAGTGGTTCCGATCCTCTTCTTCTTTCGAGCAAGATCTGTAGCTGCATTTCTCGCGATGGTGTAAATCCATCCCTTAAACGCTGCTGCATCTCCTTCAAAATTCTTAACGCCCCCTGCGATCTTGATCCACACATCCGAACAGAGATCCTCTGGTTCATTTGTGTACATCGCTAAGTACCGGACCATTCGCGGATTGAAGTGCCTCCACAAAGATGTGAATGCTCCGTCATCTCCCGTAATTGCCTGCTGTACTAAGTAATCAAATGGATGCGCGCCGGAATGAACTGAGGTGGTTTCACCACCTGCTGCCATTTCGCTGTGCGCTTGCATCTTCATTTTCCTAACTTTGCGCCATCCCAGACGCGCGAGGGCCCGTCTGGGATGGAACCCTAGTCAATCAACCTTTGTGTTTATGGCTTGATTCCTTGTCAGTTCTCTGATTTTTTGGTGAAGGCAAAACAGTTGAGGCAGGAACAGGGAGCGCCTTCGTCCCTAGCGGCGCTATGACCTTGACTTGATGAGAGTCATCATCACCGTCATCCCCAAAGCCATCATCATCCATATCCCCAACCTCATTAGTTTCATGGGATTCATGAGAAGTCACGCTGGATGTATCGAAATGCGTCAGAACAGAGGCAGTATCCACGCGAACAATTACCGTTCTGGTGTCGACTAGAACGATTGCTGTTGCTGTATCAACTTTGAGCACGGGTAGCGCCTTGGCCGGAGTGACTACGCGATGTGAGCGTGAATGACGCTCATTTTCTGCTTGCGCAGAAGCCGCTCCCCATCCAACTAGTACAAGCGCGCTGATAATGACGGTGACGATACGGTGCCTTTTCATCTAAACCTCCTAATAGTTCTTTCTCTCCTGTCCGCTAAAACGCTCCGATGACCCCTTGCGTTACACGAAAGGTGCGATTTTTTGGCGGTTAGACTTTCGCCCATGGCCAACCCTCAATTCCCAGCCGCAGACTTTGCCGACATCATGGGCGCAAATGCCGGTTTTGCCTCCTCCTTCCAAGGGAGCGAGCTCACGGGTACGGCCGCTAAAGGTTTAGCAATAGTTACTTGTATGGATTCACGTATCAGCCCCTTGGCTGTTGTCGGCATGCAATCTGGGGATGCCAAGATCTTGCGTAATGCTGGGGCGCGCGTAACAGAGGACGTCTTGCGAACTTTAGTTCTTGCAACTTATTTATTAGGGGTTAATCGAATTCTTGTTATGCCTCACTCTGATTGTCGAATGGCTCAAAGTGAAGAAGCTGATATTCACGCAACCATCACTGAACAATTTGGTGTGGACACACGAAGTTTGGAATTTAGAACCGTTTCGGATCAGCGCGCTGCACTCATTACCGATGTGACCCGAATTCGTTCTTATCCGCTACTACGTAAAGGCGTCGTAGTTGGTGGAGCGATATACAACGTTTCTTCAGGAGCCCTCGAGCCGTTGGATTGCTAGGCATGTATCTATCTATTGTTATTGCGCTCGCACGTTTTGGTGGATTGCTTTCGCGGATTACAAAAAGTGGAAGCGGGGTCATGGTCACAGGCCGCGTTATTTTGAAACTTATCCCAGGCGCTGTTTCCACATTATCTGCCGGACGTTCTGTTGTTTTGATTTCCGGAACTAATGGAAAAAGCACGACCACTGCGCTTATTCACCAAGCACTTTCCACGAAATCAAATACAACGAGCAATTACACGGGTGCAAATCTCTTTCCGGGAATCGCAACAGCTTTAGCCGAAAATCGAGCAGCCACATTCGCCGCCCTCGAGGTTGATGAGATGGTGTTGCCTTGGGCAATCCGTGAAACCAAGCCAAAAGTAATTGTTCTGCTCAATCTTGGACGCGATCAATTAGATCGACTTTCAGAAGTCCGCGTTGTGGCTGCAAAATGGAAAGCGGCACTTGTTGGATTGCCGGCATCTTGCACGGTATTAGCAGATGCGGATGATCCATTCGTTACATGGGCAGCCCGTGATTGGGTCAACGTTGTCTGGTTTACGGGCGGTGTAACAGGACATATTGACGCATCAACGTGTCCTGAGTGTGGCGCAGTATTAAATTGGACCGCTGATGGCACGAGTTATTCATGTGCGTGTGGTTTTAAGAAACCAAGCCCTGAGTGGATTCTTCGTGATGGAAATCTATCTGGACCAAATAGTCAAAGAGTTTCAGTGGTGAGTGGCATACCTGGAAAGGCTGCTATTTCAAACGCTGCACGAGCCATCATTACTTCATCCCTTCTTGGTGTTTCAACATCGGATTCGTGCGCTGCAATAGCGAAGATTTCTAGTGTTGATGGACGCTTTAGTACCTTGAAAATTGGATCAACGAACTTTCGCCTTCTGCTTTCCAAAAACCCGGCAAGCTGGCGTGAGACTCTTGCTACAAGCTCGTCAGGTCCAAAGGCGGTTGCATTGGTCGTCAATGCAAATACACAAGATGGCAAAGACACTTCATGGCTTTGGGATGTAGATTTTTCGCCGCTACGAGGTCGAACAGTTGTCGTAACAGGAGATCGTCGTCTTGACGTTTCAGTGCGTTTAACCGTTAATGAGATCGAACATAAAGTTGTGGATAACGAATCAGATGCTGCGAATCTGCTTGGAAATTGCGAAGCAGATTTAATTGCTTCATATACAGCGTTTCATCGCTTAGCTAAGGGCGTGAAGCGATGACGTTTTCAATTGTGCACCTCTTGCCAGAGCTGCTTGGTACTTACGGGGATCAAGGAAATGTTGAAATCTTAAGTTGGAGATTGAAAGAACGATCTATCGATCATGAAGTTATTGTTGTTCATGCTGGTGACAAAGTTCCCACCAAAGCAGATCTCTATCTACTTGGCGGCGGAGAAGATGACGCGCAGATTGCTGCGGCAGAAATTCTCAATCATGGTCGAGCATTGGCCAAGGCGCATGACGGTGGCGCTCATTTCTTTGCTGTCTGCGCTGGTTTTCAATTACTCGGATCTACTTTCCCTGCATCAGGAGAGCGCACTGTAGAAGGATTAGGGATTGTGGCAGTTGAAACTATTTCTGCGACACCTAGATCCGTTGGTGAGCTCATTTCCACCCCCACAATAGATGTTCCAATGTTGACTGGTTTTGAAAATCACGGTGGGCAAACGCGATTCTTGGAGAATCTGCAACCACTTGGAAATGTGAGCGTAGGAATTGGTAATAGTGAAAGCTCAAAAGTGGATGGCGTTGTTACCGATCGCGTTGTAGCGACCTATATGCACGGTCCTGCTTTTGCTCGCAATCCCGAACTTGCTGATTGGATCCTTGCTAGAAAGCTCGGCGAATTAGCACCGATTAACGCTCCGATCTTTACTGCTCTTCACGATGAGCGCATCAAGAACGTTAAATAAGTTAATCAATCACGTTGAGCTGCTCGGCAGCCTTCGCAATATTTCTCTCCATCCCCCCAAAAACTATGCCGTGAAAAGGCTTAATCAAGGCCCAATAAACCTCGCCCCATAAACCTCGTGGATGAAAGATGGCACGCTGCCTAAATACAGTTCGACCTTTTTCGTCTTTTTCTACGATCAACTCCAGCCAAGCTAAACCAGGTAAACGCATTTCCGCGCGAAGTCGTAAGAGGCGACCTTCTTCAAGTTCTTCTACGCGCCACCAATCGAGGGCGTCGCCGATAACAATATCTTGCACATCTCTGCGCCCTCTACGAAGTCCTGGTCCACCAACGAAACGATCGAGAATTCCTCGAGTCCACCACCCTAGGCGCCATGAATACCAACCATGCTCACCACCAATGCCTTTAATAATGAACCACAATTTTTCTGGCGAAGCCTTAACGATCTTCGATCTCTCATCTGTGTGCAACGAACCGCCCGCCCAATCGGGGTCGCTTGGCAAGGGATCACTGGGTGCGCCAGCATGGACTGCAGATGACCAAGCGGTATCAACTCGGTGATCTCTAATTCTTTGAAGCGCGAGTTGCACTGCGGTATCAAATGAGATGAGGCCATCTGGTGGATCTGGAATGTATTGCGCAATGTCATGCTCTTTGCAGATGACTTCGTTGACGAGACTTTCAAGCAATGGAAAGACAATATTCTTTGGAACAGGACTTACGAGTCCAACCCAGTGACTCGAAAGTGAAGGCGTCATAAACGGTAAGGAAAGAATTCTCCGCGGCTTTAGTCCTGCACGCTTTGCGTAACCACTCATCATTTCTCGATAGGTCAAAACATCTGGACCACCAATATCAAATCCACGATTGACATCACTGGGCATGTTGGCGCACTCGACTAGGTATCGAAGAACATCGCGAACTGCAATGGGTTGAATTCTGGTATCAATCCATCGAGGAGTAATCATCACGGGAAGTCGCTCGGTGAGGTAGCGGAGCATTTCAAAGGAGAGCGATCCTGATCCCAAAATGACCGCAGCACGTAGAACAGTTGTCGGAACACCGCTTGCCAGAAGTATTTCGCCAACTTCTTTGCGCGACTGCAAATGTGGACTTAATTTTTCGCTATCAGGATGGAGACCACCTAAATATGCAATTCGTTTCACTCCAGAATTCTTAGACGCAGTCGCAAAGTTCTGTGCGTTAGTGCGGTCGAGAGATTCAAATTCATCACCCGCACCCATTGCATGGATCAAGTAATAGGCGACATCGATATCTTTAAGCGCGTGCATTAACGACTCAATATTGGCAGCGTCGCCTTGGACAATTTCTACATCTTGAGCCCAATCGCGATCGGCTAAGTGACGTGGTGTTCGAGCCATTACCCGCACGCGGTAACCATTTTTCAGTAACTCCGGAATAAGACGCCCGCCGATATATCCAGCTGCACCTGTAACAAGTACGTGAGGGTTAGTACTCGGTTTCATATGGCCATAGTACTTATCTGCGCAGGTATTAGGAGTGTGAACTTTCTTGCAAAGTAGTGGCAGACTGACGCCCATGCATGAGTTCACATCGGAATTGGAAGAGTTAGCTGCAAAAGCATTGGCATATAGCTTGGAACGTTTAAAAGATGACCCGCCTCT
>Ga0194037_1000221_pt1 | contig 44542 bp, 43 predicted proteins | sample JunL306m_MetaG_FD_148653 | JGI IMG/M metagenome (GOLD analysis project Ga0194037, IMG submission 148653) | Anoxic zone freshwater microbial communities from boreal shield lake in IISD Experimental Lakes Area, Ontario, Canada - Jun2016-L304-6m | ecosystem: Environmental > Aquatic > Freshwater >... | reverse complement strand
ATTTATAATTATTCAATATATTTCCATTAGATGTAGTGATGACATATCACAAAATCTTGTTCTTCGGTAAGCTATTACCACCTTTGGATTCCTTATTTCGATGAAAGCGCTTACAAAAAGTATTTTTCTGGCAGTTGTTTTCTGGGGAAGCGCTGTTACTGCACTTGCGGTAAGTTCCGAACCATCTTTCCCAGTAAACAACAAACATACCCTCAAACCATTGGCCGGTGAAGATGAGGCTTGCAAATACATCAGCAATTATCTTCTTCAGCATCACTACAGGAAGTTATCGGATAAAGATTCTCTGTCGCAGGAAATATTCAATCGTTACCTCAACAATCTTGACAATAGTAAAACTCTATTTTTGGCCAGTGAAGTAGACAGCCTTAAAAAGATATACGGAACCAGGATTATTGATGAATGTCTTGGTGGGCATTTAAATGCGGGATTTGCGGTTTATAACTTATTTATCAGGCGATCGAAAGAGAAAATCAATTATATGCATAATGCCGTTTCTAAGGTGCATTTTAATTTTTCTCAACCTGAAACCCTCAGCCTTGATCGTAAAAATGATCCCTGGCCTTCGGACAGGAAGCACCTTACTGATCTTTGGGCAAAAGAACTTAAGTATCGATGGCTCGACCTCCTTTCATCAGGAGAAACGAACAAGACCATCCGTGTCGCACTTTACAAGAGCTTCACGACCAGAGAGAATATTTTGAACCGCAAAAAAGCAGAAGATGTTTTTCAAGCCTACATCGCTGCGGTGACAAAATCGTTTGACCCTCATACCAGCTATTTTTCTCCGAATATGTCCGAAAGCTTTTTGATTGACATGAGTCACTCTGTTGATGGCATCGGGGTTAAACTGGATACTGAAGGTGAGTTTACGGTAATTACTGAGGTTATCCCTAGAGGATCAGCATTCAGAAGCAAGCTATTGAAAAAAGGGGATAAAATTATTGGCGTCGGTCAAGGTGTAAATACCTCTATTACGGACGTATTCGGCTGGAAGACCGAGGATATAGCTAAGCTTATCCGTGGAAAAAAAGGAACTTTTACCTGCCTGAAAATTCTTCCATATAGTCAGTCGGGTAGAGCACAGGTAAAAATAGCCACGCTCATGCGAGACAAAATTAACATGGAGGATGATTTAGCCAGTAAAAGCATCATTCAGCAGTATGGCCATAAAATAGGCGTTATTACTATCCCTTCTTTTTACCTTGATTTCGAAGGAAAAGAAAAAAATGATGAGCATTACAACAGCATAAGCCATGATGTTGCTCAAATCTTGAAAGAACTGAAAGATGAGGAAGTCGAAGGGATTATCATTGATCTTCGTAACAATGGCGGTGGTGCGCTTGAAGAGGCTGTAAAAGTTACAGGATTGTTTATTCCTTTTGGACCATTTGTACAAATTAGTAATTCAGCTGGCAAGGTTGCACTGCTCTGTAGCGATGATAATACCCAAAAACAGTATAGCGGCCCCCTTGCTGTGCTTGTTAACCGTTATACAGCATCGGCTTCTGAAATTTTTGCAGCAGCAGTTCAGGATTACAACCGAGGTGTTATCATTGGCGAAAGAACCTTTGGCAAAGGGACTGTGCAACATATCATCAAGCTTCCAAAAACTGAAAAGTCGACTGAACTTGGCGATATAAAGCTGACTGTTGCAAAGTATTTCCGAGTATCCGGGGGCAGTACACAGCATGAAGGTGTTGTACCTGATATTATCATGCCATCCATGATCGATAACACCTCGATTGGGGAAGATACCTATACCAATAGTCTGCCCTGGAGTTCACTTTCGCGAGCATCATTCATGCCGACTAAAGATGTGAACTCAGAAGAAATCAGTTTACTCAATCACCAATTTCTTGGACGGGCATCAAAAACTCAGCAATTCCAAGCATACCTGCATGATGTGAGCGTTCTTAATCAAATTCGTAAAAGGAAGACCGTATCACTTCAAGAGAGACCCTTCAAATCGGATAAAGAAATAATAAAGCGACTTGAAAAGAAGTGGGACCAAGGCAAGAGGTTAAACCGGGATGTGCTCTTGACAGAGGCTGAAAGTGTTGTATCGGATCTCATAGCGCTAAAGAGGAGTCTGTTGTCTTTTACGAGAAACAAAGTATCTCAGTAATTATTATGCATTTTTTATTGTCTCATGTGGTTGTTTAAGGCGTTGGTTTTAAAAAGTTTTTATTTTTTTAATATTAAGGGAACGATGATTGATAATATATTGTAATATTTAACTAATCTATGTAAGAAGTTATATCCTTTTTCTTTAATCAATAATGCTGACAAGCCATGAAACATAACTTCATTTTCGCCGTTATCGCCTCTCTTGCAGTCTCTGGAGTATTTGGCGAAGTTTATTTTGGTTCTGATAACGCAGCATCCGCAAAGCCAATTGTAGCCGCAACCGACTCAACTCTAAACCCAGAGGCAGATACTACAAATCCTGTCATAGCAAAAAAGCCTGCAACTAAAAAGAAGATAACCAAGAAGAAGGCGGCTAAAAGGGTAGTAACAAAAAAAGAAAACACCGCTGCAGAGGCCAAGTAAAGGTGGGGTTCATAGAGTATACTGAAAACCAGATATGTGTTGTCGGGTTGCGATCATACATATCTGGTTTTGATTTGGCAAAAAAAAAACGAGCTCCCGCCGGCTAAGTCTGCTCTGGCATCCTGAGTGAAACTGTTGTTATTGATTCACTTTTTATCGGGATGACTGAACTTCATCGATATTTTAACCCTGTCCTTACTATCTTCTTCAACTTTTGCAAGCTGCTCTGGAATAGCAATTTCAGAGTTGATACCCAAGCTATATCTGGCAATCTTTTTACTGATAGTCATTTTATTTACTTTAACAATTTTGTTTACAGCAAGTTCATTGGGGCCGTTAGGGGTCACTGACAAGAATACTAGATCAGAGCCTTCATTTATGTTCAAGCTCACTTCTTTAGTAAGATAATGTCTTGAAGAAGTCTTTTTGGTCAAGGTATTACTGCTGAAGATACGTATTAGTTTGCCCCACCCGTGCTTTGAGGGTATGCATTTTGCCGTTGCATCATCATACTTGGAATGGTTAAGTATCTGGAGATACAGCTTAGCCTCACAAATATTGGTTCCTATCAAAAAACTCAATACAAATAAGCTTAATACTATAACAGAACGTTTCATAATTTTCTCCTTGGTAACGATTGTTAACAAATAATGGGGGGGCAGAACAGGTCTCAACTGGCAGTATAGCTTATAAAAACTATACTCCATCTTGACGATGGGTGACTCAAGAGATTTAGTACGTAACCATGTTCTTTTTGAATTTAATACAGAACACGATAAACAAAAAACAGTTTTATATATATGTTCTTTTCATAAACACAAAAGGCCACCCATTAGAGGAGTAGCCTTTTGTATTTATCGAGTATCAACGCAATAATTGATTCAGCGTATTAGCTGTATCCATCAAAAAGCGCTGTAAAGCACAAGTGTTGTGAGATTCTTCCCTGTGTCACCTGTATGAGTATCACCCGTATAAAAACTCTGGTTCAGCTGAAATTGGATATTTCTTGCTGGCATATAGGCCAGACCGAGAGTCACCGCATTATCAGCGTCGGCTGAACCTGTTCCAGTATGGGCGCTTCTGTATCCTAGACCCAGGGCGAGTCTATCCGGAATAACACCGAGCATGCCTGAAACAGTCCAGACTTTTTTATCGCCGGATGTGCTGTCGTTGTAGGTATTAGGATCAAGTGGGTCTACAGTTTTTCCGGCTTTACCATAGGTAGCATAAAGACCTAAAGGAAGATTTCCTACCTTTCCCTGGCCCTGCAAATCCATAGCCCAGGCATCAGCATGTTCTTCTTTTGTAGTGAAGGTGGACGTTGATGGTGATACTGAATTATCAACAGCAACATATTTCACTTTTGATTCTCCCGTCCAAATCTGAACACCAGCACCTAAATCCCAATCGCCGGCTTTCGGAGTTACAACAGCTCTGATATAATTCAGTGGCTGCTTTATTCCGAAATTTCCCTGCGCCATAACATATGGCGTGTAGTTAATGTACCCATATTTATGATACACAACTAAGGCCACACCTGAAGCCTCATGTGCCGTTCCTAAATATTGCTGGGCTGATGTTTCTTCTGCGTTTTCAAAGGCACGCGCAAACTCGACTGCCCCTGTATTCAACAACTCAAAACCATAGGCCGGACCTTGAGATGATGTCGTAAAAGGAATTGCGCTCAGGGTAAAGTCATCAACTTTGGTCATGATCGGCATCTTGAACTCAGTCAATATTTTACCGTCTGTAACATCTTGAGGAACTACTGAAAGTCCAATTTCAAAACCGATGTTCTTGGAAACCCTTCCTCCTATGACGAGGAAGGCTTCGTCAGGAAACGAAATATTACCATAATTCGTAGGTCCCGATTCAGGGGTGTTTGCTGAACCATTCGTTTTCTGGTAGCGAAGTTTACTGACAAATGATGCATTCAGTGTAGATGGAAGAGAAAGATTGTCATCTTCAATTTTACTCTGCTTACCAAGTCCTGAATCAATATATCCATTGGCCTTGAAACTACGACCATATGCATTCAGCAATGGAAATTGTTCGAAATGACAAGCTGCGCAGGAAAAACCTGTTTGACGTGCATAAACTGGAGTGGCAGATGCTTGTGGAACAGCACATAATAAAGGAGCTAAGGCTCCAATTGAAGTTAGAAATAAACGTATTTTTTTTGTCTGCATAATAATGGCCCGGGTTTATGGTTATGAAAAATAACAAAGATAAATAGTTTGTAGTACTATGGAAAGAAATCTTTATGGTATCAAAACTTTTTTCCATAATTGTCTTGGCAATACATATAAAAAATGTATTAAGAAATCATATAAGCAACAATATTTTCAATATCGGATTGACTTATCGATTCGTTGCCACCTTTAGGAGGCATTTTATTAAATCCCGATACTGCATGGTTGAGAATATTATTCCATCCTTTTACTACACGAGACACCCACGACTCTTTATGGCCAGGTTTTGGAGCTCCAAGAATACCATTATCATGGCATCCTGCACACCCAGCAGATTCATATTTATTTTTACCCAATGAAAGATTGTACTTTTTTTCAAGGAACGCTTTTGTTACTGTTTTTTCTTGACCGACATTGTAAGCCAATTCTTGGTTTGCAGTTGTTTCCTCAGCATACAAATGCATACTACTGCCAATAATAATTATAGACAGAGCGAATAAGATCTTTACAATTTTTGTATTCATAATGCTTCTCCATTATTTTATTTATAAATTATTTACTTACTCTTATCACTAAATTCTAATTGTAATCATCATAAAACGTCTGTTGAAAAAAAGAACAAATCCAACTGTAACTTTGATTGTATGCAAAGGAGATATCAATAATAATCTGCCGTTACAGAAAATAGTTCTAAACTGCCACACACCAACAATTCATCACGATTCAGTAATCGGCAGAAAATTAATCAAGTAAAAACATCTCCACACAAACAAAAACAGTTTACAATTGTGAAATTCTTAAACAAGCAAACAGATTGATTTAATACTCACCTTTCAGCACAGCATGAATTATTAATAAATAGATATTTGCTGAATTGAACAGCTACATTAAAAATTGAAAAATCAAATAATTTTGGAATAGGGGGTACTGATATTGATTCTTACCTATGATACCACATCATTCCTTAAGGAAACATTAACAAAAGATTAAAATTAGCTTAAAAAGCAAGCATTCATAAAAAAAAGCGAGATCATTATAGATTAAGCACTTACTCCGCCTTTTCCCCTACTCAGACCAATCCGTAATTTATTATTGATTAATATTAATTATTACTATTTATTATTAATAACCGCATTAATAATTGCCGTCAATTAGTGCGTGGCTTATCATTCATTCTCAATTCCGGAAGATATATTACAGAAAAAGTCGATCCTGCTCTTCTTAATAATTTTTGGCAAATTTTAAGCGGGACTTTATAATTCTTTAAGGTTGACCGCTGTATGTTTATAAAGGAAATAAAGACAAGGAAGAAATGACCCCTACATTAATTAAAAACATTTTTACTATGAATCAGCAAAAACAAACCCTAAACAATGGAACCATGAACAAAAGACACAGCATATTATATGGATTACTGATCCTCTTTATAACTCTGATGACTACTGTATCCGATGTCCAAGCTGAAAAAATTGCAGATATAGAAAGCAATACATATAAAACTGTAACCATAGGTAATCAGGTCTGGATGCAGGATAACCTGAATATCTCCAGATACAGGAATGGTGATATAATCCGTCAGGCAAAAACAAATGAAGAATGGAACGATGCAGGAGCTAATGGTGAGGGAGTCTGGTGTTATTATAATAATGATCCTGCTCACGGAAAAAAATATGGCAAATTATATAATTGGTATGCAGTACATGATCCAAGAGGTTTAGCTCCATTAGGATGGCATATACCGAGCGATAAGGAATGGACAACGATAACCGGCACTTTGGGAGGAGAAACTGTCGCGGGTGGCAAAATGAAATTCAACGGCATATCGCAATGGCAGAGCCCAAATGTTGGAGGCGACAACAGTAGTAATTACAGTGCCTTGCCAAGTGGAATGAGAGGAATAGATGGGAAGTTCAGTTTTATTGGAGAGAGTGCCTATTTCTGGACCAATTCAGAATACTCACCTACGGCGGCTTGGTACAGAGTACTGAACCATCACCTCGCAACTGTAGTCAGAAGCAGTGAAGAAAAAATGGATGGATTGTCTGTACGTTGCATAGCTGATTAAAAGATTACCTGCTCTGGAATGAAAAAAGGATAACAATCCAGCTCATGTAATGGTTGAGCCTGAGCTAACAAAAAAGCCGCACTACCGCGGCTTTTTTGTTGCTGAGAGCTATTGTTTAGTGTTCGTCCACCTTGATTCTCATTGAGAAGAAGGAGCGGTGTACAAAAACCAGTGAAAGGGCAAAGAAGATAGCTGCCAGAGAGAGGGCAAGCTGAGGCGGAAGTTCGATAGCCAGCTCGATGGCAAGGAGACCAAACAACGTTGTGAACTTGATGATCGGGTTCAGGGCAACCGAAGATGTATCCTTGAAAGGATCGCCGACCGTATCACCGACAATTGAGGCATCATGAAGCGGAGTGCCTTTGGCATTGAGTTCAGTTTCAACAATCTTCTTGGCATTATCCCAGGCACCGCCGGCATTGGCCATAAAGATGGCTTGGTAGAGACCGAAAAGCGCAATGGAGATCAGGTAGCCGATAAAGAAAAATGAATCGAGACAGGCGAAAGCCAGTGTCGTAAAGAATACGGTAAGAAAGAGGTTGATCATACCTTTCTGCGCAAACTTGGTACAGATTTCAACAACCTTCTTGCTGTCCTCGATCGAGGCTTTTTCAACGGAACTATCAAGGTTGATGTTGTTCTTGATGAATTCCACAGCGTAGTAGGCTCCGGTTGTGACGGCGTTCATGGAGGCACCGGTGAACCAGTAGATGATTGCACCGCCCATCATAAGGCCTAGGAGGAACGGAGGTGAAAGGATTGAAAGCTTTGCAATGGCGGCCGTATCAGCAAGGCCGTTGGTCAGGATCATAATGATCGAGAAGATCATCGTGGTAGAACCGACCACAGCGGTACCGATAAGCACCGGTTTTGCTGTTGCCTTGAAGGTGTTGCCTGCACCGTCGTTTGCTTCCAGGTACCTTTTAGCATTTGTAAAGTCAGGCAGGAAACCAAACTCGCTCTGAATCTCACTCTTGATATTCGGAATTGTTTCGATAAGCGAGAGCTCGTAAACAGACTGTGCGTTGTCAGTAACAGGGCCGTAGGAGTCAACTGCAATGGTAACCGGGCCCATGCTGAGGAATCCGAAAGCGACAAGACCGAAAGCAAAGACCGAAGGTGCTAGCATTACAACCTTAGTAAGGCCGACAGTAAGTATCCCTTGCGAAGCAATAAGCTCAGGAGTAAGCCCGAGAGTGGCTATACCAAGTGTACTGAGACCATAGGCGGCTCCCATCAAACCAACAATAGCAAGACCCATCCAGTATGCGCTGAAATTACCGGCAACAAGACCTGCAAGAATGTTCAGTGCTGCGCCTCCTTCTTTGGAGCATTGTACGACGTTACGAACATGGGCGCACTCTGTGGAGGTGAAACGGTTTACCAGTTCGGGAATAAGAGCACCGGCAATCGTTCCGCAGGTGATGATCGACGCAAGTTTCCACCACATGGTGCCATCGCCGAGTGTGCTGATAAGGTAGTAGGATGCTATGTAGGTAAGAATGATTGAAACAATCGATGTAAGCCATACAAGAGTGATCAGAGGCTTCTCGAAGTTCATCTCATCGGCATTGCTGAACTTCATCCTGGCAAAGGCGGCATTGACCCAGTATGAACCCGCACTGGCGAAAATCATGACAAGGCGCATTGCAAAGATCCAGACAAGGAGCATGATCTGCACTTCAGGAGCCTTTATGGCTAGAAGAATAAAGGAGATCAGGGCTACACCGGTTACACCGTAGGTTTCAAAGCCGTCAGCAGTAGGTCCAACGGAGTCACCGGCATTGTCGCCAGCACAGTCGGCAATAACACCAGGGTTACGTGCGTCGTCTTCCTTGATTTTGAAAACAATCTTCATGAGGTCGGATCCGATGTCGGCAATCTTGGTAAAGATACCGCCAGCGATACGAAGCACTGAGGCGCCGAGAGATTCGCCGATTGCAAAGCCGATAAAGCATGGGCCGGCAAAGTCGCGAGGTACGAAGAGAAGGATGCAGAGCATAACAAAAAGCTCGATACTGATGAGCAGCATACCGATACTCATGCCGGCTCTGAGAGGAATAGCATACGTAGGAAATGGTTTTCCGCCGAGGCTTGCGAATGCTGTCCTTGAGTTGGCGAAGGTGTTTATCCTCATTCCGAACCAGGCAACGATATAACTTCCGAGAATACCGATAAGGCTGGCTACAAGAATGAAAATAACCTTGATCGCAGGAAGATGTCGAAGCCAACCGAAATAGGCGACAATAATGGCTCCGATAAGAACCCAGAGTACAAGAATAAATTTACCCTGTGTAATCAGGTAGGTTTTGCAGGTTGCATAGATCAGTTCGCTGATCTCGCGCATGGCGCTGTGAACAGGAAGCTTGCGAATTCCGATGTACTGTATGATACCGAATACCATACCGAACAGGCAGACTGCAAGACCCCACAGGAGAAGAGTGTTTCCGGGAATTCCTCCAAGGAAAGTCACCGAGTGTAAATCAGGTAATAACAAATCGGCCTCGCTTGCAAAGGCATTTTGCGCCTGAAACAAAATACCAAGGCCTCCCAGAGCAGATAGAGCTCTGGCCAACCATCTTACATTAAACGATTTTTTCATTGCTTTTTTTTTCACTGTTTTTCTTGACTCAAGAAAAAAATGTTACCGGTAAAAAATCATAACAAGGAACAATCCCATTCAAAACAGGAAGTTATAATTTGCAACTTTTTTCATGAATCTCAATACCTTTTTGTAGAAGTTGTTAAGGGTTTCTGACGACTGCAAAGGGCAATACTTTCCTTCTCTTTTCCGACTCTAAAAGAGTGTTTTTTTTACAGATTTCGCTATGCCTCTGCTATATTCTTTGCGATTACCTTTACGACACCCGCTGAATTAGTGCTTTTGCTATGAAACTTATTGTAGGTCTTGGAAATCCTGAAGCTCAGTATACCGGTACTCGGCACAATATCGGCTTTGATGTTGTTGAAACAATAGCAGCTTCTTTCGGGGCGGGGTTCAGCAGAGGAAAAGGAAAATACCTCAGTGCAAAACTAACCCATAGAAGAGAATCTGTCATTCTTATAAAGCCCATGACCTACATGAACCTGTCAGGTCATGCTGTAATAGCGGCAATGAATTTTTATAAAATCGAGCGTAATGACATTCTGGTGATTTGTGATGATCTCAACCTCCCTTCCGGATCAATTCGCATTCGTGCAAAAGGGTCTGCGGGTGGGCAGAATGGATTGAAACACATTATCGAATGTTTAGGAAGCGAAGAGTTTGCAAGAATGAGAATCGGGATAAGGCTCGACGAACAGCCGATGAGTTCTTTTTCATCGTTTGTACTCGGAAAATTCAGTGAGGGTGAGAGGGTGGTAATGGGTAAAGTACTCCCTGTCTGCAGTGATGCTGCTCTTGATTTTGCAATCAATGGTATTGAGCATGCGATGAATAACTACAACAAACCTGTTATTTAACTTGCGGCAAGCTTTACAACCGAGGTATCATAAGGACTTGAAGCAGACATCTTTTTCAAAAAAGCAATAGCGCGGGCATTAAACTCTCTGGGTTGATCGACATTGCAGACGTGACCTGAATTGACGATCACCTCCAGCCATGAATTGGTATGCTTAGTAATGATATAGCGAACGGCAGGTAGAAACATGTGGTCTTCTTCACCCATAAGATAGAGCGTAGGAATAGCCGTATCTTTTTCTTCAAAATATTTTAAAAGCGGGGTAATCTCATAGGTGAGACGGAACCAGCGCATAAATTCTTTCTGGGCAACTTTTTTAGCTTCGTTTACAAACAGCAGTCTCGATTGCTTATGTCGCTCGCTGGGCATGATAATCCATGCAAAAAAGCTGTAAAGCCACATATATGGAACAAACCTCTTAAACATGTTCCCAAGGGTAACAAGAACTTTTGCCCGGATGTTTAACCTTATGATCGCACCGCCCATAACCATAGAACTGACCCTGTCGGGAGCAATTTCGCTGAGGTTACGAATCAGAATTGTTCCTAAAGATATACCTATAAAATGAGCCTTCTTTATGTGCAATGAGTCCATTACTTCGATGATATCACGGGTAATATCCTCGAAATCGTAATGACGATCTTCTTTATGGGCTACGATACTTTTTGACTTTCCATGTCCTCGAAGATCAACAAGCAGGACATTGAAATGCCGGATAAACTCTTTTATCTGAAGAAACCATATTGAAGAACTGCCTCCGGCGCCGTGAACAAAAACGACCCAGGGAGCTGTACAGTCATCCAACTCGTATGTCTTGTAATGAAGCATTGACAGAGAGAGTTATAAACATTTAACATCTAAGTAAACAAAACCACAGCAAAAAACAAAAAGTTACACGCTACTTCTAATAACTCTTACCATTTCAAACAAGGCAATGCCAGCGGCAACTGCAACATTGAGTGAATGTTTAGTTCCATACTGAGGGATTTCAAGCACCCCGTCACACAGCGCCAGCACTTCGTTTTCAAGTCCGTCAACTTCATTGCCCACGACAAGACATAGGGGAAAAGCATCTGATGCTATAGCCGTATACGGGTGGCTGCCTTCTGTAATTTCAAGCCCAAAGATTTTTACACCCTTATTTTTCATACTTGAAAGTGCTTCAAGTGGGTCGGCATAGTATTCCCACAAGACTGTATCCTGTGCTCCCAATGCCGTTTTATCAATTTCTTTTCGTGGAGGAGTTGCTGTATAACCGGAAATAATCATTTTTTCAATGCCGGCTGCATCTGCTGTACGAAACATTGATCCAACATTCCACATGCTGCGGATATTATGCAGCATAAGAAAAAGAGGATGCTTCGGTGCATCGGCATATTTATCCACACTCAACCTATTCATTTCCGTCCCATGTAATTTTCTGAACTCCTGCATCCTTATAGAGAACAAAGTTTTTCAATGAGACGCCGATTTTCGTCAACGAGGCCGACATTAAACCTCAGACAATTGTCCATAAGCCGGTATCCGGATACATTTCTAACAAGAATACCTTCACGCTGCAGGCTATGGAAAACCGCCTTTGCATCACTGATTCTGATAATCAAAAAATTGGTATCGCTCAGGAAGGGCTCAACACCATCAATGGAAAGCAGTTCAGTATAGAGTTTGTCACGTTCATGAAGCATATAAGATACGGCATCATTAACGAGAGAGTAATTCGCCAACACATGCGTTAACGTAATCTCAGCGAGTCTGCTTGAAGCAAAAGGAATTTTCGGTTTTGCAAGCTCGGCCATCAGCGACGGATTTGCAATCGCAAAACCAATCCTGATCCCTGCAAGGGCTAATGCTTTGGACATGGTCCGGAGTACGACCAGATTCGGTAGTCCATCGATCAATTCAAGTACGGAACGTTGCCGTGAAAACTCTATGTAAGCTTCGTCAACAAGCACAATAGCTTCACAAGACTCTGCAATAAGACGTACTTCATCGAAAGTGAGTGACTTTCCTGTGGGATTATTGGGCGTTGAAAGTACTATAAAATCAACTTGCTCGTCATGTGCAGCACGAAGAATCGCATCTGTATCAAAATCCAGGTTAGGAAGCATTGGAACACTGACAATCTGTGATTGCAGAAGGAGGGCTATTTTTTCATAGAGCGAAAACGATGGATCGGGAATCAATACCTTCCGACCAGGACCGAGACAAGCAAGGAATATGGTATAGAGCATCTCATTTGATCCGTTACTCATCATCACCGAGTCAGGCGAGATTCCTAGAAAATCCGCATATGCCTTCATGCCTCTATAGGGAAGAATATCAGGATACCGATTCCAGGATTCCTTGACAAACTCACTGATTATTTCTTCTTTGAGCCACATTGGCACATCAAAAGGACTTTCATTCTGATTAAGCTTAATCTCAGCTTGCTGCCCACCTTCAACCCTGTACGTCGCAATATTCTGTAATGCGGGATTAAGAAGACGCTTTATATCTCTTTGCATGGTACACCTGTATTTTTTCTGTAAATCATTTAAATCCGAATGAGAACCTGACCATTGAACCGACAATGTTTAAAAAAACATCTTTTTCACACAATTCATGAAAAAAAGCAGGACAATCATCAATTTTTTTATAAATTAAAACAGGACTTAAAATATCCAATATTAAGGAGGAATTATGACACCGATTAAAAAAACGCCTCTTGATCTTCTTGACGACATATACAGTCTAGCCTACTGGATGACAGGCAGTGAGGATGTATCTCACGACCTTGTAAATAAAACCTACTTGTATGCCAATACAAAGACAAGGGAGGCTGACTTGTTGAAAACATTCAGAAAGTGCTATGTTGAGCAGTTTGGGCAATACGCTGAATTCTGCATAAGCGGAAAACCCTGCAACAGTCACATTCAGCTTATTGAATCCCTGAAACAGTGGGCTGCCGATATTAAGCTTTCTGTTCTTTTGAGCGAAATATCAGGTCTGAAACACCGCCAGATATCAGGGATAGTAGGCAAGCCCGTTGACACTATAAGATTATGGCTCTTCTGGGGTAGAAAACTTCTTGCTAATGACGGCCAGCTCAAAGCCTCAGCTTAAACTCTCTTTCCCGAAAAGGCCGCTTATATTTCAAGCGGCCTTTTGTTTTTATACCTGCCTCTTTATATTCGTTTTACTTGCTTTAATCTATCTCTATATTTACATATATGATCATCATCACCGGCGGGGCAGGTTTTATCGGCAGTGCAATGCTTTGGGAGCTTAACCGTAACGGTGAAGAAAACATCATAGTCGTTGACGATCTGGGATCAACTACCACAGAGAAATGGCGCAATCTTTCCGGCCTTAATTTTACAGATTTTATATCCAAAGATCTTTTTCCTGATCTGCTTGATAGAAATGCGATTAAAGGGATTTCTGCCATCATCCATATGGGCGCTAACAGCTCGACTACGGAAACTGACGCTGATCACCTTCTAACAAATAATTTCGGCTATTCAAAAAAAATAGCCTCGTTCTGCATGGCACATGAAGTACGTCTTCTTTATGCATCAAGTGCAGCAACCTATGGGGACGGATCCAATGGATACAACGATCAAATTGAAGGACTTAACGTTCTCCGTCCGTTGAATATGTATGGCTATTCAAAGCATCTTTTTGATCGATGGGCAGTGAAACAGCATATCCTGGACAAAGTCGCCGGCCTGAAATTTTTCAATGTCTATGGCCCGAATGAATATCACAAAGGTGATATGAGCAGTGTTGTCTATAAAGCCTTTCATCAGATACTCGAAAAAGGATCGTTGAGTCTGTTTGAATCCCACAGACCTGACTACCGAGAGGGTGAACAGTTAAGGGATTTTATATATGTAAGAGACTGTACACGCATAATGGCCTGGATGCTTGAAAATCCTTCTGTTTCTGGACTTTACAATGTCGGGACAGGAACTGCAAGGAGCTTTAACGATCTTGCCAAAGCAACCTTTTCCGCATTAGACCGTCAACCTACTATCAACTATATACCCATGCCGGAAACACTGCGCAATAAATATCAGTATTACACCTGTGCGGACATTTCAAAACTTCGTTCCGCAGGATTCAGCTCGGCATTTACCTCGATCGAGGATGGTATCAGAGAGTATGTTCAGCATTATCTCTCCTCAGACAATCCTTATCTTGACAGTATAAATACTTCAGTATAAATATTAACTCTCAGTACTTTGACCACAGAAAAAACCATCAATATTCAGGGAATTGAACCTGTCATACTTTTCGGTCCTTACGATTCTCTCCTGAAAAAAATAAGAAATGAGTTTTCCGACATGCAGATCACTGCCCGGGGAACTCAGATTATTCTTCGGGGAAGCGCTGAAGAGGTTGCTCTCCTTGAACAGATTTTCGGCGAGATGATGTTTCTGGCAAACAAGCATGGAGAAGTGCTCGATAATGACCTGAATGCGCTTATTAATCTTGCTCTCTCCCCTGCTCCCAGACAGCAAACTGTCCATCACGGTGATGAAGATATTATTGTATCAACATCCGATTATACTGTAAGAGCCAAAACAGACGGCCAAAGACGAATGGTGTCAGAAGCGGCCAGTAACGATATTATGTTTGCCATCGGCCCTGCTGGTACGGGAAAAACCTATACAGCTGTTGCCATAGCTGTAGCTGCATGGAAAGCCAAAAGGGTTAAACGCATTGTTCTGGCAAGGCCGGCAGTAGAGGCAGGAGAAAGCCTTGGCTTTTTGCCAGGTGACCTTGCTCAAAAAATAGATCCTTACCTTCGCCCCCTGTATGATGCGCTTCAGGACATGCTGACCGCTGAAAAGTTGAAGATCCTTACCGAACAACGAGTCATTGAGATTGTCCCTCTTGCTTATATGCGAGGGAGAACAATGAACAATTCATTTATTATCCTTGACGAAGCACAGAATGCTTCAAACAAGCAGATGAAAATGTGCCTGACACGACTTGGTGTCAACTCTAAAGCCATTATTACTGGAGACGTCACTCAGATTGACCTTCCAAAAGAAGTAGATTCCGGACTCACTAATTCGCCAACAATCCTTAAAGACATCAAGGGAATCAGCTTTGTCTACCTTGACAAATCCGATGTTGTCCGTCACAAGCTTGTACGTGATATCATCTATGCTTACGAGGTTCACGAACAAAAATAAGTATTTCGAAGCTCGGAGGAACTTTGTTTTCCAACGATGGGTTTTTCTATAGAAGTTATTGAAAGAGATTATGACTTTTTACACAAATAGAAACTCATTTTTTTAATCTTAACAAGTACAAATAATGGCACATCGAATAACTGATACCTGTACGTATTGCGGAGCATGCGAACCTGAGTGTCCAGTAAGCGCAATTACTCCAGGAGATGATATCTATGACATCGACGAAACAATCTGTATCGATTGCATCGGGTTTCATGATGAAGCCGCATGTGTAGCAGTCTGCCCGGTTGACTGCATCATAAAAGTCTGATCAAGAGGTGCTTAATTGAAATGATGACGCATGACAGGGTTGATTTTGTATTGCACGGTTTTTGTTGATGGATCAGGTTACTCCAACTTAGTTAGATGATGCCCATAAAGTAATTTACTATGGGTTTTACTGCATTTCGCCGCAGAAGTTCCTTGAAGAGTGCTCTTTTTTCCAAAATAAATTCTAAGTGGCGCCCCGTTTTTTTTGAGCTATAAAAAATATCTTATATTGTTCGAAATTCACCCGAATCGTTCTTTCTTTTTTTAAAACTATCAAGCGAGGAAGTTAATATGGCACTCTACATTACTGAAGAATGTACTTACTGCGGAGCCTGTGAACCAGATTGTCCAGTCAATGCAATTTCTGCTGGCGATGATGTTTATGTCATCGATGCAGCAACCTGCACCGAGTGTGTAGGATACTCTGACACCCCGGCTTGCTCAGCAGTCTGCCCTGCAGAGTGCATCGTTCAGGGATAAAACAACCAGAGATTCGAAACATAAAAAGCAGATGTTGTTCAGACATCTGCTTTTTTGTTTTCTAATTGCCGGTTATACCTCGTAATCAACTACCCTGCGCTCCTGACTTGCGCCAACTATAAAAGGGATCAATGCCTGATGTTCAGGATGAAGCTGATAGGCTGCCAAAGCTTCCCGATCCTGGAATTCACTATACAACACGACATCCCCTGACCCCTCACTCCTGCTGAAATCAATTCCTACCTCAATTGCAATTATCCCGGGAATTATTCCCTGTAGAGCCATAAGCTTTTTCTGAATCATATATGCATTAGTTTGGAGGTCATTCCCATGGGCTTCATCTCTGAGTCGCCACATTACGATATGCTTGATCATTTGTTTCTATACTTTTTTAAAAAAGTCTTTCCCCTGACAGATTAATGGAATATAAAATATTTAAATCCAATACATTATATACTCATATTCACCAAACAACAATACGCAAAAGAGAAATAACAATGCCTTCAGGAGTACTGAAGGCATTAAATAAAGGCAAGTGACAGTAAAACAAACTTGATAGAAAAAGTTATCTAATAAAAATGAATGCGATAACAAGCAATAAACGTTGTTTTATTAGCCTAAGTCTTTTGAGATCAACTAATTATAGCCATTATTTTTGAGCCATTTCTTGGCATTGGCATCTCCATGCGTCGCAGCCCTTCTGTAGTCCGACAAGGCGGATTCATTTTCCCCCAGGGCTGATTTTGCGAGAGCTCTATTATAGTAAGCTGCTGCATCTTTTGGGGTTGGGTCAATTTCTATGGACTTTTTAAAGTCGGCTCTTGCACCTTCGGCATCACCGGATGAGCGCTTTGCAAATCCGCGATTGAGATAAGCTTCGGGTAGTTTCGGATTAATTTCCAAGGCCTTGGTATAATCAGTAATAGCTCCATGGTAATCATGGGCATTAAACTTTACCTCGCCACTTGAAACAAAACTTTTTGCCTCATTTTCTGCAAATGCGACATTGTTTGTAAGCATTAAAGCAATTATTGCAACAAATATAAACTTTACAGGGTTTTGCATTGGTCACCTCTTTTCTAATGATTATTGATATGTAAGTTACGCGGCACTTGAAACTCAACAACTCAATCATGCACCACACTTATTACGATAATCAATAGCATCTTAAAGGGTCATTAATAAGCACTTAAATTTTGATTAAAATTTACAGAACAAGATTGTCACTACACTGGATATGCAATAAATAGCGCTTGTGATCTGTTCAATGCTGTTTATGTATGGTGTTCAGGAAAGAGTACTTCTTCTTTTGGATCTTCTGGATTGCTTTGCAGAAGCAAGTTCATGCTTTTTTGATTTCCGTCCGGAGTGTGATAATGCAAGTTTATGACGTGTCAATTTGTGAGCTATTTTAAACTCAGCATCAGCATGCCTTTTTGACCTCCGTGGAGAATTTGACATTGCAAGTACATTTCTTCTGGGCCTATGGGATAGCCTCGACACACGAGAGTGTCTGTTGCTGAATTTCACAGGAGATATATTTTCAGCCCTTCGGCTCTGTTTGATGACCGTGGCACCTGCACGATCTGAATCATCTCGAGATGTTTGAACAATCCATGAAGGGTCGGGTCTGCTTGCCGAAAAAGCAGTATCGAACATATTGGCAGCTGTACTCCAACGGTCTGTTTTGGCGTTCAGCATCACCAGAAGAAGATCCTTATTATTCTTTATAGCTCTGGCAATGAGACAACCCCCTGCTTTAGTAGTATATCCGGTTTTTATACCGACAGCATAAGGGTATTTATCGAGAAGCTTATTATGGGTTTTCAGACAATATACCTTGTGGGTTGTCTCCTCTATAAAAACAGCTTTATCAAGACGGGCTATCTCGTTGAAAACAGGGTTCTTTACCGCATATTCTGTAAGCCGTAAAAGATCCCCTGCTGTTGAAGTATTACCAGAATACATACCTTTATCAAAACCGGCAGGATTTGTAAACCTGGAGTTTTTCATCCCAATCATTTTTGCCTTTGAGTTCATCGCGGCAACAAATGAGTCAACATTTCCAGAAAGATATACAGCTATTGCAAAGGCTGCGTCGTTACTTGAATTAACCATAGCGGCCTTGACGAGATCAATAAGCTTGATTTTTTCACCCGGCTTGAACCCCGCAATTGACGGCTCTACCATCGTAGATTCTTTAGTTATGAGCACATCACGATCCAGCCTGCCGCTTTCAATCGCCATGGTACAGGTCAGAATCTTTGTCAGACTTGCAGGAGAAACTGGTCGATCGATATCCTTTGCCATCAGAAATGTCGATGAGCCTATTTCTTTGACAATGTATGAGTTAACAGGAGCTGGTGAGTAAAGCGAATCTTCCTTGATATGGGCATGCAATGACAAGGGAAGCATAAACGCCGAAATAAAAAGAAGCGAAGTAACTGGTGTTGATAATGGTCGCTGGCCTAAAGGTAACAGTTTCCTGTAATTCCGGATAACCTGTCCTATTGAACGGAATATGGTGGATGTCAGTATATGGTTTGTCATTAGACCTGGTAACTGTTCTTGAGTTCTCAATTGATGGGAGCACGTTTTTTTCAACCGCTGGATCAATTATCCGAATGTACACATTGGAAGCATAACTACCGATTATTTCATAGAAAACGTTCACTTTACAAGACCACCAGAGCTTAGGCTCCTCCCGGCAGAGTCTATTAGTCCCAATAAGTAAGACTATCAAAGCGCTCAATAGATGATATCATAAACTGGCAATGCCCGAATGAGCATGACTACCGTAAAGGTAACAGAATTTTTTTATCTGCTTAACCAGAGAGGCTGCATTATGACAACGGCCTCATTTAGTCTTCAAGATTGATGCTACACCATACAACACTGAAAATAGCACAACTTGACATATAGTTAACTTTACGTAATCCCGTAGTAAAAAGCAAATCTCAACTGATTCTATAAGTGTCGATTAACATTTTTTATTCTGTAAGACTACGTGCTTCTGATATTTTTGGTTTAGGGGCTTCAAGTTGTGAAACGTCCATATTTTTAATCTGCTTGACCAGTTTGACTGTATTAGTCACCAGGTCAATAACCGAGCGCTTCACATAGCGATTCCTGAAAAAACGGGTATAGTTGTTTTCCATATCTTCCGCTATCCATCCCCTGCTCCAACCAAGATAGTTGAAGGGTGGAAACGTAAAACCAAGGTCAGCAAAAAAGGAGTTAAGTTGCCCTGCAACCCCTTGAACATTGTCCTGCCCACCGGTAATAATAAATGATACAACTTTATTCTTTATAAGCACCTGATCACGAATTGTAATCTGGTTCTGCACTGTATTCAGTCGTTCCGCCATTTTATAATAAAGGGAAGAGGCATTCCCCCATCTGATCGGCGTTGCCAGAATAACGGCATCCGCCCACAACACCATGGAACGATAGACTTCATTCATTCCATCATCCGCATCCATTTCAGAAATGGAACACGGCCATGTACACGCTTCTTCATGACGGCTGTAGTAACCTTCACAATGCCTGAAGTTCAGCTCCCGCAGTTTAATCATCTTTGTCAGGGCTCCGAATTTTGAAGCAGCAACATCAAGAGCTTGCTCCAAAGCAACTTCTGAGGTAGAAGGTCGAGGCAAATCACGGTTCATGTTTGTCGCTGAAATCCCAAGCACATTGAGGGAGTACGGAGTGGTTTGATAGTTCAGATTTCTCAAGTCTGCAATTGGATCAGATTCATGCTCAGCCTTGAACGCTTTTGTTAATGGCTCTTCAGAGACATAAATCATACCGTCCTGCACCATAACGTCATAAATAGCCTGGCGATCCTCGTAGCCGTATGGAGCCTGCCCCGTCTTGAGGTTGTACTGCCATCCATGCCAGGGACAGGCTACATACCGCTCTTTGTCCTCAAGTGTCTGGATAAAACCCTGCCCGAGATCACCACCTTTGTGAATACAGGCATGATCAAGGGCTGTTATAATTCCATCATAATGGAACAGTGCGATAGTCTTGTTGCCAGCTTTGACCGATTGATGAGTGTTTTCCGGAAGTTCCGTGACAGGGATAAGAGGAATGTACTGCATAGTAAATGCTTTTTAACGTTCCGATAAAGCCAGTTTTACTGCAAGTCCGACAAATACTGCAGCTGCGAGTCTGTTGACAATTTTCTGTGCTGAAACTGAATTACTGAACTTCTCGCCCAGCCCTCCGGCAAGAATGCTGATAACACTGAAAACAAGAATAGTAGCAACAATAAAAATACCCCCAAGTTGAAAAAACTGCAACATCACGGAACCGTGTTGCGGATCGACAAACTGAGGAAGAAAAGCCATAAAAAAAATCGAAACCTTAGGATTCGTTAGATTCATGATGATGCCCTTCCTGTAGAGATTTCCCTTGGAGAGAACTGCAACTTCTTTCTTGCTACCCGTTGAAACACCGGCCATCAAGGCCTGCCATGCAAGATAAAGAAGATATGCCGCACCTATGAATTTCAGAATACTGAATGCCAGAATCGAGGAACGTACAACAGCTGCAAGACCAAAGGCTACTGCGATGGTATGCCCTATAAGGCCTGTAGCAAGACCGAGGGTTACAAAAATACCAGCCATTCGACCTTTCTGGGCTGACTGCGCCAGAACAAACAGGTTATCAGGCCCTGGAGATAAGGCAAGAATAACTGAAGCGGTAAAAAATACCAGAATCATAAGTTCGACATCATGGTAGCTGTTCGGTCAGGACAAAAAAAAGCGCACTTTCAAACTGTAAAATAGGATTTCACAGTGTTGAAAGCACGCTTTTTCAACAACAAAAAAACTCAACAAAGAACATCAACAACCTGTACCGTTAGAAACCAATCTGGGTATAGAGATTTATTGAATTAACAACCTCGCTGCCGTTCGCTACTGCCAAGGCATCATTTTTAACTGTCACCCATTCTACACCAACCTTGAAATTCGGTCTCACCAGAGCACCTAAACCTGGAATAATCTTATTGATACGTCCGTTAAGATTATCCTGTAAATGTTCAAAACGAAGAACACCAAAAAGCCAAGGATAGATCCAGTAATCTCCTTCAAGTGAAAGAGCATCCCTTTTGCCGAAATTCTGGCCAGGAGTTGCGTCTACAACAGGATTTCCGGTGGATGGATCCACTAATTCGCCACCGAATTGATTTGGATCAAATACAACATCATTGGACCGTGTGTACTGAGCAACTGCACGTAGATTTCCATAATTAGCCCTGATATCGCCACCAAAAATATTTTTGGAGAGACCCAGAATTCGGTCGGCATTATTCAAACTTGAACCTTGACCGGAATTGACGTAACTGGCCCCAAAAGTTATAGAGTTATCCATCCCTATAACCTGATTACCATATGTTCCTCCAACTCCACTGAGCAATCCATTACCACCGAACTTGAATGTTGCCCTTACATACCGGGTATCTGTGAGATTGTCACTGGCACCGGATGGATTGTAATTACTGAAAACGCCGCTGCCAATCTGCGAGTTCCGGCCCATTCCTAAAATAAGAGAATAGCCACCGCACTCTCCGGTATTTCCAGCTAAATTAAGCTCAGCACCCCTGTTAGGATAGGGCAAGTTCGCAGCATAGCCATTTTTATCGTCTCCAGCTCTGGAGGAAATCAGGTCGAACTGTTCTGGAAAGTTGACACTTCCCCAAGCAAGGATTACTCCAGGAGTAAATGTCCACTTCATGACCAGCCGTCCTAATGTTGTTGGATTGCCATTGAAGGTATTGGAACCCCCGTCAATAGCAAAGTCGCCGATATAGCTCAACTGCTTGGTGATGGTTCCAGCAAAGAAGATATCAACCTCCTCATTGATGTCTGACTTGTGGTGTCCCCTTACTCCCCCTACCGAATGCTCCCTGTAGTTCTCAGAGCTTGTTTTGGCAAGGAAGCCAAGTGACGGCATATTAGGTATATCCGATGGCCAGATAGCATCAGGAAATACATCTTTATACGCTTCCTGGCCAAGCTTAATTGGCTCTTCCTTCACCATATCTTCATCGGTGTCATTCGGGAAACGATACCCGTTATTACGGAATGCCTCCCCAAAGCCGTTTCGTGCAGGAAACGCTATATGGCAGGTCGAACATGCTGTATGATATTTTCGCGCAAATACCGGCAAAGCAAAACTCTCTTTGGCCGATAAAACAATGAGCGATACCATCACACTGCTCATGAGAACAAAAAACTTCCCTCCAGCTTTTTTTGTCATACTCACTCCTTCTATTTGATTGATTTAATTAGGTAAAAGCAAACTTTTTGAAAAGTTATAGACAACAGAAAAGAACAACACTGCAATCGGCTAAAAATGACGGGAAAGTTATTGAACAGGACAAAATTCAATTGTCATCCTGGAAATCGTGTACGAATCAACGTGCTGGGAAATCTCTTATTGAAACCTAACGCTTCATGAATTCAAAAAAAATCATGAAAACAATCTAAAAATTATTTGAAGCATATGACTGCGCTGGGGGGCAACGCAATACAGATAATATTAGAACATGTGCTCAATGTTGTCAATCGCTGAAATATGTTTCAAGCACAGTCAAACTTAAGAAATGAAGAGTAAGTAGTTGAAAAATGAAAATCTCATCGCCAGTGAGATTCATCATTACCATTCAAAAATGAACAGAAGAAGCAATGGGTATTAGTTCATGATCAATTGGACCTAGAACCGGTAAATTTAATACAAGTAATTCTTATGAAAAAGAACTTTTTAAGCCTTTTTTAAGAATTCAAAATATATCACAACATTATTGCGGCATATTGCGGCATTTTATCAGGATAGCACATTGGATTCTATGTGGCTAATTGCTGATTACACTCAACGACACAACGAGATCACCTCAAAAAACCATAAATACAAATATCACGAAGGTTTCGCAGCTTGTTTTGACTGAGCAGAAAGCTTCCCTCCATAATGACCGAGCAGCGTTACAACGGGCAACATGCAAAAAAGCAGGGCAATATAAATCCAATGCTCAATACCGGAACGGCTCATCACATCTGGAATGCTGAGTCTAATGCCAACAGCAAAAGAACAGAACAGAAATAGCACACCCGATAACCTTATTTTTTTTATAAAAATCGGCGCCTTTGCTCCACGATATTTCACTTTCCAATCGCGGATACCTGAAAAGAAAGAGACCGGAACTGCCAGTATTACAATAACAATAAGATGTTCGACAGTATGTTCAAAATAGGGACTCCCTGTTGAAAGGGTCAACATGAGATAGAGTACTGAGACTGGAATGAGGCCATTACTGAAATGAGCAGCAATAGCGTGAAAAAGGAACGTCTTTTTCATGTCCTGAAACAAACTCGGTCGAGCCATATCCCCTGTCTCCTTTTGAAAGTTTGTAAACATATGAGCCTGTAAGAATTAAATCCTTCAATTCTTACACTTTTTTTAAGTTTAAAAAAAATCCTGATGTTATTTCAACATATTAAACATAAACTTAGCTGTTTTATCGAGACTCAGGTTCCTTTCTTTCGTTTTACATGTTATTTTCAGACCGGCAGCTTTTATCCAACCTAATTGACGCAAGGGTGAGTGATTTTCGTTACATTAAAGATCGTAAACATCAACCCCCGCAACGTAACGGAGAGTTCGAAACTCCATTGAATGTACGGAAACTTGTCCAGGCAAGATCAATGCCTGTCGAAAACCTGTCCAAGCTTGCTCTCATTCTCCGTTTTCTCAAGCCGGTTACATGGATTCCGGTTATGTGGAGCTTTCTCTGTGGTGCTGTAGCAAGTGGTGCTTTCGGATGGAATGAGGTTATCGGTATAAAATTCATGCTCGGCATGCTGCTTACAGGTCCATTGGCAAGTGGTACCTGCCAGATGCTGAATGATTATTTCGACCGTGATCTTGATGAAATCAATGAACCTAATCGCCCAATCCCCGGCGGAGCGATGTCGCTCAAAAATGCAACGATATTGATTGCAGTCTGGTCAGTTCTTTCAGTTATCACAGGTTATCTGATTCATCCTCTTATCGGCTTGTATGTTATCATAGGTATTATTAATGCACACCTTTACAGTGCCAACCCCATCAAACTGAAAAAACGACTTTGGGCCGGCAATATCATTGTTGCAGTTTCATACCTTATTATTCCCTGGATAGCTGGAGAAATAGCATATAGTCCAAACTTTACGTTCACTTCTCTTCAACCATCGCTGATTGTTGCAGGGCTTTTTACCCTTTCAAGCACTGGCACCATGACTATCAATGATTTCAAATCAATTGAAGGTGACCGTCAGATCGGAATCAGAACTCTTCCTGTAGTATTCGGTGAAAACAAAGCAGCGATCATCGCCTCTGTGCTGATCAATACCGGTCAACTTCTCGCCGCATACTATATGTTCATCATCGGCCAAAACATCTATGGAATTATTGTCGGTATTCTGATTATTCCTCAGTTTTTGCTACAGTTTTCACTTGTCCGCTCACCAGACACCATGGATGTTCGCTATAACGCTATTGCTCAAAACTTTCTTGTTGCCGGCATGCTGCTCTGTGCATTTGCCATAAAATCTGCAAGACCATGAGATTCAGTTTTCAGCCGGAAATCTCTGTGATTATGCCCACCTATAACCGGGCACGTTATCTAGATAATGCTGTGCAAAGCGTTATTGCACAATCTTTTGATAACTGGGAGCTCATTATCGTCGATGACGGAAGCTCCGACAATACTTTTGAAACACTTGACCCTTATATCCAGCGATATCCAAATATCCGCTACATGAAACATCGAAACCTGAAAGCTGCTCTCTCACGCAATGCAGGCATTCAGGCCTCTTTTGGACGATATATCACCTTTCTCGATAGTGACGACCATTACCTTAATAACCATCTCGAAACCAGAATAGCCATCCTCAAGAAATTTCAGGATGTTTCTCTCATTTCCGGAGGATTTCACTCTGATGAAACCATAATGGTTAAAGACTGCTATAATCTTGACAGACTGATCGACATCAATGAATGCATCCTCTGCGGTACACTCTTCGGCAAAAAAGAGCTTTTTTGTGTCCTTGAGGGATTCAGAAATCTCGAATATGCTGAAGATACTGACCTGTGGGAACGAGCAGCTAAGCTTTACACTGTAAAAAAAATAGAGGACCCGAAAACCTATATATACACTCGTGCCGATGACAGCATCACTCTAAATTATTAGTGCTCAATGATCTCATCCGTAACCGTTTACTGCAGTTCAAGCAATCTCGCACCTCGCGAATATTTTACAGCCGCGGCAGAACTTGGACGTGAATTTGCACTACAGAATATCAGCCTTGTCTTTGGCGGAGGCCGGGTAGGACTAATGGGTTGCATTGCAGATGCTGTCATGGAAAACGGTGGAACAGTCAAGGGCATAATCCCCCGATTTCTTGAAGAACGTGAAGTTGCTCATTACGGGCTGAGTGTACTGTATGTGGTTGAGACCATGCACGAGAGAAAAATGAAACTTGCAGAATGGGGTGATGCCTATCTCGTTTTACCCGGAGGTTTCGGAACGCTTGATGAACTGATTGAGGTTATCACATGGAAAAATCTCGGCCATCATCACAAACCAATCATTCTGCTCAATCTTAATGGGTTCTGGGATCCTTTGCTGCTTTTTTTCAAACGGATTGCAGACGAACGAATGATACCAGAGCAACATGCCAGATACTACATTATCTGCAATACCGTTAAGGATGTGCTTGAAGTAATTCGTTCACAGAACAGGTAATAAATCTTCAGTAAATTAGTGAAGCTTGGAATGGAACATCGTATACAGAAACGGTGTTAACCTTAAAAAGCATATGTACAGTTATAACTTAATTCAAATACTTCGATGAAACTCATATTTGTCTACAATGCTGATAGCGGCCCAATCAGTGGACTTTTTGATATTGGCCATAGAATGATCAGCCCGGAAACATATTCCTGCGGACTCTGTAAACTTACTTTCGACACTTTTAATGAAAAAATGGCATGGAAAACTTTCAGAGAAAGCTCTCCATACGAGATGGAGTTTCTTCACCGAGATGAATTTGAAACAAAATACGGTCTCAAATTTGAGTATCCCGTAATTCTCAGACAGGATAAAGAGTTTGAATTACTTCTATCAAAAAATGAAATTGACAGTTTTTCCAATCTTGAGGATCTCATTGATGCCATCAAAAAAAGTTTTAAGAAATGGGAACCATAATAACATACAACTTGATTCTATAAGGCTTAAAAGTCTTATAGAATCAAGTTGTATAACGCTCAAAACCGCTTTTGATAGATGTGACAATATGGCTGGTGACCATTCTTTTCATAATAGTCCTGATGATAAGCCTCTGCCTCCCAGAACTTGCCAGCCTTTTCAACGCTGGTAACAACGTTGTAACCTTTTCTCTTTAACTCAGCAATAAGCTTTTCAGCTATTATTTTCTGCTCTTCATTGACATAAAAAACAGCTGATCGGTATTGAGTACCAATATCAGGACCCTGCCGATTCATCTGGGTTGGATCGTGTATCTCGAAAAAAAGTTTTGCAAGTGTTTCATACGTGACAAGAGCAGGGTCAAACTCCACTTCCACAGCTTCAGCATGTCCGGTTTTTCCGGTACAAACCTGCTGGTAAGAAGGATGTTCAGTCAAACCGCCCACATACCCTGATGTAACGGATAAAACCCCTTTTATTTTGCTGAAATGGTACTCCACACCCCAGAAACAGCCACCAGCGAAGATTGCTGTTAGCGTAGTTGCCTCTGAAGTTACTGCAGGTAGAAAATTCAGAGATATAGAATTAACACAATGACGAACATTTTTAGCAGTTATCCCTTCACTGAAAAAAACATGGCCAAGATGTGCACCACAGTTTGCACATACTATTTCAGTTCGTCTTCCATCTGCATCCGGAACCTGTTTAACCGCACCTTCAATAGCATCATCAAAGCTTGGCCAGCCAGTACCTGACTCAAACTTGTCGGATGACCGAAAAAGCGGAGCATCACAACGTCTGCAGAGATAGGATCCATCCTCCTTATTCAAATAATATTGACCGCTGAACGGTCGTTCAGTTCCCTTATTAACAATCACCCGTTCTTCATCGGCAGACAATTTATTATAAATCATAGTATTACACTCCTTTTAAACATCCTCTTTGTTACCCTTAAAAACCTCACTTGGCCCGGTTAATTATTGTATCTGTCAGACACCAATATAACCAGGAAGGATTACAGAAGGTTTCAGCAGATTATCTACCAACTATGACTAAGACCTATACCATAAAACGAGTTGCCCACTTCAGCCCTGACATTAAAGGATTGATTTGGTGTAGTAAACAGCCAGCTGCTCCCGATTCCTATGACAGCTCCAGCGATGACGTCACGGGTGTAATGCTCATGGGATTCAACCCTACTGTAACCTACAAAAGATGCGGCAAGATATGCTGGGATTCCGTAATTCAAGCCATAACGTTCACGGATAAACTCAGCAGAGGCGAAAGAAAGAGAACTATGACCAGATGGAAATGAATGCTGACCACCATTCGGTCTCGTCTCTGAAACGGTATACTTCAATCCATAGGTGACTGCAAGCGAAAGAATACCTGATTCAGCAAACTGCGTCAAGCCTTCTTCGTCGTGATTAGAAATGGCAAGTCCGGCAGCTGCAGCAGGTAACACAAACTGGAGAATGTTTCCCGTAGTCTCAATTCCATCACTCGCTGCAGCTGCATCGGATAAACTGAAACAGATCAGCAGTGTCATAACCATTACTTTGACGTGACACAAAGATTCGCGCATTGTTATTTTTATGTTGAAGATTTGAGGGATCGGAAAAGACAAATACAACGAGGTCCAACTTATTGAAAAAAAAATCTATGGAGACAGTCAGTTTGAAGAGGAAATATTTTCCTCTTTCTCAGCCTTCTGACTGCTTGAAAATATATTGACGGTCTTGCTGACGAGGGATCCTGCTGCAAATAATGAAAACCCCGCAACAGCTATACCGGCAAGTCCGTGGATAATAGGCATTGCAAAAGGAGCAATAAGAATCGTTGGCACAGCAACTTTGACTGTGTTTATCAGAGTATTTCCTTGATTAGTTTGAGCCATAAGGAAAGTGATTGAGGTTGAAATAACTCTATGCTTACAATAACAGCTATGAACATGGAAGGTGTTTCAAAATCCATCATGCCCCAGAATCCCTGAATAAACGCAATGAGGCTTTGCAAAAAAGAAATGCAAGTTCTATACTGTGGCTAAGTTTTAAGGACAATTAGCTCAGTTGGTTAGAGCGTTCGCCTCACACGCGAAAGGTCGTCGGTTCGAATCCGCCATTGTCCACCCTGCCATTTCACCTGCTCTATGAAAAGTCAAAGACTTTCTCCAAAAATCATCGCAAGCCGACAACTATACGCATAACGTAGAAATAATGCTGTACTTTTCGTTGATTTCCGGAATTTTTTAATATAGTTTTTTGCAGTAAAAAAGCCCAACCATAGCTATTTAAGCTTACTGGCCACCTGGAATAAGAAACTATCCAGAATTCTTGAAATAACAGTCAGATACTGGATAATTCGAGCGGATCACTTCTGTCAATTACAAAACCCCGGTGAGACCGGGGTTTTGTGGGTGGAAGGTTGTTCTACTCAACAATCCGTTCCGGCTTAACCAGTTAAAGGTCTCCATCATAAAGAATCACCTCACGTTTGCTCATAGCAAACCCGTGCGAGTAGTATCCGTTATGCGAATTATAAATCACTAAATACTTTACGTCTTTATCGTTTACCATCATAAATACTGCGGCGTTGTCCTCAGGGTCACATCCTTTGATCTCCTTAAAAAATGTTGGATCAAAAACATAATCCTTGATTCCCTCGACCGTGCGGCATTCATTATCAAACTCTATCTCTGACGGATTCATGTTCGTAAAATAATAGCCAAAACTCTGAGAACAATCCTGTTCATAATCAAAACCGATGAAGATATCGTTTTCATCTACAAAGTTTATTTTTCCGTCTCTTTCAAAAATTTCCATGTAATAGGTACTTGGTTTTAGAATTTATACACTGTGTCCACTCTGCAATGAAGACTGATACGAATATGGCCATATCTTGAAATGCTTATCACTCCCTGTCATGTTGCTCCGTTGCTGGGCTCAATATAATCCATTCCTCGCTATCGCCAACAAACGGAACCTGCACGCATTTGAAGTTTGGCAATTCATGGGAATTGAAGATGGTAATCTGGATAGAAGTAACTCCTTTATGAAGGTGCCGTTGAGTCTAATCTCCTTCTTTGTGCTCAACTTACGTGCACTGCATAGGTATAATCAAGTTCTGAGCATCGTAAACAGAGTGGAAACAAATAACAGAAATGTGCTTGCTTCGGTCCGTAGGGATAATACCAGAATCATCTCATTAATCAGATCGATTTGGCACTTTTATGACCGCATTTTATGGGAAGGACGACAGATCACTTGAAATGCCGGGGAAAAATTGAATCGACACAGAAAAAACAAACAATATCCAGCCAAGATAAGACAATACCCGCCACACATTATTTTTAAATTTAAACCGTCCACATCCGGTAATATCTATACCGATAAAATTAGAACACAATATCAGAATTGACCCAAACACAATCAATATCAACCCGACCAGACTGAACTTCATTACTACGTAAACTTTATTTTTTTTAATTATTTAGAGAAATAAGCGGCAGTCACAGTAAAAGCGCCGTTAATGTACGTTGTTTCAAGCATTATAGCAAAAGGAGATGGGAGTTTTTACTGCAGGATTTTAGGAATGTAACATAACAATACGACTATCTGATCTTTCGGGAAAAACGGTTCTTGACAAAGGTATTAATGTATAAATTAAGGCTGTCGCCAGAATCAGCAAAGCGCTTCATCGTTTCGATATTCTGCGGCCCTGCACTCTGAGTGGTGTATTCATATACATCCCCTGTTGAAAAATAAACCTGAATCCAATCAGAGCCGTATGCATAGGCATCGACTTCGCCTTCACCATCTATATCTCTATATAAATTAATCATTTAATTTAGAGAGCTAATTATTATCGTCCAAGCTCTCAGGGCTAACCGTCCTGAACTACGTTATCTTATTCTATTCAGAACATACGCACTTCATGCGAAAAGACAAAGCAGGAGAAATAATGTCGGGTTGGAAGGAATGGATAAAGGTATTCGTGATTGAGAGGGAGAAATCAAATATTATATGACTCAATGCCGGGCAACAATAACGCTGCTGCCCGACCTTGACGATTTTCTACAGACTGTGTAACCCTATCGACCAATACCTTTGTGTGATGCTTGATTGATCGCATTAGTGATCGTCTGTATTGACTTTGCAGCTTGTGCCTGAACAACTGAACGGGCACTCTCTGCAACCAGATTTATTGAATCCTGAACTGCTATAAGTACTCTGAGTTGCTTGGCGGCCTGAGCCATCCCAGGCCCTGGATCGCCAGGCGGCGGACCATCTACCGCTTCACCTGGATATAAACGATGCCACAACAACGCATAGATATCAGCAAGATTAATGAACTGCCTGTTCTGATGACCGAAAAACCCTATTGCTGCATCCGTTGAGTGCGCGCTGACACTCAGATTTTTCCCATTAACAACAGCCTTGGCACCATTACCACCACTATACATGACCGTCCAGTTGAGGAAAGGAACGTTCAGGATCGCGGCATTAGAAGTAATCGTTTCAGCAGAAGTCGTAGGAACCCAACCAAGATTATTGGCTGCAGCAGTCAATCCCTGATCCGGCGATACTGAAACAAAGTCGTTTGGGATGTTTGGATCATAAAAAAAATCACCAGCATCGACATTAAAGGAATCGATATACGCCCCCTCTACCCCGCCGGGACCTACAGGTAGATACCACGCCGAAATATGGAGATCGGTCTTACCTGCATTGGCAGTTTGGAAAATGTCAGCTTGCAGTGGTGGATTCGCGAAAGATGGAGGTGGTACAGAAGGACTGGGAACGTAAATTGGATTCGGGTAATTCGTAATGACGTAGTTACCATTCGCCGAACCCGATACAGACACAAAAGCCAAGGGCTGAGGGGGATTACCAAGATACGATGTAAGCATAAACGAAAAGGGACCTTCAGGTTCACTTGGGTACTTCGTCCCCGTGGTGCTGTATTTCGGACCGGGACTCTTTCTTGTACCGCCTACTTTCCATACGTTGTAATTAACATACACTACTGGCATAGTATCTCCTTGAGTTTATAGTGCTTAAAGAGGCTTGACACATTAACCACTGTCCAGCCTGAATCAGGCCGTCATTAAAACGTGAATGCTACAATGGAGGGCTCAATGTTTTTGAATTATTAGCACAACCTACCTTTGAAATGTCTGGAGGGGTATGAAGTGCTAACTTTCAAAAAGTAACAATTGTTAACTATGGTTCAAAAGAAAAACAACAAATTTTTGAAACATCCCTTTCTCATTGCGAGTTAAAATTCCTCAATATACATCTCACCGGGATCGTCAGGATGGTGTCTGGTATACCCGAAATCATGCAGCCATGCCGATACACGACTGACCATATCAGGCTTTCCTGTAACAAAAAAACGAGTCCGCTCAGGATCAGGGGTTATGTTGAACTCGTTCTGTAGAACATCACTTTTCAGCAAATCCTCAATACATAATCGATGACCGTCCCAATGTTCATCAGGCTCAATGAGGGTCGGTACATAAAAAAAGTTTGCAAAAGCACTTTCGAGAAATGCCAATTCACTGCAATAACCAAGATCCCACCGATGAGTACCACCCTGAATTACAACCATTTTGCTTTCAGGTCGCTCAATAATGTGAGAACGCAAAAAACTTACATATGGAGCAATACCGGTTCCTGTGGCAACCATGATAATATCGGTGCCCTCAGGAGTTTCATCAAGCCTGAAAATACCGGTAATGGTTGTACCTGCATAAAGCCGGTCACCGATATTGAGATTGAACAGCCTGGAAGTCAGTTGACCGGATTTAACCTGTAAAATGTAAAATTCAAGTTGCCTGGTCTCTGTCTTGGCTGAAACGATAGAGTACATTCTTTTGACAAGCTTGTCAGGCTCTGCAGGAAACAGCTCAGTATCCGAATTGGAAGAACGCTTTTCGAAACCGTAAAGACCAAGTACCGTATGCTGACCGGCTTCAAACTCTTTTCTCGGTTCGTCAGTATCTATCTTGATAATCATGAGATCCGGAGTGACCATGATTTTACTGGCCACTGTTGCGTTATAGAGGGAGGTATCCATATGGGTGGGCTTCAGAACTACAAAAAACTATAATAACCTAACTTCGTATACAGAACATGAACATTCCAGACAAGATAACCGTTCATCCCCGAACGCTTTTCTTCCGGACATCAATTAGTTTTCCATTGCTTTCCATTGAAAATTCCGGGTAAACTTTGGTACAAACAGTTACAGGCGTTATGTTATACCATGAACATACTGCTCACTGAAAACAAGGTTTTTGAAAAAATATCCTTTAGAGATACCAGCCTTTCACAAGGGTCTTATGAGGATTGTTCATTCATCAACTGCAACTTTAACAACACAGACCTTTCGGGCATTACATTCCGAACCTGCACCTTCAATAACTGCGATTGCAGTCTGGCGACCCTCAAAAATACCAGCATGCAGGATGTAACGTTTGTAAACTGCAAACTCCTCGGACTGCAGTTCAATCAATGCAAGGGATTTCTACTGCGGCTTGATTTTGAAAACTGCCAACTGAAACTTTCCACCTTTTACAAGCTGAAACTCAAAAATACAAGGTTTATAAATTGCAATCTCGAAGAAGCTGATTTTTCTGAAGCCGACCTTACAGGAGCTGTATTTGAGCATTGCGATCTGCTACAGGCCACATTTATGCACACAAACCTTGAAAAAGCAGATTTACGTTCGGCCAGTAATTACTCAATCCATCCAGAAACAAACAGAATCAGGAATGCCCGGTTTTCAATACCGGGAGTAACCGGATTACTGGCTCAATACGATATAGAAATCGAATGGTAATAGTTTTTGCAAGCCATCACGCCTATCTCTCTACCTCCACCCTCCGCCAAGTGAACGATAAAGTTCTGACATTACTGCCAGATGCTGTCGGCGTATATCGGCGAGGTTGAGTTCTGCCTGCAATGCATTGGTCTGGGCAACAATAACTTCAAGATACGTCGCCATACCACTCTGAAAAAGCATCCCTGCATTGTCACTGGCCTTATGAAGGGTTGCGACCCGTTCTTCCGCAATAATTTCCTGAGACTTAATTTTTTCGAGCCGAACCAGCGCATTCGACACCTCCTCAACTGCTTTAAGCACTGATTGCTTGAATTCAAGTTCCGACTGGTCGCGTTTAATTTTAGACTGTTGATACTTTGCTTTAAGCTCTCCTCGTTGAAAAATCGGCTGAAAAACTCCACCCTGAAGAACACTGAACAAGGAACCCGGAGTCATAAACCAATCACTTGACCGAAGTGCATCCAAGCCACCTGATGCAGAAACCGTAAACGAAGGATAAAGGTTTGCTTTTGCTTCACCCATATTTGCATTTGCTGCCCTTACAGACATTTCAGCAGCTCGAACATCAGGACGGTTCCGAAGGAGCTCTGAGGGTAGGCCAGTCGGCAGATTATCGGCTACTTTCATTGTAAAAAGAGCTCTATCACGATGAATTGTTCCAGGCATCCTCCCGCAAAGAGTGCTTAGAGCATTTTCCTGTACGGCAATATTTTGTTCAATTACAGGTATGGATAAGGCGATGGATTGTCTCGAAGCCTCCTGCTGCTGAACAGCGAGAGAGGTAACCTGGCCAGCTGTATATTGATATCCTATCATCTTCAAGGTCGTATCGGCCAGAGCAAGGTTTTTTCGTGAAATATCCAGCTGCTCATCCAGCATAAGAAGATTGTAATACCCTGCTGCCACATCAGCAACGAGCCTTGTACGTACCGCCCTTGCAGCTTCCTGAGTTTTAAGGTAAGTGGCAAGAGCTGATTTTTTTCTGCTGCGAATTTTCCCCCAGATATCGGCTTCCCATGAAGCTGATGCTGAAGCAGTATAGTCCTGAGGAATCGTCTGAACTCCGTTATTGGATGGAGATGTTCGAGTATCCTGCACACTGATGCTTAGAGTCGGAAGATTTCCAAGCTTTGCTGCATTAAGAGTTTGCTGGGCAATTTCGATATTTTTCAATCCAACCTGAAGGTCAATATTGTTCACTACAGCAGTGTCAATGAGCGCACGCAGTGTCGTGTCTGCAAAAAAATTCCTGTATGACAACCGTGCAAGAACAGAATCAGCATTACTACCAGCCATAGAAGGCAAGCCACTTCGATAATCCGCTGGAAATGCTATATCCGGCCGCTTGTAGGGTTTGGTGACTCCGCATGCCGTCAAGGCACCGAATATCAGGAGCTGCATCCCTGCCAATAAAAACCCTTTCACTCGTTTGTTCATAGGTATTCTTCTTAATACAACATTACTCATCATGATGCCTGTACTGACTTATCTTTTTCCTGTTGGACAATATCATCAAGCAGCACACCTGCTTCCACGATGGGAGATGCAGTACCAGTTATACGTTCCTGAAGATGCTGGAATACAACAAAAAGTACTGGAACTACAAAGATACCAAGCACCATCCCAATAAACATGCCGCCTATTGCTGCTGCTCCAATAGAGTGGTTGCCCTGAGCTGTAGGCCCGGAAACAAAAAGAAGCGGTAAAAGCCCTGCAATGAAGGCAAGAGAGGTCATCAGGATCGGTCTGAGCCTTGCTTTGGCTCCAGAAATAGCTGATGCTGAAAGCGAAAGCCCTTCCACCCTGCGCTGCAGGGCAAACTCGACAATCAGGATAGCATTTTTGGCCAGAAGCCCAATCAGCATGATAACAGCTACCTGAACATAGATGTTGTTGGAAATCCCAGCCAGCTTTATACCGAAAAACACTCCAAGAAGCCCTGTCGGGATGGAGAGCATAACGGCAAGCGGAAGCAGATAACTTTCAAAAAGCCCTGATAAAAGAAAATAGACAAAGACCACTGAGAGCATGAAAATAAGAATCAACCCACCGCTGGATTCAATTTCCTCACGGCTCTGCCCTTTCCAGTCGTAACTATAACCGAATGGAAGTGCTGTTTTTGAAACATCTTCAACAGCTTTGATGGCCTGACCAGTACTGAACCCGGGTTTAACTACGGCATTAATAGAAATGGCATTGAATAGATTAAAATGGTCAACTGCCTCTGGCCCAAAAACCCTCTTCAGGGTTATCACGGAAGAAACCGGGACCATTTCCCCTCGCGAGTTTTTTACAAAAATACCATTCAGGGATGCGGGTTCCGCACGATCACTTGATTCTGACTGCATCACCACCCTATAGTACTTGCCGAAGCGGTTGAAATCCGATGCCTGTAAACTACCGTAATATGCCTGCATAACGGTCAGAAGATCACCGACATTAACTCCAAGCTGCGCAGCTTTGACATTATCCACTTCAAGTTGATACTGAGGGAAGGTTGCCTTGAATGTTGTAAAAGCAAACCCAATTTCAGGTCGTTTCATCAACTCGCCGATAAATCCCTCTGCTACTTTGCCGAACTTGTCAAGAGGTCCTCCGCTACGATCCTGCAGCACAAACTCAAGACCGCTGACGGCACTGAAACCAGGTACCGTTGGTTGGGAAAGAGCAAAGAATGATCCCTCCCTGTTACTCAGCTTCCCTGTTATAGTACCAAGCACCTTCTTGATATCACCATCCGGCCCTCGTTCGTTGTGGTCTTTGAGTTGCAGGAAAAGAAGACCTGAGGATGGCGAAGAGCTTCTGGAAAGAATGTTAATACCCGAAACCGATATTACTTTTTGAACTGCAGGAATTGTACGCAGAGTTGCTGCTGCACGATCCATTACAGACTGTGTTCGGGAAAATGAAGCACCTGGTGGCAATGTTGCTGAAACAATCACAAACCCGTTATCCTCATCAGGAATAAATCCTGTCGGCAACGTTTTGAACATCCAGAATGCAAGAGCGAACATCGCAGCAAGAAGGGTAAAAGAGAGTCGTTTGTTCCGGATCAAAAAAACCAGAGAACCAAGATATTTGCTTTTTAAAGCATCAAATCCGGTATTAAATCCTGAAAAAAACCGTTTTCCAAACCCATCAAACCTTTTCAGCTTATTCTGTTTCCCTGTCCCCTCTTCATTATGAAGATTTGTAAGAAACAGTGCACAGAGGGCAGGACTCAATGTCAGAGCGTTAACTGCTGAAATCAAAATTGCTATAGCAAGGGTAAAGGCGAATTGGCGATAAAAAACACCAGTCGATCCTTGAAGAAAACCAACGGGCAAAAACACCGAAGACATCACGAGAGTAATGGTAATGATAGCTTTTGTAATATCCCGCATGGCAGAAACGGTAGCTGCTTTTGCAGGATAGTGTTTTTGCTCCATTTTCGCATGTACAGCCTCAACGACTACAATAGCATCATCAACTACAATACCTATAGCCAGCACCAGCCCGAAAAGAGTCAGAACATTAATGGAAAACCCGAACAGGTTCATAAAGAAAAACGTCCCTACAATGGCGACAGGAACTGCAATGGCGGGAATGATGGTAGAGCGAAAATCCTGCAGAAAAATAAAGACAACAAGAAAAACAAGCAGAAATGCCTCAATAAGCGTGTGCTGAACCTGCTCTATTGACTGGTCAACAACTTTCTTTGAACTGAACGGAATAGAGTAACTTATACCGGACGGAAAAGATGCGGATGCCTTTTCCATAACCTTGCGAAGTCCTTTTTCAACTTCATTGGCATTCGAGCCCGGAGACTGATAGACTGCAAAAACTACTGAAGGCTGTTCATTTGCTTTTGTATCGACAGTATAGGTGTAGACGCCAAATTCAACACGGGCAATATCACCGAGTTTAAGCAGTGTGCCATCGGGATTAGCCCGAATCACAATCTGTTCATAATCACCGGTATAACGATTTTTACCTTTATATTTCATGACGTACTGCATGGTCTCAGAGCTGTTCTCGCCGAATGAGCCTGGAGCAGCTTCCAGATTCTGGCTCCGAATCGCAGCAGATACTTCCTGCGGCGTCACCTTATAAGCTGCCATCTGAGCAGGTTTAAGCCATATCCGCATTGAATAATCTCTATTACCGAACACCGAAACAAGACCAACACCAGGAACCCTTGAGAGGTCGTCTACGATATTGATTTTGGCATAGTTCTGAAGAAAGTTCTGATCATATTCCTTGGCATGGCTTGCCAGGTTGATAAGCATGATCTGGCTGTTCTGACGCTTAATAGTAGAAATGCCGATCTGGTTGACCTCGGCTGGCAGCTGGCTTGTAGCCTGTGCGACCCTGTTCTGCACATTGACAGCCGCCTGGTCAGCATTTGTACCCAGCTTGAAAAAAACTGTTATGGAAAGGGAGCCGTCATTGGCTGATGTTGAGGTCATGTAGGTCATGTTCTCAACCCCATTAATGGCCTCTTCAAGAGGAGGAGCAACAGAACGCCCAACAGTTTCAGCACTGGCTCCAGGATAACTGGCCGACACGACAACACTGGGAGGAGCAATATCGGGAAATCGGGTGATAGGTAACTGGTATATCCCTACTACACCAAGGATGACCATGATAACTGATATGACCGTCGCCAGAACCGGCCTTGAAATAAATCGTTCAAACATGAATACGTTCGTTTAGCACTTCCAGATCGTTATACAAAACATACCTTATTTCACTTACCTGTTTTTGTCATGGAGTTCGACGTTCCCGCATCTCCCTGCTTCGGTTTGATAACCATACCATCTTTCAATCTTTCTATACCAGCGGTAACAATAGTATCACCCTGTTTCAGACCGGTGCCGATGATATAATTATGGCCGCTCTTTCCAGCAACCGTTACAACATGCTCTCTCACTTTATTGCCTTTATCAAGCAGATAAACAAATATTTTATCCTGCAACTCCATTGTCGCAGATTGTGGAACTTTGAGTGCATCATGAAACACTGACTCCATTACAACCTTTCCTGTATTCCCCGAACGCAAGAGACCGTGACCATTAGGAAAAACAGCCCTTATCCTGACCGAAGCTGTTGATTGATCAAATTGTCCACTTATTGCACCTATGGTTCCTTTTTCAGAATACAGGGTACCATCCGACATAACCAATGAAACTGGGGCAATCTGCTTAAGCTTATCCTGTATGGTCGTTCCAGGATACTGCTGACGAAAACGCATAAAATCGTATTCACTCATGCTGAAATAAGCGTAAACCTCACTGACATCACTGAGAAGTGTCAGCCATTGGCTCTGATTTTTACTGACCAGACTTCCAAGTCGAAATGGTATTTTGCCTATGTAACCGCTAACAGGTGCCTTTATAAGAGTATAATCAAGATTAACCAACGCGGCACGAGTCGCTGCTATTGCCTGCCCCACCGCAGCCTGAGCCGCATGATAGTTGGCTTTTGCTGTTTTCAATTGAATTTCGGAGACCACTTTATTCTGTACCAGAGGAACAAGTTTTTCCTCGTCAAGTTTAGCCACTACAAGTCTGGCTTCAGCAGCATGTTGAGAAGCCAACGCACTGTTATACTCTTCACGATATACACGGTCATCTATTTTAAACAGCGATTGGCCCGCTTTAACAAAGGCACCTTCGTCAACGTAAATAGTTTTAAGTGTCCCGTCAACCTGTGGTCGGATTTCAACATTTACCTTTCCCTCAAGAAGCGCTGAATACTGTGTTGTAACCGTAGCATCTGAAAGAGATACCTTCATTACAGGAAGAGCAGGTTTGTCTTTCTTTGCATCTTTACCATCATTTCCAGGTCCGCAACCATAAAAAAGTATCGGCATACACATGCCGATCAATACCGTCGTCCTGACAAGCCTGTCTCTCAATTTATTGTTCATATATCTGTTTATTTATCGGCTGAAAACCTGTTCGACTCATCTTTTGTTCTTGATAACCGAAACATGCTATTTCGGAAATCTACCGGTATCATACCGGTTTGAACCTTAAAAAACCTGCTGAAATATGCCTGATCGCTGAATCCAAGCTCAAACGAAATTTCCTTGAAGCTCTTCTTTCCATAAGCAATCTCCCTTTTCGCTTCAAGGATAAGCCGGATATGCAGTATACGGGTCAGGGTAATATCGTATTTCTCATGAAGGATCTCATTAAGCCTTTTAGGAGTTATTCCCAGCGCTGATGCATAAAATCCCGCATAACGCTCCTTGCGAAAATTTGATTCAAGCAGTTCAAACAACAGGCCGATACGTTCCCCAGCCTTGTCAAAAGAAAACGCTGCTTCGTGATTACATCTCGATATATGCAGAAGAAAAACCTTGAGATACGAAAGCAGAATAAAAAAATCCTTGTTACCGCGGCATTCAACCGCCATAAGCTCTGCCAATTGCAAGAGAACATTTGTCTCAGTGTTGCCTATCCTGATAAATCTATTCATAAACGGATTGAACAACACTCTAAGTTGCGGATCCATGATATTGCCGAACATTTCGCGCGAAAAAACAATAACATAACCGGATGGTGAAGGACCTTCATAAGCATGTACCTGACCTGGAGCCATTAGATAAACCAGACCTGACTCCACTTGGTGGGGCTCAAAATCGATATAATGAACAGTATCAACGGAAGATGTAAACCAGAGAATCTCAAAAAAATCATGACGGTGATTATCTCGGTACAATTCAAGACCTAAATCTTCAATGCTCACAATCTTAAAAAACGTATTCTCAAGCCTTGCAACCGGTATATCCTGAGTCGATTTCACCTCTTGCAGTTATTGTTTATTGACAAATCCGCTTCTATTAAAGACTTTAATATGACCTTTTTGTATAATTACAACTTAGGTATGTTAAACATAACCTGTAATGTTTTAAATAGGGTTAGACAATCTTCTGCAATGATTGGATTATTTGAACATTTTCATCTCCGCACACCTGCAAATGACAGTATAGAGAGAAAAGATCGGGTATCATGTCCAGATATCTATTAATAGATTACCTGTACTTTCGCTCAAGTTCAATAAGTTGTTTTTTCAAGCCCAGCCCTCCTCTATACCCTGTAAGAATACCGTTACTGCCAACAACTCTATGACAGGGAATAAACACCGGTATGGGATTTCTATTATTAGCCATCCCGACAGCCCGACATGCCTGAGGATTTCCGCAAACAGCCGCAATATCCTTATAACTGACGGTTGTTCCATAAGGAATAGCACACAGATTATTCCATACATGAAGCATGAATGGGGTTCCTGAAGGAGCAAGCGGCAAGGAAAATTCTTTCAGTTTTCCCTCAAAATAGCTGTTCAATTGCCGGAATGCTTCAGTAATAAGTGCTGTCTCTCTCAACTCTGCATCCTGGGGAACAGCATAGGATTGAAAAAAGAGATTGGTTACACATCCTCCCCTCTCCGCAATCCCGACAATACCTATAGCGGTCTTTTGTTGGTGCAAAAAAAGGGTTTTGTTCATATTACTGCATTATGAGTATGTTAAATTGTCATGAACAATTTGCGAGTCATGAGAACGATCATTACATATGGTTCTGGCAATATTCAAAAAAATACCATCGTGAAATGAAAAAAGCACAATTTGTTTTCATTCTATTGATACTCGCACTGCTAAGTGTCAGTAAAGCAAACGCGCAAGAATTCACGGTACAAAGCGAAGACTTGAAAGAAACTCTGAATGATGAACAGGTTTTTTCAGGATTTGGATGCACAGGTAAAAATATTTCCCCATCTCTCAAATGGATAAATGCCCCTCACAACACAAAAAGTTTCGCTGTAACCGTCTACGACCCTGATGCACCAACAGGACATGGATGGTGGCATTGGGTCATATTCAACATACCAGCGAACACCTATGAACTAAAAAAAGACGCTGGTAATCCTCAAAAAAAAGCTGCGCCAAAAGAATGCATCCAAAGCATATCAGACTCGGGTAAAAAAGGATTCAGTGGAGCCTGTCCTCCAGTAGGTGACAAACCTCACCGATACATCTTTACAGTATATGCTCTCAAAATATCGAAATTGGATGCTGATGAAAAAACGCCACCGGCCTTGGTCGGATCATTACTGAATCAGAATGCAATCGCAACGTCATCCATTACAGCATACTACGGTCGATAACATTTTTTGTAAATGACTACAATACAAGATTTCATTTTTTTCCATACATCGTTATTTTCAACTATAAAATGAACTTATAAAAATACAGGAGCCGATATGGGTGAAGAATTCGAAGTAAAAGGACCACACGAAGAAGTATTGGAAGGTGGCGAAGGTGGTGAAGGAGATAAACGTTTCAATAATAGAATTGCCGTTATGACTGCTATAATGGCGACTCTCGGTGCTTTACTCTCTTACCAAGCCAGCTTTACACTCAGTGAAGCGATCATGTTTAAAAATGAAGCGGCTATTAAAAAAACTGAAGCAGCAAATCAATGGAATTATTATCAAGCCAAAAGCAGTAAGCAAAATCTGGCGGAACTTGCAACCAAAGTAACCACGGGTAAAGATCAGGAAAACAAAAAAAATGATGTTGCGCGTTACATCGCCGAAAAAACAGAAATTAAAAAGAAAGCCGAAGCCACTGAGAAGCTATCAACTGAAGCTGATGAACACTCTGAAAAATTCATGCATTCCCATCATCGCTGGGCAAGTGGTGTAACTATGCTGCAGATTGCCATATCTTTGGCAGCGATAACCATTCTGACACGTCGTAAATGGCTTGAATATGGGAGTTTAACTTGTGCTACAATCGGCGTGGTTTTTGGTATCCTCGCCTGGTTTGGAATTTGAAATAAATAGCTCTGATTATATTTTTACATCGAATTGGATACGTTTTTCCCGTCATGATTCATTATATTCGCCAAGTATTTGACGGATCCTGTTCCCCTGAAAAAAAACGGTGACAAAAATCTTTGAATACACAGACATTGGCTCCTGTACGTTTAACATAATCAAGTGGAGTGACCATTAATCGAATCATTGATATTACCGAGCTTGCCCTTCGGGATGCACACCAGAGCCTGATTGCCACCAGGCTTGGAATTGAAGATATGATTGGGGCTTGCAAAGACCTCGACGATGCTGGCTACTGGTCAGTGGAGTGCTGGGGTGGTGCTACTTACGACTCATGCATACGATTTCTGAACGAAGACCCATGGGAACGGTTGCGCACATTCAAGAAACTTATGCCGAAAACCCCGCTGCAGATGCTGCTGCGGGGCCAGAATCTTCTGGGGTATCGCCACTACCAGGATGAAGTGGTTGAGCGCTTCTGCTACAAATCGGCAGAAAACGGTATTGATGTGTTCAGAATTTTCGATGCACTCAATGACCTGCGAAATATAGAAACCTCGGTACGTGCGGTCAAAAAGGCGGGCGGACACGCTCAAGGGACGATCTGCTATACCGTGAGCCCCATTCACATCACAAAACTATTTGTTGACCAGGCCCGCAGACTGCAGGATATGGGAGTCGACTCCATCTGCATAAAAGACATGGCTGCCCTCATCAAACCTCAGGCCACCTTTGACCTTGTAAAGGGAATCAAGGAAGCATGTGGAAGTGACCTCCGGGTGCATCTCCATGTTCATGCCACCACCGGCGTCACGCTGGTCAGCCTGATGAAAGCGGTCGAAGCTGGGGTGGATTGCGTTGATACCGCTATCAGTTCCATGAGTCTCGGACCAGGACACAATCCCACGGAGAGCTTCATCGAAATGCTTGATGGAACTGGATTTACCACCCGTGTCGATCTTGAAAAGGTAATTAGGGTAAAAAACCATTTCATGGCGATGCTGGGACGATACAGTGAGTTTCTTTCAAAGGTTACAGGCGTAGAGACAAAAATCTTCAAAAGCCAGATCCCAGGAGGGATGCTTTCTAATATGGAGAGCCAGCTCAAGCAACAGGGTGCCGGCGATCGCATGAATGAGGTTCTGGAAGAAATTCCACTTGTCCGCAAGGATACTGGATACGTGCCTCTTGTGACGCCAAGCAGTCAGATCGTTGGAACTCAGGCGGTACTGAATGTGCTCATGGGAAGATACAAGGTATTGACTGGTGAATTTGCCGATCTCATGCTTGGCTATTACGGTGCCGTACCTGGAGAAAAAAATCCAGACGTAGTGAAAATGGCCCATGAACATGCAAAAAAAGAGCCAATCACCTGCCGACCGGCAGATCTGCTGAAACCTGAGTGGGACAAGCTCCGCAGAGAAGCCCTGGCCCTTACCGGATGTAACGGTACAGATGAAGATGTACTGACCTATGCCATGTTCCCTCAGGTAGCCCCTAAATTTTTCCTTGAACGCCACGAAGGTCCTCGCAATCTTGGAAGGGACCCTGCAACCGGGGAATCAGAAACAAAACCAGTGGAAGGGCATCAGGGAACGATCACCGGACCTATCACCTACTCCGTGACCCTGAGTGGCCGGCAACATAAAGTGATCGTAACGCCTTACCAATAAGCATAACTTGAAAATGATCGAACACAGTCGTGACACCATGAATATCGAAGAGATAGTACAGGATCTGAACCAAAGAAAAGAAAAACTGCAATTGGGAGGAGGGCAGGAGAAACTCGATCGACAACATCAGGCAGGCAGCCTCAGCGCACGTGAACGAGTCAGCGCACTCCTCGATCAGGACAGCTTTCAGGAATCAGGCCTTTTTGCCAAACATCGCTGCACCAATTTCGGCATGACAGACAAAGAGATGCCAGCCGATGGTGTCGTGACCGGAGCTGGAAGCATCAACGGCCGACTGGTGCATGTGGCCAGTCAGGATTTCACCGTTGTCGGAGGATCAGCCGGTGAAGCTCACTGCAATAAAATCGTGCAGATGACACAATCTTCACTGAAAACAGGCTCGCCCTTTATAATGATCAACGACTCAGGCGGCGCACGTATTCAGGAAGGTATCGACAGTCTCTCCGGTTACGGAAAGGTCTTCTACAACAATGTCATGCTCTCCGGAGTTGTACCACAGATATCCATCATCTGCGGTCCCTGTGCCGGTGGTGCAGCCTACAGCCCTGCCTTGACCGACTTCATCATCCAGACTCGCGCAGCTCTGATGTTCATCACCGGCCCTTCGGTCATAAAGGCTGTAACAGGCGAAGTGGTTACTGCCCAGGATCTCGG
>Ga0194037_1000220_pt1 | contig 44721 bp, 44 predicted proteins | sample JunL306m_MetaG_FD_148653 | JGI IMG/M metagenome (GOLD analysis project Ga0194037, IMG submission 148653) | Anoxic zone freshwater microbial communities from boreal shield lake in IISD Experimental Lakes Area, Ontario, Canada - Jun2016-L304-6m | ecosystem: Environmental > Aquatic > Freshwater >... | reverse complement strand
CACCGTGAGCATTGACAAAGATGCTATCGGTAAAGTTGTTGTCGATCTCCATGAAACTGCTATAGGCGTTGGAGAAACCGGTTGAAGGGATAGCCTGACCAGAGGTCGTCTGACCGTAGAGGCGCTGGGGAGCCAAATCTCTCATATAAATGTCGTAAGGCGCGGCAGATACGGTGGGAGCAAGGCGCCACCCGCGAGATACGTATGCGCTTGCAACATCGTCAAATGTCTGGGCTACTGTCTGCACCCAGCCTATTGAGGAAACGGCGTCTGTTCCACTTGTTGTGTAGTGAATCTTGAACCGTCCCGAGGGTGACAGAAGTGTTGTTTCGTTACCACTTAGCGCTGGCGCAGCCAGTTGTTTAGCAAGTATTTTTTGTGTGGCTGGTTCAAGTTTATCCCAGTCACGGCGTAATCCATGTTTGAGCGGAGTGCCACAATGCGGTGCTGCGTCTGCCGACTGAAAAAGGACCGCCTTCGAAAACGAGTTGTCTATGTTCTGCTCAGTAAATCCATTCAAGTAATAATCGTCAAGTTGTCCTGAAACGCCGGGAAGCGATGAACCGAGAAGAAAAAGAGTCGCTGCCATGAGCTGAATTATGCCGTTCTTCATTAATCCACCATCCTTTTACCTGTCCTCAACGGAACAAGTGATGTTATACCGCGCTTTACCAATATCTCGACAGCGAAAGACCCACTGCCGATTGAATATGTCCCTGCTGCAAGCACGACCATAAAATAACCGTGATCGTCTGACTGAATCGTGACAGGTGCCGTGCCGACAGATGAGATCTGCAGAGGCGTGCGAGGACTGGAAACATACCTTTCATCACAGACGAGCTTGCCGCCAGAAGTTTGAATATAACTGACACCTGCAATGGCGCCTGCACCTTCCGGCAATGCAATCGGGTGGTTGTTCGAAGAAGGTTTTAGCAGCACTATCGGCTGCACATGCTCACGAACAGCAATAAAAGCGCCGCCGTTGGTCGTCGGACCGGCTTTGAAGCTGACGCCATCAAAATGGTAATAGACCCACGTGTCAGCCGGACGTTTTGACAATGCATAAGTTGTGGTACACATCAAGGTGCATGCAACTAATACAAGAAGAAGATTCGTACCTGTGAACATGGAGCCTGCACTGAGATAGAGTTTAATACCATTATCCAAAATATGGCACTGTGAAGTCAAACAGAATAAATTACCCGTGTCAAGAAGATACTTGCAGATTAGAAGAATATGTTGTAAAATCCTCTATTTCGAAACAGATCGGAGAATGTAAGTCAAAGACCGTTGTTTTTATAGTGGCATTGTTGTTTGATTGATGGATGAAGTCAGAGTCATCGGAAACTATGGGAATATTGAGCAGGGGCGGAGTGGTATTAAATGAAAAATATTTATGTAACCCAGCCATTTTTGCCACCATTGCGAGAGTTTGTACCGTATCTCGAACAGATTTGGGAGAATAAGTGGCTTACTAACAGTGGACCGTTTCATCAGGAGTTGGAAAAAGAACTGGCCGATTTTCTGGGGGTAGAACATCTTGCGCTGTTTGCTAATGGCACTCTCGCGCTTGTTACGGCGCTTCAATCGTTACAGATTACCGGCGAGGTAATAACAACACCATTTTCTTTTGTTGCAACTGCGCACTCTTTGCTGTGGAACGGTATCAGACCTGTTTTTGTTGATATCGATCCAATCACATTTAATCTTGATCCGGACAAAATTGAGGCTGCGATTACTCCGCATACGACCGCGATTCTTCCAGTACATGTTTATGGTAATCCTTGTAATGTTGAGCAAATACAGGTTATTGCGAACAGGCATGGTTTGAAAGTCATTTATGATGCTGCACATGCCTTCGGGGTAAAGTACAAAGGCGAAAGTATCCTTAAGCATGGTGATTTGTCAATATTGAGCTTTCATGCCACTAAAGTGTTCAATACATTTGAGGGTGGTGCCATTATCTGCCCTGATGCAAAGACCAAAAAGCGGATTGTTGACTTAAAAAATTTCGGGTTTGTTGATGAAGTCACAGTAGTAGCTCCCGGGATAAACGGCAAGATGAATGAGGTGCAGGCTGCTTTTGGACTGCTGCAACTCAAACATATTGACAAGGTAATCGATAGAAGACGTCAGATAGATGCACAATATCGGAAACAGCTCATATCTGTCACAGGTATCACCTGTCCACCCTTATCTATTGAGGCGACAAGTAACTACTCTTATTTCCCGGTGCTGGTCGAAAAAGAATATCCGCTTTCAAGAGATGCTCTTTACGAAAAGCTTCGTCAATGTAACATCTATGCCCGCCGCTACTTTTATCCCTTGATCAGTGAGTTTCCCATGTACAGCGGATTGGCGTCCTCACTGTCATCTGGTTTACCCGAAGCACATTCGATATCACTAAAGGTGTTGTGTCTGCCGATTTATCCTGGGTTGAGCTGTTCTGATCAGATGAAAATAGTTAAAATAATATCGGAGGAATAAGATGTCATTCTACACTACTGATGAATTGCTAGAGATCGGTTTTGCTAAGATCGGTTCTGATGTAAAAATATCTCGAAACGCGTCTATATATAATCCAAGTGGAATTTCATTAGGGAGCCACGTAAGGATCGACGATTTCTGTGTTCTTTCGGCAGGCTTTAGCGGTATTGAGATAGGAAATTATGTTCATATAGCAGTTTTTTGTTCACTAATGGGACAGGGCAAAATAACTCTTAAAGATTTTAGCGGATTGTCATCAAGGGTATCAATATATTCAAGTAATGACGACTATTCTGGCGAATGGCTCACAAATCCAACAGTTCCCGCAGCATATACAAACGTGACACACGCCGATGTCACACTTGAACGCCATGCTGTCATAGGAGCAGGTACCGTTATTCTACCTGGAGTCATCATTGAAGAGGGTGCCGCTGTTGGTTCTCTCAGTCTTGTAAACAAATCGTGTAATGCGTTTACCATTTATCAGGGCGCTCCAGCCCGCAGAATTAAAGATAGGCACCAGAATTTACTGCTACTTGAAAAACAGCTGCTGGCAATAGTGTAGTCGTGTCCCTTAAGCAAAACATCCTTTCTGGCTACTTCGCTCAAGCATATACGGCTGTAATCAGTATCGTAATGGTTCCCCTTTATCTCAAATATATGGGTGCAGAAGCCTATGGACTGGTGGGTTTTTTTACCATGCTGCTGTCGTGGCTGCAGCTTATGGACATGGGGCTGACACCGACCTTATCCCGGGAACTGTCGCGATTTCGTGCAGGCGCATTAAGTGCTCTGGAAGTATGCACTCTGGTGCGCAGTCTTGAATGGCTTTTTGGGATATTGGCAGTGATTTGTGTTGTTGCTTCTCTTCTGGGAAGTTCTTGGATTGCTGTGTACTGGCTTAAGGTGCAAAAGCTCGGCATCAATGAGGTTGCGAATTGTATAGCAATTATGGGCGGGATTGGTGGTCTCAGGTGGCTGACAGGTATATACCGTAGTGGTTTAATTGGATTAGACAGGCAGTTTAGCGTGAATGGAATCAGTGTTGTCATAGCTACACTTCGTTCAGTAGTAGTTTTAGGTATTCTAATTTATTGGTCACCATCACCTTTGGTTTTTTTTTCCTATCAGGCTGTAATTGCTGTTGTTGAGTGTATCACATTCCGGCAGGTTCTTTACAGTGCCATTCCTTCGGTTCAAATGCCAGTACTCCCCGACTGGTCTTCTTTGAACAAAATTTCGGGGTTTGCTGGATCAATTGCTTTTACTGCTGGTATCTGGGTCGTCATAATGCAGTTGGATAAGCTTATTTTATCCCATTATTTAACTCTCAAGGATTACGGATACTTCTCTCTTGCCGCCTCTGTAGCAAATGGCATAATACTGCTAAGTGCTCCACTCAATCAGGCGCTTCAGCCACGACTGACTATACTGGCATCTCAAGGTCAGGAAGTTGAGTTTATAAAGCTCTACCGCACGGCAACTCAACTTAGTGCAGTTATCATGGTTACACTTGGAGGCATATTATCATCGTTTTCTGAACAATTACTCCTTGCATGGACTGGAAAACATGAGATTGCAACCCATGCAGCACCCATTTTGTTCTGGTATGCCATGGGTAATGCTGTTGTTGGTTTACTCTCCCTGCCGTATTTGTTGCAATACGCACGTGGCTATCTGCGACTGCATGTCATAGGAAATATTTTATTTATGTTATTATGGATTCCGGCGATCATATTCAGTTCATCGCGATACGGAGGAGTTGGTGCTGGAGTAACATGGTTTGTTGGTAATCTTGGATTTATGCTGATCTGGGTGACATATGTTCATCAACGTCTGGCGCCATCGATAGTATTTGCCTGGTTTTTCCGGGACATTTTCATGGTGGTTATTGCGCCAATCGCGGTTTTGACTGCATTATCGATAACAGCCCCAGACCTGCACAGCAGGTTGATTGCGGCAAGCTACCTTGTACTGTGTGGAATTATTGTATTAGTCGTTGCGGCATTATTTGCGAGTGACGTAAGAAAAATATCCTTTCGTTTAATAGGAATCAAATGACGACAAAACCACCAATATCATTAGCTAGACGATGCATTAGAGCTGCCAAAGATACCTGGTTGTTAAATCCACTTAGAAGATGGATAATAAAAAGAAAACAACGCCAGTATATTGAAGCTTGCGATGCCCACTTCAGACGGCTTGTTATTTTTTTAGTTCCCGGCTATGACATCATAAGTGGTGGAATAATGTCAATAATTTCTATTTCTGACGAAACAGATAAAATTCTTTCAAGTCATGATACAGATATTTTTGTTTGCTCACTTCCTGGCGAACCACCTTTATTGAGATATACCAAATTTATCAACAAAGCATTTCTATGTGATTTTCAGATGGTTATTTCCAGATGCGATAAAGATGCAAATCTATTGATTCACATTCCCGAAGATTATGTGTCACAGTTCATACGGCATGGACTTGATCAGCTTAAACAATACAAGTCTTTAAAATATAATTTTAATATCATGCTTCAGAATATTGATTATATTCCGCATAAAATAGACATTGATATTCTTAAGGATATTGGAAGCATATCTGTCACTACAGCGCACAAGGCCTATGCTGATAGCAGAGTAGAAGAACTATTCGGATGTAAACTTTGGCATTTATCAACGTTTGTGAGTCCTGAGCAGTATGAGTATCGTAGTTACGAAAACAAGAAAAATATAGTAATAGTCTCTCCAGACTATCATCATAATCGTAGTAAAATACTCGAATCGCTAATGTCTGTTTTGCATGAATATGAATTTATTGTAGTTAGAAAAATGACATATCAACAATATAAATCATTGATAGCCGAGGCAAAATTTTCCCTTACCTTCGGTGAAGGTTTGGACGGTTATTTTGTAGAACCTATATTCAGTGGCGGAATTGGTTGTGCGGTATTTAATGAAAGATTTTTCACTGAATCTTATCGAAATTTACCCTGTATGTATTCATCATGGGAGGAATTAATCGAAATGTTGCCTCGTGATATTAAAGCACTTAATAATCAAGTAAAATACACTCAGGCGCATCTTACACAATTTAATTTGCTTGCTTCGAATTATTCTTATCAGGAATATCAGCGTAATTTAGATGATTTTTACCGCGAAAGATTTCCAATATCACACAGTAACGGAGTAAAGGATCTTAAGAATTGTATGGATAGTATTGGCATGTTATCTCGTATCAAATGAAAAACACACAGGTTTGCATTATTATACTTAACTGGAATGGCTGGCGTTACACCATAGAGTGCCTAGAGAGTGTATTCAAACTTGATTACGAAAGTTACCGTGTAGTTGTTTGTGATAATGATTCATCGGACTTTTCTCTTGAATATATAAAAGCTTGGGCGGAAGGACGTCTTGACGTCTATCTGCCATTAGACAGTCCACTGCGACACCTCTCCTCTCCTCCAGTCAGTAAAGTGATACCATATCGTCAATATAACCGAGAAGAAGCTGAATCAGTTGGAGATGCCAATAATGCGGACTACCCCTTGATATTGATTCAGACCGGAGCAAATTTGGGATTTGCTGGTGGGAACAATGTTGGATTACGCTATGCACTTCAACAAAATATTTTTGAGTACTTCTGGCTGCTTAATAATGATACAGTTGTTAACACCGATTCATTGAGGGCTCTGGTAGAAAAAGCAGAATTCTACAAGGCGGCCGAACGCATGGTCGGGATTATTGGTTCCAAACTGATGTATTACCAAAACCCGGATATCCTTCAAGGTGTTGGCGGCACGTATAATAAGTGGTTTGCTATTGCCAAGCATATTGGTTTATATGAACGAGACAACGGTCAATATGATACAGAAGAGGTGACTGATGCAACCGACTATCCAATTGGCGCCAGCATGTTTGTATCTAAAATATTTGTTCAGGATGTGGGCCTGATGTGCGAGGGATATTTTCTGTATTTCGAAGAAATGGACTGGGTACAGCGTGGCAAGATGAAGGGGTGGCAAATCGGCTACTCTTGGCAGTCCAAAGTATTTCACAAGGAGGGGGGATCGATCGGCTCAAGCTCGAAAGGTGCTGACAAATCAGAATTTGCGGATTATTACGGATTGAAGAATCGTATTGTATTTACTAAAAACTTTTTTCCACAATATCTATGGATAGTACGTCTTGGATTTATTTTCGTGTTTTTAAATAGAATTAAGCGACGTCAGTTTAAGCGTTTAGGTTTGGCGCTGAAAGCATTTTGGGGTGAATCACTATAATTCAGCAGTCATTCTTAAACGCAGCCGGAAGAAGTATTTGTTAACACGACAACACAACATACCGAAATTTAATACAGAAATACATGAATCAACGACAGTTACTTATTTATGGGTAATATCCTTGGTATTGTTATATTTACTTGATGGTTATGATAAATATAATAGAATTAATGACGGGGTGAAGCACGCGTTATATTTTAGAGGGGTCATACAATGTCTGATGTTAATTTACATCATTCGGTTATACTCAATACATGATAAAATAGTACAGTTGGGATTTTTATTAATAATAAGTTACATCGTCGGTTTCGTGCTTGTTGGTAGTAAAATGGACCACAGCTTTATCAGTGCTGGCTACTTTTTTGTGCGTTACATATATTTCTTGTTTGCAATAGTAGTTAGTTCCCACGTTAAAGGTTTACTTTTAGTAGGAAGAACTTTTTTTATATTATTTGTTTTCAACTGTTTATTGGCTTGGTACGGGCTTTTATTCGATGTACAGCTTTTCAGTTCTTATGGACATTTATCGCCATCAATGAAATTGAGATTTGGCTATGATGGTCTAATTCCAGAACAAAATATTGCCACTTATTTTTACTTATCTGGCCTGATAATATCATATTGGCTGTATGTAAAAGAGCATATATCTCTTTTTGTGGTGGTTTTTGGAGTTGTATCCTGCATGATAGTAGGGACTAAAATGTTAGTAATATCCACTATAGCACTAGTATCATGCGTGCTTGTGAAGAATGGATATAAAAAGCAGCTTATAACTTTTTTTGTTATTGTACTATGTACAATAACATCGTCATCTCATTGGCATGCGTATTTTGCTAATAGACATTTATTTGATCTTCCAGGCTCGCTAAATTCCGGAAGAGTTTATTTGATTAAAACTAAACTGTTACCGCTTATTTCAAAGCTTAGTTTAAATGGTTGGTTTTTTGGAGTACAAAACCCAGATCCAATGCGATATTTAATTGAAATGGAACTAATCGATTTATTAATCTTTTTTGGATTATTGGGAACAACCGTATATTTGTTAATAATTTATCTGATCGCCACTAAAATAAGAAAGGCTCCGTGTGGTATCGAAGTACTGATAGTATTTATAATCACAGCTTTTCTGTCAGGACATTTTTTTTACGATCCAGCTGTAGCAGTATATTTTTCAAGTGTATTAATTATGTCTCAGTCTATACAAACGGCAGAATTTAATCACGCGCATCGTGAAATGAGAGATCAAAGCTAAATATGAGAAATAAACAATGACCACTAGAAATAAAATCATAAACATTATTAAATTGCACACGCTTCAACCACATGCCTTCTTTTTTTTACTGATAAATATGGTTTATCTGCTGCCAATAATATTAGCCATTGCAATCGATTTTCGTGAAGGAGATGTACATCTGGTATTAAATTTTGATATTGAAATATTGAAAAAGATAGTATCAATTTATTTAATTGCAATATTATCTTTTATTTTCGGGACTGTATTATGGTCTTGGGCAAGGAAGTCGTGTAACAAAAATGAATCTGAACCTTTTATCAGTATGGTATATCCTCTTACTAATTATTATTATATCCCTTTGATTATCGTTTCTCTTATATTCTTAATGACTAAAATTGCACTAATCCCAAAAGGCGCCTATAACGCGTATGCCTTTGATACAGACGCAATGACGGGTGGAATTTGGACTTTTTCAATGTTCTGCTCAGAAATATTAGTTTTCATGAGCATTCCAGTGATATTATCATCACGGAAAAATAAATGGCTGATATTTGCTTTAGTGGCTTTGATCTCATCAGTTAATCTGTTACATGGCACGCGCTTTTTCTTTATCATCATGATGATATTGCCATGCTATTACTTATATATCAGTAATAAAATTAAATTTTCTACATTATTGTTATACTCTCCTCTTGTGATCATATCGTTGCTGTTCTTATCTTATTTAATATTTCTAAAAAGGAGTAATGTTGACGTTGGTTGGGTACATTTTGATTTCCTGAAAATCATCAGCCCAGTAATGTACGAGTCTATATTTTCTCAAATGTCACTCATAAATGTTTTGGCCAATAATGTTTGGAGCGACTTTGGTAGTATTCACAACCTGTTCCTTGACATATTTTATTTAACAATTCCCAGGATACTGTTTCCAAATAAAGATGAGGTTCAATTTATTGCTGACTATGCATACCTTAGTCCGATGGGAGCATTTTCCGGCTATGCCCATGGCTTACTTTATCTAGGATATTTTTATTGGATTTTTTACCTGGTCTTAGGATTCGTAGGATCATATTTGTATGAAAAGGCTAAATATAGTTCTGTCTTTTTTGTACTATATGTTTATTACGTTTGTGATTTCTTGTTCAGGGTTATGAGAGATGGGTATATCATACCGAGTAAAATGCTTATAAATTGCATAATAATGTTTTTTATTTTAATATTATATGAAAAGTATGCTAAGTCTATATTAATACAGATAATAAAAAATAAACAAATGCTATCCAAGCGGCTAATATGAGCCATTTTATGAATAATTGTACTATACTTGTTTGTATTTTGCGTCTTGGAGTCAAATGAAAGCGGTCGTTATCGATTCGTCATGGCAGGGCAACACAGGTATTGGCCGTGTTTATGATGCGTATGTCAGCAGATTGCCGAGTTTTTTATCAATGGATTTCCTGCATCTGGGGTGTAAAAAGAAAAACCCCCTATATCCGATACTTCTTGGGTCTGCTGTGAGGCGGAAGAAGCATTCAATTTTCTGGTCTCCCGGATTTTTTCCACCAGTTGGTCATAAAATGCCGGCTGTTATAATGGTTCATGACCTTACCCACCTTCATTATTATTCCGGTTTACACAGGGTTTATTACAACACAGTACTTAAGCCGTTGTATAAAAATATGGATGCCATTGTAACAGTTTCTGAATATACCAGACATGAATTACTGAATTGGGCATCACTTGAACCAGATAAAGTCGTAATGATCCACAATGGTGTTGGAAGTGAGTTTACGCCGACGGGTAAAAAAGTAGATTTGGGGTGGCCCTTTTTGTTTTACCCCGGAAATAGACGGGCATATAAAAATTTATCCCGGCTTATTGCAGCTTATGCCCGGTCAAAGGCTCATAAATCCGGTGTGAGGCTCGTCCTCACCGGCTTACCTGATGAGTGGATTACACAAACTGCTATAACCAATAACGTTGGCGACATGGTGGTTTGTATCGGGAACATAAGTGGCGACGAGTTGCCTGCATACTACCGGACTGCAATGGCGGTAGTTTTTGTCTCTCTGTATGAAGGGTTTGGGTTGCCTGTTTTAGAAGGCATGGCTTCCGGAGTTCCGGTATTGACATCCAATGTTTCTTCTCTTCCCGAAGTTGCCGGTGATGCGGCTCTAATGGTCAATCCTTTTGAGATTGAAGAAATTAGCCATGGCATTGATTCAACTATTTTTGACACTCATCTACGAGAGCATTTAGTACAGAAAGGTGCTTCTCGCATTGCAAGTTTTTCGTGGGATAATTCAGCAGCGCGATTATGGCACACGGTTGCCAATTGTGCCGGGCAAGCAGCATAAATATTTGATTTAGCGCAGGTACCTGTTTGAAACCATACAGTTATAAAATCATCATATTAACCTTGAATGCAGCCTCTTCCTGGAATAGCTGGTACTCGTCACTCAAAGTGCTGCCGGACATACAGAAAAACATGCTATTGATCGATTCAGAATCCGATGATGATACCGTGAAGCTGGCCCGGCAAGCCAGTATTGAGGTTGTTTCAATCAAGCGGGCAGATTTCAATCATGGAGCTACCCGCGAAATGGCACGCAAGTATGTTAATGCTGATATCGTTATTTTCATGACTCAAGATGCCATACCTTCTGATAGCTTGTTGATAGAAAGACTGATCGAGCCCATCATCAAAGGCGATGCTTCATTCTCTTACGCCCGCCAGCTTCCGCGCGCAGGTGCTGATTTATTCGAGAGTTTTCCGCGTAAGTTCAATTATCCACCGGCGTCTAATCTGCGCGGTATTGAGGATACTGAAAAGTACGGAGTCTATACCTTTTTTTGCTCTGATTCATGTGCAGCCTATCTGAATTCAGCTCTCGATGAAATCGGTGGTTTTCGCCCTACTCTTACCAATGAAGATTATTTTGCATCAGCGCGATTACTCAATAAAGGTCATAAAGTCGCATATGTTGCTGAAGCAACGGTTATACATTCCCATGCTTATTCGCTGGTGAATGAATTCAAGCGATATTTCGATACCGGTTACGTTCGTGCCGAAAATCCTTGGGTGCAGGAGATAGTAGGTCAGGCCGAAGGCCGAGGGAAAGATTACTTCCTGGCACTTGTCTCGGAATTAGTGAATAAAAGTCCGTGGCTTGTGCCCTATGCTGTATTAAATACATTTATAAAATTTTTGGGTTATCGTACAGGTTTCTGGCTACTCCATGCTCCGAAATGGTGTAAAAAAATATTCAGCAGTCAAGCATACTATTGGGACTCAAAGTATTACGAGCCAGGAAAGGGCATGAACAGATAATGAATTCTATTGTAATTTTCGGTGGTTCCGGCTTTATCGGTAGCCATATGGTGAGAGAATTGAGTCTGCTCGGTATAGAAAAGATTATTATTGCCGATTTGAAAGAGCCACACCATTTAATTAATTCCAATGTAGAATACCGAAAATGCGATGTACGGCATCCAATATCAACGGATATCTTGGCCAACCCTTCCGTAGTTGTCAACCTAGCTGCAGTTCATCGGACACCTGGTCATCCCGACCACGAATATTTTGAGACCAACGTGAACGGCGCCGAAAACATCGTTGATTATTGCAATAGGACAGACTGCTCAACGCTCTGGTTTACAAGTTCCATTTCTGTTTATGGTCCATCAGAAGAACCAAAAACAGAGCACTCAATACCGCAACCCGAGTCCGCCTATGGTAAATCGAAGCTTAAGGCTGAAAATATTCATTGTCAGTGGGTGGAAAATGGCCGTAATCGAAAACTGGTAATAGTTCGACCTGCGGTTGTTTTTGGTGCGCGTGAAAATGGCAACTTCACCAAACTGGCGAGAGCAATGCAGCGGGGTGCTTTTGTCTATCCAGGACGGAGAGATACTATAAAGGGGTGCGGCTATGTAGAAGACCTTATTGGAAGCTTGTTCTTTATGAACGAGCAGCCGGAGAAGAGTGTACTCTACAACTATTGTTATTCCAAACAGTATACTATCCAGAATATTTGTGAAGCATTTGCAAAAGTGGCCGGTTATCGAAAACCACTTGGCACACTCCCTCTCGCTCCAATGCTGAACGCCGCCCGTGTTTTCCAGTTCCTGAATTCTGTCGGACTGAAAAACGGTATCCATCCGGCACGTATTTACAAGCTCGTCCGATCTACCAACATCATCCCTGGTGAACTGATTAAACGCAACTACCACTATCGCACTGATCTGGAAGAAGGGCTTCGACGCTGGCTGGCAGATGAGCCTGAAGGGGTATTTATTTAGTCTCGCCAAGTCTGATTTTGCAAATTCAATTAACTAGTTTAGGCTTATAATGATTAATATTGATACTCAGAAAAAGTTCGTGGAATCGCGTGATATTTCGTGTGAACATTCTCCTTATGTGCAAAAAAGGGTCTCAATTCTTGGTTCACGTGGAATTCCTGCACGGCATGGCGGATTTGAAACCTTTGCTGAGCAGATTTCACTTTACCTCGTTAAAAACGGATGGACAGTTACCGTCTATTGCCAGAATAATTCCGGCAAGGAATTGTTTGAAGAAATGTGGAATGGCGTCCGGTTAATTCACATTCCGGTTGGATGTTCGGATACAGTCGGATCCATAATATTCGACTTGAAATCGACTTTTCATGTCATGCGGGAGAAGAGTCTCGTTTTTACCCTTGGATACAATACTGCCATATTCTCATTCTGCTACAGAATATTTGGGATAACCAACTTGATTAATATGGATGGGTTTGAATGGCGCCGAAAAAAATGGTCATTATTGCAAAAATGCTGGCTATATTTAAATGAGAGAATTGCGTGTAAAGTTGCAAACCATTTGATAGCCGATCATCCTGAAATTAAAAAACATTTGCAAACCAGAGTTAAAGCTTCAAAGATTTCAATGATTCCATATGGAGTTGATGTTATAGAAAATTGTGATGTATCAGTATTACGTAAATTTGGATTGCAGCAAAATTGCTTTGCTTTAGTTGTCGCCAGACCTGAGCCGGAAAATTCCGTATTGGAAATTATTCAGGCTTATTCATCAAAAAAAAGAGGATACAACCTGGTGATAGTTGGCTCGCATGATCCACGTAACTACCCCTATCATGCAAAACTCTCTTTATCGGCGGGTGATGAAGTAATATTTCTTGGAACCGTTTATGACAAAAACATTCTGAATTCTTTGAGAAGGTTCTGCCGTTTATATATTCATGGACACCAGGTTGGGGGAACGAATCCATCGCTTTTGGAAGCTATGTCTGCCGGTAATGCGATACTGGCGCATGACAATCCGTTTAATAGATGGGTAGCAGGTGATTCAGCGGTATATTTCAAGGACCAGAGCGAGTGCTCTACTGCATTGGACAGCTTGATTGATAATTCCGAGAAGTTGCAGAAATTAGGCAGTAATGCACTTAAAATCTGCAAAGAAAAATTTGTTTCAGAAAAGGTGATGTCGGCATACAATGATCTATTATGTGCATGGCTGGCGAAAAAATAAGAAAAGAGCAGTGATTGGGACTTTGCCGGTCAATGCGGCGATTTATTCGGTGTACTTTGTATGTGCCTTTGGATGAGCCTTGTCGTAGACCTCCATCAGGCGGTCAATACTGACATGGGTGTATTTCTGAGTGGTGGAGAGCGATGAGTGCCCCAGCAGTTCCTGAATGGCCCGCAGGTCGGCGCCCCCTTCCAACATATGTGTGGCAAAGGTGTGCCGCAGGGTATGCGGCGAGATCCTTTTGAAGGTGGAAATCCGCAAGACGTGCGCGTCAATGATTCGAGTGACACTACGGCGGTTGATGCGTCCTCCACGAGTGTTGAGAAATAGCGCCCCCTTGGGGCAGGCAGCGTCACGCTGCTCAAGATAGGCCAGCAGCGCTGCGGTGGCACGGCTGCCAACAGGGACGATACGCTCCTTGCCTCCCTTGCCCATCACCCGCACCATCCCGCCAGTCAGATCAATCTCTCCTATGTTCAGGCTCGTCAGTTCAGAAACCCGTAATCCGCTTGAATAGAGCAGCTCAAGGATGGCACGGTCACGCAAGGCATGTTTGTGCTCCTCATTCGGCGCCTCCATCAGGGCGGTGGTCTGGTCGATATCCAGGTGAAACGGCAGGCGCTGTTCTTTTTTGGGTGTTGCTACAAGCTCGGCCGGATTTTTATTAATCGTGCCGCGCCGCATCAGAAAACGAAATAACGAACGAATAGCAGCCAGCTTCCGGCCAATGGAATTTTTCTTTATGGATTTTGAGAGCTGGGCCAAATAGCGTCTCAACAGCAAGTGGTCCACATCCAGAACTGATACGGCAGCTCCTTTTTCCTGTTGGATAAACGAGAGCATCTGCGCCAGGTCCGAATGATAGGCTTTAAGAGTATGTTGCGAAACATTTCGTTCGGTTTCCAGGTAAGTAGTGAAGTCACGTATATTGACAGACAAAGGATCCATGGAATGTTAGTCGAATACTGGAAGGCCGCTTTTCAACTTCCAGCCTTTGATGATTTCCTGATAAACCCATTCTTGGCGATAAGTGATGGTTTTTATTCTGTTGGATGGGAGGATGAAATAGTCGAATTCTGCAATCACTTCACCGGATTTCTTTTCTGGGAGACACTCTGATGTCAGGATACGAAAATCTGTCAGAGTGACGCCTCGTTTTTTTAGCCCTTCAGCATGCTTCATGAAATCATCCCGTAGTTCCTTCTCCATATAGGTCATGCCGGCATTTTCAACCTCATGCCAGCGCAGCATTCGGTTGTAGGACTTCATGCTCTTATCAAATTCGTCACGTAAACCCATCTCAGTGGTGCAGGCTGTCAATGTAATGTATGAAAACAGCAGTATAGATCTCTTGATCCATTTCATCATAAATTCTCCTTTTGTATGGCATCGTTTCATATTCAGAACCGCAAGTATCTTTAGTACCAGAATCACTGAAGGAGTCAAGAACCACAGAAGAAGGCGTCCATTCTCTGATTCATTTCTATCTGAATGTGAATCAGCCTGCCGCTCCTATCTGCTGTTGCCCGAACCGGTATAATGGAGTATAAAGGCCACTCTTACAAAAACCTTGACAGGAGTTCCATATGATTCACACCGTCATCCAGTGGCTGCTTGACACCATCGGCGCCATGGGGTATCCCGGCATTCTGCTATTAATGGCCATGGAGAGTTCTATCATTCCGGTGCCGAGCGAGCTTGTTATGCCGCCGGCCGGTTTCCTGGCCTATCAGGGCAAGATGAATTTGGCCTCGGTCATTCTTTGCGGGACAGTAGGAAGCCTTGTCGGTGCCTATGCGAACTACTTCGCCTCACACTATATTGGCAGACCGTTGATCATAAAGTATGGCAAATATGTACTGATTCCGCCAGATAAGTTTGAGCGGGTTGAATATTTCTTCCTGCAACATGGAGAAATATCGACCTTCATCGGTCGACTTCTGCCGGTTATCCGGCACCTGATCTCTATTCCGGCCGGCCTGGCCGGCATGAATCATCTCAGGTTTTCTCTCTATACTCTGATCGGTGCGGGGCTCTGGTGCAGCATCCTGACACTGATCGGCTATGCCATAGGCGGGAACCAGCAGCTGATCATGCAGTACTCGCACAAGGCATTGGTCTGGGTGGTTTTGTTCAGTGTCATCCTGGTGGCCGTTTATGTCTGGCGGCAGCGATGTAAAAAAAAGTAAAGCAAATAACAGTCCGGAAATCAAAGGACTTTTCAGTCCGCTGGTAGTTGTTTCAAGCGGGTTTGGCGTTTGTTGCTATTAATAGGGTTCCGGAGGAAGTGCAATGCAGATGACACGAGTGGGACGCATCCAATATATTGCTGTTGATTTTCCTGGTACGGCGTGCTCAGTTCAGGGATTCACCACGCGCCATGAAGGTGTCTCGCGCCCTCCCTATAACTCACTCAATCTGGGCACAAACACCTTGGACCAACAGTTCAACGTCGAAGGAAACCGCAGCCTGCTGGCGCGCGCTTTCGGCGTCAACCAGGATGCACTTGTGACGCTCAGGCAGGTTCATGGCAGCGATATTCTGGTCATCGACGAACCTAACGAAGACTATAGCCATTTTCTCGGCCTTGAGAGCGATGGAGTTATCACAAATCAACCAAATGTAATGATCGGTGTTTGTGTCGCTGACTGCGTTCCGATACTCCTGTGTGATCCCGACGAGCGTGTCATTGCCGCTGTTCATGCAGGTTGGCAGGGGACTGCCTGCAGGCTGATTGCAAAGGCCGTAGAAGGCATGAAATCGGAGTTCGGCTGCAATCCGAAGAAGATAAGAGCTGCGATCGGCCCCAGTATCAGAAAATGTTGCTATGAAGTTGATACTCCTGTCAGGCAGGTATTCATGAAGAGTGGAATCGTTTGGGAATCCTGTGCAGAGCCAAGCGGTGAAGGGAAATGGCAGCTTGACATGGTGACGGCCAATCGGGAACTGTTGATGCAGGCCGGACTTGAAGCCGATTCGATACAGGTATCCGAGATGTGTGTCTGTTGCCACCGCGAGCTTTTTTTCTCTTATCGCAGAGATAAGGGAGAAACCGGTCGACAGATGGGGTTTGTTATGTTGAGTTCCCAGAGGTAAGATATGCTCGCAAAAGTATTTAGCAGTGCTTTGATCGGTATTGACGCCATCCTGGTGGATGTAGAGGTAGATCTGGCTCCAGGTTTGCCTGCTTTTGCCACAGTTGGGCTTCCTGATGGCGCAGTTAAGGAAAGTAAGGACCGAGTCAAGGCTGCGCTGAAAAATTCCGGTTACGATTTTCCGGCCCGGCGTATTACAGCCAATCTGGCTCCGGCAGATATAAAGAAGGAAGGTGCAGCCTATGACCTTCCGATCTCGGTCGGTATCCTGGCTGCCACGGGGGAAATCAAGGGTGCGCGGCTGCGCGAGTATTTTCTGTTGGGGGAGTTGTCTCTGGATGGTGGGCTCAAGTCTATTCGCGGCGCATTGTCTATGGCGGTTGCCGCTAAACGTGCCGGATTGGCCGGCCTGATTCTGCCGGTAGAAAACGCTTCGGAAGCTGCTGTTGTGGAGGGGATCGATATAATCGGAGCTACCAGCCTCTCCCAGGTGGTGGAGTTTTTGACCGGACGCGAGCATATTGCCCCCTGCCGGGTTGATCTGCAGGCTCTATTCGCAAGCGGTTGTGAATATGGGGAGGATTTCAGCGAGGTCAAAGGACAGGAGCACGCCAAGAGAGCACTGGAGGTGGCGGCCAGCGGAGGTCACAACATTCTGATGATCGGTCCCCCCGGGTCGGGGAAGACCATGATTGCCCGGCGCATCCCCTCCATTCTGCCGCGCATGTCTTTCGACGAGGCTATCGAAACCACTAAAATTTTCAGCGTCAGCGGGATGCTGGAAAAGGAACGCGCACTTTTGGCGGTCAGGCCGTTCCGATCCCCGCACCATACGATCTCGGATGTTGGGCTTATCGGAGGGGGCGCAACTCCAAAACCGGGCGAGGTTTCACTGGCTCATAATGGAGTTCTTTTTTTGGACGAACTGCCGGAGTTCAAGAAAAATGTTCTCGAAGTTTTGCGGCAGCCGTTGGAGGATGGCAAAGTCACTATTTCCCGATCACTGCTCTCACTGACCTATCCGGCCAGAGTAATGCTTGTGGCAGCAATGAACCCCTGTCCGTGCGGATATTTGTCCGATCCGACCCACACCTGTACCTGCACCCCGATCGCCATTCACCGTTACCGCTCGCGCATCTCCGGACCGCTTCTGGACCGTATCGACATTCACATAGAGGTACCGGCGGTCAGATATCGTGATCTTGCCGACCGGGGCGAGGCCGAGAGTTCTGCTGCCATCGCACTTCGTGTCGAGAATTCGCGCAAGCTTCAACTGGAGCGTTTTAAAGGGACTAAAATCCACTGCAACGCCCAGATGACACCTCGCTTCATCAAGAAATACTGCGAGCTGGACGCCTCCGGCAACCGCATGCTGGAACTGGTCACCGACCGGCTCGGCTTCTCCGCCCGCACCTACACCCGCATCCTCAAGGTAGCCCGCACCATTGCCGATCTCGATGGCAGCACTTCAATCCGCGAACAGCACATCGCCGAGGCGATTCAGTATCGGAGTTTGGATAGGAAGACAAACTGAAAAACTTTGGATTGCCACCATAGATCAACAGGCTTTGGGAGAGGAAGTAAAGAGAGGAAGTCTCGTAACATCCGCTATGATATTTTCAAGCATTATGTTGAGCCTGATTTTGTTGACTTCTCTTTTTGCTTTCGCCGCACAACCGCTCGTCCTGTCAGGAAACAACGACTTGTATCGCCTTGGCGGCTCGAATCTCGGCATCCCTGAATACACAACCGGCAGGCTGACCATTGCCGATGTCACCTCCCCCCGCCATGACATGATTCTTAAATGGGGGATAATCCTGCTCCCCTGCATGGCCATATTCCTGCCACTAATCTCACCGCTGCTCGGAAAGCAGCTGGTCAATGCCGCTCTGCTCCCACTGATCCTGGTTTCCCTCAGTGCAGCCATCTATGGCAAAAAGCGTTTGCGTGAGATTGACCGCAAGCTGAAGCATTTAGGTGCCCGGCTCAAGTTGCTTAAAGTATCTGCGCCTCCCGCCAATCCGACCGTTGTCTCATTCGGCTGCTGGGTCGGGTATGAAGACGAAGAGGGCAATGCCCGCTGCTATCAACTGGCAGGGGGCCGGCGCTTCAGCTATCCCGGATTTGCTTTTTCCTGATGTTCACTTTTTTCTCTGCGCCACCTCCCGCCAGCCCGATCAGGGCAATGGTGATGTCGATGATCTCGTCATACCTTTTTTCATACTCATCCGGCGACAGTCCGACGCTGGTCATCAACCAGGGGGCCAGTGTCGCGAATCCGAACAAGGTCGCATTGATGTAGGCGCTGACCAGCTTCGGGTCCAGTGCCGGTCGGTCGTGCGGCCGGCTCTGCTCCTGCATGCCTGTGATAACTGACGCCATCTGCATGGCAGGCGTGGGGACGGACGGGTCGAGCATCTTTTCCGGCTCGATGCCGTCCAGTTCGGCCCGCATGATGATCGAGGCAAACCCCCGGAAAAATTCCTTGCCTGCCTGCATCTTACGGCGGATATCTTCCGGATCTACTGCGATAGCCCCGTCCGGTGCCGGAGAGGGGGCGGCCATCACCCGGTCGATCTCGTGCTTGATGATGTCGGCTACCATCTTCTCCCGCGTCCCGAAATACTGCTGCACCAAACCGTGGCTGACCCCGGCTTCAGCGGCGATGTCACGGATACTCACCGAAGCGATGCCCCGTGTGGCAAAGAGACTGCGGGCGGCTTCGAGAATATCTGTCCTGGTTTGTTCTGCGTCGCGGAGTCGTTTATCCATGGCAGCCTCATCTTTCGTCTGGTTCATGCTTCACTTATTTGTGACTGTTGTATTCCGTACGTGACTCTGTTGTCAACCAAGTGTTTGCGCCATTGCCCCATACCATGGCAACAGCGTGCTGTCGGGAATATTTATACATGCTCACGCCCTCCTCTCTTCTGACAGGGGAAAACTGTCGGAAAATTTTACAGTCTGCTGCCTCCCTGACCGCTACAGAACATAACTATTTGTTACTATGGACTGTTTTTTTGCAAAAAAAACTGGTGCGCTTTTTGCTCTAGCATGCTATAAGCTATACAAATGTATATTTAGTCGACACCAAACGGCGGTCGGACATTTTACACCCCACAAAGGAGACATCTGTATGACTACAAAACTGAGACACACCATCCTCCCCGGCCTGCTGGCAGCCCGCTGGCCGAAAAAATACTATTTAGCTGCATTATTTTTTGGATTGTTATTGATGGCCAGTGCGCCGGTTTCGGCATTAACGATTGGAACGTATACCCATAATTATGAAGAATCTTATCCGGGCGGGAAAAATAGCTATGTTACGGTGAGTGATGTTTTTCCTTTCTCTGATGCTTTCAGTTTTAGTGGCCTGGCTTACAGCAAAATCAATCATTTTGATGTAACGCTTACTTATTCGAATACTAATAATCTTGATCCTTTTACTGGGACGCCCAATGAATACTGGTATATGAGACCGGGTGGAACACAAGGTCAATACTTATCATTCAAGTTGAATCCGGCGGATAACCAAATTTCTACAACATTCATAGTTGACTCAACAAGTAGCAACTCGGAGTTCGGCCAGATGGTAGCAGCAGAGAATTTCTTTTTCTCGTTTACTGAAGCTACATCTGATGCAATGTTTTTTAGTGATAGCTTCCAACTCTATAGCGCAACACTTACTATTGATGGAGAAGCTGCACAAACTCCAGTTCCTGAACCTGCTACCATGCTGCTGCTCGTTCTTGGTTTGCTTGGTTTGGCGGGAGTCAGAAGAAAGCTTAACATGTAACTAAACTCGTAAGCCGTTTGTACCGAGCGTGGCGCTGAAGAGGCGTTGCGCCCGGTTTGATTTGTCACATCCGGCAAATAAAAGAGGATATATATGATTACATCTACCATGCGTACTTGCTGCGTCCTGCTGACATTCATACTTTTGACCGTACCGGCTGGTTTTTCCGCTGAGTACAGTTCCGGCGCGACGGCAAAGGTGCTGACCAGAACAACCGTCACCGCAAACGGACAGAAGATAGTCTACCCCGTTACGGACAAGGCCGAGGTGACCGCCATGACCGTGGAACTGGCGCCAGGCGCCGAAACCGGCTGGCACAAACACCCGGCGCCGGTATACGCATACGTCGTTGCTGGCAATCTGAGTGTAACGCTTGAAGACGGGAAAGAGCTTTTTTACAAAGCGGGAGATGCCATAATAGAGGTCGTAAACCTCATACATAATGGCAGGAACAAAGGGAGCGACACGGTAAAGCTGGCGGTATTTTATCTGGGGATTGAAGGGGCACCTAATGTTATCAAGGATGATCCGCTGCGGAAGGCTGACCAGAAGAAATGAGTAGTATTTCTGTCAATCAGGCGTGGCGCGTCACGTCGGTTCCGGTTTAAAAACAGGTGACTATTCACAGCAGCAATCTCACCCGCATTGATAGAACCCTTCATCCCTCATGAGTAGCAGCAATTACGTCCCCCGTGCATATCACAACAACCCGTGCTGATAACGTTACTGCTGCTGGTTCCGGTTCCGCTGCTGGTATCGTTACCTCTGCCGAGGTCGTCAGTGTCGGCGACGCGTGGAGTTTGTGGAGTTATCACCCTCCACAACGGATTATTGTCTACCTCCACGGCTGATTGTTACAACCCCCGCCATAATATCAGCTGCCGGAACCACATCCCTCTAGAGTGGCTGCAATTTACATCCCTCCACGTTGATTGATCACATCCCCCACCTGGTATCGATTCGCAGCAACAATCTTCCCCGAATTGATGGAACCGGCGCGGAGTGTAGTCCGATATACAGCAACTGGCACCAGCACCCCTCCGCGCCACGACCGGAAATGTCCGATGTGGTACTGATTTGCCTCTGCTTTCCACAACGTCGCTCTACCAGGCACCTCGTATGCTCGATACAAAATTAGTTACCGACGCGCTAAAGAAGAGTGCTAGGCAGTATCATCTCACGGCGAATCATTGCACTTGTTATCAAGGCAACGTAACGCGCTATCAATCCGACCGGAGCGATCTTACGTCCAAAATTGAAGCCGAGTTTCACGAAAGAGTATTGCGCTCATTTCTAGTGACCGGTTGCGTCCGAACATCCGAAAAAATCGTTCGGGAATCGGTGGCAGCATGACTTTATTGGAAAGTGATTTGCTAGCAGCGATTAAAGCACTTCTGGAATCATCACAGGCTATGACTTGCGGAAGCGGTTTCACCGCTGATGATATAGAGCGCTATTACAAATCTGTTGAATGGGCAAAACGTGTGATTATAAGAGCGGACAAAACGCACAAATTAAAAAGGAGAGACAACATGACAAAAGCAGAATTTGTGGCAGCAGTAGCAGAGGAACTGGACGTACCAAAAACCGTAGCAGCAGAGAGCGTAGATGCGTTTATCTCGGTAACGACAAAGTTGTTGAAAGTCGGTGACAAGATCACTTTCCCTAGTTTCGGTACTTTCGGTGTTGCAGAACGGGCAGCTCGTAAAGGCCGCAATCCGCAGACCGGTGCAGAAATACAGATCGCAGCGTCAAAAAGCGGCAAGTTTACGGCTGGCAAGGATTTGAAAGGGTTGTGACGTACTTCCCTCGCTAAAGCATCGGAACTTCTTGTCCGGCAGCCGATAACGAATGGTATCGAACGTAAAGTTGAACGTGAATGAGGCGCTGGAGTGTATAGACGGGATTATATGAGGTTTCATATTGACGGTAGGCACCCGATAGTCCTAAAGAGGCCCTCGGTATACGAGAGTGGACTCGGAACTTATCATGACTTTAGTGATTAAACTCGGCAACACGCTGGAGGAGAAGGAAGCAACTTCGTAGTGGTGACACATTCCAGTTCCTGAACCTACAGTTTGTGCTGCATGAAATGAGGATTTGGCCATCCCGTAGTGGTGCTGGGTCTTAAAGTTCTACGGTTTTTTCATAGCGGTGCCGTTCACCTTCCGAAATACTAACAATGAAGGACACCGAAATTTAAACCAATCAGATCGCCAGCCCGATCAGGGCCATGGTGATGTCAATGATCTCGTCATACCTCTTTTCATAATCCTCAGGCGTCAGTCCGACGCTGGTCATAAGCCAGGGGGCCAGTGCCGCAAAACCGAACAGGGCCGCGTTGACATAGGCGCTGACCATCTTCGGGTTGAATGGCGACCGGCCGTCGGGACGGCTCTGCTCCTGCATTCCGGCAATGGTCGAAGCCAGATGTGTGGTCGGCGTGGGGAGATCCGGATTGAGCATCTTCTCCGGTTCGATACCGTCCAGTTCGGCCCGCATGATGATCGAGGCAAAATCCTTGAAACCTTCCATTCCTTCCCTGAGCTGACGGCGTATGAGCTCCGGCTCGCCTCCGCCTGTCCCGTCCGGCATCGGAAATGGCGCGGACATGACCGCGTCGATCTCACACTTGATGATTCCGGCCACCATCTGCTCCCGTGTTCCAAAATACTGTTGGACCAGGCCGTGGCTGACCCCGGCTGCTGCGGCAATGTCGCGGATGCTCACTGATGTGATCCCCTTTTTGGCAAACAGGCGGCGGGCGGCATCAAGGATGGCGGACTTGGTTAGTTCTGCGTCGCGGGTTCGTGTATACATCGCTACACCTCGGTAGTTTCGGTAATATATCCGAAATGATGATTGACATTATTCGAATGTTGTATTACTTGTCAACTACACGTTTGTATAGTTTGGGCAGCAATAAACATGTCATCCTGAACAACCTGAAGGATCTGCTTTTCTAAGAAATTGATTTCGTTCAGCTGTCTTGCCGTTACGCTCGCAACGCTGGCTATGCCGGCAACATCGGGAGCCTGGACAGTGACGGTTGTCAACGATTGTGATTACATGGTGTGGGTCTGGATAGGCATTTTCGGTAAAGATATATACAATTCCACCGACGGTGTACTTGTAAAACCGCATTCACGGGAGACCGTTCCATTAGGGGGCCTGGTGCTTCAAGGGTGCAAGAGGCGAATTCACGATGGACGGTAGAAATTATATAAGGAGCGGACTATGAAACGGTTTTTCCAGATGCTGCTGATCTCAGCCTTTGTTGTCATGGCGACGCTGTCTGTGCCGGCCAGGTCGGAGGCATGGAAAGTAACAATTGTTAACAATTGCGATTTGCCGGTGCAAGTTGTTTTTGTCCTTGCAGGGCAGACCAGACCCCCCGAACACAGATATGAATACTCTGTTTCGCCCAAAAACCAGAAAGATATCCCCATCGGTCTCTGGTGCTTGACTGGTGCGGGAGGCCTGTCCATAAGGAAGGATCAGAAAACTGGGGACTACATAGGGGATATGATTGAATATACCTACAACCCGGGTTTTCCTCCGTGCGCGAACAAGACGATAACGATTGAGAATTCTGGGCATAAATGTGGGTTTGCGCAGAAATAGTACGACTTTGACAGATGAGCAGCCCTGGACATCATTGATTATTTACTCTGTATGGGCGACAGCAAGGCATCATCGTGCTTCGCCCGCCTTTATGACCATTCCTCACAAGAGCAACACAGGCGAAACATCTGCTATGCCCCTGCAAAAACCGATTATCAGGCCGTTTACCGCCATGCAGACATTGTCTCCCGCCTTACCAGGAGAACCCACCATGAAAAACGCCACGAAACGCGCACTCTTTCTGACCGTTCTGCTGCCGGTTATGCTGATCGGCCTGATGACCGCCACCGCCCATGCCGCAGACACGGATGACTTTGTCATCACCGTCGGAACGAACTCCAACCTGAATTTTACCATCCCCACCGATGGCGTCAGCACCTACAACTACAACGTGGACTGCAACAACGATGGCGTGGATGAAGTCACCGGCGCGACCGGCAGCTACACTTGCAGCTACGCCACACCCGGAACCTACACCGTGCGCATCAAGGACAACACCGGACTGAAAACCGGTTTCCCCCACATTTTCTTTAGTTTCAACTCTGGCTTGGAGGGCAATAAACTGCGCACCATTGAGCAGTGGGGAACAGGTAAATGGACGTCCATGCGATTCGCCTTAGCTTATTGCGAGCACATGACGGCGGGGCAGCAGGCAGCCGACAGCCCTGACCTCTCCGGCGTGACGGATATGACTGGAATGTTCTTCCGTTCCAACTTCAACCAGAACATCGGCAACTGGGACACCTCCCATGTGACCACGATGGGAAGAATGTTCAACTACAACTATTCCTTCAACCAGGATATCAGCGCTTGGGATACCACCAGCGTCACGGATATGAGCTACATGTTTGCCTATGCCCAAGCCTTCAACGGGAACATCGGTGGGTGGAATACCGCCAAAGTGACCACCATGAGCGGCATGTTTGCCGGCGCCATAGCCTTTAACCAGGATATCAGCGCCTGGGATACCTCCAGCGTCACGGATATGAACGCGATGTTCTCAAACGCCTTAGCTTTCAACCAGCCCATCGGCAGTTGGAACATCGCCAAGGTGACGAATATGAGTTCCATGTTCTGGGGAGCCAAAACCTTCAACCAGAATATCGGCAACTGGAACACATCCAATGTGACCGAAATGAGCCAGATGTTTCATCTCGCCAGCGCCTTCAACCAGCCCATCGGCAGTTGGAACATCGCCAAGGTGACGAATATGACGGGCATGTTCATCGGCGTAACCCTTTCCACCGCCAATTACGACGCCATGCTGCAAGGATGGGGAGCGCAGACCGTGATACCATCTGTCACCTTCAGTGGTGGCAACAGCCAGTACTGCACCGGCAAGCCCGCCCGCACCACGCTGACCTCCGCCCCCGATTCCTGGGTCATCGCCGATGGCGGCTACAACTGCCCGGCTGCCAATGATTTTGTCATCACCGTCAAGACCGATAACATAGGCAGTTCCACCAGCACCCAGTTCACCATCCCCACCACCGGCGCCGGGTATGACTACAACGTGGACTGCAACAACGACGGCGTGAACGAAGCCACCGGCCAGACCGGCAACTACACCTGCACCTATGCCACACCCGGAACCTATACCATCCGCATCAAGGACAACACCGGCCTGGGAACCGGCTTCCCGCGTATCTATTTCAACTACAGCGGAGATCGACAAAAACTGCTCACCATCGAGCAGTGGGGCACCGGCAGATGGACATCGATGAACGCCGCCTTTAAGGGGTGTAGCAACCTGACAGGGAACGCATCCGACACTCCCGACCTCTCCGGCGTAACGGATATGAGCAACATGTTCGGTGCTACCATCTTCAATCAGAATATCGGCAGTTGGGATACCTCAAACGTGACCAACATGAGCAACATGTTCACCTTTTCACCTTCTTTTAACCAGCCTGTCGGCACCTGGAACACCGCCAACGTCACTGACATGTCCGGAATGTTCGCCCAGGCATCCGCATTCAATCAGCCTGTCGGCACCTGGAACACTGCCAACGTCACCAACATGACCGGAATGTTCGCCAGCGCAACCGCCTTCAACCAGCTTCTCGGCAGTTGGAACACCGCCAAGGTGACGGATATGAGCTACATGTTCCAGGACGCCAGCGCCTTTAACCAGAACCTCGGCGGGTGGAACGTAAGCGCTCTGACAAACGCGACAGATATGTTTAACAGCGTGAAGCTTTCCACCGCCAACTATGATGCCCTGCTGAACGGCTGGGGGGCTCGAGCCGTGCAAGCCGGCGTGATCTTCAGCGGCGGTAACAGCACCTACTGCGGTGGGGCATCCGCCCGTGCCGTTCTGACCGGAGCCCCTAACTCCTGGAGTATCACGGACGGCGGCGTGGCCTGCCCTCCCATTGTCACCACCGGCGCGGCAAGTGGCATCACCACCACCGGCGCGACCCTGAACGGCACGGTCAATGCCAACAGCTACAGCACCACCGTCACCTTCGAGTACGGCACTGATACCAGCTACGGCACCACCGTCACGGCGGCGGAAAGCCCGGTCAGCGGCGCAGGCGCAAGCTCGGTCAGCCAGGCCATCAGCGGACTTGCCCATGCCACTACCTATCACTACCGCGTTGCCGGGGTTAACTCCAACGGCCCAACCTATGGCTCTGACCAGAGCTTCACCACCCTGTGCACAGACACCAATAGTGTGACCAACGCCAACGACAGCGGCGCAGGCTCCCTGCGGCAGGCCGTTGCCGCCACCTGCGCGGGGGGAGCCGTCACCTTCACCGATGATTACACTATCCCGCTGGCCAGCATGTTGACCATCGACAAGAACCTGACCATCGACGGCACGGGGCACAGCGTCATTATCAGCGGCGATGTGGACAACAACGGCACGCCCGATACCCGGATTTTCTATGTCAATGCCGGGGTGACCTTCACCCTGCAGAACCTCACCGTCACCAAAGGGGAAAGCCCCACCAACGGCGGCGGCCTGACCAATCGCGGCATCACCACGGTGAAGAACGTCACCTTCTCCGACAACCACGCCGTTGCCCGCGGCGGCGCCATCCAGACCTACAACACCCTCACCGTCATCAACAGCACCTTTTCCGGCAACAGCGCCGGTACCCTCGGCGGGGCCATTCTCGTCAACAGCGGCACGCTCTCCGTCACCAACAGTACCTTCGCCAACAACAGCGCTGTCGACCAGGGGGGCGCTATCTATGCCTATGTTCCCGTGACCACGGTGAACAGCACCTTTGCCGGCAACAGCGCGCCCTATGGCGGCGCAGTCCGTGTTCAGAGCGATACGTTCACCAGCAGCAACAGCATCTTTGTCAAGGGTGCCTCCGGCAACAACTGCTACGGCGTTGTCCCCACCGTCGGTGGCAACAACCTGGCGGATGACGCCAGTTGCGGTTCACTGGTGACCACCTCCGCCGCCATCAAGCTAGGCACTCTGGGTAACTACGGTCCTTCGACAGGCTCAGGACAGGCTACCCAGACCATCCCGCTCCTGACCGGTTCAGCAGCCATTGACGCGGGTGATGAAACGGTCTGCGCCACCCTGCCCGGTGGAAATTTTGACCAGCGCGGATTCAGCCGAGCCGGAACCTGCGACATCGGCGCATATGAATACCCCAAAGCGGAAAATGACTTCGTCATCACCGTCAAGACGGATAACCCCGGCACCTCCGGCAGCACCCAGTTCACCATCCCCACCATCGGCGGCGGCTATGACTACAACGTGGACTGCAACAACGACGGCGTGAACGAAGCCACCGGCCAGACCGGCAACTACACCTGCAACTATGCCACACCCGGAACCTACACCATCCGCATCAAGGACAACACCGGCCTGGGCACCGGCTTCCCGAACATCTTCTTCAACGGTGACAGAGAGCGGCAAAAACTGCTCACCATCGAGCAGTGGGGCACCGGCAAATGGGTTACGATGGCCTATGCTTTTGCAGGTTGCAATAACCTGGCGGGGCAGGCCACCGATGTGCCTGACCTCTCCCGAGTGATCAGCATGAAGTACATGTTCTGGCTCGCCAGTGCCTTCAACCAGGACATCAGCGGTTGGGACACTTCCAATATCATCAATATGAGCTACATGTTCTTTGGCGCCAGCGCCTTCAACCAGAACATCAGCGGCTGGAACACCGCCAAGGTAACCGACATGAGCAACATGTTCGACAGCGCCACCTCCTTCAACCAGCCCATCGGCACCTGGAACACCGCCAACGTGATGTCCATGGTAAACATGTTCGGTAGTGCCACCGCCTTCAACCAGCCCATCGGCAGTTGGAACATCGCCAAGGTGACGAGTATGAACGGCATGTTCTGGGGCGCCACCGCCTTCAATCAGAACCTCGGCGGCTGGAACATCAGCGCGCTGGGACACGCGACAAACATGTTCAAAGACGTTGCCCTCTCCACCGCCAATTACGACGCCCTGCTGCAAGGGTGGGGAGCACAGACTGTGAAACCATCTGTCACTTTCAACGGCGGCAACAGCAAATACTGCAGCGGGGCAGCGGCCCGGGCCGTACTGACCGGAGCCACCAATGCATGGAGCATCACTGACGGGGGGCTTAGTTGTGCTCCCGCCGTCACCACCGGCACGGCAAGCGGCATCACTTCCACCGGTGCGACCCTGAACGCTTCGGTCAATGCTGGCAACAACAGCACCGCCGTGACCTTCCAGTACGGTACAACCACCGGCTACGGCACCACTGTCACCGCAGCGGAAAGCCCGGTCAGCGGCACAAGCGTCGCTGCCGTCAGCAAGGCAATCACCGGGCTTTCCTGCGGTACCGCCTACCACTTCCGGGCGGTCGGGGTAAATGTTGTCGGCACCATCAACGGCAGCGACGCAACATTCACTACGATCGCCTGCACCCACACCGTCACCTTCAACGGCAACGGCGGAACAGGCAGCATGAGCAACCAGACAGCCAGCAGTGCCACGGCGCTGACCACCAACGGCTTCAGCAGAACCGGCTACACCTTTGCCGGCTGGAACAGCGCCGCTAACGGCAGTGGCACGGCATACGCTGACGGGGCCAGCTATCCGTTTACGGCTGATGTCACGCTCTATGCCCAGTGGACAGCTTCCTACAGCACCCACGAAGCTGACGCAAATCTCTCCGTCACCCCGTCCAGCTACCTGTTCGGTGTGGAAACTCTCAATGATTGCGGGAACAGTAAAGCAGTACCATTCACCATCACCAACAACGGCAGCTCAACCCGCACTCTGGGGACATTTACCTTTGGCGGAGTGGATTCGGACCAGTTCGCACTCTCATCCGATACCTGTTCCGGGCAAACCCTGGCGGCATACAAAACCTGCGGCGCAACGGTCAAGTTCTGTCCGACCAGCACCGGCTCAAAAGGGGCGCTGCTTAACATACCTCTCTCCGATGCGGCGATGCCGGTCTTGACGGCTTTGCTGCACAACCATGAATCAACCGACGAAGAAGCCAGACGGAGAGTACCGCCGGTCATATATACACTTGGAAGCAATTTTACGAGCATGACCAAAAATGTACAATACACTCTTACCTGGTCGCTTCTTGGTTATGACGACAGCTATCAATCCCTTATTGCCTTTTTTGACTGCACCGGCATTAGCGACGGCAGTTGTGGCGACAGCTATGGCAGTAAATATGCCGCCTCCGCCTATCTCGCTCCGGACAGTACAGAGGCGGGTGCCTGGACTTACAACGGCATCGTTTCTGATAAATTTAATTTCAGCTATACCTTTACCGCACCAGCAACCGCCAAAGATATCGTTGTTCGTTTCTACAGCAGAAGTGCGGCAGACGCAGCCAGTGGTAAAGGCGGATTATCAACGCTGATTCCAGGCAACCAGTCAACAACGTATTACGACCAGGCCGGACGACGCATTCTCATACATATTGTGGATTAAAGGAGACTATCAATGATACCTCGAACTTTTTGCAAAACAGGCGTACAGATTTTTACAATGGCGGCACTTGCAGCCACCTGCTTTGCTGCAAATTCAGCGCAAGATGCTGATATATCGGTTGACCCGGTTATTCATCTGTTTCCGACGACGGCGCTCAATACCGATTCGGTTTCAAAAGTTTTCACCGTCAAAAATAAGAATGCTTCAACTGTATTGAATGTCGGGACGCTGAGTTTTGGCGCACCTCATGCGGACCAATATATTATGTACGCGGACACCTGCTCGAATGCTGCTCTGGCCGCAAACGGCGGAACCTGTACTGTTTCTGTGAAATACCATCCCACCCGTAGCGGCAGTATGTCTGCAACCCTGCTGATTCCTTCGAGTGCAGTTGAAACCCCGACTTTGACCGCCTTTGTTACTACAAACGAATCGGCTGCAAATGAGGCAACACGTCGCTTGCCGCCGGTTCTTTCCGCTGTGAGTATTCCGGCAACGGTTACTTCCAATACATCAACAACCATAACCTGGTCGGCACTTGGCTATGACAGCAGTTATCAGACTAATCTGGTGATTTTTAACTGTGCGGGGATAGTTGACGGCAGTTGCGGCAACAGCTATGGCGACGCCAATCGTGTATATGCTTCCGGAAGCCTCACGCCAGTCAGCAGTGGACCCGGCAACTGGACTTTCAACAGTGTCACTTCCACACAGTTCAACTACAGTCACACGTTTACAACTCCTGCCGTTGCGGAAGCGACTGACTTCGTGATTCGCTTTTACGACAAGAGTCAGGGTGACTCCGATGCCGTCAAGGGAACATTGTCGTTGCTGATACCAGGGGGTTTACCGGGAATAACATATTACGCAAGCGATACATCGGGTCGGCGGATTGTAAAATCTATTACGCCTTAAACCAAGGAGACGTTATGTCAAAACTACTTAGTATTGGTCTCGTTTTAATGGCTATGCTGCAGGGGCATGAAGCACTCTCTGCCAGTCAGCCAGACAGTTCCGCTCTGCAAAATTCATCACTATCCGCGCCGCTCAGCTTGCGTGCAAAGCCTGAAGTGAACGGGGCTCTGCTCCAATGGCAGGCGGTCAATGGTGCCGAACATTACAGGATTTATTGGGAACAAGGCAGGGATGTCGCATCATATTCTCCAACTCTGGACAGCATATCTGCCGACCGGATCAGCTATCACGTCCGTGACTTATCTCCCGGGGCTTTGTACAAATTTGTTGTCTCCGCAGTGCGCTCATCACAGGAAAGCCCCCTTTCTATTCAGGTGGGGGTTACACCGCCGGCAGAAGAAAAAAAACAAATGTTGCAAGACTCTGCACCATGAAGGGCCAAATTACACCTTAAACAAAAGGGGGAATGTAATGAACAAAAAGAAAGAAAGTAATATCGATACAAATCAAGAGCCTGGAATTGTACGAAGAGAGTTTATCAAGCGATTCGGGAAGTTTACCGCAGGGACGGCTGTTGGTCTGTACGTGTTGATGTCATCCAGAACATCAAAAAAAGCGATGTGCGCTTCAGACGCTGGTCCTCCATAATCATGCATGAAACAGTTCAACCGGTTCGTTTACCGCTTAACAAAACCTCTACACTTTTTCTTCTGGACGATGAATCGGTTGTATTCTCGACAAGAAGCAAGGAACTCTACGGTCTTGATCAAACGGCTACTGTTATTCTCTTTCGTCTCGAACAGGGCGAAACAGTGGAAGGAGTATCACTTGATCTGGGATTTACAGGCGAAGCGACTCTGCATATTCAGAAACTGGCAGAGTTGCTGGCGGGTGATGAGGATTTTACAGAGGAATATCAGAATGAATTATCCTGTCCCCTCGAACCTCCGTACCTGACAACTGGATCGCCTTGCTACCAATTGTTGAACACCCGCTTCGCCGTGGAAGGCTCTGCCAAAGTTATCGAAAAATGGATTACTCCGTTTATTGCGACACTTCAGTCGGTTGAAGATGGTGACCTTGATCTTCTGATCAGCATCAAACCGGATAATGACAAATGGCACATTTGGATGAACGGAGTTGTACATGGTGATCCCTTATCAGTCGAGCGGCTTCTACCGGTGCTCTATGCACAATTAAGGGTTTTTGCTTTCCAGAAGCACCAACGCTTATTGACAATGCATGGGGCAGTAATAACCTGCAAGAGCGGACAGACGCTCGTGTTGGCTGGACGTTCCGGTACCGGTAAAAGCACCCTTGCCGCAACTCTGCTGGCCCGGGGTTTCTCTTTGGTGAGCGATGAACCGGCTGTGATTGATTCCGGCAGCGGCAATGTGCTGGCGATGCCTCTTGGTCTTGGGCTTAAAGAGGGGAGCTGGTCGATACTGCAATCAGAGTATCCACAAGTATCACATCTTCCCACCCATCTGCGCTTTGACGGTCAAAAAATCTGCTATCTGCTTCCCGATTCAATACAGGTTGTACCATGCTACGGCCGCTATCCCGCGACTCACCTGATATTTCCCGAGTTTAATCCTGAAGCAGCTGGTAAACTTGAACCGTTAAGCATGGTACAAACTCTTAAACTTTTTGCAGACGCGGGGTATCATATCCCCGGACTTGATGAAGAGAGAGTGGTCGGCATTATCAACTGGCTTGCCGGACTTGAGCGATATTCACTTGTGTATTCATCCACCGGGGAAGCCTTGCTGCAGCTCAAAGAAATTATTACATGAATAAAGGAAGTTATGTCTTCTCCGACATCACAAAACAGCATCATTCCTGCCAGTTTTTCCCTTCTCTGTAAAATCCTCTCGCCCTGGACAAGTGATACTGATCATGCCATTGTCAAAGAAGCAATCAATAACAGTGCGTTAGATTGGCAAAAACTTACAGAGTACGCCAATCGCGCCAATTTAACACCGGCATTGCGATACGCGCTTTCAGAAAAAGGATTGTGGGAAACAGTTCCGCCAGAGCTTCAGGAATATCTTGATGCGATGCACCAATTTAATACTGAGCGCAATGAAGCGATTTTTCAGCATCTTGGCAGACTCATTCAGATTTTAAATAAGGCTGGCATTACGCCACTACTGATAAAAGGCGGAGCAGCTCTTGCAACCGGTTTATATCCTGATCCCGCCATACGCTTTATGATGGATCTGGATATACTGGTTCCGGAAAATGTGCTGATGCAGTCAGTTTCCGCTCTTGAGAAGCAGGGTTATTATGTCCCAGAAGCCAACCTGACCACGAATCCGAATTTTAATCCTGAAACCTGCAAGCACTATCTGCCACTTGTGCATGACGATGAAACTGCCCATGTTGAACTGCATCGTACGCTACTCAGTGATGATCAAGCAGCTCTGCTTCCAACAGAACATGTCTGGCGGGATGCTCTCTTGTGCAAATCCGGACAGATGAAAGAGGTTTCGTTTTTCATAATGTCGCCGACCCATCAGATTCTGCACTCAATTATTCATTCAGAAATTTCCCACGCTAATTATAAAGCAGAGCGTCTTGAATTGCGGCAATTACTGCATTTCGCCTATCTATGCAAGCGGCATACGGACAGTACTGACTGGCAGCAGGTGCAGTCACAGATGAATTATGAAAAGACGAGTCAGGCATTGAGGGCGTATCTTTATTCTGCAGAGATGCTTTTGGGGGTCGTAACTTCATTTGCTTTAGAACCGGATGCTGAAGCAAAACTACACTTTTCGAAAATGATTCTTGGTAATGTAGAAGGAAAATATTACATTTCCCGGATGATATCCGGAGAAGTGGCTCATATTAAAGAAGCATTTTCAAAACAGGGTTTACTGCTCCGCTTGCCTCGGCTTAATCACTGTTCAGTCGGATGGTTACGCCTTCGCTATATCATGGTACTGATTAATAGATATTCTACTGTCGAAAAACTTAAAGGGTATTTTGCAAGAAAAATCCATTCCCTGATTAGTACCGGTTGAATTTATGTTCTCCTGCACCAGGTAAGTCATATAACTGCGCTATCTTAAACGGGTTATGATACCAAAGAGCGACGGCAGTCAGCGTCCCCTCGGTATTCCGACAATCCGCGACCGGGTGGCTCAAATGGCTGCCAAACTGGTCATCGAGCTGATCTTTGAGGCTGACTTCTGCGAAACCTCATACGGATTCAGGCCGAGGAAATCAGCCCTCGACGCAGTCGATGACGTAACGTATGCCATGAACACCGGCTACACCGAAATCATCGACGCCGATCTTTCCAAATACTTCGACACCATTCCGCACGCCAACCTCATGGCAACGGTGGCCGAACGCATCTGTGACGGCGAGATACTTCGCCTCATCCAGATGTGGCTCAAAGCTCCGATCATGGAAATGGACAAGGACGGAACGAAGCGAAACATCGGCGGCGGCAAGGGCAACCGCAACGGAACACCGCAAGGCGTAGTAATCTCACCGCTGTTGTCCAATCTCTACCTGCACATACTGGACAGGATAACCCAGGCAGACGGGTCAACCATTACATCAGCGGGAACCGTGACAATATATGGCAGTGACTATGCTACCGCGAGCTAGATGCCTCCGGCAACCGGATGCTGGAACTGGTTACCGACTGTCTGGGCTTCTCCGCCCGCACCTATACCCGTATCCTCAAGGTCGCCCGCACCATTACCGATCTTGACGGCAGTGCCACCATTCATGAGCAGCATATTGCCGAGGCAATCCAGTACCGGAGTCTGGATAGAAAAACGTCATAACTTTATTCGTAGTATAAAACAGGCCCAATAATTCCTGTCCGATCTAACCAGCCACCGGGCAATGTGGGTCAATACTGAGCAAATTCTCCGCACGACTACGCTGCTATGCACTCAGCCCCAGCCAACCGTTGTCCCAACTCAAATGCACGTTGACATTCTAGTGGTAAAACCTCTGCACGACGTTTGGCTTTGTGAATCGGGTCGAAGCTTTCGATCACCACCTTTGAATAATCATCAACCTGGCAGGTGTCAAAAGCACACAACGTCTCGGCAGAGCCAAGGAGCATGTTCACATAGCGTTCATTGGTGTTGAAGATCTGTTCGTAACCAAACTCCTTGCTCCGCTCTTCCGGAACATTCATGGTGTAGATGAAACCGGTCTTTATTTTTTTAGGGAACAACGTTCCGTAAGGCACGGAGTAGGTGAGGTACGGAAACAACTGACGCTCGATAAAGCTGCGCGTCTCACCTGTAACCGTGCCAAAATATATTGGCGAACCGATGACAAGGGCATCGGCTGTGGCAATCTTTTCCAGCACCGGTGCCAGATCATCGTTCACCACGCATTTCCCGTAACTGCTACCGCCGCGTGTTTTGCAGGCGAAGCAGCTCTTACACCCCTTAAAGTCCAGATCATAAAGATGAAACTGTTCCGTCGCAGCTCCCAGTGCCGCAGCCCCTTCCAGTGCCTTGGTCACGAGTGTAGCTGTGTTCCATTGCTTCCGGGGACTGCCATTGATTCCGATGACGTTCATGTGAGTTTCTCCTGTTGTAATGGCTATTTCATCTGATTAGATACTATCTGACCGCTTATGGCGGTACAACATTTTTCCAGCGATAAGCACGATTAGGCAATAAATAAGCAGGGTCGTTCTATTGAGGTGGATCCAAAAAAATGCTTGACTCATTAGACCGACTGGTCTAATCTGTGCCCATGAAACGCACACACAACAAAGATGATATCGTACAGGTTGGACTCGACCTCGTGTTAAGCAGAGGGTTTAATGCCACCGGTGTTGAAGCAGTTCTGAAACAGGCGAACGTTCCGAAGGGGTCATTTTACAACTTCTTCTCCAGCAAAGAAGAATTTGCCCTTGCGATAATAGACAAATTTGTCGCTGACAGGGTTGAGATATTATTCCCCATTTTCAGCAATCAATCCCTACCACCGCTGGAGCGCATCAAAAAAAGCTTCGAAATCTTGATTGAGACATTTGAAGGTGCTGAATGCTCCAAAGGGTGCTTGATCGGCAACCTGAGCCAGGAGATGGCCGATCAATTCGATAACGTCCGGCAACGCCTTGAGAAATCTCTGCAAGAGTGGGCCAAGGGGGTGTCCAGATTACTTCTTCAAGCGCAGAAGGAACATGCCATCCCAGCAGACATGGATGCAGATATGCTGGGAGAAAACCTGATTTCTTCATTCCAGGGAGCACTGCTTTACTCCAAAGTCAAAAAATCTCCAGAACCATTGAATAATTTCATCCATTTGTATTTTGATGTTTTTCTTACAAAAAGAACAAAAAGAGAAGAGACATAAGTCCAAATATTTTTTTGCAATTTATTGCTTAGACCGGTCTAGGCGTTAATAGACTACGAGCCAGAGGTGAATAAAATGACGACAAGAGATAATTCTTGGGTTCTGATCACGGGCGCATCAAGTGGTTTCGGTGAAGAGTTTGCCCGCCAATATGCCGAGCAAGGGCATCCTCTGGTCCTGGTAGCGCGCCGACTGGACCGGCTGCAAAGGCTCGCTGAGGAACTACGCCAACAGTTCAGCATCAAGGTCGTCGTGGAGCAGGTCGAGCTTTCGGATGTTGCGGCAGTCATCCAACTGCACGAGCGGCTCAGCGAGCGAGGCATTGCAATCGACATCCTTATCAACAACGCCGGCCACGGACTGCATGGCACGTTCCTTGACGCCCAATTGGACACGTCGCTGGCGATGGTGCAGCTGGATGTGGCAAGCCTGACCGCTGTTACTCTCGTTTTTGCACAGGACATGCGCACACGCGGACGAGGGAAGATCCTGCTGGTCGCCAGTCTGCTGGCCTACCTGGGCGTGCCAAAATACGCCGTCTACGCGGCGGCAAAGGCCTACGTATTGCGTCTGGGTGATGCGCTGCATCGAGAACTCAAGCCCGACGGCATAACGGTGACGACGCTCTGCCCGGGCATGTCGGATACCGGGTTCGCCATCGCAGCGCACCAGAAGCTCACGCCCGTGTTGAAGCAGTTGATGATGCAGCCGGCACCCGTGGTACGCGCCGGTATCCGCGCGTTGCAGGCCGGACGCATCAGCGTCGTTCCTGGCTGGGCCAACAAGGCCACCGTGATCTTTATCCGGGCAACGCCGCGATGGCTGCACCAGGCAGTCATCTCACGCATCATAAACGGATGAGCAGAACGACTAACCAAACTGGTGAGGATTGTATATGAAAACGACAGCATTAAAGAAGTTAGGCAACATGTCACGCAGGTATCGCATAGCACTCATCATGGGAGCAGTGGTTTCCATTGCCATCGGTGTTGTATTTGGAAAAAACAAGAAGCCGTTGCCTGCTGATGCAACCACTCCCCGCCTGGTGCGCGCCTATACGGTAGGTTCCGGCAGGAGTGACTCAATGGAATATACAGGGGTGATCCATGCTCGTAAGGAGAGCGATCTCGGTTTTCGCGTGCCCGGCAAAATCATTGAGAAACTCGTCAAGGCCGGAGACCACGTCAAACGCGGACAGGCTCTGATGCGGTTTGATCCGACAGACCTACGGCTGGCCGCCAATTCGGCCAGGGAGGCGGTCGAAGCGGCCCGGGCCCAGAACAAACGCGCCCTCGCCGATGAACTGCGCCAGCGTGGGTTGGTTGCCATAAAGGCCGTATCCGTACAGGAATACGAACAGGCCAAATCAGCGGCAGACGCAACAACCGCACAGTTGAATTCCGCCGTTGCCTATTCCCGGCAGCTGGAAAACCAGGAGGGGTATGCCGCTCTCAGGGCTGAAGCGGACGGTGTCATCATGGAAATACCGGCTGACGTAGGCCAGGTGGTGGCTGCGGGAAACGTGGTGGTTCGCCTTGCACAGGACGGTGCACGCGAAGCGGTGGTCAACCTGCCCGAGGGGAATGAGAAGATTGCCAAGTCCACGGCGACAGCCTCCCTTTATGCTGATTCAGCTCATACGTTCACTGCCAAACTGCGCGAATTGTCCGCCATGGCCGATCCGCTCACCCGAACCTATCAGGCACGCTACAGCCTGGATGGGGTTGGCAAGAACGCCCCGCTTGGCGCAACGGTAACTGTCCATCTGAATGGCGAGACCAGTAATGTTGCGATGCAGCAGTACGAAATTCCGGTCGGTGCGCTGTACGACGGCGGCACCGGCACAAGCGTGTGGGTTATAAATCCCGATGCGACAACATTATCGCGCCGACCGGTCGCGGTTGCGAAGCTTGGAAGCGAAACCGTTCTGGTGAGCAAAGGCCTCAAGCCGGGAGAACGCATTCTCGCGCAGCAGTCGCTCACGGGTGCCACATCCGAGAGTTACCGGCTATCTCAGGCCCGCTATGAAAAGGGTGTGGACAGCTATCTGCAGGTGCTGGATTCCCAGCGTTCACTCTACGGCGCCCAGCAGAACCTGATCGGGGTCCGGTTGGCCCGTTTGGCCAATCTGGTAACGCTCTACAAGGTGCTTGGCGGGGGGAGTGAGTAGTAAGTCAAATGAGTAGATGTAGCGAATACTGAATGTACAGTTTCAGGGAACAGTTCCCTGAAATATCAATATGAAAAGGAGTAAGTCATGAAAACAAGTGCATTGGCAGTAACATTGGCATTCCTGGTGCCTGCAGCGGGTCCGGTTTTTGCCCAGTCACACCAGGAACAGATAATCTGTGCGATGACAGCCGGTAATTGTCTGGATAGGGCTAAAATCATTGAGAAGAGGATCATGGACATCAAAACCGAAATAGCTAAGAATGTTAATGTCTCACCGGAAGAAGCAAAAAAGCTGGATAAAAAGCTGCAGGATACCATGGGCGAACTTAAACGAGTTGAAGCAGCATCCTAGCCAGGATAGGAGGAGCTCCGGATGAAAGACGAGACCCCAGAGAAGATCATTCGAGACGTAATCAGGTTGTGTTCCAACTGTGACACCTGCCGTTACCTGATGGAAGAGGGGTGTGTCTTTTTTCCGGAACTGTACCGGCTTTGGGATCGCGAAGTTGATGATGGTATTCCCATTTCCGATGCGGAACTGCGCAACCTTATGGAACTCTGCACGTTATGTGGAATCTGCCCCTGCCCGAAAGTCCCAGCTGACATTATGGAGGCAAAGAGCCGGTTTAGAGATAAGGAGGGGCTCCCGCTCACGACGCGAACGTTCAACGATGTGCCGCGTATTGCCCGCCTTTGCGGCACATTTCCGCGACTGGTCAGCACACTGCAAACAAATGGTGCTACCGGGCCACTGCTGAAAAAGATCGTCGGCGTTCATCCGGACCGGCAGTTTCCTACTTTCCCGAAACATAATTTTTTTGACTGGGCGGCGAAGAAAGGGTTGACCAATAAGCCGGCTAGAGGCCGCGCTATTGCCTACTTTGCCGGTTGTACGGCCGGCTACATCTTCCCCGAGGTCGGTCAGGCAGTGGTAGAGGTGCTGCAAAGAACCGGCAGGTCGGTATACGTACCGCCGCAGAACTGTTGCGGCATGCCCTATCTTGTGGAAGGCGACCGTAAAAAGACACTGCAGAGTGTCCAGTCGAACTTGGAGCAGTTGCTTGAAGCCTCCCAGGCCGGCAGTGATCTTGTCTGCTCCTGTCCTTCCTGTGGCTATTTCATGAAGAGCCTTGTGAAGGAAAAGGCCTGCTATTCCGACGCCTACCAGCAATCTGTCGGAGCCGGTGAGAATGAAGTCAGGATTCCGATCCCAGGCCAAGGCGGCGGCAAGCACCATTCGTTCAGGAAATCTGCCTATCGTGACCCCTTCAAGGATAACGGCTTCTTTGCCTCCATAGACGCAATGGATCGCATCGGTCTGGCAGACGGGATTTCCGACGTGGGGGAGTATCTGGCCCGTATCCATGCGGACGGACAGCTGGATACCCGTTTCAATGCCGTACCCAAACGTGTCGTCTACTTTGCCCCCTGCCATCAGCGGGAGCAGAAGATAGGTTCACCCTATGTGGGATTGCTGGAGCTGATCCCCGGACTAACCATAGAAACATTGGGAGGAATGGATTGTTGCGGAATGGGGGGGAATTTCGGGTTTAAGGCAGATTTTCACGATAAATCCCTTGCCATCGGACAACCACTGATGGCGAAGATCCGGGAGGTGGATCCTCAGGCGATTGTCACCGACTGCTTGAGTTGCCGTCTGCAGTTCGGTTACACCCTGCCATACCCGGTTTTCCATCCGATAGAAATTCTGGCAATTGCATCCGGCGTGCGGTGAAAATACAAGGGAGAAAGAAATGAGCGATCATATTAAAATTGAAGGAAAAATCGAATTTCAGGTGGTGGAACGAGTACCTGAACGGGTTGTCTCCGAAATGCCAATTATGCCCGGCGTAAAGAATCCCTATGGCGTGGTCAATGCCGGTGCAATCCTGTGGTTTGCGGACGTCACGGCGACAATATTGGTGATGGGGCCATCAGCCATTCCCACAGAAGGCATGGCCGGCTTCCCTCTTGCCATAACGCTGAATGCCAACCTCATCAGCAACCAGAAGGATGGGACGTTCAAGGCGATCTCTACCTTCGTAAAGAAGGGAAAACGGGTCAATGTGGTGCGGACGATCGTCTTCGGCAAGAGCGACCGGTTGATTGCCGATGTAACCACGAATCATGTGGCGGCGAAGCCATATGATATCGCTCGAAACGATTCGAAGACTGGTTCTGAAGGGAGTTGAAGAATCCAGCATTCGATGTCTGGGTTAAACCCCTGATTCAGGCGTTTTCGCGCACCAACCGCGTGCTCAACGACACCAAGCCGTACGGCAACATCCTCGACTTCCGCCAGCAGCAGGACGCGGTGGATACCGCCATCAGCCTCTTCTCCGGCGAGGCGAGTAAGCCCGCCAAGGAGATCTGGCTGGTGGATCCAGCCCCGGTGGTGATTGAAAAATATCGGGAAGCAGTTGCGGCGATGGAACGGTACATGACGCAAAGCGGTCTGGTGTGCGAGCCACAAGCTGTCTACAACCTGAAGGGTGATACCGCGCGCATCGAATTCATTACCCGTTTCAAGGAAGTGCAGCGCCTCAAGACCCAGCTCGACCAATACACCGACATTGATGAAGCGCAAAAGCAAACCATCAATGCCATTTTGCCCGAGGATGAGCTGCGCTCCCTGCGAGGTTCCTATCTGGAAACCGCCCAGCGCCTCAAAGCCCAGCAGGGCAAAACCGGCAAGGACGGCAGCGATGCGCAAGACGCCATCTAGCAGCTCGATTTCGAATTCGTGCTATTTGCCAGCGCCGTGATCGATTACGACTACTTCATGGCAGGGGAGCGACAGGAGGGTGAAGAGGCCTTGAAACTCTCGAACCCGGTGCGGATGGCTTTTTCGTCCAACGCCTTGCCAGCCTCCAGGGTGCCGATATACTCAGCAATGTCGTCACGCTCATCCATGAATTTGGCATCAGCCTGAATCAGGCCACCGGCAAGAAGAAACAACTGGAGAGCGTCTTCGACTTTGCCTTCGGATCGGGCTCGCTGCTGCTCAATGTGCGTCACCGCATGGGGGCGCATGCTGCTGCACGGAGTGAAGGATTCCGAGTTCGAGATTTATCACGGCGACACGCTGACCAACGACTGGGACACCTGGGCGAGGACATGCGCTTCAAGAATTATGGCCTGGCCCCCAAGTCCGCCGCCGACTTCGCCTTTTTGCTGCACGGCTTTCAATACCTGAAGCCCGAAGGGGTGATGGCGATCATCCTCCCCCATGGCGTGCTCTTTCGGGGCGGCGCGGAAGAGCGCATCCGCACCAAGCTGCTCAAAGACGGCAATATCGACACCGTGATCGGCTTGCCCGCCAACCTGTTCTTCTCCACCGGCATCCCGGTCTGCATTCTGGTGTTGAAGAAGTGCAAAAAGCCAGATGACGTCCTGTTCATCAACGCCGCCGAGCATTTCGAGAAAGGCAAACGGCAAAACCGCCTGCAGCCGGAGGATATCGACAAGATTCTCGACACCTACCAGTACCGCAAGGAAGAGGAACGCTATTCTGACGGCACAATCATTTTAAATATAAAATACTATGTTATCCTTTCTATAAATTTGGTATTATCCGATCCGTTAAGTTACTCAATGGTTTTCCAGGGATTTGTAGCAAAATATCTAACACAGGAGGAAGCAACAATGAAAAGAGTCAAGGAAATTCTGCAGACCAAAAAAACCGGTATAATCTCAATTGTCCCGGAGGCCACAGTGTTTGCGGCGCTTAAACTCATGTCCGATCAAAACGTCGGCGCGCTGCTGGTTATGGAAGGTGAAAAGCTGGTGGGTATTCTCTCAGAGCGCGATTACGCTCGAAAGGTCATATTAGAGGGAAAATCGTCCAAAGAAACTTTGGTCAGGGATATTATGACCGAAAAGGTCCTGTTCGTTAAACCGGACAGCACTAATGAGGAGTGCATGGCGCTCATGTCCGAGAAGTGCCTGCGACATCTGCCCGTAATCGAGAGTGACCGGGTTATCGGCATGATATCAATCGGCGATGTGGTCAAGGCGATTATTTCTGAGCAGCATTTTACCATCAATAATCTTCAGCAATACATTATGCAGGGCTAAACCTCTGTCAGCTGTCCGAAAGGAATTCCAGCGTATGCCGGATGGCGCGGCTAACCTTAAAGTGGGGAATGCGCCGTGAAAAGGAGATCATTGATTGTCAAGCCTGAAGATTACAAAGGTGACAGGTGCAGTATGCGTAGTAAACCGCTGATTCTGGTGGTTGATGACATGGCCGGTAATCTCCGCTTGATGAAAACCATCCTGGAGCCGCTTGGCTACGAAGTCACTACAGCGCTTGATGGGGAAGAAGCCATGGCTGCGGTCCGGAATGATGCCCCCGACCTGATTCTGATAGATGCGATGATGCCTCATATGGATGGATTTGAAACCACCAGGAGGCTTAAAGCAAGCGCAGAAACCAAAATTATCCCGATCATTATGGTAACCGACCTGAACCGGGTGGAAGATAAGGTCAAGGCGCTGGAGGCAGGAGTTGACGACTTTCTAACGAAGCCGGTGGACAAGATAGAAATGAAGACCCGTGTTGCTGCACTTCTTAAAGTGAAAGCTTTTAACGATCATATGCTTAATTATCAGAAAGAGCTTGAGGCAGAGCTTGATAACAGGACCAAATCCCTCAAGGAGGCTTTTGGAATTGTCAGGACAACCGCACTTGACACTATCAACCATCTCTCCAGGGCTGCGGCATTCAAGGACGGATACAGCCGTGGGCATGTTCTGAGGATGAGCAACTTTGCTGCCGCCATCGCACGTTATATGGGAATGACTGAGCGGGCGATCGAATCGCTCCTACATGCCGCTCCCCTGCATGATGTCGGGAAAATAGGCGTTCCGGACCAGATTCTTCTAAAGCCGGGCAAACTTGATCCTGAAGAGTGGAACATTGTTCGGCAACATGCGGCAATCGGTGGAAAGATACTTGAGAATGCGGATACCACCTATATAAAGCTCGGCGAGATGATTGCCCTGACCCACCATGAGAAATGGGACGGTACCGGATACCCGAAAGGGCTTAAAGGGGATGAAATTCCTCTTGCAGGGCGAATAACGGCAATATCGGATGTCTTTGATTCGCTTATTTCCAAAAGACCGTACAGGGAAGCCAGAACGATTGAGGAGGCTTTCTACATCATCAAGGAAGGCGATGGTACCCATTTTGACCCAAAAATAGTGAAGGCATTTTTTGCTTCCGAAAAAACCATTCTGTCGATTAAGGCAAGACATCCCGTTGAGAGTTGAGACCATGCGCATAGGACACGGATATGATGTACACCGGCTGGTGGAGGGAAGAAAACTGATCGTGGGCGGGGTGGACATCCCGTGGGAAAAGGGGCTTTTGGGGCATTCGGATGCCGACGTGCTGCTGCACGCCATTGCCGACGGTATTCTGGGGGCGATTGGTGAAGGGGATATCGGCAGGCATTTCCCCGATACCGATCCTGCCTTTAAAGGGGCCGACAGTCTGAAGCTTCTGGCGCATGTCGTGCAGCTGGCTGAAATTCGCGGGTTCATGCTTGGCAACCTTGACGCCACAATCATCGCGCAACGACCGAAGATGGCCCCTCACATCCCTGTCATGCGGGAAAATATCGCCAGGGTGCTGAACGTCGGCGCCGGCCAGGTCAACGTCAAGGCTACAACCGAGGAAGGACTGGGGTTTACCGGTACCGGCGATGGGATTTCAGCTCATGCGGTCGTGTTGATGGTGGATGCACTGTTGTAACAATTAAAACCTCCGGGGTTTCAGAAAAGACCCCGGAGGTTGGTACTACTCCCTTTTACAGCCCCTTCTTTGCCATCTCCTCCACCAGTTTCTTCTGCTCTCCGTTCAGAGACTCCGGTATATGTACCCCGATTTTGACATACAGATCGCCTTTGGCGTTTGAACCGAGTGTTTTGATTCCGCACCCTTTCAACCTGATCTTGGTGCCGGGCTGGATACCGGCCGGAACCTTGATGCGTTTGTCTCCCTCGAGGGTTGGAACGTCGAGAGAAATTCCCAGACAGGCGGCACTGAAAGGTACCGAACGCTCCACGAACAGATCGCCGCCGTCGCGAATGAAGACCGGATCAGGGAGGACGCGGATGATCAGGAACAGGTCCCCCATCGGGCCGCCGCCTTCACCCTGGCCCCCTTTGCCGGTTATGCGGATCTTGCTGCCGTTATCGACTCCGGCCGGGATCTTGACTTTCAACTCCTCGCGCTGCCCGTTCCGGCGGAAGGCGACCATCTTTTCAGCCCCCTGGGCAGCGTCCCGGAAACTGATATCGGTCTCCATCTCCAGATCTCCACC
>Ga0194037_1000219_pt1 | contig 44727 bp, 44 predicted proteins | sample JunL306m_MetaG_FD_148653 | JGI IMG/M metagenome (GOLD analysis project Ga0194037, IMG submission 148653) | Anoxic zone freshwater microbial communities from boreal shield lake in IISD Experimental Lakes Area, Ontario, Canada - Jun2016-L304-6m | ecosystem: Environmental > Aquatic > Freshwater >... | reverse complement strand
GTGGAGAGATAAGTGAGGAAGTTGAAAGCGCAGGGGCAACGGGAACACCAGCGCCATCGATCGAGTTTGGCCAACCGGCTTCCAAATGATTATCTGGTCCAGAAAGTATCACCCGGCAATGCCCGTCATCGCCCACATACACGAGTGAGCCATGCAGTTGAGTCACAAGCAAGCCAGCACCATAACGGGTTATTCCACTGGGGCTGGTCAGCAATGGATCATCCTCAATGCGTGTGACTTCGCCATCTGCCCTCATCCAGACCAGACGCTTATTCGCGCGATCTGCAATTACTAATTCGTAATCCGCCACCGCTAATTCGTAATCGGGCACCGTTAATTCGTCATGTGGATCGTTCGAATCACTCGCAATCGTCTTACTCAATTGGTTCTCACCACTCATCGTGTTCGCGCCATTGGAACTTCGTTGATTTAGCTCTTCACCAACAATGCAGCGAATTGTGTGTGGGCAGTTAAAATCAAGCGCCGCCTTCTCGCCATTGAAGGATTGAAGAAATTCCCCATGAGAGTTAAATCGCAATACAAGGTAACTTGAATATCCATCAGCAATCCACACGTCACCATTGGGTGCAACCGTCAGCCCCGTCGGTGACCACGTCTTTTCTTTATAGTCGGGAAGATCTGGTTGCAATAATTCCTGAAGAACTTCACCAAGTAAGTTAATTCGCACTACTCGAGCCGGAGTGAATTTATCCACATATGCGCCATCAGAAAGTACGTACTTGTGTCCGATATCGCAGAGCCAAATCCCTTCCTCGGCGCTGACCACATCATGCATTTCATGAACCGGTGTCTCTACGAATTCTCTAGTCCTAGCGGCAACATCCTCAATCACAAGTGTGGATCCATCGGGTGCGGCATAAATTAAACGTCCGTCGGGCAGAACATCGATACCTGAATGCTGCCAACTAATCTCGCCAGGTTCGCAAAGGAATATATTCCGCCATTCAAAGGTGGATGCCGATGGAGCAAGTAGCGACGATTGAGTGGAAGGATTTGGCGAGGCCGCTGAATTCATTGTTGGATCCTATAGATCATGCCCGATAAACATCTTCGTATAAGTTTCGATCTGCCCCCTTTTTCGCATCTTCATCACATTTGAATTGCAACTTCCATAGAAATGAGCGAGAAATGGCTCAAAATCCCACAAGTTTGGCGTAGGGATTTCACAGACCTCGCACAACGATGGGTTCGAATATATGGACATGGGCAACAAAGCCCAAGAACCCGAGGAGATTCAAATGAAATCAACAAAGTTGATCGGAGCGGCGATTGTCACCGTTGGTCTTATGGCCGGCTCTGTCAGTGCGGTTTATGCCGACGACACTACAACTCCAAATCCCACCACCACTGTGGTCAACCCAGCAAATGCGGCTTATCAAGCCCAACTCGCTGCCTACAAAATTGCAATGATTCAATACAGAGTGGCACTCGTCAAAAATGACATCGCTTATCGTGCGCTAATTCGTCCATATAACACGGCATGGAATAACACCATGAAGGCCTATGAGGCTGCATGGCAAGTAACTGCCGCTGCCAACAAAGTTGCAAACGATGCCTACCAGGCAAAGCTCGCTCCCCTGCAAGTTACTCGCGATGCCGCCCTTGATGCTGCCGATGCTGCATTCCTGGCCGCAGCTACCGCGAACAACACCTCTGCTGGACTAGATGCCGCGTTAACCGCACACAATGCTGCAAGTACCGCGGCCCAAAATGCATTCACTGCAGCAGTTGCCGCCCTTGGTGCCAAACCAGTTGCTGTAGTAAAGCCAGCAGCACCAGTAAAGCCAGCAGCACCAGTTAAGCCTGTTGATCCAGTCAAGCCCGTGGCACCTGTAAAGCCTGCTGCAACCCTCAAGTCATCTTCAGATAACAAGTTGGCGCCAACTCCAAAGGCAACAACTCATAGTTAACTCATAGCTAACTCCATGCATTTTGATCTTCGTGGAGAGTAAAGAAATCGGCCCCGAGCAATATGTTCGGGGCCGATTTTCTTATTCTCAAACTTTTTGGCTACGCACAATCCGTAAGCATCAAGTTGTTTGTCTTGCCGTAATTGTTATATCGCTCGTGCAACTATCTGATCGGGTGGATGTATACGTTCCGCTACCCGACCATATTCCCAATCCATCAGACCAGGAAGGATAAACACCGCCGACGAAGGTCGCTGTCACTGATGTTCCAGTAGTACCGACTGCAAGTCTTTGAACCGATGTACCCGTCAGTGTTCCTGTACCCGATGCGACATAGGTAATTGTGCAGAACGTTGTCACCGGAGCAACCGGAATTCCCACGTAGCTCACCTTTATTGTGTGGGATGCCGTCACATTCGTGAACGTGTATGTAGTGATCTGGCCTTGGGAGACATTGTCAACGAAAACTTCGCCGGCAAAGTATCCAGGGATCGAATCCATCGTGTAGGTCTGGTTTGCGCCAAAGCCAATGGAAGTCACACCTGGAGTGGAAATGTAGTGCTGAGTTGCCGCGGTAGGAGTTTGGAAATCCATAATGACCGAAGCGCTCAAAGTAAATAGCTGAACCCAATTTGCCACGATGGTGTGCGCATGGATCACATTGGTAAATGTGTAGGTAGAGCGCGGAAATGCTGCGCTATAGCCTGGCGCATAATCCAAAGTAACTGGCGCTCCCCCATCAATACTGACACCACCTAACGTGTAGCCAGCTTGTGGAGCGAACGTATAAGTGGCGTTGTCGCCATAATTAAATGAAACCGTTCCCCCTGGGGAAAAAGAATTCATGCCATTGACGGAGATGCTCCCGCCGATAGCCGTGACTAATGAATTGCCAAGGTAGAGTTGGCCATTAACTTGAGAAGTGGAAGCGATCGTGTGAGGTGCTTTATTTGCGGACCATATTGCATACAAAGTCACATCGGCATCCAGGCCATCTGGAGTAAAACTACCTGAGATTAATGCCCCGCTAGGGCTTCTAGACCATCCAATAAAGATTTGATCTACACCCGCATTAAGCGATCCTTTATCGGGAAGAGTCATGGCAGATCCTGGAGTCACTTGCACATCCGCAGGTGGCGTGATCGAACCTAAGCCCGTGGCAGGTTGAGAACCAAAATTGCCATCAAAGTGAACGACGTACTTATCAGGCATAAATTTCGCAACGAAAGAGTGATCCGCGGTGACGTTGTTGAGTGAATAGAGTTTTTCTGCACTTCCGGGAGTCGGAGGACTTGAGTAGCCGTCCACAATTTCAGCATCCAGGTGATAGCCGGCGTCTGGATAAACCCAGTAAACGAAATCATCATTTCCACGAATTCTCTGAGTCCCCGCGGAACTTACTCCTCCATGACCGATCACTGATGAAGTAAAGTTGTACCAGGCTTCGGAGAATTTTGCAGTGTAAATGTTTTCGGCGTAATTCCCGCAGTTCTTATCTTTGGCAACTTGTGACCAATCATGGTGATCGCTATCGCACAAACTTCCTTGTGCTTGGCCAGGAGTCGTCTTGGATGTAGACCCATCAGGCAAAGTCCACCCTGTGAAGACAAAACCTTTATCCGCCAAAGGAGTGATCTCCGAAGAATCTCCAGGGTTCTGAGTGATTTCAGTAAGTGGTGTTGGAATCGTTGATGCCATGACATTTAAGGGGTTGCCATTTGAATCCTGTGTCAACGCTTGGAAATTAACGCCAGGGTTAAGCGGGACAGTAAATGATGTTGGGAACTTACTTGCGTAACTCACACTGGATGGATGGAAGTAGGACTCCGTTCCAACTTGTGCAATAAAGGATTGAATAGTTTTTCCTCGACCATCTGATGATAAAACAGTAACCGTAACAATATTATTTCCAGGAACTAGATTGCTCGCACCGCTAACTGTTGCTCTGGTACCAGCACTTGTTTCTACTGTCACAGCTTTTGTTCCGATAGGAAGAACTACAGTGTCACCCGCATTTTTATCTATTCCATTTACTCGCAAAGTAAAGGTTGAGACACTTGCAAGAACTGGTTGCGGATCATGTGATAGTTCAACGGAAATTGCCTTCGTACTTTTGCCATCTTGCGCGGTCGCAACAATCGTGACGATGTGCGAAGCGTGACCTTTTGGTTGGACAGTGAATGTGCAGCAGCCCTGGCGGGATAGCGAATATTCATTTCCGCCATCTGCAATAGAAAAAGTTGTGCCAGGGGCCGAGGGTGTCAGCGAAAAGATAAAGGAGTCATAATCTCGTGAATCCTGCGCGTGAAAACTGCAGTTACCTGTCCAAAAATTGTAATGTGCACAATATGAAGTGGCTGCTTGATATGGGGCATAGTAAAGGACTCCACCATTAACGACTCCGCCTAGAGATTGTGTCACCCCCGGGAAGTAGGTAGTACATGCATAGCCTCCGACGGGCCATTGCTCGGTTCCCACGTTATTGCCGCTTGAGTTGCAGTCGTAGCTTCCCCCAACGGTTTTTGCAACACCAGGTATCCGAGTGACACTCGAACTAAATTCTGCGTCGTGAGAAGGTTCAACGGCTTTAGTAAAGGAAGCATCTGCCAATCCAGTGATACTTATTGGGGTGGTTGTATCTAGAAGGTATGGGACTAAGGCAGAACCAGTGAAACCATTCGTAAGGGACAATAGAGCCGCCAACTTCTGCCAGTCAAAGTACGAACCATTTCCCGCTGCACCTGAATAGAGATAGTCGCGATCGTTATACGGCGGGCTTTGGGTAAGTGACGGAGCATAAGGTGCCAAACTGAATGTGAGACTGTTCTGCACTTGAGTAACTGATGTGACTGCAAATGAAAAACTTTGCGTATCAAATAGAAGCTGTGATTCAGGATCCCGTGTCTGCAAATGTCCATTGGTGCCAGCTAAGTAAACATTTGAAATGGGTCCATTGGAGCCAGTAAGGGCATAGTAGGTGCGATCTTCTGTGGCAGTTTGGATAGGTAGTGTGCGTCCATGCGTAATGAAATGGCGCGCGCTCTCACCCATCTTTATGTATCCCCAACCGACTATCACGCCTTTTGATAAGGTCGAAGGTGTTTTAGTGAAATTTAGATACTGAATCATCGGAGGGGTCTGGTCTCCATACGCAACGACCTTGGTGCATGGCTCTGAACACTTTGTGAGCGAACCACCAGGACTCAATTGGTAGATATCTGAAAATAGGCCAGATACATAGGAGATTGTGATCATCTTCTTCTGGAAGGTTGCGGTCGCATTGACATTTGCACCGCTGTCGGTACGTATTGGATTTGTTGAGTTGTTATCACTCCACTTAACGAATTCATAGCCAGTTTTAGGAATGGCCGTAACGGTGTTTCCACCTGTGAAATAAGTAGCATTGGAATTGCATTGAGCGGTTGCGGCATCTGCGGTGACATTTGTACAAGGGATATTGATGGATCCCCCTACAGCTGCAGAGTAAATGAAGGTGAAAGTGGGAGTCACTGCAGAGGCGAGAATCGAAAAAGTCACGCTCTGGCTTCCGGCGTTCCATTCTTCATCAGCGATTTGTGTCGCCTTAATCGAGCAATTACCCACCGCCATCGCTTGAACAGTAGGTTGATTGGCCGTGGTGAGTTTTCCCGAAAATGTTACAGAGCAGATGTCGGGTGTGCTCGAGGCCATGATTAGGTCCTCGGTCACGTTCTTTGTTGTTACCGCTAATGAGCCATTGTGGTTTACGGCAAGTTGGGATGTTGGAGCCGAGAGGGTTAAACCGGGATCCTTACCTGTTCCCTTTCTCCCATCGCCGCAGCCAGCCAAGACCAAAACAAGAGGCATTATAAAAATGAGGGTCTTCTTGGATTTGTTCATTGCAGCCCGGTCCCAACGCTCTTAAACCTCGTTGGACGAGGCTGCACGGGGTGATGCCCCCATGTTGGCGGTAATAGTAGGGGTGATTTCCCCTGAGTGCCAGCACTCAGGGGTGAATTCTTGTTGTCGAGCACAGGAAGAAATACCTGAGTGGAGGTGCCGGGAATCGAACCCGGGTCCTTCGGCACTAAAACAGGGCTTCTACGGGCGTAGTGTGTTTAACGCTTTCTCAGTCCCGAATCTCTTACACACGAGTATCCGACGAACTCATTTGCGAAACTGTTCTCTGGTGTTGTTCGCAAAGCCAACATCATGAAAAGCCCTCTAGCGACGCTAGGTTCCAGACCGAAGGCCGAATCTGGGCTAACGGCTTCAAACTAGCTTATGCAGCGAGTGTGAAAGCTTGCTGATTAGTGTCAGCAGTTATTTTTGCACGGATTATTGGTTTACGAGATCATTCCGGCTTCCTCGGCCCGCTTCCCCTGTCCCAACAACCAAAGTCGAGACCGTTCACCCCCAAGATTTATATGTTTTGTTTTGCCGAAGTAAAGACTTACCTCGGCAACACAGGAATACGTATCTAGATTTACTTGAGCGTAATTTCCTGTTAGATAAAAATTGAGACTTGAAGCGTATTTCATCGCTATGTAGTTGTTTTGGAGCGCAGAATCTCTTCCGCGCCTTAAGTGTAGAAGGTCATTCCGACATTAGGTAACCCAATTAATTGCATTCATATTCCCGTTTACTTACCCTGAGGTAGTACATGCATGAATGAGCGCTAGTTGGATTTACCTGAACGCCTATTGGAGACCTCGCGCTCCATTTCGCGACCAGCCTGGCGCTCGAGTAAAGCGGCACGCTTATCGTGGGCCTTCTTTCCTTTACCGACCGCCAATTCAATCTTGGCCTTTCCATCTTTGAAATAGAGCGATAGAGGAACAAGGGTGATGCCACCTTCTTTGGTCCGGCCAATTAAGTCCTTGAGTTCATCTTTATGAACGAGAAGCTTTCGATCGCGTCGAGGTGTGTGATTGGTCCACGTTCCTTCGGTGTATTCAGGAATGTGTACCCCGCTGAGCCAAAGTTCGCCGTTATGAATCATGGCGAAACCATCAATGAGAGATGCCCGACCTTGGCGCAGGGATTTAACTTCAGTACCCGTGAGTACCAGCCCGCATTCAAAGACATCTTCAATCGAGTAATCGTGACGCGCCTTTTTATTTTGCGCGATGAGTTTGCGTCCTACCTCTTTAACCATGGTCGCTCACCTCGCACCTTATTAGAGCGTTGTTCGCTCCTCATTATTGGTTTGATGAACCCCGGTTTCGGAGCCATCCTTGGAGCGAGTTTAGACCACAAGAGAATGCTGCGGTGCTCTTATACCTTGAGGTAGCGACGAAGAGTGAAGACCGATGCGGCGATGGAAACTACAAGCCCCGTCGCCAACAAGTAGGCCGATGAAACCCACACTTCTCCCCAGCCGAAGAATTTCGTAAAGGTCAGAAGCGGTGCAACCTTGGAGTCGATCACACTCTTGAGGCCAGCTAGCAAGCCAGTGGCAATCGCCCAACCCACTAAGGCGGAGATCACGCCTTCAAGTAAGAAAGGCAATTGAATGGACATAGAGGTCGCGCCGACGAGTTTCATTACTCCGGTTTCGCGACGCCTATTAAACGCTGCGATGCGCAAGGTGTTGCTAATTAACAAAGCGGCCGTGAGCACGGATGCCAGGCCAACCAGCAATGCTGCATTTCGAAGCACACCCAGCAAGCGGAAGAACTTCTCCAAGATTGCTCGTTGATCCTGAACAACATCAACTCCAGGTCTTCCCGAGAAGGCACTGACAACAACTGGGAATTGGGTTGGATCAGTCAATTTCACTCGGAAAGATTCAGGCAATTGGTCGGCCGTGACATTTTGTGCGATTGCCGAATTCTTGAAGCGCTCCTCGAACCGCGCAAATGCTTCAGTTTGGGATTCGTAATATACGTTGGCAACGACAGGCAAGGCTTGCAAATCTTTTTGAATGGATAAGCGCTGGTCTGGAGTTACAACACCTGCAGAACAAGATGGAGATTCTGAAAGCGGACCACATAAGTACACGGATACTTCAATCTTGTTATACCAATAATCTTTCATCGCACCGACTTGCGCATTGGACAGAAGTCCGATGCCAAGAAGTGACAGTGAGATTGCAACAGTAATAATGACCGCAAATGTCATAGTGAAGTTACGGCGCAGACCAATACCTACTTCGCTGATGAGAAACCGTGCGCGCATTCCGTTACCCCTTAACCCGTGTGCTCATCTGATTAACCCGTATAACCATAAACGCCGCGAACCTGGTCGCGAATAACATGGCCACCATCGAGTTCAATAACGCGCTTTCGCATCTGATCCACGATTCCAGAATCATGGGTTGCCATCACAACAGTTGTGCCCTCGCGATTAATACGATCGAGCAACTTCATAATTCCAACACTCGTTGCAGGATCTAAGTTTCCCGTTGGTTCATCGGCAATCAGAATCGGAGGCCGGCTTACATAGGCACGAGCAATCGCTACACGTTGTTGTTCACCACCTGAGATCTCACTAGGTTTGCGATCGCCTTTATCTTCAAGGCCCACAAGTTCTAATACTTCAGGAACTTCTCGATCGATTTCCTTTTGCGAAAAACCTAAGACGTGCAAAGTAAAGGCAACGTTCTCGAAAATCGTCTTATTAGGGAGCAATCTAAAGTCTTGGAAAACTGTGCCCACTTGGCGACGAAGCTCTGGAACCTTGTGATTGGCCAGGGCCCCTAAATCCTTACCTGCCACGTGGATCTTGCCGGTAGTTGGATGCTCCTCGCGCAGAACCAGCCGAAGAAAGGTGGACTTGCCCGAACCCGAAAGGCCGACCAGGAAAACGAACTCACCCTTGGTCACCTCGAGATTGATCCCATCCAGAGCCGCCTTGTCCTGACCAGGATAAAGTTTGCTGACATTCTCAAAGCGGATCACACGGACTCCAATGGGGGTTCAAGCCCGGCACGTGCCGGACACGGGCCAGACGAAAGGTTGCTACCGCCTTAGTTTAGGCAACGGAGCCTGCGAGCGCCCCGCTCAACCGCCCTTTTTACCTGATAATTTCACGAGATATCTCACTTCTTCGACCTCCATCAGCATCTTTGCTTACGCGGAAATGTTGCCTCGGCGCCAACGGATTCCGGCCTCGATGAAGTCATCAATTTCCCCGTTGAGGACGGCTGAGGTATTTCCCGTCTCGTGATTATTCCTCAGGTCCTTCACCATTTGATACGGAGCCAATACATAGGAGCGCATCTGATTTCCCCACGACCCGCTGTTGTCGCCCTTGAGCGCATTCATCTTCGCCTGCTCTTCTTGGCGACGACGCTCCAGTAATTTCGATTGCAAGACTGCCATGGCGGTTGCCTTGTTCTGAATCTGCGAACGCTCGTTCTGGCACGAGACAACAATCCCCGTAGCCATGTGAGTAATGCGCACCGCCGAGTCCGTTGTATTTACGCCCTGGCCTCCAGGACCCGATGAGCGATAAACATCGATGCGAATCTCCTTCTCGTCGATGTCGATGTGATCACTTTGTTCAACAACGGGAACAACTTCGACTCCGGCGAATGATGTGTGGCGACGGCTCTGACTATCAAAGGGAGATATACGAACTAGGCGGTGCGTCCCCTGTTCTACAGACAAAGTTCCATAGGCGTAGGGCGCGCTAATGCGAAAAGTTGTCGACTTGATGCCCGCCTCTTCCGCATAAGAAGTTTCTAGAACATCGACCTTGAAATTGTGGCGCTCGCAATAGCGTAAATACATGCGCATCAACATTTCTGCCCAGTCCGCGGCCTCAACGCCACCGGCCTCGGATCGAATAGTGATCAGGGCATCGCGATCGTCGTACTCCCCATTGAGAAGCGTCTGAACTTCCAAGGTACCAATCGCTTTTGTTACTGCATCAAGTTCGCGTTCGGCATCCGCCAAAGCTGCATCATCGGCTTCGGCTTGCGCTAATTCGATAAGGATCGGCAAGTCCTCCACGCGCTGTCGCAATTCGGTGAGGCGTTTAATTTCGCTCTGCACCCGAGATAACTTGCTCGTTACCTTCTGCGCGTTCTCCGGGTCATCCCAAAGATTAGGGATACCCGCCGCGGCCTCAAATTCAATGGCATCGGCACGCAATTTTGGAAGATTCAATACTTTTTCGATGGAAACAAGGGTGGCATCTATCGCGGCAATCTCGAGGTCATATTCGCGCGCAGCCATGGGAGCAGAATACCCAGAATGAACAGGGCGTGTTTATCCGAGCCTTTTAGCCAAAGAGTGACCACTTTGACTTATTCGCGCTGGCCCCTGCCGAAGCAGAAATATCAACGTTTTCCAATGTCGACTGCGGTAAACGAAAAGGAAGTGCCACGCGCGCACTTGTTCGCAAGTCCACTGTATTTCCTTCGCAGTAAAAATCCGTAAGCCGTATTTCGGATAGTTCGGGCCGGTGCATCTCATCTTTGCTCATCCATAGGTCGAGTTCCTCGAGAACACGGATGCGCGCCATTGAGCAATCAAGCGGAACGCCGACAGCCGAAGTGCCCTGGTAATAGGCAGCCTTGTCCAAACTTTGTACAGCGCGAAGAGCAGCAGCTTCCGTGGCTTGAGTGAGTGTTCGCTTTGAAAGCGCGATCGAAGAAACATCGCTCATGAGCAATAGCAGTGCGATCGTGATCAGAAATAGACCCATAATTAAGACCGATAATGAACCTTCATCACCTCGACTTTTCACCAAAGGTGCATTTGATCCCGCAGTTTGCCCAGGCAGATTCATTTTCTTCGGCAAGGATTGCCTTGAGATGACAATGCCCGCAGTCACTGCCATGACAATGCCCGCAGTCACTGCCATGACAATGCCCGCAGTCACTGCCATGGTGAGACGTACATCTGCGCAGAAACATCGATGGTCCGATGAGTTTCAGGTGAAGTAATTTGCAGATGGGCTAGAACTCGTTCACCTTCGGTCAAGCAACTATGCGATGAGCAGGTAATGGAAAGCTGCATAGATGAAATTTCTTGTTCCGTGAATCCCATTCGTTTGGCACCATATTCCAGCATTGTGTTTGCACGTGATTGTGCTTGGCCTAAATCTTCACTGGTTACATATGCTCGAACCACTTCACGCACTAGGTTGCGACCATTTATTTCCTTAGCGCTAACGTCGGCAAACTGACTGATGTAAATAAGTATCGGCAGGAAAAGCGGGATTGCCAGGATTACGAATTCCACGGATGCGCTACCTCGATCAAAATTCCTGGACCTCGATTGTGCCCTTTCAATCCTCCAATGAGAATCCCTGAGAGCGCTCAAAGGTTTTCTCATGGGAGTTTCTCCATGACTGCGATGCCCACAACATCAACCACGCGATCTTTTTCATTAGCAAGAAAAGGCATTGCGGGCAGGATTCGGGGTAGTGACCTCTGATGATGCGTGATCAGCACTTTCAATCTATCCAACGAGAACCACCCTGCATCAAAGGAGACCACTTCATCGGTATCCAATACTTGGCCGGTGATGGCCCCAGTCGTTGCCTCACTCTGGGCGTAAGACAAATCCAAGTTGCGGTAATTAACAGCGACGATGAGTTCGGCGGTTATTAGGAAGAGAACCATCAAAGGAATAATTACGAGAGTACTTTCGGCAACACCACGATCGTCTCGCCAAAAGCTAGAACGCTTTCGGAGGACCCTCATACCGACCTAGCGAATCCCGTTCATCGAGTCCAAGGAATTGCGCAAAATCGCTGTTAAACGTGGCGCTGCGATAGTCCAAATTGCGGTTACAAGACCGGTAGTCATCAATACAACAAGAACCCATCCGGGAACATCTCCGCGATCACTCTTTAATTCCTCGCGTGTTAATCCGCAATCCAGGACTTTCTCCCTCGTCACTCGAGTACGCACAACGACTTGAATAAAGAGTTCGGTTATTCTCTCTGAAATCTTCATCGCAATCTTTACATAGCGTCCATAGAGCGCAGGAACGCTGACTTTAAATAGTTTCATTGCACTGTTCATAAAAACTCCTGAACCTCAGGTGCGCATGGCCTCGTGGCCTTATTACCCGCGCACTGTGAGGAGTCTTGGCTTCGAGGACCGACAGAGCGCCGGATGCACTTAAGGAGTGTGGATAGCCGCCTTCAGTGCGAAATCAAGAGCCGAAGGCGAAAGAAGGGGGCGTATATGGCTGAGAATTAGCCGGCTCTCTGCAAACGAGCGAGATCTTTCTACTTCTGGTGCGTAATCGAGTCCAAACCTGCGACCTTGAGTTCCTTGCGAAGTTCAGGTGGCAGTGCAAAGAGAAGGGATTCCTCTGTGGCGGTCACTGTTTCCACATCGTCAAAGCCGCGCACTGCTAGCCATTCCAAAAGATCGCGAACCAAAATTTCTGGTACTGAAGCACCGCTTGTAACGCCGATAGTCTCCACGCCTTCTAGCCAGGCCTCTTGCGCCTCCGCCGCGAAATCGATCAAGTACGCGTTTGGCGTTCCGTACTCCGTGGCAACTTGCACAAGGCGAACGGAGTTTGATGAGTTGGTTGAACCAACAACAATTACAAGATCAGCGCGTGGTGCGATCTCCTTCAACGCCACTTGGCGATTTTGTGTCGCATAGCAAATGTCATCACTAGGTGGATCAATAATGTTTGGGAATCTTTTGCGAAGTGCGGCAACAGTTGCCAATGTTTCATCAACGCTTAACGTAGTTTGTGTAAGCCAACCAACCTTGTTTTCATCGCGAACTTGGATCTCATCAATATGATCTAATCCATCAATAATTTGGACGTTGCCAATAGCTTCTCCAGCAGTTCCTTCTACCTCTTCATGCCCGGCATGACCGATAAGTAATATTTCAATATCCTCTGAAACAAATCTCTTTGCCTCATGGTGAACTTTTGTCACCAACGGGCACGTGGCATCGATGGTGCGAAGGTTTCGACTAGCGGCATCGGCGTGCACCTGAGGAGAAACTCCGTGGGCGGAAAAAACTACGAGCGCGCCTTCTGGAACCTCGTCGGTTTCCTCGACAAAGACCGCCCCGCGTGCCTCTAAGGTGGATACAACATGCTTGTTGTGAACGATCTGCTTGCGCACGTAGACAGGTGCGCCATAAAGATCTAGCGCTTTTTCAACGGTGATCACTGCCCGATCAACACCTGCGCAATAGCCACGCGGGGCAGCAAGCAGAACCTTCTTTGACATAGCGAGGAGTCTATTAGGATCGTGACGTGCTCGAAACTTCAGCCGAATCTCCCGCCCCCGTCAGGGTTGTCTCCGAGGCGCTCAAAGGTTACATAGACCGCCTAGGGCCAATCTGGGTTGAGGGTGAAATTTCCGAAATTAACGAACGCACCGGCATGGCCTTCATGAGGTTGCGCGATCCCAGCGTAGATATGAGCCTTTCGGTGATGTGCCACAGAACCGTACTGGCCCCAGTTTCTCCCTTGCCTGAAAATGCACGGGTTGTTATCCATGCAAAAGTTTCGTATTACACAAAAAGCGGAACGCTTACTTTGTCAGCAAAAGAAATTCGACAAATTGGTATCGGTGAATTACTTGCACGTCTTGAGCACCTTAAACAATTGTTGGCATCGGAAGGATTGTTTGCACAAGATCGAAAGAAGTCACTTCCACTTTTGCCTCGCAGGGTCGGACTTATTTGCGGGCGAAATAGCGCGGCAGAAAAAGATGTCGTAGAGAATGCAAAGCGACGCTGGCCAGCTGTTGAATTTGAAATCCGCGAAGTTGCCGTTCAAGGCGCGGCGGCAGTTGTTGAAGTATCGGCGGCCCTTCGCGAACTTGAGGCGCACCCCGAGGTAGATGTCATCATTATTACCCGCGGTGGCGGGTCCTTCGAAGACCTCTTGCCATTTTCTGACGAAGGCCTCGTCCGCCTGGCTGGTTCATGCCTGACTCCAATTGTCAGCGCAATCGGACACGAACAAGATGCACCGTTGCTCGATCTTGTCGCCGATGTTCGCGCATCTACGCCAACGGATGCTGCCAAGAAAGTTGTCCCTGATATCGCTGAAGAGTCGGCTCTGATTAATCAATTAGTTGAGCGTGCGCGCAGACGTGTCGTGAATCAATTAGAACTTGAAAGTCAGCGCATCGAAGGTCTTCGGCAACGCCCCGTCTTGAAAGATCCTCACACTCTTGTAACAACGCGCGCTGAAGTTGTCGCCTCTCTTCGCGATCGAAGTCATCGAAGCACTGCCCATGCTGTTGCCCTTGCCCGTGAGGAGTTGGTCCATGTCTATGCCCGCGTGCGTTCTTTATCCCCGCAAGCAACCCTGGATCGCGGTTACGCCGTCGTACAGCGCCAGGATAATTCGGTGGCACGTGATCCACGTAACCTTTTTGCAGGCGAACACCTGCGTTTGCGATTGGCCTTGGGCGAAATCAGCGCCACTGTGAGTCAATCCGGAGAGTAGATTTGCCTCATGACTCCAGAGGCAAAAGAGAAGAAACTTTCATACGAGGCTGCCCGAGATGAACTCACTGAAGTTGTGAGTGCACTTGAGGCAGGCGGTACAACACTTGAAGAATCCATTTCGTTGTGGGAGCGCGGTGAAGTATTGGCAGGTATTTGTCAGGAATGGCTCGATGGCGCTCGTGCGAAACTCGATGCGATTGCGCCAAAGAAATGACTCCTACATTCTCCTACTCTGACCTCCTGCCACTGGGCGATGACACAACTTCTTATCGATCCCTCGGAAAAGACGGCGTTTCAAGCGTTAAACATGGCGATAAAACCTTTCTTGAAATTACTCCTGAAGCAATCGCGCACCTTACTGAAACCGCACTTCACGATATCTCTCACTTCTTGCGTCCGGCTCACTTGCAACAATTGGCGAACATTCTCAAGGATCCAGAAGCATCACCCAATGACCGATTCGTTGCTCTCGATCTTCTCAAGAATGCCAACATTGCGGCCGGTGGAGTTTTGCCAATGTGCCAAGACACAGGCACCGCAATTGTTATGGGTAAGAAAGGACAACATGTTCTCACCCAAAGCAAAGATGAAGTAGCTGTGGCACAAGGTGTTTATGACGCCTATACAAAACTCAATCTTCGTTATTCGCAGATGGCACCCATCACCATGTGGGAGGAAAAGAACACAGGCAATAACTTGCCTGCCCAGATTGAAATTTTTGCCGATACCGAACACCCCGATCAATATTCATTCCTCTTTGTTGCAAAAGGTGGCGGCAGTGCAAACAAGTCCTATCTGTATCAAGAGACGAAGGCGGTTTTAAATCCTGCAAGTTTTTATCCGTGGCTTGAAGAGAAGATGCGTTCATTGGGCACCGCAGCATGCCCTCCGTATCACTTAGCAATCGTCATCGGTGGCACCAGCGCCGAGCACACAGTGAAGACTGCAAAACTTGCGAGCACGAAATATTTAGATTCACTTCCAACATCAGGAGATGCCGCTACCGGCCACGGATTCCGCGACCTGGAGATGGAGGAGGAAGTCCTCAAACTCACTCGCACTTTAGGGATCGGCGCACAATTTGGCGGAAAGTATTTCTGCCACGATGTCCGCGTCATTCGCCTTCCTCGACACGGCGCATCCCTTCCGATCTCCATCGCCGTTTCCTGTTCAGCCGATCGCCAGGTCAAAGCCAAGATCACCCATGAAGGTATTTTCATTGAAGAACTCGAGCGCGACCCTGCCCGCTTCCTTCCCGACACCACTGAGGCCCATCTGATCGATAGTGATGACGGTGTGGTCAAGATCGATCTCAATGCAGGAATGGACAAAGTTCGCCAAGAGCTCAGCCGACATCCTGTAAAGACTCGCCTTTCCTTGACTGGAACCTTGGTCGTTGCCCGCGATTTGGCCCATGCCAAGATCAAGGCGGCCATGGATGCTGGAGAGCCCATGCCCTCTTACTTACAAGATTTTGCGGTGTATTACGCAGGGCCAGCCAAGACTCCTGAAGGCTATGCCTCTGGATCTTTTGGACCTACAACCGCCGGCCGCATGGACTCCTATGTCGAGTACTTTCAAGCCCGAGGTGGTTCGCTCGTGATGTTGGCCAAGGGAAATCGCTCCAAAGCGGTCACTGATGCCTGCAAATCCCACGGCGGTTTCTACCTGGGATCCATTGGCGGACCGGCAGCTCGCCTGGCCTTGGATTGCATTAAGAAGGTAGAGGTCTTGGACTTCGCCGAACTGGGCATGGAGGCGGTGTGGAAAATCGATGTGGTGGACTTCCCGGCATTCATCGTGGTGGACGATAAGGGAAATGACTTCTTCGCCGAAACCTCAAAACCGATGTCGATTGGCAAACGTCCCGACTAGTACCCGACCGACTAGTAGTAGCCAGACCACCGAAATTTTGAGAGCGCTTTGCACGGTGAGTGATACCTGGAATTAATATACGCGAGTCCCCAACGAATCTGGGTGACCGGATTGGTTCGCCAATCCAAGGCAATGGTTTCCATTTTGATTGCCGGCAGAGCCTGAGCAATTCCGTGAGCACCAGAATTGTAATTGTGCGATTTGTAATTCCAATGGCTCTCGCGATCCCACAAAGTCTTGAGGCATCCAAATTGCGAAGTACCCCATTTATAGTCGGTGGCCATGATTGCCTTGGCAACACCTTGAGCACCGACAGAAGTTCGGGCTGCCTCGGTCTGCGCACTTGCGAAGGAGACAAGGGCTAACTCGTTCGAGGAAGAAATCGCGCCACCGGTTTGAAGCTGGCTATAGAGAGCCACCGTTAATGAGGGCGCCGTAGTTAAGGATTGTGAATCCGGGAGAGCAATGTGAGTAGCCATCGGAAAGTCCAAGGCATAGGCGCTGGGTTGAACGGTGGCTAGGAAGATCAATGAGACAACACTGACCCAGGCGGTGACGGTCAACGTCAGGATTCGCTTGGAGTTGCTAAAGAGACGACCAGGAAGACGTCGCATGAGTTCGTGCTCCTTCTTGAGAGAGCGTTTACTTGTCCTACTGATCGCTTTCCTCATGCCGCCTCCTTCCTTGAGTTCAACTTATTTCGACCCGACTCACCCTGACTCGGCCCACCGCTCAAGCCATTCCTGGCCCGAAGAAGGTTTAAGGGTGGCAAGGGCAACTGGTAAGGGCAAATCAGAACACGCGTGTGTCGGAAATTCTCAGAAAAATCATCCGCTGTGGAAAAGTTAAACCCCAGGTCGTACAGGGGAAAGTCCGAAATGCCCGATTTGTGAGTGTGATCTATCCCTTGAGCCTTTTCGGGCTCCTGTGGGCCACTTCCGGGCCTTGAGCCAGGGCGAGAAACTGAAAACCAACGGGAGGCATACACAGGAAAAACCAGCGATGAACCCGTTCAGGCAGAGATGAACCCGTTCAGCCCAGACCTAAATGGTGACGGGGCCCTCGAGAAGTTCGGTGACGAGCGCGGCGATCGGCGAGCGCTCGCTTCGCGTCAGGGTGACGTGAGCAAAAAGAGGATGACCCTTCAAGGTTTCCACCACTGCAACGACTCCGTCATGGCGACCCACCCGAAGGTTGTCGCGCTGGGCAACATCGTGGGTCATGATCACTCGCGAGCCCTGGCCGATGCGTGAAAGGACGGTGAGCAAAACGCCTCGTTCAAGTGATTGGGCTTCATCCACGATCACAAAGGAATCATGTAAAGAGCGACCGCGAATATGTGTCAGCGGCAAGACTTCAATAAGTCCGCGGTCCAATATTTCATCGATGACCGGCTGGCTGACCAATGCACCTAAGGTGTCAAAAACTGCTTGCGCCCATGGTGACATTTTTTCGTTTTCACTTCCCGGCAAGTATCCGAGCTCTTGACCGCCCACGGGATAGAGAGGACGGAAGATGACCACCTTCTTATGTTGGCGTCGCTCCATCACCGCTTCGAGTCCGGCACATAAGGCAAGTGCGCTCTTGCCCGTTCCGGCGCGACCTCCAAGTGAGACGATTCCGATTTCAGAATCCATCAGGAGATCCAGGGCAACTCGTTGTTCAGCGCTTCGACCATGCAAGCCAAATGCCGATCTATCGCCTCGGACCAAGAGCAGTTTCTTATCGGGGGTGACTCGGGCTAAGGCGCTTCCTTTATCCGAGTGCAATACGACACCGGTATGGCAGGGCAATTCATGGGCGCATTCGTGTTCGGCAAAGTCGTGGGCATAGAGGGCGTCAATCACATCAGAACCGACGGTGATTTCGATGATCCCTGTCCAGCCGCTGTTAGAGACCAACTCGGCCCGATATTCCTCGGCCTCGATCCCCATTGAGGATGCTTTTACACGTAAAGGGAGGTCTTTACTGACCAGAACAACGTCTCGGCCATCGGCCATCAAGTTTCTGGCAACAGCCAAGATGCGCGAATCATTGGTGCCATCGCGCAAGAAACCTTGAGGCAAGGAGCTCAGATCTGAGTGGTTGAGTTCCACCGAAAGGGTCCCGCCCTCGGGGGTAATCGTGAGGGCTTGGTCTAAGCGGCCATGAGTGACACGAAGATCATCCAGGGCTCGAAGGGCGGCTCGAGCAAAAAAGCCAAGTTCGGGGTGATCGCGTTTGGTCTCTAGTTCGCTAATAACAACGACAGGCAGGACCACTTCATGTTCGGCAAATCGCAGGAGCGCGCCAGGGTCCGCCAGCAAAACACTGGTGTCGAGAACATATGTCTTCTTACCGGTCTGAACCGTCAAGCGCAGCGCCCTCATTCTTTGTAATTATTCTCGAAGGTAACTAGAGGGGACTAGTTCGGAAGTTCCTGTAGGAAAAATGTAGAACTTCATCCTTGGAGTTATTCAACGACACGCGCTATCGGTTCTTACAATTCACACGAAATTAATATTTAGCTTCCAAAGCGTCGGTGGCGCAAGGCGTAGGCACGCAGGGCGCGAAGGAAATCAACACGGCGAAAATCTGGCCAATATGCCTCACAAAAATAGAACTCTGAATGAGCACTTTGCCATAAGAGGAATCCTGATAGCCGCTGCTCCCCCGAAGTCCTAATCACCAAATCTGGGTCGGGTTGACCGGCCGTGTACAAGAAGTTTCCGATTTCATCGACGGAAAGATTCTCCGCGGCATTGTCAATGCTGTGCCCAGCAGCAGATTCGTGGGATAAGTACTGCTTTACGGCATCAACAATTTCTCGCCTACCTCCATAGCCAATAGCGACATTTACTTCGACGCCCTCATATGCAGCGCTGTCGGTAGCAGCCATTGCTAGGGACTTTTGCAGAGTCGGTGGTAATAATTCCAAAGCTCCAACGGGTTTAATCCGCCAACGCTTCGTGGCCGCTAACGCATCAACCGTTTCGCCGATGATTCCTAGAAGTGGAAGGAGTTCTGATTCTGGACGATTGAGATTTTCCGTGGAGAGCAACCACAACGTGACCACGTGAACTTGCGCCTCTTCACACCACCCTAGAAATTCAACAATCTTGCTGGCACCTGCGCGGTGACCTCTTGCCGAGGATGTTATGCCCACTTCATCAGGATTGGCTTTTGCCCACCGTCGATTGCCATCCAAAATTACCCCTACATGGTGAGGGGTTTGAGTGAAATCCAAAGAATGAACCAGGCGGCGCTCATAGAGCGGATAAAGGGAGGCCTTTATTGCTCTCTTAAAATTTTGGAGAATGAAACCGCGCTTGTGCATTTATTTATTTATGACCATAACGTGAAACGACATGGCGCTCTGCAACCAGAGATGCAAGGGGCAAGGTGCCGGCCAAAATGTATGCAAACATTTTCGGCAAGGACACTCTTGCCTTAAAACAGAATTGAATCGCGGCCAAAACATAAATTGGATAGGTGAATCCGTGGACAACTGGGATCCACACCAAATGACTTGCCAGTGATGGATTATGCATAAAGTGCTTCACCGGAATCTCAACAAAACAGAGCAAGAGCATCATGGTTCCAGAGAAGATGGCCATAATTCGATAACGCTTAAGAATGGGATCGAGTGAATTATCCTGCGATGTCATTGAACGCTCTCTTTCTCGGAGTCCTTGCGCCTAATCCTACGTTGGTAAAAGGGAAGGTAAAGCACCACGCATCCCATAAACCACCAGATAAATACATAGGAAATATGTTGCCAGTAGAAGCCCGGAATTACCGACTGTGGAGTTGGGGAAGAAATCCTGGTGCGGGAAACTTCGCTCTTTTGTGCGCCCTGCACCAAGAATTCTCGTGAAATCACAAGGTAACCGTCGTAGAGATCCAGCGCTGTTTGATTGGCAACGAGGGCGCTATCAATGCGGGGTAACACTCCTACCAAATCTTGCGCATGTGCATCATTTTGATGGGGCATCACACTGGCGATGATCGCGAATTCCTTGGCTGAATCCACAACATCTCGATCGGCCCAAAGTCCGCGCACAACAAGAATTGCTGCCGTTGATGAGACTTGCATCAAATCCACTTCCCATGTGCCCGAACGTCCCGAGGCATCTGCTTGATTCGGTGCTTCAAAGCGAGAAATGTATTTTCCTGTAACAGTGACTTTTCGCAATACATCAGAACCATTCAGAGAAACTCTTGGAGGTGTCAGTGCACTCAGCGCGACAACCTTTTGATTAACGATGACAGGACGATTGCTTGCTTGGGCACGATGCAATTGCCAAAGGCCTAGAAAAGCACATGCTACAACGAGGGCGACAAGTCCTAGGTAGGCAAAGGCGCTCTGAAAGTTACTGCGTCTCATCATCCTTGCGTTTTTCCATGCGCGTGAAGCGGCGATAGAAACTACGCAACAAGAAAACAACGGCAAGCGTCAATAGTGCAACGGTGGCCGAACCAGCCGCGCCCATCTCAACATTCTTTGACATTTCCACTCCAGTCCGTACCTCTGTCACAATCATCCCATGCCTGAACTCTCTATGGATGACCGTTATGGTCGCCGCCCTCCCCGATACAAAGGGTTGGCCATTACTCTCCTGATCATCGGAGGAAGTTGGCTGGCATGGGCTGGATTGCACCATTCCAACCCTGAGATTCGAACCAATTTAATCTCCTTCTCCGTCGTCTCTGACCGCTCCATTTCATTGCGCTACTCCATTGATCGCCGGACCTCCAGCGATCCGATCACCTGCACGCTGGTTGCCCACGATTTTGATAAAAACGTCATCGGGGAAATCAACGATGTCTTCACTCCGGGTGCGACCCATGCTGAAAAGACCACCCTCATCGCTACCCGAAATACGCCTGTAAACGCAGCTATCTCGCGCTGTTGGGTCTCTACCCAGTAGCCTTCGCAGTCCTATGACAACTCAGACCTGGCTCACCCAAGAGGCTGCCGATCGCCTTCGCGGCGAACTTGAGACCCTTGAAACAACGGGGCGCACTGAGATCATCAAAAAAATTGAAACTGCTCGTGCCGAAGGTGACCTCAAAGAAAACGGCGGATATCACGCAGCTCGCGAAGAGCAAGGAAAGATGGAGGCTCGCATTCGCCAGCTCAAGCACATGCTCGAGCATTCACATATTGGCGCGCCACCGGCTGGCGAATCAGGATTTGTTGGCGCAGGAATGGTCATTACCGCTGACATCGGTGGGGATGAAATGAAGTTTCTTCTTGGTTCACGTGAAATCGCATCGGGAGACCTTGATGTCTACAGCGAAAAATCACCATTGGGTGCAGCGGTACTGGGTGCAAAGATCGGTGACACTGTTACATACAAATCACCCAAGGGGCTAGAAATTAAAGTCGCAATTCTCGAGGCAGAGTTTTACGCGTAATCTTTTTCTCAGATAATAATCTTTTATTTCTTATTGGCATGTGAGTATTTGCGAACACTCAATGGAACAAAGATTGCCAAAATAACAACCATGTACACCAAAGACATCGTCAATGGATGTTGGCTGGGAAATGAATGCGCCGTCGCACCAAAGTGGTTTTGCAATCCAAAGAGTTCGCGGCAAGCAGCAACCATCGTTGAGACAGGGTTCCATTCGGCAACATACTGAAGCGGTCGGGGCATTCCCGTTGTTGGGGCGAATGCATTCGATAAGAAGGTCAATGGGAAAGTGATGAGAAAACTTAGGTTTTGTACAACACGAGCATCTCGAGCCGATAGTCCTGCAAAAATTCCGACCCAAGAGAGTGAATACCCAAATGCCAACAAGAAAATAAATGCCAAGCCGATTTTTAGTATTCCTGAAGAAGGACGCCATCCGACAATAAATCCTGCAAGCCCCATTACGGACAAGACAACGATGTTGAGCAAGCCATCTCCCAATGTGCGACCAAATACAAGGGCAGAACGGGAAATGGGCAAAGACCTAAAACGATCAATCAGGCCTTTAGTCATATCCTCAGCAAGCCCGGAGGCGGTAGCAGCGAGGGTAAAAGCAGTTGTTTGCACGAAAATTCCAGGCATGAGCAATTGGACATACCCGCCTGGGTCGCCGGTTGCTATAGAGCCACCAAAGACATACCTAAAGAGCAAAACAAACATGACAGGTTGAATCGTCGAGAAAATAAGAACTTCAGGAACTCGTGCTAATTGCAATAGTTGGCGCTTGGTAATAATCAGCGCATCGGTTATAGCGTTCATGACTTTGCCTCCGACTTCTTATCTTTCTTATCTTGTTTTTCCTTCTTCTTGCCACGGCCAGTTTCGGAAACTACAACTTGATCCTCGGCTACATGTCCAGTCAATGACATGAAGACGTCATCTAGCGAAGGACGTTTCAATGCAACATCCAAAGGATGAATCCCTCCGGCATCGAGCAAGCGCAATACTTCTATCAGCGCCGTTGCGCCTGTAGTTACTGGAGCAGAAACTTTTCGCAAACCTTCATCAAGGGATGCAGTATGCCCACTGACTTTGGCAACCGCATCCATCGTTGCAGAAATATGTGCCTGATCGACAACTACTTCAAGTCGCTCTCCACCTACTTGCTTTTTAAGCGCATCCGATGTTCCGCGCGCAATTACTTTTCCATGATCAACAACGATGATGTCGTCGGCTAATTGATCGGCTTCATCCAAATACTGCGTGGTTAGCAACAAGGTCACCCCGCCTTTAACGAGTTCTTCGATAACTCCCCACATTTCTTGGCGACCGCGTGGGTCCAGCCCGGTGGTTGGTTCATCTAGAAAGAGAACTTTAGGTTGAACGATCAGCGATGCAGCCAAATCAAGTCGACGTCTCATTCCTCCCGAATACGTCTTGATCGGACGGCGAGCGCTTTCAGTGAGTGAGAATCGCTCAAGTAATTCTTCAGCACGTGCCACTGATTCTTTTTTGCCTAAGTGATAGAGGCGGCCGAACATGACCAAGTTATCCCAGCCCGTTAACGTCTCATCAACAGCTGCATATTGGCCCGAGAGTCCAATAATTTCGCGCACCTTCTCGGGGTGTTTCAGCACATCTATCCCGCCCACCGTGGCGCTTCCTGAGTCGGGAGTGAGAAGAGTCGTGAGAACCCGCACAACGGTGGTTTTCCCCGCTCCGTTAGGTCCGAGCACGCTGAGAACGGTGCCCTCTTCAACATCCAGACTGAGATCGTCCAGGGCTTTAACTTCGCCATTGCGGTAGGTACGGACAAGATGTTCTGCAACGATTGATTTCACAAGGTAAAGTTACTCTTATAGTTGAACCTTCAAGTACCTGGCGTGCCAGGGTGAATCCCCTTGATAGGGTCGAAGAATAAAGCCGATTAATAATCTGAAAGGCAGTTAATGTCCAAACACGTCGCCGCAACAGGAGCACCAGCCAAAGCCCATACCCACCGCGAAATCATGATCATCTTGAGCGGTCTTATGACAGGGCTGCTCCTTGCAGCCTTGGATCAGACCATCGTCTCCACTGCTCTCAAGACAATCGTCATCGACCTCGGTGGCCTCAAGGAATACACATGGGTTGTAACGGCCTACCTACTTACTTCCACTGCCTCGACACCGCTCTATGGAAAGATCTCCGACCTTTACGGCCGTCGAGTTGTCTTCCAATTTGCGATCGTTACCTTTCTTATCGGTTCAGCCCTTGCAGGTGCTGCAACAAATATGACTCAACTCATTGCTACGCGCGCATTGCAAGGTCTTGGCGCTGGTGGGTTGATGGCGCTGACATTCGTCATCATCGGTGACATCGTTCCCCCTCGCGAGCGCGGTCGTTATCAAGGTTACTTCGGCGCAGTATGGGGACTCTCTTCAGTGGCTGGTCCGCTACTTGGCGGATTCTTCTCAGATCACCACCACATTCTTGGAATCACCGGATGGCGATGGATCTTCTACATCAACTTGCCATTTGGAATTCTTGCACTCGTAATCACTTCAGCCGTTTTGCATATTCCAAAAGTGAAGCGCGAACACTCCATCGATTATCTTGGCGCACTCCTTCTTATTCTCGGTGTTACATCAATCCTCATGGGTATCGCGGTTTATGGACCTGAATACGGTTGGTTGGACTCACGCACCATTGGATACATCGTTGCTGGTCTTGCCCTGTCAGGAGCATTTGTTTACTGGGAAGGCAAAGCAAAAGAGCCAATTTTGCCTCTTCGTCTTTTCAAGAATCACACCTTTACTTTGACTTCAGTTCTCGGAGCAGTAATCGGCGCAGGAATGTTCGGCGCCATTGTTATGTTGCCTCTTTACCTTCAAATCGTAAAGGGCAATACTGCAACCGCCGCTGGACTTAAATTGATTCCATTGATGTTGGGTATCGTCTCCATGTCAATTTTCAGCGGTAAGCGAATCAGCAGTAAGGGTCACTATAAGATTTTCCCTGTAGTTGGAACGGCAATTATGACTATCGGAATCCTCTCGATGGTCACATTGACTCGGACAACTCCTTACTGGCAACTCTCGATTTACGCGATCATCGTAGGCGCGGGCCTTGGTCTATCCATGCAGACCATCGTTATTGCCCTCCAAAACTCAGTTGATTTCGCTGATATGGGCGTTGCCACTAGTTCAAATACCTTCTTCCGCTCCCTCGGTAGCGTTTTTGGTACTGCGCTCTTTGGCGCAGTCCTCAACAACCGATTGACCCATTACATGGCGAGCGGATTCTCTGGTCTTGCCAAGAGCAATCCATCAGCAGTTGCTGGGGTAGATCTTTCATCCAAGGGAATCACGGGGATTATCTCCGCACCTGGAAAAGTTTCTGTCCTAGTTCACAACACTGCACTCGATGCATACGTCAACGCTTTCCATATCGTTTTCCTTGCCGCAGCACCGATCACGGCTCTTGGATTCCTCCTGGCGCTAATGCTTCGCGAAGTTCCACTTCGTACAAGTCATGATTACGCGGCTGCTCGAGAAGAAGCTGCTGGCGAGGCGCTTGGTTGATCCAACAAAAACTTCTCGCGGGTCTTCCGCGAGAAGTTAAGGTCCTCGTCGGTGCAGCGTTCTTTGTTGCCGTCGGGTTCGGAATTGTTGTTCCAGCGATTCCACTCTTTACCAAGTCATTCGGCGTAAACAACGCTGCAGTTGGATTTATCGTCTCCTCCTTTGCGATCGCGCGTTTTTGCTCTGGTCTCATTTCCGGACGACTGGTAGATAAATTTGGAGAACGTCCGGTGTTTGCTTTTGGCATACTCATGGTTTCTTTCTTCACACTTCTGTGCGCAATCGCTCACAGTTATTCGCAGCTTGTGATCTTCCGCACCGCTGGTGGACTCGGTTCATCTATGTTCTCTGTTGCGGCAGGTTCCATCATTATGCGTTCTGTATCTGATGACATGCGTGGTCGGGCGCAATCTATTTATAACGGAGCGTTTCTTGTCGGGGGAATTGCAGGCCCGGCAATCGGTGGGATTCTTATTGGTATCTCACTGAGGGCGCCATTCTTTGTTTATTCAGGATTCTTATTATGTGCAGGTACGGTGGGATTCCTCTTTCTCTCGCCAGGTAAACGTCGTTCTGTAATTGAGGATTCAAACGATGAGACCATGCATATCGCTGAAGCAATTCGGATTGCGCCTTATCGAACAGCGCTCATGCTTTCCTTCGTCACAAGTTGGGTTCTCTTTGGATTGCGCTCATCGATCTTGCCTCTCTTTGTTACCGAAGAACTACATTCGACCGCATCCATTGTTGGTCTTGGTTTTACTTTGACCGCACTTTTCCAGGGGATTTTGCTATTGCCTGCAGGCGCCCTCTCTGATCGACGAGGTCGACGTATTGCATTGCTGATCGGTACAAGCGTGGTTATGGGTGGCGTTTTGATATTGGTCTTTGCGCTCCACCCCTGGATGTACTTAGCAGCGATGTCCATCATGGGCCTTGGCGGAGCCTTTTTGTCCACCACTCCGGCAAATATTGTCGGAGATGTCATTCGAGGAAAGAGTGGGCAAGTTATTGCTCTCTTTCAGATGTCCGGTGATGCAGGAATGATTGTTGGCCCGGTCACCGTTGGATTCTTGTCCGATGTCTTCTCATTCCGCACGGCATTTATGACATCAGCGGCGGTCTTCTCTTTGGCCATTCTTCTAGCGTTTCGCCTTCCAGAAACGAGAAGATCCCATCTTCCCGGCGGAAGCTCTTTCCCAACTTCTGAAAGTTCAGGCATATAAAAAAATTGGCCCCCACCATTAAGGCGAGGACCAATTTCTAAACTGTACTAGTTGCTATTTCGCAATATTGAAAGCAAGCGAAGAACTTCCATATACAACCAAACCAACGTGACCATGAGGCCAAAACCCGCGCGCCATGATTCAACTTCTGGTAAACCTGCATTGACGCCTTTTTGAATTTGATCGAAATCCAAAATCAAGAAAACGCTAGCAAGACCAACACCTGCAAGAGCAAGGAGTAGTCCAAGGCCATGCACGCCATAAAGGCCCATTCCGCCACCCACGTGAGCAAATGCAGCGAACATGCTGATGAGACCTAATACCAAGTACCCAATTGCTGCGCCCATCACCATGCGATTAAAACGTGGTGTTACGCGAACGCGTCCACTGCGATAAGCGAAGAGAACGCCAACGAATGCGGCGAGTGTTCCAAGGATTGCTTGGCTTACGATCCCTGGGTAAATAGTGTTGTACACATGACTGAGTGCGCCCAGTGCTAATCCTTCGAGTGCTGCGTAAGCAATGATCAACGCAGGACGAACGGTCTTACTAAATGTATTGACCATCGCAAGAACGAATCCGCCAAGGAAACCAACCATCAAGAATCCACCGCCAAGGTTGAGTGTCCAAGCAGCAGCGCCAGTGATGACCAAGATTCCAAAGAGGATTCCGGTACGAGTAACAACATCATCAATGGTCATGCGACCGGTACGAAGTGATGAAGCCGCTGGTGCGTTGTAAAGATTCTCTAGCGTTTGTGGTGAATCAACGGGTGCCACCTGCTGGATAGTTGCTCCAGGGTTCATAGATGCGAAGCCGCGTTGATTAAAGGCTCTTCCCAAGACAGGGTTTGAGCTTTGCATAGTCTCTTGTCTCCTTCTGTAGCCGATGGAAGATCCATCAGTAGTAGAACAATCCTAGGTTGCAGATTCTTCCCAGCAAGCGTGGAAGACGCTCACAGGCTGGGAATGAGCATAGAAAGAAGCCCTCTCAGGCCAAAAAGGAAGACTTAGGCGCCAGGTAGCCCTGCGATAACCAACTCGGAAAGTGGCAATCGAACGCGTGGAGCCTTTTCGCGCTCTTGCAATGCTGGGTCAGACAATTGATCTGGCGATGCCTGGGTACCTAATACCAAGATTGCCGTCTGTAGGTAGTTATCAGGAAGTGAATATTCGGCCTTCACTTTTTCCCGGTCATACCCGGCAATCGGGTGAACAGCAATGCCACGATGATTCGCTTCCATAGTCATGAAAGCACTCGCAAGACCTGCATCATAAAGTGCAAAGGGGCGAGCCGAGCCATCGTCATTTGTCGTCACCGCAGCAACGAGAACTAAAGCAGAAGCGGTTGGTGCCCACGCCGCATTAAATCCTGCGAAATGTTTACTCAGATTTTCAAAATGCGTATCCCCGCGCTTTGCAACAATGAATCGCCAAGGTTGTTGATTGTTTGTCGAAGGTGACCAACGACCGGCTTCCAGAATCGCAGCAATATCACCATCTGATATTTCAGCAACCGCGTCGAAGGAACGCGGGCTCCATCGGTTGGCAATCAATGGGCTAAGGGTTACTGAGGAATCTGCGGGCTTGAACATGTGTGCGAGTCAACCTTCTGCTGGATCACTTCTGCTCAACGCATGTGTTGAGTACTCAATCAAGAACTCGCCCGTCTGAAAGTTTATTCCCAGAATCCATGTGATGTTGGACTAATGTGAAAACAGCGCCTTTTTGATTGCCAAGATGCGGTTTTTCCAAATGAGTTGAGACAGGGCAGCCTCGGGAGCAAATAACTCTGCTGCGTGAAAGGCGCCCGGGTAGAGGTGGAATTCAATGGGCACACCAGAACTTGCGATGCGTCCAACCAACTCAATTACTTCGTCGCGGAATAGATCCACAGTTCCGACATCAATAAAAGTTGGAGGCAAGTTTGAGAAATCAACCGCACGTGCCGGAGCTGCATAAGCAGGAACATCACTAATTTCAGTGGTGGATCCGAGATACCACCGCCATGCTTCAAGTTGTTCGTGTCGATCCCAGACACCAACATCAACAACTTCGAAGGATGAAACCGTGGTACTTCGATCATCAACCATGGGATAAATGGGCGCAAGAAAAGCAATCTCAGGACCACCACGATCACGAGCCATCAACCCCAAGGCCAAAGCCAAGTTACCGCCGGCGCTCTCGCCATACACCGCAATCTTTTTAGGATCAATCGCCAAATCTTGCGCGTTTGCAACTATCCATTCCAACGCGGCATAGCAATCTTCCAAACCTGCAGGATATGGGAATTCAGGAGCCAATCGATAATCGATAGCGATTGTCACTGTTCCGGAATCCTCACATAGCGTGCTCGCATGTGCATCATCGGCGGCAATGCTTCCCATGAACATTCCACCACCATGAATAGCCAATATCGCGGGTAGCACTCCCGAACCATTCTTCGGACGGTATATGCGAATCGGAGTTGTGCCTGCACCAGATAATTGCGGGATTACGAGATCTTCTTTAGTGACATTCATATTCTCTGGAGTATCAGCGCTTGCGGCTTGCAAGGATTCCAAATGCGCCGTTCGTCTTTCAACGGGATCCTTCAGCACTCCTAGACCACCTGGAAATCTTTCCAGATGAGCGGCTAACGCAACCTTGAGTTCGGGATCGATCTGATTCTTTATCGTCATGTGCTCGCTTACTTGTAGAGGGCTATGCCGGTAGAAGAAGTACTCTTTACAACTTTTCCGTATGAAACCAACACTTCAAGAGCGCCAAGAACGGGGTAAACCAAATACTTGTAGGCGGGATCTGGCCAGACTCCAAGTCGATCGTGAGAGATTTCAATGATCTCTAATAGCGAAATAGGTTTGGCGCTCCTTGTAAGAGTCTCCAAAGTTACGCTCTCAACCAGGTCTGTATAGCTCAAGGATATGTCAAGAAAATCTATGCCATCTTGTCCGACGTAGCGTGGATAGTGCGAGGTAAGGATCTCGGCAGGATGCAAACCTTTAATCATCCGAATCGTGGATCGATACGCTTCAACAAATCGGTAGGTCGGCGGGAAGGCATGTTCACCTGTTGCCAGCAAAACGGATTGTCCGAGCACGGCATCACCAATCATCATGGCGCCAGTAGTTTCATCGAGTATCGATAGGTGACCCCAGGAATGCCCAGGCGTATGCAATATCTGCACACAACGATTGCCAAGGTCAATGCGCTCGTTTCCGGCGAAACCAATATCAACGGAAGTCTCAAAAGCCACTGTCCCAATGAAATCAACAGCTTCTTGAGATTCAGCAAAACCATGCTCCTTCGAGAATTCGTTATAGCGATCATCTACCATCTTTGACAAATCAACGATCATGTCGCGATCGCGCTCTCCACAGCAAATCAAAGCGTTCGGCATCAATTCCTTCACTGCTTTATTTCCGCCGGTGTGGTCATAATCTGAGTGAGTATTTATTGCATAACGAACCTTCTCGAGAGAAAGCGAGTGAGCATTCATATAAGGAATAAGGGTTTCTCGAATGGATTGATCAAATCCTGTGTCCAGCAATAGCGTGTAGTCATCTCCGACAACCAAGTACAGGGCAACGTAACGCGGCCCGATTGGGCATTCCACTCTATGTATCCCCGGCAATATTTCCATTGCTACCTCCCCTTGAATTGCGGTTGACGTTTTTCTATAAATGCCGCGCGCCCTTCATCGCTATCCTCCGTTGTGAAGCAATAGGCGAAGGTGTCATTCTCATATTGAAGTCCAATATCCACTGCAGTGGACATGGAAATTCGCACCAAGTGCTTAGCTAATTCAGTTGCAATCGGCGCGTTCATCGCAATTCGTGAGGCCAAATTGGCGACCGCTTCGTCGATTTCGCTTTCTTCCAAAAGCCGATCTACCAAACCCTTTCGTTCTGCATCAGCGGCAGAAACTAAATCACCTGTTAACAACATTTCTAGAGCTTTTCCTGTGCTCATAATTCTTGGCAACAGTTGAGTATTTCCGGCACCACCATGCCAGCCCAGTTTGATTTCACCCGCACCGAATTTCGATTCGACGGTGGCGTATCGAATATCAGACATAAGCGCCATCTCTAAACCGCCACCAATGCAGTACCCGCGAATCTTCGCAATAACCGGCTTGCGAATTTGCCATATTCCGCGGGCATAATCCACACGATTTCGCAGCTCCCAATTTGAACCGTAGTCATCCAAAACTTTTACATCACTACCTGCAGAGAATGCTTTCGATCCCGTCCCAGTTAAAATGATTACCCGAATTTCGGGATCATTATTTATATAGTTCACGAGTTCGATCAGCGCTTGTCCCATTGCAGGCGTCATAGTGTTGAGTTTTTCAGGGCGATTTAATGTGATCGTTCCGATTCGATCAACAACTTCAAAGACGAGTTCGTCGGGCAACTTCGGGATTGTGAACTTCATTTACGCGCTTTCTTGCGAAAAGTATTTGACGAGCGCGTGGCTTCCTCAAGTAAGGCGCGCATCGCAATCTCAGCTGCATCTGCATCCTCATCAATGATTGCATCTAAAGTGGCTTGATGGGTAGTCAAAAAATCACCATTGGAAATCACGTGGCGAACCATTTCATCTCGAATCTTGAGCAAAGGAATAAAGAGAAGCCCCATCTGCTTCATCAATTCATTCTGGGTTGCATCTAACAAGGCCTGATGAAATTCTGAATCCGCCTCTCCTATGATCGGAGAATCTGGTCCATCTTCATGAAAAGCATCGGTCATGCGCTTCATAGCCGCCGTCAAAGCATTTATATCTTTGGTGCCTCGACGTTTAGCCGCTATCCGAGCCACCCAAGGTTCATAGCTCGACCGGACTTCTTCTAAATCTTTCACTAACTCAGGAACGAGCCCTGAATCGTTGAGCCAGTGGATGACATCTGGATCTAAGAGATTCCATTCATTACGACCCAAAACGATCGTGCCAATTTTCGTACGAGCACGAGTAAGACGTTTGTCATGTAAAACCTTGAGTGCTTCACGAACGACGGTTCGGCTCACGCTAAATTGCAATTCTAAGGAATCAGCTGTCAAGATTGATCCGGCGGGAATTTTCCCAGAGACAATCTGACTTCCTAAGGTAGAAATTATTTGAGCAGGAAGGTTTCTGGCAACGGCAGTTCTCATAAAAGGGAGTCTGCCTCACATATAGCAAGAGCCAAAGGCCCCTGGCCCCAGGGAACAAGAAATCCACGTGGGGTGAATTCATAGTGGGACTTTCGAGTCGAAGCCATAACCGCAGCCGTAACATTAAGTAGGTGGCCGTTTTCATCTGTGTCTGCGATAGCACCGGCTAATGCCGCAATAAGAGCGGGCTTAACGAGCGCTTCATCAACAATTCCCATCTTGATTGCTCGTGCGAATCCTGTAGCCATAAAGGCTGCAGTAGAACCCTCTTCGCCAGATCGCTCGCTATCAACTACGCAAAACCAACGACCATCTTCTCTTTGCAGCTCGATCATTCTATAAATTTGTTTCGTGAGAGCTTCAACTAGACGAGAGCGGTGTTCGTGATCTTGTGGAATGTTATGTAAAACATCGAGTAACCCAAGCATTGACCACCCTTGGCCTCGCCCCCATGCTGGGCCAAACGTTCCTGGAACTCCATTGAGGAAGAAGTGATCGAATATTCCCTCGGGGGTTTGCAACGCATCAACATATGCAAGTGCCTGTGTGACGCCTACTTCAGTGAACTCTTGATTTTCCAGAGCCTTACCCAACGCAGTGAAGAAGGGTGGATCAAAGTGCAGACAATCAACGCACGTGCCCCCCGGTGGTTCGGCAAGTAGCGCGGCTTCATAAGGAGGTAGCGCTTCTCCCCCGTAGGGTGGAATTAAGCAGAGCGATTCCCACGTGTCATAAATGCCACGATCAACGGTGCGACTCATGAGATATCGCGCAAGTGGAATCAGGGCTTCCAATAAAACGGTGTCGCCAGTTAACGTGGCAACTTCCACCATCGCCATTCCTGGCGCAGTGGCGTCCATTCTTTTGAAGGGTGTCTGTCGAGTCGCCCAGGAGCGCATCCAGCCATGTGCGAAAGCTAAATAAGTGGGATCTCCCAATAGTTTCCCTGTTTCAATAATTCCTTCAAAGCCCGTGGAGTCACCAAAATTCCAGGTGCTGTAGCGCATATCAGTGAGGGACTTGCCGATCTGTGACAACAAAACTAGACGATCTTCACGATTTGGAAGCGAAGGTGCTCTACTCATATTTAGCGCCCCTTGAATTCTGGTTTACGTTTTTCGGCGAAGGCTCGTTGACCTTCTGCCGCATCTTCTGTTGTCATGCAATAAGAAAAAGAATCATTTTCGTAAAGTAAACCAATATCCAGTGGCGTATTTTGCGCCATGCGGATCATATGTTTTGTCATCTGAGCTGCGATTGGGGCTTTCTCGGCAATAGAGTCGGCAATTTCAATTGCTCTACTAAGAACTTGGTCCCCGCTCACCAATTCCTGTACCAATCCCATACGCAATGCAACATCTGCAGTAACTGCCTCGCCATGTAATAAGAAAAGTGAAGCATTGCCCGGTCCAACCGTATGAGTAAGCAATTGTGTCTGCCCAGACCCGCCGTGCCAGCCCCAACGAATTTCTCCAGCCATATATTTTGCCTCAGGGGTAGAAATGCGAACATCCGACGCGCATGCCATCTCTAATCCGCCACCTATGACCCAACCGTGAAGCGCGGCAACAACAGGCTTCTTGATCAACCAAATGGCACGGGCATAATCAAGATTTCGAGAGAATCTGTTGCGGTACTCCCAGTTGCTTCCATACTCATCGAGCTCTGTGAGGTCACTCCCGGCGCAAAAGCCTTTCTCGCCCTTTCCGTAGAGAACAACGGATCTGATTGCCAAGTTGTTATTGATCTGCCCGATGTATGAATTCATCTGCTCATCCATGACTACGGTCATGGCGTTGATCTTTTCGGGCCGATTGAGAATCAGATGCGCTGTCGCTCCGTGAATTTCAAGGTCAACACTGCCAGAGAGTTTTGCGCTCATGTACTACTCCTTCACCGATGCAACTGCGTTTGATTGGATTAACTGATCAATTTTCGTATCTGAATATCCCAAAATTTGAGCCAAGATCTCTCGTGTGTGTTCACCCAGGGCAGGCGCACCTCGAGTGATCGCGGGCGGAGTTTCGGAAAGACGAAGTGGTGGGCGAATAGTTTTTGCCGAGCCCCCACGAAATTGCGGTTGTTCCCAGATGTAGTTGTCTTCAATAATGTGGCGGTCTTTCACTAGGTCTTCATAATTGTAGACAGGCCCACACCAGGCACCCGCCTTGTCGCAGATTTCAATCCACTCATCCGTTGTCTTGTCTTCGAAGCTGTGGCGAATTAATTTATAAACATCATCACGGTGCTCATGCCCTGCGTTGTAATGCGTGAGTGAACGCAACCATTCGTTATCTAGAATCTCTCCCAGGATATTGAGAGGCACCATCGCCAAGGTCAGCCATGCATCTTTTGTCTTGTAAACGCCATACGGGGCCGGAATTGAACCGTGGGCACTCCGCTCATTAAGACGGCGTGGCATTCGTCCTGCATTTAAGAAGGTTACAAACTCTTGAAGCTGGCAATCCATTACAACAGATAACATATCGATTTCAACGTGTTGTCCGACTCCGGTGGTATGACGCGATTCAACGGCGGCCAGAATCCCAATCACTGCTTGATAACCCGTCATGACATCAGCGCCCCACAGTGCGCTAGGTGTTGGGTCATCACCTAATGCACCCACGCTAAACATTGAGCCGCTGTAGCCTTGAACGATCAGATCTTGACCTGGACGATTCTTATATGGTCCGGTAGATCCGTATCCAGAGATAGAGCAATAGATAATCCGAGGATTTATTTTTTTCAAATCCTCATAACCAATGCCAAGTCGTGCCGCAGTTCCATGTCGAAAATTTTGTAGAAAGACATCTGAATTCTTGATCAATTCATACATTATTTCTTTGGCTTCCGGATTCTTTAAATCGATTGCTAAAGAACGTTTGTTTCGGTTAACAGCCAAGTAGGTTGTCATTTCACCATTGCTCTGTTGATCTTCAAAGCCTCGGGTTCGATTAAACTCACCAATCGTTGGCGGTTCGATCTTGATGACATCGGCACCAAGGTCGCCAAGTCTTGTGCCAGCCAAAGGACCCGCCAACATCTGGGTGGCATCGATAACGCGAAGTGAGGCCAAGGCCCCAGCTTTTGATGGATGTGCTTGGGATGTCATCGTTAAATACTTTAGTATGAAGAATCTAATGTCAATGGATTTTGGGCGCGATTATTCGTCATGGGGGCGCCTTCTAGGCGAATCTCGCGTGAAGTCCGCCATCAACAATCCAATCGGCTCCATTCACGAATGAGGCGGCGTCCGAAAGCAAGAATGTGACGACTTTTGCAATCTCGGATGGTTCACCCATTCGAGCCATGGGTTGAACGGCCATCGATTCGGCAGCTTTTTCAGGTAGGCGATCAAACCACTCCTGCAAGAGTGGAGTCAGTGTGTATCCAGGGGAAACAGCATTCGTTCGGATGTTGTTTGCGCCTTCATCAAGAGCCAAGTTATGCGTTAGCCCAATAACACCTGATTTTGCAGCGGCGTACGGAAAGTATTTTGGATAAGTCATACGCGCATGGATCGATGCGATGTTAACGATCGAACCTTTCTTAGCAGCGCGCATGGCAGGTAAAACCAATTTTGCTGTGTGCCAAACACTTTTCAGATCGACATTCATAAACTTATTCCACTCGTCATCGGTCATTTCAACCGGATCGGCGTTGGAATTAACGCCGGCATTATTTACTGCGCCGTTAACTGGACCAAATTCGCTCACAAGTATGTCGTGGGCAATCTTGAGCGATTCAAACTGACCTACATCTGCCTTCGCAAAACGAACATCAAACCCTTGTGATGTCAAAGCGGCCACGTAGGCCTGGCCCTTGGCTTCATTGATGTCGCAAAAAGAAGTACGCGCTCCGGCTTGTAAAGTATCCAAAACTATCGCAGCGCCAATTCCATCGGCTCCGCCCGTTACGAAAATGTGTTGACCATTTAGATTCATATTTTTCTCCTTTTACCAGTCCGCTACAGAGCCGTCATTGTGAAACCATTGAGTTGCTGAAACTGCATTGAAGGGATGCTCCGCTGCAAGAATTTCATCCATCTCTACGCCGATACCTGCAGCCGTAGGTGGATAGATAAAGCCATCTTCAATTTCTGGGACACCAGTAAAAACTTCATTGCGCCATGGAACATCCGCACGCATAACCTCTTGAATAAGAAAGTTAGGAATCGTCAGACCAAGGTGCACGTTGACCATTGTTGCGATGGGGCCAAGCGGATTATGTGGCGCCATTGTTACGCCGTACGTCTCGCACAAGGAGGCGATCCGACGAATTTCGGTAACGCCGCCAGCATGACAAACATCAGGCTGTGCCACATCAATGAGTCCAGCTTCCAATATCGGCAAGAAGTCCGCCCTTGTAAGTAGCCGCTCACCAGCAGCCAGCGGAACCCGTATCCCAGCACGGGCCACTTTCATAGCTTCTACTTGATCAGGTTGAACCACTTCCTCTAAAAAGAGCGGATTGAATGGTTCTAACACTCTGGAGTATGCAATTGCTTGTGCGGCCGTAGTGCGGCCGTGGAAATCGATCATGATGTCGACATCTGGCCCCGCAGCGCTGCGCGCAGCTTCCATGAGTTCCCCCGCGTGACGAAGATTCTCAGCTTCGCCTAACGGACCTGACTTGGGAACAGCGAGGATCTTTACTGCCGTGAAACCATCGGAAATACTCTTCTTCATTTTTTCCGCAAAGGAAGATCCGGAATCGGAGTTGTAAACAGCATCTGAATTACCTCCGCCAAGATGGTCATACATCCGAACTCGGTCTCTGGCCAAACCACCCAAGATTCGGTACAGGGGAACGTTGAGGTCTTTTGCCGAAATATCCCACAGTGCCTGATCGATGCCACTGATGGCCGACATTGTTACAACGCCACCTTTAAAAAAGGGATGTCTATAAAGGATCTGCCAATTTCTTTCGATCTCACGAGGATCGCGCCCAACGATAAGTGGTGCCAAATCATCGATCGCACCGACAACGGCTTGGGCCTGGAATTCCACGGTAGCTTCACCGATTCCAATGAGCCCGGCAACATCGGTGTAGACACGAACTATTACCCAGTTTCGCATTTTCGCATTAACAACTGTGGAAGTTATCTTCGTGATCTTCATTCGTGTGCACCTCGTACTTTTCCGATGACGTTTTGGATTTTTGAAAACTGACGATCACACATTCGTTGCCACCGATTCCACCAATGCTAAAACTTCGGCAATTTCTCTTTCGTTCTGCGCGGTTATCTTCGAGGTGGGATTACGACAATAGTCCGTAGCAATAATTCCTCTGCGTTGCAGAATTCGTTTTTCTACCGCAATTAGCAGTTCTAGGTCTTGAAGCCAAGTAGCAATATAAGGAATAAATTTATCGAGGCGGGCTGCAAATTCAACGTCATCGCCATCAGATAAGGACACTTGCGCCCAGTGATAAAGATCAGTTAAGCCACAACCTGGTTGTATGCCCTGAGCACCTGCTTTGACGCCATCCTTCCAGTAAATTCCGCCCCAGCCAATCAATGTTTTTACTCTGTCGTTCGTCACCTCGCGCACTTTTACTATTGATTCCATCGGAGGGTTCGCTTCACATTTAATAATGCGCATATTAGGAAATTGATCCGCCAACTTGAGAAGCTCTCCCACATCTTGCATACCACCAGCCTGAGGCAGATGCTGAATTACGGTAGGTATGCTCACAGCGCCAAGAATCATTGAAATATGTTTCCTGACTTGGTCGCTAGTTGGCGCAAAGAATGTAGGGGGCAAGATATTTATGTAATCAACACCCATCGACTGATAATCGTGAGCGCGTTTCACCGCTAATTCCGCCGAATGGTCAGCGACGGAGGCGATAACTTGCAACTGCGAACCTTGCCGTAAATCCAGCAGCATCTCTAAAAGTGAATATCGTTCGGGATCCGAGAGTTTGATGTTCTCACTTGCCACGCCAAAGAAGAGCGTGGACTTAGTGCCAATGGAGATAATCCATTCAACCAACGAAGCAAAGCTTTCATAATCAACTTCGCCTTCGTTGGTGAAAGGCACTGCCAATACTGGACAAACCCCTTCGATCGTGGATGTCATGGGGAATGGCGTTCGATCGTTACTTCTTGACTCTTCTGCTAATGATTGCTTGCAGGATTACCGACGCAATGATTACTAATCCAAAGAAGACTTGGGTGTAGAAGGCGTTAATTCCTGCAGCAACAATTCCTGCGTTAATTGCCCCAATGATGAAGGCGCCCACAAACGTGCCGGTAACAGTTCCGGTTCCACCAAATACGCTAGTACCCCCCAAGAAAACAGCAGCAATAGAGTTAAGAAGTAAACCTCCACCCATTGTTGGCCAGAAGTATGAAACCTCGAAAGAACCGATCATTCCTGCAAGAGCCGAGAAAACTCCCACCAAGGCAAAACTCCAACGCTTCACGCGATTGACGTTGACACCCATAAGCTGCGCTGAAATTTTGTTATCACCCGTAAGGAATACATGCGAGCCAAATTTTGATCTATTGAGAACTAACCAGAGAACACCGGTTGCAAATATTGTCCACCAGAACTGGTTTGCAATTCCAAAGAATGTACGGCCAACCAACAACTTATCGATGAGGTTGAACTTAGGATCGGTGAGATCTGCGCCAGAACCATTGGTCCAAGCTAGCTCTAAGCCAAGAAAGAGGAATTGAGTGCCGATGGTAATAACGAGCGAAGGAATATTGAAAGCAGTAACGAGATAACCATTAATGAATCCACAAGCTAGTCCCATGGCAACAGCCGCAAGTACGCCAACAAAAATCGGTGCCCCTCCTGAGACGGTCTTCGCAAAAGCGCAGGTTGAGAGCGCCATGATTGACGGGAAGGAAAGGTCGATCTCCCCTGTTATGACCACCAACGTAAGCGGAATAGCCATCAACGCGAAAATCGGAGTTGTGGCAGCAAATGCTAAGTAAATCTCTGGGTGAGTAAAGGAGCTTGGCGCGGAGATAACGAAGGCCAACCACATAACGATTCCAACGGACCAGATACCAAATTGCATACCAAAACGTCGCCAAAATGACGGCGGGCGAGCTGCATTGGCTTTTGGCTTAACTTCTTGGCTATCTTGCGACATTAGTTTTGCTCCTTCAAATTTCCGGTGCGAGCAACGCGATACATGCTCTCAATTAACTCGTCCATTGTTATTTCACTCTTCTTATACATACCTGCAACTTTGCCTCGATCCAGAACAATCATGCGATCAACGGCAGGATATATATGGAAAATATTGTGATCAATAAAAATAGCCGACCGACCTGATTTTTTAATATTCTGAACAAAATCGAGCGTCTTCTTGGTTTCAGAAAGTGAAAGCCCAACTGTTGGCTCATCCAAGATCACTAGTTCGGCTTCAAAGTGCAAGGCGCGGGTAATCGCAACACCTTGTTTTTCTCCACCTGACATAGTTTGGACCGGATTATCTGGGTGTACTGCGACCGAGGTGAAGCCCATGTGTTCACTCATGAGCCTGGTGGCTTCCGCCTTCATCGCTTTGACATTGAGCATTCCGAAACGATTGACGATTTCGCGTCCCATATACATGTTGCGCCAAATGGGTTGCTGCTCACAAAGTGCGCGCTCCTGATAAATGGTTTCAATTCCAAGTGAGCGTGCTTTTGCAACGCTCCAATCGGTGATCTTCTCACCTTTAAACCAAATCTCACCGCCATCATCAGGCTTATGAAAGCCCATGATCGTCTTTACCAAAGTGGATTTACCTGCGCCGTTATCTCCAAGCAATCCAACGATCTCACCTGGGAAAATTTCCAAGTTCACGTTAGAGAGTGAACGCACCTCACCAAATGTCTTAGAGACATTCTTTAATTGGATAACTGGTTGCTGGCTGTTCATTAATGTGGCCTCTCGTTATTACTCAATGAGAACTATGTTAATTCGGAGGGGACCGGCTGGGGTTTTACACCCCAGCCGGTCCTTACCTTACTTTCGATACTTGTTTCTCGTTAACGAATTAACGAATGAGCTTTGCTGCAAGTGGAGCAATGATTGCAACGTTTGAGCTGTCAATGAATCCGCCTGCAGTATTGATATCCAATCCTGCGAATGCGTACTTCTTTGTCAAGCAGACCTGAAGAATTGGCAAGTATCCTTGTAGCCATTCTTGCTGATCAATTACCAAGCTGAGGTATCCGGACTTAATTGCGGTACCAACAGCTGGTGACATGTCGAAGCCTGCTACATAAACTCCGCCTGGCTTAATGCTTGCTGCCTTTAGGTAAGTCTCTGCAGTTGCTGTCAAACCACCGTGATCAAGGAATACTGACTTGATATCTGGGTGTGCTTGCATAACTCCAACGAATGTTGGTGCACCAGAGGCAGGAGTTGTATTAGTTGCTTGATCAATCTCTTGATAAACAACCTTGATTCCGGCCTTTGTTAATGCATCAATGATTCCAATTGTGCGTTGCGCACGATCTCCTGCAGCGCCCTTAAGGCCCCACACGAATGCACTTCCGCCGCTAGCAAGTTTGCCGCGCTTGATTGCTTCGTTAGCTAGATCGAAGCCTGCTTTGTAGTTTGTAGCTCCAACGAAGCCCATACCTGAAGCAGCATATGTTGGTGTCAACAATGGAAGTTGTGAGTTTGCGTTAGCAACAACAATTCCCTTGCTAAATGCATCTTTGATGATTGGACCAGCAGATGCATCACCGATCAAACCGACGATGCCGGCAATTCCATCTGGCTTAGAAGCAATGGCTTCTTTGAGTTGTGATGTCATCAGGCTTGGGTCCCAGTTTGACCAATAATATTTAACTGTTGCGCCGAGATCTCTGGCTGCTTGAACTTGACCGTTATAAACGTTCACGGCAAAAGTTCCGCCTTGCGGTCCACCTGGGAATGCGGCGATCTTTACGCCTGCACACCAACGGGTTGTTGCTGCAGCTGTGGCGGGAGTAGTACTAACTACAGCAACAGAAGCAGATGCAAGTAATGCGATGGCAGAGATGCCAACCTTTAAGCGAAGTGCTTTCATATATCCTCCTGACAGTGGGTCGAAAATCGAACCCTGGATATTTATACTTCATACTTAATGTTAAATACATAGTTTTGCCAAAGTTATTTAATTGTTACAAACGCAACTTTCCAATTAAAAGAACTAATGGGTTCGAAAGTGAATATCAATTGTTCGGGAAAAGACCTCCAAGTACCGTAATCCCGACCGGGGGTGAGGCCATACCTTGGTATTTCGTTCCTCTTGCGAGAATGCAAGCACAGGTGTAGTGAAATAGAAAAACACCCACACGAATCCAACAGCGATGCTGCATAACGTGTGGGTGCCGAACTTGATGCTCGTCTTCTATAGAAGCGTGTTTGTTGACTTAATGAATGCTAATAGAGAATGTGACGGTGTGGCTGATGCGGGTGCAGAGAAAGTCAAAATGATGAACTTTCCGCCAGCCACCCATGCATCTAGGCGAATGCTTCCGGCAGTAAGTGTGGATCCAACGCCATCTTCTTTGCCGTTACCCAAATCTAAATAGTCAGCGACTCCGCCAACGGGAGTGTTTTTCATGGCTCCTGCAGATTGCTTTGCCATGTAAGACAGGTATTGAGTAGCGGTCATCGCCGGCTTGCTTTTACCTTGAGCTGTAACAGAAAGTTTTGCAATATCGGCCGGGCTTACGCAACCCACGACGAGCGCCTTTGCACCGAAATCGATCGTAGTGCCAAGAGCATTGGCCTGATTAGCTGAAACGGTTTTGTAGTTATACGCAGTAATTTTTGGGCCTGTTGCCAGTGTGTATCCATCTGCCACGACGACGGCCTTTGTGATTGAAGCGCACGTTGGAGAAGCAGCGCCAGCTGCCTCAACGCTAAGAATCCCCATGCCACAGGTGAGAATGACAGTGACTGCGGTTGCAATGCTTTTTTGTAGTTTCATGACTAATCCTTGTCGTAGGTCCTCGAGTTTTGTGAAGAGTAGAAGAAGGAACCTCGATTAGGACGAGAATATCCTGAGCCTTGGCTGAGAGAAATCGGAGTCCGAATAATTGCGTGCCCCGAGTGGGGGTCGAACCCACACTGGGAGGATTTTAAGTCCTCTGTCTCTGCCATTGGACTACGGGGGCGTCCAAGCAAATCTTAGGGTAATCACGCGTAAATCCCATATTTTCGCTGGTAAATCCGAAGATAGACAGATACGTCAATTAGTAAATGTGTTAAATGTGTGTCAATTGAAAAATGGCGCTGGTGGAATTCCGAATTTCGAAAGTCCCCCGTCTCTTTTTCAAAGGTAGTGAGAACCTGTTGCTGAACCACCTAAATCAGATGGTCATATAGCAATTAAGGAACACAAAATGGATAAAGAAAAGAAGCCACGTAAGTCCACTCGCCGCCGTAATGGGGATGGAACTACATATCGCCACAAGAATGGCTGGCGTACAAAAATCACTCGTGGAAGCCAATCTGTCACAGCCATGGGGCGCTCAGAACAGGAATCTCGTCGCAATGCTAAGGAGAAGCTGGCAAAGCTCCCTCTCCTAGATAACTCCCTCGTTGTAGATAGTGAAAACTTATTATTTGGCGAATTCATGATTGCATGGTTAACAAAAAAGCACGTAAAGAACATTACAGATACTACCTATCGCCGCTATGCCTCTTTGACTCGCCACCATATCCTGCCTGCATTGGGACATATGAAGTTACGTAGCATTACTAAAAATCACATCAATGCATTCATAGAAAAAATCGATGAATCTGGTCAGAGCGCTCGCTCATGTCAGCAAGCCCGCGCCTTATTATCTGCAGCATTTAAGCGCGCAGTTCAAGATGACCTTGTCGCCGTGAACCCAGTAACTCACTCTCGTCCTGTAAAAGTAGATACTCCCCAAATCCATCCGCTTACATGTGAAGAGGTAAAACACCTGTTATCGGTTACACAAGATACATACATGCAAGCTCGTACTCGTATCGCCATACTTTATGGAATGCGCCAAGGAGAAGCTCTAGGGCTTCAGTGGAATGACGTCGACCTGGATAAGGGTGAAATCTTCGTTTGGCAACAGGTGCAGAAGGTTAATGGAGTCTACGTTTTCGTGAAGCTCAAGAGTAAATATTCGGTCCGCACTTTAGAACTGGACCCTGCAACCATCCTCGCATTGCGTGCACACAAAGTTGCGCAGAATGCTCAACGCCTTGCACTTGGTGAAGAATGGCAGGACTTTGACTTGGTCTTTCCTGGGTTAAAGGGTCAACCTCAAAATAGTCATACGGACTTCGCACATTGGCAAAAGGCGCTCGCTACAGCTGGGTTACCAATGAAGCGCTTGCACGATGCACGACATACCGCTGCAACAATGCTTTACGACCAAGGTCTGGATATTGAAACTATCCGCCGCTTTTTAGGTCATGCTTCCGTACTTCTAACATCTCGTACTTACGTGCATCACTCTTCACGTCAGATGAAAGGTACGGCAGATGCAATCAAAGCAATGGGCTTCTAAATAAAAACTATCGCCCCTACTGACAAAAAATCGGTGGGGGCGATTTTTATAACGCTTCGAGAAGCCATTCTTCAGTCAAAGATTCTGCCTGGCGCATTACAGTTTCAACTGCCAGCCGTGAAAAATCTGGTGGGTAGCCGTATTTATCTAGTAAGTCCCGCACCATTATTCGTAAAGCAGCTTGTGTTGATTCACGAACTGACCAATCCACTTTGATGTTCTCTTTTACTTTCTTCGTGAGCTCCTGCGCCAAGCTTTCATGTCATTCTTTATATCTCTTGTGCCATTCATGCGGTACTGATATTTCCAACAGAGCATGCACGCATCAATACAGTCCCAGTGATGCCGAAATGGTTGGGTAATTACTTCCCGATAGCTGCTAGCGCTACTTTGTAATTCTTTTGTGCTGTTACAACTGCTTGCTTGTACGCCGTGATAATTCCCTTGGCTGCTTCTTTGTAAACCGCGCGCGCTGCCTGCACCGTGGACTGGTCTTTACCCGCTGATTGCATCAGGGTTGCATTGGCATCAGCGAAAGCTAAATCGCGACCGTTCTGGGCGCTTAGAAGTGCCGCGCGATATGTGGCGCGAGCAGCCTTTCGCGCAGCGCTGTTTACTGCGGATGTAGTCCTAGGTGGAGCTGTGACTACCGCCGTACCAGCAGAAGCTGCCAATGCAGATGAAACAATGGTAGGTGAGTAGAGTGGTGAAAAACTTAAGGCAGAAGCCACACCAAGGACGACCAACAACCGTTTCATACAATGAATTATCCTCCTTATTTACAGAAGGCGTACCACTATTATCGTGAGATGAAGTTCGGGCGCGGCTTTGTCGTTGTGATCACCTCTGCCTGCCTCTTGGTAACTTCCGAGATTCCAATTTCTCACGCGCTCATTCCCAAGGCGACCATCGTGCAAATAAAGGTAAACAGTCCAGAGAAAGATTTCCCAATCCGCAGCGTCTACGTTTTGACGCCTGCCGTCCCCGCAGATCAAGTTCCTCTCTTGCCTGTGGTTTATATGTTGCACGGTTGGCCCGGAACTCCTCAAGGGTTAATGGCTGGAGTGCAGGCTCCTCTAGCATCGGCATTCGCAAAAGGCGCTGCGCCCTTTATCGCGGTCTTTCCCGACGGAAATGCCACAACACATTCAGATTCCGAGTGGGCCGATTCATATGATGGACGAGCAATGATTGAAACCTGGCTCACCACACGCGTCATTCAAACGATCGAAGCGGGAAATATTCGCAACCGCAACGATCGCGCAATCATGGGATTTTCCATGGGCGGCTATGGCGCTGCAATTATCGGGTTGCACCACCCCGAACTCTTTGGCCAAATTGTCACGCTCGCGGGTTACTTCGTGATCGATGACCTAACAAATGCCTTTGATTCAGGTCCCACAACAGATAAGAAGCACAAGTATCAAACGCCGAGTACCTACCTCAAAGTAGCGAAGAAGGAGCGTTGGTTCTTGGGCGAATCGAACCAGGATTACACGCAACTGATTCGTGGCCAAGCTGCAACTTGGGGCGCAAAACTAAAAACAGTAAAAGCGTCCTATACCTTGAGCACCAACCTCAGCGGAGGCCACAGCTTTCTCTTTGTCGGCGCCGAGGTACCGCTCGTTGCAAAATGGTTCAAGTGGGGAGTTGTCACTCCTCCAACGCCCACTCCAAGTGTTTCTGCGGCGCCTCTACCAACTGA
>Ga0194037_1000218_pt1 | contig 44988 bp, 32 predicted proteins | sample JunL306m_MetaG_FD_148653 | JGI IMG/M metagenome (GOLD analysis project Ga0194037, IMG submission 148653) | Anoxic zone freshwater microbial communities from boreal shield lake in IISD Experimental Lakes Area, Ontario, Canada - Jun2016-L304-6m | ecosystem: Environmental > Aquatic > Freshwater >... | reverse complement strand
GAACAAGCCAGAATGCTGTATTGACACAGATATGGATAGCCATGTGCTATTATTTGCTGTTATCCTACATCAAATTTCAGACGAAATACCGTTACTCTTTAAAGGAATTGACCAGAATGATTGCTGCTGTTGTCATGGAGCATCGTTTGTTGATTGATATGTTATCTCTCAAAGAACAATCTCTCAAAAAAGTGAGGGATCCGGTCTCTCAGCTGGTGTTATTTTAACCGGACACTAATGTTAGCTACTCATAGTAAATCTGGACATGATCCGATTTCAGACGAATATCAGTTATTATTGACCGAATTTAGCCTCCACAACACTCCCGATTCCTTCATATTCACAAATCGAATCAAGAAGGGGCGCCTTAATTTGTTGCGCCCCGGAAATGTTTTGGAAGTAGGCCAAAAGTAACACTGATCAGCATAATACCACAGCTTCCATATCATGACCTTCGTCGGTCAGTTTTATTGTTTTGTACTTTTTTAGTCCTGTACCAGCAGGAATTAACTTACCAACAATCACATTTTCTTTCAGTCCAGCAAGAAAATCAACTTTTCCTGCAACAGCGGCATCGGTTAAAACTTTAGTGGTTTCTTGGAAAGATGCTGCAGATATCACACTTTCAGTCTGCAATGCTGCACTGGTAATACCAAGCAATACAGGATGCGAAGTTGCCTGAAGAGCTTGCTCAAAAGTAATCATATTTTTACCATTTTTGCGAAGCTCTTGATTGAGTTTGGTAATATCACGCAGTTTATGCAACTGGGTATCTTGAATCCTTACCGGTGCATCACCTTTGTCAATAACACGAACTTTTTCAGCAATGCTTTCATTGGCTTCCATAAACGCACTACGATCAATCAGATCTCCTGGTAAAAGTTCAGTATCACCAGGCTCCTCAACACGTACCTTCTGAAGCATCTGGCGTACAATCACTTCAAGATGCTTGTCATTGATCTCGACACCAGCATTTATCTGGTAAACCTTCTGGATTTCGTTCACGAGGTATTGTTGCACAGCATTGGGACCCTGAATTCGAAGAATGTCTTGTGGTGAAATTGCTCCATCAGTTAACGGGTCACCAGCCTTTACTTCATCACCTTCATTAGCAAGCACATGCTTACCAACTTGCACATAATACACCTTTTCTTCCCCAAAGTCATTTTTAACCTTGATCTCTTTACTGCTCCTACGCTGTGCCCCAAAACTCACATAACCATCAATTTCAGTAACAATCGCCGGATCAGTAGGAATACGTGCCTCAAAAAGTTCGGTAACTTTCGGCAAACCAGCGGTAATATCACCACCTACACGGTCAAGATTTCTTGGAACTTTAGCCATAACATCACCAGGAACAATCATTTGGCCGTCTTCAACATAAAGATTGGATTTGATAGGGACAGGGTAACTCTTTTTAATTTCACCAGTCTGATTGACAATCAACAGTCTTGGTTCCCTTGTTTCTGTAGATCTCAGCTTGGAACGCCAATTGATAATAGTATGCTGAGCAAAACCAGTCTGAGGATCAATCTCTTCTTTGTAAGTAATACCCTTTTCAATATCGGCAAATTTGATAAAACCAGATAGTTCAGCAATAATCTGCGTACTGTTTGGTTCACTACTGAATAGCACTTGATCCTTTTTTACTATCGTACCATTTTCACAATAAAGGTGCGCACCATGCGACACCTGATATCGTTTGAGGATTTTACCAGATTCAGGGTCGACAATGTTAATTTTGCCATTTTTCTGAATAACAATAGATCGCGTATCCTCAACACCATCTTCATTGATCGCAACGTGTCTTACTGTCTTGATATCTTCAAACTGCACTTGACCTTCATAGAATGCTTTGGTCTCAGTTTCAGAAATACCACCTTGCGCTGTACCTCCTTGGTGAAAGGTACGAAGTGTAAGCTGTGTTCCCGGCTCTCCGATCGACTGTGCAGCAATAACCCCGACAGCTTCACCGATTTCAACGATTTTGTGCACAGAAAGGTTTGTTCCATAACATTTCGAACAAATGCCTATTTTGGCCTCACAAGTCAATACCGAACGAATTTCTGCCTCTTCAACACCAGCAGTATCTTGAATAAGTTCGGCAAGTTCCTCTGTAATAATTTCTCCAGACTTTACTACCACAGTGTTGTTCAAAGTATCAACAATATCGCGAGCAGCAACGCGGCCTTTGATTTTTTCTCGGAACTTTATCTGTCCACTAGTCTCTTCCTCAATATTTCGGTGGACATAGAGGCCTCGTGTAGTTCCACAATCATCCATAGTAACAATAACATCTTGAGCAACATCGTGTAGTCTTCTGGTCAAGTAACCAGCATCAGCCGTTTTCAAAGAAGTATCCGAAAGACCTTTACGCGCACCGTGCGTTGAAATGAAATACTCAAGAACAGTAAGCCCCTCTTTGAGATTCGAAATAATTGGATTTTCAATAATTTCGCCCGGTTGTCCGGACATTGACTTCTGCGGACGAGCAATAAGACCTCTCATACCAGTAAGCTGTCGTACCTGCTCTCTTGAACCTCGAGCCCCAGAATCAAGCATCATATAGAGCGGATTGAAACCATCCCGATCTTTTTTCAGCTTCTGATAAGACTCTTCGGCAACTATATTGGATGTTTTCTGCCAAACATCAACAATTTGATTGTAACGTTCATTATCAGTCAGGGTTCCACGATTATACTCTTTGACAACCTTAGTACTCTCACGTTGTGCACTTTTGATATGACGAACCTTTGTATCCGGAACAATAGCATCTGAAAGACTTACTGAAAGCCCTCCTTTCATAGCATAGAAGAACCCGACCTCCTTGATATTATCAAGAAATTTAGCAGTCTCAATATTACCAACCTCGCTACTCAATCGCCCAATCAGCTCCTTAGCAACTTTTTTGTCGATAACCCTATTGATAAAGCCTATCTTTTTAGGTACATGTTGGTTGAAAATCACTCTGCCAACCGTAGTGAGAAGAATAGCCTTCTTTTCAATCTGTGCTTTAAGCCAAATATTCTTTTCCGACTTTGCATCTACAAGGGTATCAAGCACTCGTAACGGATCAAATTTTTGATCAATTTGATCCGTATACTGAACAAAAATCTGTGCATGTAGACCAACACGTTGTTCATTATACGCAATAAGCACATCTTCAGAACTATAGAATATCTGCCCTTCGCCCTGATCACCAGGACGTGACTTAGTCAGATAATACATTCCGAGTACCATGTCTTGAGAAGGGACAGTAACTGGTTTGCCGGATTGTGGTAGAATAAGGTTATGAGAAGACAACATAAGCAGAGATGCCTCAATTTGTGCTTCCTGTGAAAGTGGAATGTGCACAGCCATCTGGTCACCGTCAAAATCAGCATTAAATGCTGTACAGACAAGAGGATGTATCTGAATAGCCTTTCCTTCGATCAATACCGGCTGGAAAGCCTGGATACCGAGTCGGTGAAGTGTCGGCGCCCTGTTTAGCAAAACAGGTCTCCCATTAATGACTTTTTCCAAGACATCCCAAACAATCGGGTCTTTTTTATCAATTAATTTCTTTGCCGATTTAACCGATTTTGCAATACCACGATCAACAAGACGACGAATCACAAATGGCTGAAAAAGCTCTATAGCCATACTTTTCGGTAAACCGCATTCATGAAGCTTCAGCTCCGGACCAACAACGATAACCGAACGCCCTGAATAGTCGACTCGTTTACCGAGAAGGTTCTGACGAAACCGCCCCTGCTTACCCTTCAATGAATCCGAAAGAGATTTAAGTGGTCGGTTAGACTCTCCGGTTTTTACAGCATTGGCTTTGCGAGAGTTATCGAACAAAGCATCTACAGCTTCCTGAAGCATCCTCTTTTCATTGCGGAGAATCACTTCGGGGGCGCGGATATCAATAAGTTTTTTCAATCGGTTGTTCCGGATGATTACCCTCCGGTAAAGATCATTTAGATCAGATGTAGCAAACCGTCCACCCTCAAGAGGAACAAGAGGACGAAGTTCAGGGGGAATAACTGGAACTACTTCCATTACCATATATTCTGGCTTGTTGCCTTCATAGACATATGGTTCCGGAAGCTCGTCCTCAGGAAATAGCCCAAATGGTTTTTTACGAGTTTTCCTATGCGGTTCATAACTTTTTCTAAAAGATTCGACGACCTTAAGTCTTTTAAGCGCATCGGCTCTTTTCTGTTCCGAACTACTCTCTTTGAGCACTGTACGCAAATGCACAGCAGTAAAATCAAGATCAATATTTTTGAGGAGCAGATGAATAGCTTCACCACCCATTTTTGCAACAAACTTGTCTGGATTTGAATCATCAAGATCCAGATTATCCTCATACTCGGTTATAATCTGAAAATATTGTTCCTCTGTCAGACGATCAAGCTTCTTGATCCCCTGTTTTTCACCAGGTTCACCAGGATTAATAACAACATAGACTTCATAGTAGATAATTCTTTCAAGCTCTTTTGTTGACAGGTCAAGCAATGCACCAATTTTGCTCGGAACCGAACGAAAAAACCACGTATGAACTACAGGGACAGCAAGAGATATATGACCCATTCGCTCTCTACGAACGTTTTTGGTTGTAACCTCAACACCGCAACGATCACAGATAATACCTTTGTACCGTACACGCTTGTATTTTCCACAATAGCATTCCCAATCCTTGGTGGGACCAAATATTTTCTCACACATCAACCCATCACGTTCAGGTTTGAATGTACGATAGTTGATTGTTTCTGGTTTCAGTACCTCTCCCCTTGAATGAGCAAGAATACTCTCTGGAGATGCAATACTGAACTTTATCTTTGAAAAATCACCTTTTAGAGGTGATACTCCCTGTGAAAAAATCATAGTCTATATTCCTTGTTAAACGAATCTTTTTAACATCCTTTAATGATGTACACGCCAATTAAAACATTACTAAGGAACCTTGTCATCAATACGAATCTCAAGACCAAGACCCTGTAACTCCCTTACAAGCACATTAAATGATTCAGGAATGCCTGGTTCAGGAAGATTCTGGCCTTTAACAATAGCTTCATATGTTTTGTTCCGACCAATCACATCATCAGATTTAACCGTAAGCATCTCTCTAAGAATATTAGAGGCACCGTATGCCTCAAGAGCCCATACCTCCATTTCACCAAACCGCTGACCTCCAAACTGAGCTTTTCCACCAAGAGGCTGCTGGGTTATCAGTGAATAGGGTCCTGTTGAACGAGCATGAATCTTGTCATCAACAAGATGACTCAATTTGAGCATATAGATATAGCCTATCGTTACTTCGTCATCAAATGGCTCACCAGTACGTCCATCAAAAAGTTTAACTTTACCGTGAGCAGGAAGTCCAGCACTTTCAAGCGCCTCTTGTACTTCCTGATAGGTTGCCCCATTGAAAATGGGGGTCTTAAACTTTACTCCAAGTTTTTTAGCAGCCCAACCAAGAGAGGTTTCATAAAGCTGACCAATATTCATTCTACTCGGTACACCAAGCGGATTAAGAACAATATCTACCGGAGTACCATCTTCTAAAAACGGCATATCCTCTATCGGCAAGATTTTACCGACAACGCCCTTATTTCCATGTCGGCCGGCCATCTTATCGCCAACTTGGATTTTTCTTTTCTGAGCAATATATACTTTCGCAAGTTCTTCTATACCGGGGGGAAGTTCATCACCAACATTGATTTTATATTTTTCATTTGCTCGTTCATCAGCCATATCTTTCAGCTTAAAACGAAACTCTTTAACAAGATGTAAAACATTATCATTGATCTTTTTTGATGTCGTCAACCCTTTTGAAAAATCAATTGATTCAAGAAACGGGATGCTACTGAATTTTGCAAGAATGGTATCATCAAATACCGTACCATCAACTATAACTTGCTTACCTTTGTCATTTATAACACCGACACAAATACTCCCTTCAAGATGTTGTTTCAACCATTTTGCAAAACGTTTGCGAAGATCATACTCTCTTTGATCGAATAATTGATCAACCATATCAAGCTTTTCCTTGACATCCATGCCAACTTTTTTCTTACGGCTGAAAAGCTTAGTCTTAATGACGATGCCGCTCATACCTGCAGGTACATGCATTGATGCATCTTTGACATCGCTGGACTTGTCACCGAAAATCGCACGAAGCAACTTTTCTTCCGGTGTTGGATCACTCTCACCTTTCGGCGTGATTTTTCCGACCAGAATATCCCGCTCCTTGACTTCCGCGCCAATTCGAACAATACCATTTTCATCAAGGTTTCGAAGCGCTTCCTCACTAACATTATAAATATCTCGAGTAAACTGCTCTTCTCCACGTTTAGTATCACGAACATTTGCCTCAAATTCGTGAATATGAATGGAAGTAAAAACATCGTCGTAAACAAGCCTTTCACTCAGAATGATAGCATCCTCAAAGTTATAACCACGCCATGGCATGAAAGCCACCAGTACATTTTTACCAAGTGCTAGTTCACCATTATCTGTAGAAGAACTATCAGCAAGAAATGTCCCTTTTTCAACATGCTGGCCGATTTTAACCAGAGGTCTCTGTGAAATGCAAGTATCTTGGTTGGAACGTTTAAATTTGATCAACTTATATGTTTTCAGGCCCTCATCAGGATCAAGTAACGAAAGACGTACATCATTTTCAGTCCCTATATCGTAACGTACTTGAACATATTCAGCTGTAACATCTTCAACAATCCCAATCCCTTCAGCGACAATCACCGAACGCGAATCTTTGGCTACCTTGCCTTCCATGCCTGTACCAACAACAGGAGCTTCGGATGTCAGCAGAGGTACCGCTTGACGCTGCATGTTAGCCCCCATCAGTGCACGGTTACCATCATCATGCTCAAGGAAAGGAATGAGAGCTGCTGCAGCACTAACAATCTGTACTGGCGAAACATCCATATAATTGACGTCCTCCGCAGCCACAACAGGGTAATCACCCTTTGTTCTAGCCTGAACTGTCTCAACAGCTATTTTATTATTCTCATCAAGAGGAACACTGACCGGAACTGTAATCTTGTTTTCCTCATCTTCAGCTGAAAGCATAACAACTTCACTGGTTACCTGTCCTTTGTCGACAACTCTATAAGGCGTTTGAATAAACCCTTTATCATTAATCTCCGCATAAACAGAAAGAGAAGATATTAAACCAATATTAGGCCCTTCTGGGGTTTCAATTGGGCAAAGCCTTCCATAATGAGTATAGTGCACGTCACGAACCTCAAAACCTGCACGCTCCCTAGTAAGACCACCTGGTCCGAGAGCTGAAACCCTTCTCTTATTGGTCATTTCAGCCAGAGGATTAGTCTGGTCCATAAACTGGGAAAGCTGGCTTGTCGCAAAAAAACTTGATACTACGCTTGAAACAGTTCGTGCATTGATCAGGTCTGCCGGAGCAATTTTATCTGAATCTCTGGAATTAAGCTTTTCACGGACATTTTTACCCATTCTTGCCAGCCCTATTACAAACTGAGCAGCTAGTTGTTCCCCAACCGAGCGAACACGGCGGTTCGCAAGATGATCAACATCATCAACCTCGGCAAGTCCGTTGACCAGATTAATAAGATAATAGATGACAGAAATAATATCATAATGCGTCAAAACAAGAATATCCTCTCCGACAGGTTCGTCTGAAAAGGATTGTATCGTCTGTAGAATTTTTTCGTAGATGTTATCCGAAAGCTTTCTCAGTTCGGGCTTACCAGACAAATAAGTATGCAATTCTTCAAACTCACGACCAAGCTTTTTCTTGATCCTGTAACGACCCACTTCACCAAGATCATATTTTTTCTGGTTAAAAAAGGTTCTCTCAAGAAAACTCCTTGCGGCATCAATATCAGGAGCCTCGTTAGCCCTGAGTTCTTCATAGACAATTTCAAGAGCCTCTTCCTCTGTTGCCGAACTATCATTAAGAATTGTATTGATAATGATAGACTTGTCTTTTCCTTTGTCTCCCCCCGAAAAGCTTTTCATTACCTTAAGACTTTTATAGCCTACAGCAAGAATCTGCTCGAAAATCTCTTCAGTTATAGCGGTTCTTGCACTGATAACTTCTCCCGTCTGCATATCTACGATATCGGAAGCAAGATACTGCCCAATCAACAACTCTTTTTTGCTTGATTTAATAGGGACCTCTTCAACAAGATCAAATAAAGCAAGAATATCCTCATCCCTTGCAAAACCAATGGCACGAAGAAGTGCTGTTACCAGAAAATTCTTTTTCTGATCGATATAGACAAAAATCTGATTGTTTATATCGGTTTGAAATTCGATCCATGAACCCCGAGTTGGAACGATTTTTGCCGAATACATTTTTTTGCCATTCGGATGAACAGCTTCACTGAAAACAACTCCAGGAGAACGGTGAAGTTGGGCAACAACGACCCTTTCTGCACCATTAACAATAAAGGTACCTCGCTCGGTCATATAGGGAATTCTACCAAGATAAACCTCCTGCTGAATAGTTTCCTTCCAGTCGGTCTCGTCCGGCTCATCCTTGTATGAAAGCTTAAGCTTGACTTTTAGTGATACATCATAGGTCAAACCCCGTTCAATACAATCTTCAACCGTATATTTCGGCTTATCAAAACTGTATGATATATACTCAAGAAAATAAAGCCCTCTAGTATCGGTAATAGGAAAAGCACTACGAAGAACCCTCTCCAAACCTTGGTCCTTTCTCTTTGCAAGCGGAACGCTATCCTGTATAAAACTATGAAATGAATCTAACTGAACTTTTAACAAATCAGGAGATTCTATTATACTTTGGATTTTAGAAAAGTCAATACACGGTGTTGCTGCATCAGCCACTTTCACATGCACCTCGCTTTTATCAATTGCATGAATTACTTAGATTAAGTCCAAACAACGATCCGCTGAAACTTTGCCGGATAGAAACTCTCAGATCTACCTTAATCTTAATCGTATCATCACAGAAATTATCACATAAACATAACTTATAAAAATACGCAAAGCTCCGTCTCAAATTGAAACGGAGCCTGCTTTAGCAATGATTCTTCCTAAAGAAACTACTTTAAAGCTACCGTTGCACCTACACCTTGAAGCTCCTTAGCGATTTTTTCAGCCTCATCTTTTGAGACCGCCTCCTTTACTGTTTTCGGTGCCCCATCAACAAGATCCTTAGCCTCTTTCAGACCAAGACCCGTCAAAGCACGAACAACTTTGATAACATTGATTTTACTGTCACCTGCAGCTGTCAAAACAACATCGAACTCGGTCTGCTCTTCCTTTACCGGAGCATCAGCAGGCGAAGCAGCAACAACACCAGCTACAACAGCAGGTGCTGCACTGACGCCAAACTTTTCTTCCAAAGCTTTAACCAATTCAGATGCCTCTGTAAGAGTCAACTTACCTATTTCCTCTACAAGTGTTTCAATAGACATTATTCCCCTCTCTTGTTTAATTTGCAATTATAATAATTTCTTGAGTGCGTAATAGTGTGAGACAATCTACTGCTTCTGCTTAGCAACCTGATCAAGAACCGATACTAGGTTTCTCGCAATTGCATTAACAACAATAGGCACAGAACTTACCACATTGTTAATAACACCAGCAGTACGACCGATATTTTCCGTCTTAGTCAGCATTTCTGAAAGCACTGACAGCGTATCGGCGCCAAAAACAACACCATCAATTGCAGCCATCTTGAACTTAAGCGCTTCATTTGTCTTGCTAAATTTCTTAATCACCTTTGCAGGAGCAATTGGGTCATCGTATCCAAACGCGACAGCAGTAGTACTTTTAAGACCCGCCGCAAGCTTATCAGCTACACCCAAATCTTCCAACGCTTTTTTAATGAGTGTGTTTTTTACAACACGATACTCAACCCCTACTTTTCTGAACTCTCGGCGCAACTCCGCCATTTTTGCAACACTCAATCCCTGAAATTCAGTCAGATAGATCCCCTGTGAATTATTGACTTTTTCAGCAACGTCATGAACGATCTGTTTTTTTCTATCTCGCTGCATCGTATAAACCGTTTTTTATTAAGCGACAAATTTTTCCTTTTTCACCTTCACACTTGGCGACATGGTGCTTGAAATAACAATGCCCTGAACATACTGCCCCTTAGCAGCCGATGGCTTCAAACGAACAACTTCTCTAAGAAAAGAGTTGATATTGTCAACCAGAAACTCAGACTGAAAAGAAATCTTCCCGACTGGAGCATGAACATTTCCTGCTTTATCAACTCTGAATTCGATTTTACCCGCCTTAACATCCTTAACAGCTTTGGCAACATCCATTGTAACTGTTCCTGATTTTGGATTGGGCATCAAACCCCGCGGACCCAGAATTTTTGCGACTTTACCGAGCTGACCCATAACATCGGGCGTAGCAATAATGACATCGACACCGGTCCACCCTTCCTGAATTTTTTCAATGTATTCCTCAAAACCAACCATATCAGCTCCGGCAGCTTTTGCCTCTTCAGCCTTAGCCTCTTTGCATACAACCAGCACTGAAACCGTTTTTCCAGTTCCATGAGGCATCATAACCGTACCACGGACAACTTGGTCAGCGTGCCGAGGATCAACCCCAAGCTTTACGGCAATATCAACCGTCGCATCAAACTTCGCTTCAGTAACCTCTTTTACTTTCTCGACAGCATCAATAAGATCATACTCCTGCAAGCGATCAATCTTCAATGCAGCATTCCTGTATTTTTTTCCAGCCATTGTTAATATTTCTTGAAAAGTGGTAAAAAAGCGACTTTTCAGCCTCCCACAGCCTTATAACTTTAATAATCAGATTTAGTTCTGAACAATAATCCCCATGCTTCTTGCTGTTCCAGCAATCATCTCTTCAGCACCTCTAAGATCGAAAGCATTAAGATCAGGCATTTTAAGCTCAGCAATCTTGCGTACCTGTTCACGAGTAACAGTTCCAACCTTATTACGATTAGGCTCACCTGAACCCTTCTTCAACTGCGCCTCTTTAAGAAGCAGAACAGCAGCTGGAGGCGTTTTGGTAATAAACGTAAAAGACTTGTCAGAATAAACCGTAATAACGACAGGAATAATCATCCCCGACTCAGACTGAGTCTTTGCGTTGAACTGCTTGCAAAACTCCATGATATTAACACCCTTTTGACCAAGGGCCGGCCCCACAGGTGGGGCAGGATTTGCAGCTCCAGCAGGAATCTGAAGCTTGATAAATCCGATTACTTTTTTTGCCATATTCTACTTCTATTCAAAAGCTTAAATAATTTAAGCCATATTATTGGGAAACTGACTTAACTTGTGAAAAATCAAGCTCTGTAGGTGTACTCCGACCAAAAAAACTTATCATAACCTTAACCTTCATTCTATCAGTGCACACCTCATGGACAATACCAGTCAGTGAACTAAACGGACCGTCTATCACCTTAACGGAATCGCCCAACCTGAATGGCGATTCAACAACAGATCGATGCTCAACAGTACTCTCCGGCTGAAGAATCTTTTCAACCTCATCCGGCCTAAGCGGAATAGGGTTATCGTCCACGCCAAGAAAACCCATCACGGAAGGAATATCCATGATCAGATTCCGGGTTTGCTTGTCAAGCACAGCCTCAATAAGCACATATCCCGGAAACGCATTTTTAGTCAGACTTCTTTTTTTTCCATTTTTAACCTCCACAAAACGCTCGTACGGAACATAGACTTGCAGTATCTTATCACCAAGACCACACCTAAGAACCTCCGATTCTATTCCCTCTTTCACCTTGCGTTCATGACCTGAGTAAATCCTAAGTGCATACCACCGCGCAACCGGAGCACCTTGAACATCCATCTTTTTTATTCTTGCCCCCATCAATCCACCTTATTTTTTTGCTTACAATAACTTTCCCATGACAAAATTTATAACCCAGTCGACAAGAAACGTAAACAAAGCAAGAATACCTGAAACCGTCAGCACCACAATTGTCAAATCCTTTATCTCATCCTTACTTGGCCAGATAACCTTACGCATTTCACTGATCACATCGCGATAATACTGACCTGCTTTATCGATATAATTACTCATGAACCAAAGTGTAGAATAAAATACAGTAATTTTTTTATATGCACGTCAGGAGGGACTCGAACCCCCAACCTGCGGTTTTGGAGACCGCTGCTCTACCAATTAAGCTACTGACGTTTCAACCAAAACCATTACAACCTGAGCTGATGATCGGACTTGAACCGATGACCTCTTCCTTACCAAGGAAGTGCTCTACCAACTGAGCTACATCAGCTTGAATCGCAAACCACACTGTGGGTAGGGGAGGATTCGAACCTCCGAAGACATAGTCGACAGATTTACAGTCTGTTGCGTTTAACCACTTCGCTACCTACCCAAACATCAAGAGCTGGTGATGGGACTCGAACCCGCAACCTGCTGATTACAAATCAGCTGCTCTACCAATTGAGCTACACCAGCAGACCACCAGACCACGTCAAAAAACACGGCAGGTAATATACTGAGCGTTTTTAATAATACAAAAAAGAATAATTTATTAATTAACAGCAGAGAAAAAACCAGCCAGCCGTATCGCAATCTCTCTCGACACAAACCTCTGCGAAAAAACTAAAACATAGTCCAATAACGTTGGGAACACCCGTATCTTATTTTTTATAAGACCTTTAATCCCAGCCTTAACGACAACTCCTGTTCCAAAAAGCGGCAAACGAATGTTCGCAGCATTATGCCCTGACCGCTCAAAAATACCAGTATCAATAAAACCTGGGCAAACCGCAACAACGCTAATTCCTTTGTTTTTCAACTCAACATGAAGCGCTTCAGTAAATACTATGACAAAAGACTTGGTTGCAGAATACAGCCCAAGGCCAGGAACACCCTGAAATCCGCCGAGAGAAGCAACATTGATAATACCACCATTTTTCCTATCAATCATTTCGGGCAGAAAAATCCTCGTAAGCTTTACCAATGCCATCATATTAACAACCATAATCTCCTCAAGCTTTTCGATTGAAATATCATCGAAATTACCAGCTCGGGACAACCCAGCACAATTAATCAGCAGATCAACTTCGGTTTGCCGGCAACGACAGAAGTCATAGATACGGGCGGGACTTTCAAGATCATTCAAGTCTGCAGGACAAACCTCAACCTTAATACCACTCTCTTGCCGAAGCTCTTCAGCCAAAAGCAATAATTTTTCAACGGAACGGGCAACAAGCACAAGATTACGACCTCTTTTTGCAAACTCACGGGCAAATGCTTCACCAATTCCCATGGAAGCTCCCGTAATTAAGGCATAACGCATGAAACAATCAGCAGAAAACGGATTATAGGATGAGAATGACATGATATCGACCCTCTATAGGGGATCAACCCATTTTCCCCTTTCTCTGATAAGCTCAATGAGACGATCAACAGCTACCTGTTCCGAAATATTTTCATCAACACACTCACGACCTACATAAAGGTTTATACGGTTTTTTCCAGCACCAACATAACCAAAATCAGCATCTGCCATCTCCCCGGGACCATTGACAATACAACCCATGATTCCGATCTTTAACCCTTTGAGGTGAGCCATTCTTTGTTTTATGGAGGCAGTTGCCTTTTCCAGCTCGAAATAGGTTCTCCCACAACCGGGACATGAAATAAATTCAGTTTTTGACATTCTAACTCTTGCACCCTGAAGAATATTGAAAGCCAAATTAACCTCATCATCAACTGAAAGAGCAGTTTGAAGAGCAAGCATATCACCAATACCATCACAAAACAACGATCCAGACTGAATAGAGCTGTTGATAAGACATTCAAGCCTATCAGCATCCTCTCCTTTGAAACGAACAACAAGTGGATAGTCAACAGAATGACTTTTGAACGCTTGAACAAGTCTGCGATACACAAAAACTGCATCCTTTGAAATTACGGAAAAAAAGAGTCTCTCTATACCCTGTTTACGAAGCTTTTTTGCAAGAGAAACCAACACATCACCTGGAACGGAAAACCCTGCATTTTCATGAATAAAACATAACTCAACAACAGCAATACGGTGGTTGCTTAAGTACTGTAAAAAGTCCTTTTCAAGTAGTTCGCCTTCAATAATATCAAGCCGAACTTTTGATACTTTGTCGAGCAACCTGACAAATAATGCAACATCATTTGTCGAAACTGTAATATAGCGCCCATTCTCACCAAATTTTTGGAGAAGATCATCAAGCGCGTCAAGATCACCTTCACTTTCAACACGAACAGATACAAGCTCGGAACGGATTGCATCCCGAGGTTTTTGCAGAGCAAGCCGTTCCACAACTTCATCATAAACCGCATCAAGCGCAGAAAGCGGAGCATGCACCACCGTTTCCACACGAGGTATATCACCCCCTCCTACAGAAAAGTCAGCAAGTACAGACTTTTCTGAAAAACGACGATGATAGTTGAAGGGATTGAAAGGTAACAACTCATCAGACGACTGACTCCTCAACGTATGCTGACTACGATTTTCAATAAGCTGATTGACAGAAATATGCCCCTTATCACCATTTACAAAACGAAAATCATTATATTTTTTCACAATAGCAAAACCAATAGGAACCTCGTTAACAGGATCCTCAGTCAAAGAAACCCTAATAGTATCACCAAGCCCATCCTCAAGAAGAGAGCCAATTCCCATAGCTGATTTTACCCTTCCTTCATCACCATCTCCAGCTTCAGTAACCCCAAGATGAAGCGGGTAAGCATAACGAAGATCTGCATCACCCTTCTGAACAAGAAGCCGGTATGCTTGGATCATAACCCGCACATTGGACGCTTTCATAGAAAACAAAATATCGTAATAACCAATCTCCTCGCAGATCCTTGCAAACTCAAAAGCAGCTTCAACCATACCTTCAGGAGAATTACCATAGCGACTAACAATACGGTCAGACAAAGAGCCGTGATTAGTACCAATTCTCATTGATACCCCGAATTGACGTGCTTTTTCCACCAAAGGAATAAACTCACTTCGAACATGATCAAGCTCCCTAAGGTACTCGTCTTCTGTAAACGTATTGTTTGAAAATTTCTGCTTGGTAGCATAATTCCCCGGATTAATCCGGATGTTTTCAACAAATTCAATTGCTTTAAGCGCTGCCCGTACCGAAAAGTGAATATCGGCAACAAGCGGAGTATCAATACCGTCGCGACGAAGCTGTTTTCTTATGTGCCGAAGATTATCTGCATCATTTTCATTCGGCACAGTAAGACGAATGATTTCACACCCGGCGTCATACAACCTTCGGCACTGTGCAACCGTTGCGGCAGTATCCATAGTATGCGTATTAGTCATAGACTCTACCCTGATAGGCTGATAACCACCCAATAGCAAAGTGCCGAAAGGAACCTCACGGGTTAAACGACGACGGTACTGATACATTGCATGTAAAACACTTGGATAAAAAACTATTTGTCTGTAATGATAAACAGAGTTTCATCCGATTTCCGGAAATTATATTTCTCCCTTGCCACCTTTTCAATACTGTCAGGATCATAGGCATGCTGAATTCGAAGTTCGTTGGCAACAATTTTCTGCCGCTCCATTTTCAACTGCTCAAGCAACTGACGGTACTCACCCTCCATGCGGATTCTTTTCACAAGACCATAGTCATCAAAAAGGAACCAGATAAGAAAAACACCAAAAGCCACCGCTAAAAAAAACTTGTTCGGAGTGGAACGGATATACCCCCTGATTCTATCAATAATCTTCTTCACGTCATTCGAACGTTATTATTGGAGCAGTATAAGTAAAACCGGTACCATGAAACATGATGACTGTAAAAGGTTCTATTATAAAGTATTTTATACCCTGAATGATTTTTTCCCAAGGTAACGAGCCTGACCGCCAAGTTCCTCCTCAATACGAAGTAATTCATTATACTTTGCCATACGATCCGAACGCGACATACTTCCGGTTTTTATCTGACCGGCATTGGTTGCCACAGCGATCTGGGCAATCGTACTATCCTCGGTTTCTCCACTACGGTGACTGATAACTGATGTGTAACCATTAGATTTTGCAAGATCAATAGCCTGAAGAGTTTCTGTCAGAGTGCCAATTTGGTTGACCTTTATAAGTATGGAATTGGCTATACCACGGCCGATGCCATCGGCAAGCCTTTTACTATTAGTCACAAACAGATCATCGCCGACAAGTTGTACCCTTGAGCCGATTTTTTCTGTCAGGAGTTTCCAACCATCCCAATCATCTTCGGCCATACCATCCTCAATTGAAATAATTGGGTAGTCACTGGCCCATTTTTCCCAGTATGCAGCCATTTCAAGAGAAGTCAACTCTTTCTTCGAAGACTTTTTAAAAACATATCGTTTTTTCGCTGCATCATAAAATTCTGAACTTGCCGGATCAAGAGCAATCATGACCTGTGCATCACCAAGCCCGCCCTTATCAGTCGGCAAACCCGCTTTATAGCCAGCTTTGCCAATAGCTTCAATCACCAATTCAATCGCCTCTTCATTTGAACGCAGGTTCGGCGCAAAACCACCTTCATCACCAACAGCGGTACTTAAACCTTTGCTTCTCAGAAGAGTCTTAAGTGCATGAAATATTTCAGCACCACAACGTAGCGCATCAGAAAACGAAGTAAATCCAGCAGGCATGATCATGAACTCCTGAAAATCAACAGTATTGTCAGCATGGGCACCGCCATTGATAACATTCATCATCGGCACAGGAAGCGTATTTGCCATTGTTCCGCCAATATAGCGGAAAAGAGGCAGTCCACTATATTCTGCACCAGCCTTAGCACAAGCAAGTGAAACACCAAGAAGAGCATTTGCACCCAGATTTGATTTGTTCGGCGTTCCATCAAGGTTAATCAGCATCTGATCAATCTCCTCCTGTTCGGTAACAAGCATACCTTGGAGTGCATCGTTGATAACGGTATTGACATTTTCAACAGCCTTGAGAACACCTTTACCAAGATAAATATTCGCGTCGCCATCCCTAAGTTCGACTGCTTCATGAATGCCTGTTGATGCTCCACTAGGCACTGCTGCACGTCCAAATGATGTTTCAGTATATACATCAACTTCAACCGTCGGGTTTCCTCTTGAATCAAGGATCTGGCGGGCAAGAATCTTCCTGATGATTGGCATAGCGAAAAATATTTATTGTTAATTTATGGCTTATTAAACAGCACAGAGCAAAGAAATAAATCTTTCCTTATTTAGGATCAATAATGAAATGAAAATATATCCTTTTTCCCTTACCATTTCATTACACTCCTGGCAGCAAATAAGACTTTTTTTTGTTAATTAAAAGCTAAGGTTGTTTTATTTTTTTGAAAAAGTCATAACGTCACTCTCTATCACTAACCTGCAAGGTAATCATTAATTCAAGAAAGGAATCCTGTCATGCACACTGTACAACCGGATCAATTGAGAAACATTGTAATTACAGGTCATACCGGAAGCGGCAAGACCATGCTTTGCGAATCACTTGCCCTGACTATGGGCGTTATAAATCGCATCGGCAGTATTGATGACGGAAACACTCTTTCAGATTACTCTACTGATGAAATTCAAAGAAAACACAGCCTGAACACAAGCCTAATCCATGGATTCTGGAACGAGCAGAAAATCAATATTATTGATACACCCGGACTGCTTGACTTCCACGGAGATGTAAAATCAGCAATGCGAGTTGCCGATACTGTACTGATCACCGTAAATTCAGCAACCGGTGTCGAGGTAGGAACTGATAGCATATGGGACTATAGCAGTGAATACTACAAGCCCGTAATGTTTATTTTAACCAAACTTGATGCCGATAGAACCAACTTCAACAACACATTACAAGAACTTCGTGATAATTTCGGCCATCTTGTTACTCCTATCCAGTTTCCTGCTGAAGAAGGGTTAGGGCACCATACCCTCATTGATGTCCTGATGATGAAACAGATCGAATTCAGTCCAGATACACCGGGAAGCATGACCATATCGGACATTCCCGACCTCTATCTAAAACGTGCCGAGGAGATGCATCAGCAGCTTGTTGAAGCAGTTGCCGAAACTGATGAAGAACTGATGAACAGGTTTTTCGAAGTCGGAAACCTTACTGAAGATGAACTGAGAATGGGAATTAAATCAGCACTTGTAACAAGAACCTTTTTTCCTGTATTCTGCACTTCACCACTTCACCTTATCGGTTCAGAAAGACTACTTAATGCCATTGTCAACCTCTGTCCTTCACCCATCGAACGTGGCCCTGAACATGCAATCAGCATTAATGAAACCGAAACACTTCTGCAGCCTGACCCTGATGGCCCTACAGTTGCGTTTATTTTTAAAACAATGTCAGAACCTCGCGTTGGTGAAATATCCTTTATAAGAATCTATTCTGGCCACCTTGAAACAGGTCATGAACTGATTGATGTTCAGACCGGGCAAATTGAAAAACCTGGTCAAGTATACACTATGCTTGGTCAGAAAAAAATCCCCGTTGAAAAACTACTTGCGGGTGATATCGGTATGGTAGTAAAACTGAAAAATGCACATACCAATGATACTTTGGCAGATAAAAACGCACTTTGCCGGATCAGCCCTATAATTTTTCCCATTCCAGTATTAGCCACGGCAATCATTCCTGTTACCCAAGGTGATGAAGACAAAATCTCCACCGGCCTCCATCATCTTCACGAAGAAGATCCTAGCTTTGCCATTGATCATGATGTTGAATTCAACCAAACCATACTGAGAACCCTTGGCGAGGCCCACCTTGATACCATTATCAGCCGGCTTCAGGCAAAATTCAATGTCAAGGTCGATATCGCTCCTATTAAAATCCCGTATCGCGAAACTATTAGGGTACAATCTTCAGCTCAAGGCAAATATAAAAAGCAATCCGGTGGAAGAGGACAGTATGGCGATGTCTGGATAAGACTTGAACCTTCTCAGCGTGATTCCGGTTTTACCTTCTCCAGCGAAATTGTTGGCGGTGTTGTCCCAACTCGATACCTTCCTGCTGTTGAAAAAGGACTACTCGAATCTAAAGAACACGGAATTCTTGCCGGATATCCCGTAGTAGATCTCAAAGCTATTGCTTACGACGGCTCCTATCATCCGGTAGATAGTTCCGAATTTGCCTTTAAAATTGCCGCAAGCATGGCATTCAAGGCTGCTTTTGAAAAAGCAAAACCACTCCTGCTCGAACCGTTTTATACTTTGAACGTTTATACTCCAGACCAGTACACCGGAGAAATTGTCAGCGATATTTCCAGTAAACGAGGTAAAATTCTCGGCATGGAAGCTGATGTGAGAATGCAGATCATAAAGGTACTTATTCCACAAGCATCACTGACAGCTTTTCATCATGCACTTACGCGCCTCACGCAAAGTAGAGCTCGCTACTCATACGGATTCAGTCACTACGAGGAAGCTCCGCCTGATATAGCCCAGAAAATTATTAATGAAAAAAAATCGTAAAACACCAAGAAAAGCCTCAAACAGTAATGAGGCTTTTCTTTTTTATGTTAATAGAAAGAAGGTGGGAATAAACATCCCGAAAAATTTCCAAGCAACAAAAAGATTAAAACAAAAGGAAAATAATCCTGATGGGATTCGGTTTTTAACCGGTTAAAATTGGATTATAATTGCAAACTTGAATGAAAATATAAATCTTCTCAGCACTTTGTAAAACAAAGCAATGTCAGTTACAGCAACCTAACCATCCTACCGGCAGGAAACTATAACTACAATAAACCAAAAAAGGACTTTATTTTAAGCCACCAAACAATCCAGATAGCTTCACAGATATTCTTCCTTGTCATTTTCGATTTTCCAACTGATCTGTCAGTAAAAATAATGGGAATTTCGCAGATACGAAAACCCTTTTTCCAAACCCTGAAGTTCATCTCTATCTGAAAAGAATACCCTTGTGAATTTATCCTATCAAGATCTAGCGAACGCAATGTTTCATCGCTGAAACATTTAAAGCCACTTGTGGGGTCAGCAACCGGCATTCCTGTTATAAGGCGAGTATAGACACTGGCCAGCTTTGAAAGAATCAAGCGAGAAAGTGGCCAATTGACAACATTGATTGTATTATTCATGTAGCGAGATCCAATAACAAGATCCGCACCAATCATACCATCAATAAATTTCGCTATCATCGCTGGATCATGAGAAAAATCAGCATCCATCTCAATGATATAGCGATAATGATGTTGAAGTGCATAACTGAAACCTGTAATGTAGGCCGTACCAAGCCCTAATTTTCCCTCCCTCTTAATCAGTTGAAGACCTCTTGTCGTCGCTTGCATTGCACGGACAGCTTCAAAGGTTTTATCAGGAGAATTATCATCAATGACTAAGATATCAACGGCCAAAGGATACTGCGCGACAAGGTCATTCAGTAATTTGCCAATGTTTTCAACCTCGTTATAAGTAGGAATGATAACAAGCACCTTGTTTGCCAATACTGATTCATCCGATAGTAGCATTCCAGACTTTTCCTGAGAAGGATTATGTTGTTCCTGCATAGCAGCTATTGATCTTCAAAAAAAAAGCATCACTTCAGTGAAGCAATGCTTTGAAATAAAACTATAGACGCCACACGTCAAGAATAACTTGCCCTATCTCGACTCTCTATGAAATCTGTGAAGAAATCGAAGATCAAAATCAAGTCTTTCCGGTGGGGTAAATGTAAAATCAAGCACTTCGCCATCAGGAAGCACTTCAACCAAAGCTCCTGAAGGACATTCAGCCGATGAAAAACATGCTGAACAAGAAATACAAGCACTTTGGTCTATATAGCACCTAAAACCACCTTCCTGAACATCTCCATAAAACTTGTAGCCAATAGCTTGAACCTTGGGAGGACACTTGTCCAAACACAACCCACAGCCGACACAAAGATTTTCAAGAATAAAGTAGTGAGATTTAGCTCTCGGTGCTGCCTTTTTTAACACAGACTGATCTGCCGAAGCTGGTGCCGGTTTTGCCGGAGGTGCCGCGGTTTTGCCAGCAGGAACAGTCTTTGCTCCCGGTGTTGCTGGTGCACCTTTCGCAGCAGGAACAGGTTTTGCACCTGGCGCAGGTTTCGGTGCTGCCTTCTTTACAGGAAGAGCAGATTCCTGAGGAATACCGGTTCTGCCAAGATTTACCTTAAGTGCTTCAAGCCGAACCTTTACTGGTTGTTTCGGAGATGGGCCCTTTGGTTTTGCCTCTCCCCCCTTTGGGGCCGGACTGACAGCCTTTGGTGGAGCTGATTTTGCCTCTCCCGCTTTTGCTGTTGGATTTACCGCCTTTGGCGGAGCTGATTTCGCCTTTGGCGCAGGAACTGATGATATATCTGACTTTGATACAGGATCGGCCATGAAAACCCTCCTCTTAAATTACATGATAGACTTTAGTAACAAGTAAAAACACAACCTGGTAAGTTCTTATGCTAACCAGGTTGTGAATCGTTCATTTCAGGCAATCAGCTTCATCAGATAGTCAACAACCTGTGTCAACAAAACCTGACCAGATACCGCAGCATCTCCTACCTGAGGAGGCAGTGGCGAGTCAGTCTGATAGAAACCATTACCGATAAACAAGAATACAAGAATAAAAACACCACCGAAATAAAGGAAAGTACCAGCCATCTTCGAGTCTGAAATTGTCAGCACAGGGAAACGGAAAGTAACATCTCTTTTAAGAAACTTCTTGCCAAGCCAACGAATAGTTCTGGTCTGGATATCAGCACCTTCAAGACGTGAACCACGATCTTCAAACCATACGGCAAAGCTGATAAACCATATTAAATGACCAAGCATCAGAATCAAAGAAAGATGCGGACTCGAGAAAATGTTGACTGTTTCAGTCCAGAAGTAATAGAAAATACCTGCTGAATAGTGATGGGCAAGACCTGCAACCGAATCCCATGACTTTCCATCTGCAGCGGGCACACCATACATCATAGAAGCAATCCACGCACCATCAATATACCAGCATACTGCAGAAAGTCCCTTGATTCCCCATAACATTGCAAACCAGAGCTGATCCTGTATTGATACACCGCAGGTACCACCATAAACAGGGCCAAGGCAAGGGAATGAATAAGAGTTTTTCTTTAAGCCAAGATCATCCCACAGCGGAGATGTGTGCGAGAAGAAAGAGATACGAACAAGTGCGATAAGCGAAAAGAGCGAACCTGCAGTTATAACATGAACCATAACCCAGTCATTAATACTTGGGTCAGTAAACATCCACTGGAAAATCGGAAGAGGTTTCAACCAGTAAAACGACATCAGGATGTTTGTACCAAAAAGATTAAGCTCGCAAATGGTATTCCAGCAGATCACCGCATAAGCCGAAAGCATGGTAGCAAAGCACAATGCCATAACTGTTCCGAGAATTTTAACCTGTACTTCCTGATCACGACCTTTAGTAATAAAAACCGACTTGATCTGGCTATAGAGGCCGTTAAGCTGTATTTTTAGCAGGTACTGACCACCATGATACACACCAGCAAAAACATAAAGCACACCACAGATAATATGGTTAAAGACAATAAGATTAATTACCGTCCTTGCCATACCGAAAGTAGCTCCGTTTTTCGGAAGAATTGCATAGGCAGGAAAATCAACAAACTCTTTCGATCCCGATATGATCTTGCCTCCCTCCTGAACAAAATTATAGCTTACGCGATTGAACGGCTCGCCATACAGATAGAAAGCCAAGCTATCGAGCTCCTTGTAGTATGCTGCAAACGATGGCTGCTGGAAAGCTACAAAAGCAATACATCCAAGCGCAATATTAATATACCCTATTGCCGTAAGATGCACCGAAAAAGCCGCCTTCATATCATCATTCAGATGAGTAGCTGCGTTCGGAGGATTGTTCCACCAGTAAATACCAGCAGAAAAGAAGATGACCGCAAACACAAATGACATCAAAGTCTCTGAATTGATCGTCTGAAAATCATAAGTCGGCACATGACCAAGAACAAAGCTCATAACCAAGCCCCATCCAAGAAAAAGGAGCGACATATAAACCGCATGCGGTCCGAGAGCATCCTTGTATGACTTTGCACTTGTTCCACTAAAAACAACATCCCCAAACTTGCCAAGGAACCTGAAATCACGGAAATTACCCGCGCGACCAGTAAATGGATTGGTAAGATTGTGGGTCCAGTGGCGCCATCCACCGAAAAGCAGAACAGAACCCGACACTACATGAAACAATGCCCACCCAAGAAGCCTAACAGATGCATCCTGAAGATCAGCGGTTTTCGTGCTGTAGGTATCAATACCGAGCGATACCATCCTTGGCTTGATGGTCAGGTAAAACCAATTATCATGAAAACCCGGCGTACCCCATGGAAAAATCTGTATACCGGAAATGTAGTAGATTGCCATGAGAAAGCCCAGCACACCAAGCAGAGCAAGGTGAGCACCTACTACCTGCTCATCATCAATCTTGTCTGTATCAAAAATTTGATACCACTTGGTAGTACGGGTTTCTGTCCGCTGGAACAGAAATCTTCTCATTTTTGAAGCATCCTGCTCCTTGATAACGGATGCACCGCCCGGAGTGCCATTTCCTTTTGGAGAAGGAGCATTCCCCTTGGGAGGTGGTACAGAGCCCTTTGGCTTGACTCCTGCCGGATTCACTTGTTCAGCCATTGTATTCTCTCCTTTGTTTGGACATATTCAGGTTAAAGAAACCAAAAATAAAATCGTTGCGCTACTTCGATCAAAGATATCCACTTAGCACCCCTGTTTCGTAATAAAGTAACGCTTACAATTGACAACAATCTATAGTAAACCTTTCTAAATATCCCTTTAAAAACGTCTTAATAAAGGTTATGCGCCAAATAACTAACCTTTTGCGTTTAAAAAATAAAATAAGAAAAATTATTTAATAATAAATTTTTTTTCAGGCCGCATATACAATACGATTCTTATTATTATGACTGCATAAAGGTACTGCACTGAACCATTTAAAAGCAAGCTGTACCTGCAAATTACAGTTTTATTTTAAGGTAGAGAATCGAAAGATGCTCCTACAGCAATAAAGAATATACAATAGCAGAAGGCATCCCGACTTCAATCAGAACATTTTGTACCGTATGGAAATCACATTCAGCAAACTCTCGGGAGCAGGTAACGATTTCATTGTTATCGACAATCGCTCTCTTACCATACACCTCTCTCCTATGCAAATAAAGGCACTATGCACTCGCAGAACAGGCATAGGTGCTGACGGACTGATACTTATTGAACCATCCGATACCTATGTATTCAGCATGAAATATTACAATGCTGATGGTTTACTGGGATCAATGTGCGGAAATGGGGGAAGGTGCGCAGTCTATTTTGCCCACACTATCGGAATACCTGCATTGCCGGAAAACAGCTATACATTTGAAGCTAACGGTAATCGTTATGACGCATTGATTACAGGTCTGAAAACCGTTGAACTGCAGATGCTCCCACCCGAAAACTTTAAAATCGGCATTGAAGTCGAAGGGTTGACCTGTCACTCCGTCAATACAGGCTCTCCACATGTTATTATTTATACCGACGACATAAAAAATGCTGATGTGATTGGAACGGGACGCACCATCAGGAACAGAACTGACATTTTCCCCGGAGGCACCAACGTCAACTTCATTGAAATCACCTCTCCGAATACAATCGCAATCCGTACTTTTGAACGCGGCGTAGAGGATGAAACCCTTGCCTGCGGCACCGGTGCGGTTGCTGCCGCGTTGATGAGTCAGAAACTGGGTAAAGTTCAGGGTACAACCATACAGGTCAAAGTTAAAAGCGGGGATAACCTTGAGGTTCGTTTCAATGAAACCATGCAGAAGGTATTCCTTACTGGCCCCGCCAAAATCATTTATAAAGGCAACGTCACGATTGAGAAAGAATAATGCCATGAACAAAAAAAAAGAAGCCGAACCCTGTTTTCTGAACAATCTTGCGATTACAGCACAACTCGAAGGCAATCCATTCGCACGAACACAAAAGCAGCTTGATGAAGTAGCCGCCATCATCGAACTTGACTCGGCTACCCATGAGCTTCTCCGATGGCCTTTAAGGGAACTCCACGTCACGATGCCCATCCGAATGGATAATGGTACCACAAAAATCTTTCACGGTTTTCGGGTACAGCACAATGATGCCCGAGGCCCAAACAAGGGAGGCATCCGCTTTCACCCTGATGAAACCATCGAAACCATAAGAGCGCTTGCCTCCTTGATGACATGGAAAACAGCTCTGCTCGACATTCCTCTCGGCGGAGGAAAAGGCGGAGTGATCTGCAATCCGAAAACCATGTCCAGTAACGAACTGGAGCGTTTATCACGCGCTTATATACGTCAGGTAGGTCGAATACTCGGTACGGATAAAGACGTTCCAGCACCGGATGTCTATACAACACCCCAGATAATGGCCTGGATGGCTGATGAATACTCCCTCATCCACGAACACAACGAATTCGGCATCATCACAGGAAAGCCTCTTGCAATCGGAGGCTCTGCCGGCCGTGGTGATGCTACCGCAAGAGGTGGAATTTACTGCGTACAAGAGGCCTTTAAAACGCTCGGTATAAACCCATCCAGCACAAAAGCAGCTATTCAAGGCTATGGCAATGTCGGTGCCAACACTCACAAACTGGCCGTTGAACTGCTCGGTATGAAAGTAGTTGCCGTTTCAGATTCAACGGGTGGCATATATAATCCTGAAGGTCTTCCATATCAAACACTTTTGGAGCATAAACAAAAAACCGGTTCGGTAACCGGCTTTCCGGAAAGCACCAGCATCTCCAATCAAGAGCTGCTTGAACTTGATGTAGCAATACTCTTTCCCGCAGCTCTTGATGCAGTGATAACCGAAAAAAATGCTCAAAAGATCAAAGCAAAAATCATCGCAGAACTTGCAAACGGGCCAACCACCCCTGAAGCCGACACCATTCTCTACAATAGAGGCATTCACATCATCCCCGATCTGCTTTGCAACGCCGGCGGCGTCACTGTATCCTATTTTGAAATGGTTCAGAACGCATATAACTATTACTGGAAAGAGGAAAAAGTGCATAACCGCCTTGAAAAAAAGATGAAAACCGCATTCTATACGGTACAACAAACCGCACAAAACTATAACGTGCACAATCGTCTTGCCGCATACATTGTAGCCGTCAGCCGCGTGGCAGAAGCCATGAAATTAAGAGGGTGGCTCTGAAAATCGAGCAGTCAAAAAGGTTTTGGTAACGTACCGCCGCCTATGAAATCAATCGTGCCCTCCCTTCATTAGTGAGAAAACAGATTCTACAAGTAGACGTTGTAAATACACATATGTCCGCATCAGAAACAGGCAAGAAACGCAATTGTTGCCAGCCCATATAGTTGTGGGGTTTTTCTCAACGTCGTAGAATCGGGAAAATTTTTAGCAACTCACTCCAGAGCGTTGTAAATTGCTGTACGAGCTGGAACTACTTATTGACATAGAAGCTGATAGCCAAGGTTTAGTTCTGTGTATTGCTCCGAAAAACAAGTATCAATAAAAAATAACAGTACAGCCTTTATTATAATATATATATACAGTGTTGTACTGACTAAGGCTTGACACGTTTCATTGCCGGAACAATAATCTTGACCTTTTTCAGGCGTTTTCACACGGCACTTGTTCTTTACCTGACACTACTGATCAACTATTATTACTTGAATGGAGAATCGCTCTTTACCTCGTATTTTTTGCTGACGGCTTTCCCTGAGCGTTTGCATTCATCCGATAAAAAATACCGCTTCTTTTATGCCTTTATCCCAGAAAGAAATACGCGAAAAAGCACTGCAATTTGCTCACGACTGGGCTGGAGTTTCACGTGAATGCGCTGAAGCACACACATTCTGGGACGAATTCTTCACAATCTTCGGCATTAAGCGGCAACGTGTAGCCACATTTGAAGAGCCGGTCAAGAAATTGGGCGAGAAGCGAGGCTCTATTGATCTTTTCTGGAAAGGCACACTTGTTGTCGAACACAAATCCAAAGGTCAGGATCTCGACAAAGCATATACTCAGGCGATTGACTATTTTGTCGGCCTCAAAGATGAAGAACTGCCGAAATATGTGCTTGTGTCCGATTTCGCCCGCTTCCGGCTTTACGACCTCGATACAGGCAGCGACCACGAATTCCTGCTTGCAGACCTTCCCAAAAACATCGGCCGATTCGGTTTTATTTCCGGCTATCAGAAACGCATTTACAAAGACGAAGACCCGGTCAATATCAAGGTGGCTGAAAAAATGGGTCAGCTCCATGATGCACTGCTTGAATCAGGGTACGATGGCCATAACCTCGAAGTTTTTCTTGTGCGGCTCGTCTATTGCCTCTTTGCTGACGATACCGGCATTTTCAACACCAAAGACGACTTTGAGTATTACCTCCGCGAAAAAACCGAGCAGGACGGCTCCGATACCGGCAGTGCCATTGCCAATCTTTTTCAGGTGCTCGATACGCCCTCCGGCAAACGCCAGAAAACCCTCAATGAAGCGCTGGCCCGCTTCCCGTATGTCAACGGCTCACTGTTCCGTGAGGCGCTGCAGATTGCCAATTTCGACCACTCCATGCGTGAGCTGCTTCTGGAATGCTGCATTTTTGACTGGAGCATGGTTTCACCCGCCATTTTCGGGTCGCTGTTTCAGAGCGTCATGGATAAAACCAGACGCCGGAATCTTGGAGCTCACTACACTTCGGAAAAAAATATTCTCAAAGTCATTCGCGGCCTGTTTCTTGATGAGCTTTACGGTGAGTTTGAATCAATCAAGAGCAGCGCCAAAAAGCTTCAAGCCTTTCACGACAGAATTGCAACCATGAGCTTTTTCGATCCGGCATGCGGCTGCGGCAACTTCCTCGTTATCACCTACCGTGAAATGCGCCAGCTCGAAATTGAAGTTTTGACTCAATACCTGATGCTTACATCGGTACTCTTCAGGGCAGGGAAAACACAGCTCGAAACCGATGTCAGTGTCATTTCAAAAATTGATGTCAACCAGTTCTATGGTATTGAGATTGAGGAGTTCCCTGTCCGCATAGCACAGGTTGCCCTCTGGCTTACCGACCACCAGATGAACATGCGGCTTTCCGAAGCATTCGGCCAGACCTATGTCCGTCTGCCATTGATACACTCGCCGAATATTCTATGTGGAAATGCAGTCCGTCTGGATTGGGAAACCATCATTCCCTCAAAAGAAAACCTTGTTATTCTCGGTAATCCTCCGTTTATCGGCAAGCAAAACCGCAACACTGAGCAAATGGCTGATATGGATGTTGCCTGTCAGGCGCTCAAAACCAAAGGGCTTCCGAACTATGGCATTCTGGACTATGTAACCCTCTGGTATATCAAGGCCGCAAGTTTTATTGAGAACACCCATGTAAAGGCAGCATTCGTTTCCACCAACAGCATCACCCAAGGGGAGCAGGTCGCTCTGCTGTGGAAATTCCTTTTTTCAAAAGGCATTACAATCGACTTTGCACACCGCACCTTTAAATGGAGCAACGAGGCACGGGGCAAAGCCCAGGTCTTTTGCGTCATCATAGGATTTTCGTGCAATAGGCAAAATGAAGCGAAACGGCTGTTCGATTACGAAACCCCTCAGAGTGAACCGCATGAAGTTCGTGCCAAAAATATTAATCCATACCTGATTGATGCACCTGATTTAGTTATTTCAAGTCGTTCAAGACCCCTTTGTGATGTTCCGCAAATTGTTTTTGGAAATATGCCTAATGATGGCGGGCACTTATTATTTAGTGATAAAGAAAAAAATGAGTTTTTGATAAAAGAGCCGAAATCGGCAAGATTTTTTCGAAAGTTTGTAGGTTCACAAGAATTTATAAACGGAGAAAAACGCTGGTGCTTATGGTTGAAAGATGTTTCCCCGAGTGACTGGAGAAGCTTACCCGAAATTGTGAGTAAAGTAGAACATGTTAAAAAGTACCGGCTTGAAAGCTCTCGCGAAACGACACAAAAGCTGTCTGAAGTCTCGTATCTCTTTGGCGAAATTCGCCATCCAGAAACTGACTATTTGATTATTCCTCTTGTATCTTCGGAGCGAAGGAAATATGTCCCATTAGGTTTTGCTGAAAAAACTGTAATCGCTAGCAATAAATGTTCTTTTATTCCCAATGCAACCCTTTATCATTTCGGTATTTTAACAAGCTCAATGCACATGGCGTGGATGCGAGCAGTATGTGGAAGACTTAAAAGCGATTATAACTACTCGAACAACATTGTTTACAACAACTTCCCTTTCCCAGAAGCAGTCAACGAAAAGCAACAGGCAAAAGTAGAAGAAAAGGCTCAAGCAGTACTTTCGGCACGTGAACTGTATCCCAAAGAGAGCCTTGCAGATTTATATGATCCACTCTCCATGCCGAAAGAGCTGCTCAAGGCGCACCGTGAACTGGACAATGCGGTTGATGAGTGTTATCGACGGGCACCATTCAAAACCGAACTTGAACGGCTTGAATATCTCTTTGAGCTGTACAGTAAGTATTCGGAACCACTCACCCATGTGATGGAGAAAAAACCGAAACGCACCCGCAAAAAGCCGGTTTGAATTCCTCATCCATAAGCGGCAAGATCAATTTTCTGCCATAACAGCAACTCTTTTCATCGTATGTCGCGGCTTGACTATCCACATTATATGTACGTTTTGCTTTTTTTGCACTCTAAACGATCAGTTTCAGAGCTTCTGAAATATCCGAGTGTTTCTCTTCTCTTTTGAGATTTGAAAAAACAAAAAAAGCAACCATTCCGGGAAGTTTTTTGTTCTGTTTACTTAAGATGTCAATAAAATATTTTCACTGCACAACAGAGGCAATACTCTTTATCTTATTGACCAACTATCGTCTTATCATTGGAAGAAGCGAAGCGAGACCGCCTGAATTGTCTCGTACAACAAAACAAGGAGATGACCATGTCAGAAATCGTACTTTTTGAACACGCAAACTTTCATGGCGCGCATAAGCATTTGTTCGCTTCCGAGCCAAACCTTAATGCCCCTGATGACAATTACTTCAACGACAAAATATCCTCTTTTGTTGTCGTATCTGGTCAGTGGCAATTTTTTAAGGATTTGAACTACAGTGGGCTGGCAAGCAGAATTTTTGGTCCGGGCGTGTATAACTGGGTTGAATCGTATGGGTTTCCAAATGATACCATTACTTCTGTAAGACGGGTGTCATAAGTAAAGAAGATTCCCTTCACATGAACGTCACCATCCAAGAGACAACCACAGCGAATCATTCCGTTGCGTTGTGGTTGTCTCTTGGATGGTGTATTTAAACTATGTGCTGTATAAGCGTTTCGAAAGAAGCCTGTGATATATTATGGCGTAGCTACGGCTGAAGGCCGAAGTTTCCAGTCGTCAATATTGTAAAAGGTGCCGGAAATATTGAGTTCTGCGCCTTCAATCCTTTTGTTGAAGCCCTGGGTTTCCTTGATCCAGTAAAGGAAGGTAATTGGCTGGTCGCGGTGAAGAATTTCCTGATACTCAAGCCAGTAAGGTTTTGCTGCTACTGGATCCATTTTCTGCTTTGCAAGCTCACAGAGCTGGTCAATCCTTGGATTGCGGTAACCGGTAAAATTAAACCTGCTTTTGTTGAGATCCGAGCCCCATACATCAAGAGGATCAATCTCCAGACCTATCGACCAGCCGGCCATCCATGCATCAAGTTTTCTTTGCTGGAGATTTTCAAAAAAGACATTGGATTCCTGAACATCAAGCTTGCACTCAATACCGATTGCGCGAAGGTTCTGCTGAATAATAACACTTGCATAGTTTCGTCTTGCATTCCCTGCATTGGTATAGAGGACAAAACTAAACTTTTTGCCATTTTTCTGCAGAATGCCATCCGGCCCGCGAAGCCACCCTTCGGCGTTGAGAAGAGCTGCTGCCTTTGCCGGATCGGCCGCATGCGGAGTGATCCGGTTATTATAGGCCCATTTCAGGGAAGGTGAAATATCGGTATTGCAGATAACACCATATTGCTTCAGATAGCCGTCAATGATTGATTCACGATCAATCGCATACGTCAAGGCAAGCCTTACCCGGGCAGAACCAAAAAGGGGATGAGGCTTTATCTTTCCGTTTTTCCGATATTCCTGCTGATCAATATTTGACCAGCCGACATAATCATAGGATCGCAGACCGACCGTTTTTATGTCAATCTGCCTGTTTGCTTTCATAAGGGCGGTAAAATCCTCAGGTTTGATGTTTTCAACAACATCAACAGCACCTGTCTGAAGCTGTGTAAGCCGTACGGTATAATCGGGCACTACCCTGAAGGCGATAGATGGAATATTACCCGGTTTCGGTAAATTGGAACCCCTGTTTGCAACAAGAATCAACTCTTGCTGCTGCTGCCATTTCTTGAGCTGGTAAGGACCTGCACCAAGCGGGTCAAGATTGAGCGGAGAGTGGCGGAACTCATCAGCTTTGACATCTTTCCACCGGTGCATTGGCAAAGGAGTCAAGGAGGTATGAAAAAGGGCAAGATGCTCTGGAACCGGTTTGTAAAAGCGAAAAATCAGCGTGGTATCATCAGGGGTTTCAATAGCCTTGTCAAAATCCACCTTGCCGCGGTCGGCACCAATCAACTCGGCAAGATACTGTTGGCGCACACTGGCGATGAGCGGATTGCCATACAGCTGATAGGAAAACTTGAAATCCCTCGATATAATGGGCTTCCCATCGTTCCAGAATGCATCGTTCCTGAGAATATAGGTAATGGATTTATGGTCTTCTGAGATGCGCCAGCTCCGGGCAAGTGCTGCTTTCGGTGTTTTTTTGGCCTGTCCCGGTGTTACCTCACGCAGTTTTTTTTCGAGAGCCATATAATTCAATAAACCGGTGGTGGTATCAAATTCACTCTGCAGGAGCGATGGATAGATCAGTCCTATAATATTGCCCGATGTAACAGTACTTCCCAGAACGGGGTTAAGGTAATCAGCATCACCGAGCATGGCAATGACAAGAGTGGAGTCCATAACACTTTTCTGCATGGCAGAACGGTCGGCACCGCCTTTACCCCGACTGCAGGCACTCAGGTTAAACGCAAAAAGAACAAGCAGTAAACCAAGTATCCGTCTGGATGTTGCAATAGAAAAGGGGGCAACTTTTTCAGCCATGAATATGAACCGGTGTGTTGTCATTATTGATTGCTTTTTTTATCCGTTCACTCAGCGCTTCGGCCGGAACATAATTCGAATATTTTTTCAAAAGGCAATTAAGAGCAACAACCTCAATGATTGCCGTAATATTCTTGCCAGGAAATATGGGTAACTGCACCAGTGGAACTTCAACATCAAGAATTTTAGTAGATTTCATATCGAGTCCAAGGCGTTCGTAACCTATTTCGCTGTTCCATTCCTGCAATTCAACAACAACTTGTACATCTTTAACTTCACGGATTGCACGGATACCGAAATTTGCTTTTACATCAACAATTCCAAGACCGCGAATTTCCATAAAATGATCAATGTTATGGTGCCTTTTGGCCTGCAGAGTCATTGATTCACCTTTTCGGGAAATAACAACAACATCGTCAGCTACCAAGCCCTGCCCCCTTTCAACAAGATCAAGAACAATTTCGGATTTCCCGATGCCGCTTTGGCCGATAATGAGTACACCAACACCGTAAACATCAACCATAGAGCCGTGACAATGTTGGGTACGAGAAAATTCGTCATCAAGAAAATCGGTAACAATGTAGGTGGTTTTCGTTGAAGAATGAAAGGTGCTATAAACCGGTATACCCGCTTTAGTTGCCATATTGAGAAGATCGTCAGGCAGTTTGTTCTTACTGGTGAGTATAATACAGGGCATCTTGAAGCGTACAAGATTTTCAAATGCCTCTTTTCGTTTATGTTCGTCAAGGTGATTTAAAAATCTCGTTTCCGTATTTCCAAGAATCTGTACCCTTTTATGGGTAAAAAGATTGGTAAATCCGGCAAGAGCAAGACCCGGGCGGTGAAGATCACGCTCAAAAATCAACCGTTTTTCTTCGTCAACATGATTGAGCCGCCGTAATTTGATATCGTGGTTCTTGTTGATAGTATCAAAAAAATAGGCAACCGTTATCGAAGGTTTTCTTTTTTCTTTTTGATTAGAACTCATGAGTTAAGCAATGGCTGTGTAAATAAACCTCCAGAAAATTAAAGGAGCCTCTTGCGAAGCTCCACACCAACACGAAAACATGCCGTTAATGCATTTTTTCTTCTAATTTTTCTTTGTATTTGCGGAGCTGACGGGTCAATGCCTCAACACAGTTATCAATGCTTTGTTCATAGGCAACAGAAGCATCCTTTGCAACAAGAACATGTTGAGGCACATTTACGGTTACCTCGGCCAGCTTGTTTTTTTCAAAGTCGTTTTTTTGATGATCCAGAATAACGTGACAACTGATAATACCTGGAAACACCCGTGCAAGAGGAAGTACTGCGTTTTTAGCATACTCCTCTATAGTAGTGTGATTATTTGAATGACGTAAGGTAACTTTAACATTGAACGACTCATCAACAACAACTTTTTTCATAATAACCTCCATTGAAATAATGGTAAACGTAATGAAGAAACTGTTCCCTCGTCGGTACTGCAAAAAAAAGAAAATTTAAGCTTTGGGATGCGCTTTCCGGTATACCTCCTTCAAGCGATCAAAGGTAACGTGAGTATAAATTTCAGTTGTCGACAAATTGCTATGACCGAGCATTTCACTGACACTGTTAAGATCGGCGCCACTATTCAAGAGGTGTGTTGCAAAACTGTGACGCAGTATATGTGGATTTTTCTTTTTCTGTTCGGTGACCGAAACAATATATTTTCTGGTTAATCGCTGGATAAGCATGGGATAAAGTTTTTGACCCTTTTTTGTTACAAACACATAGTGCAAATATTCCACTTCTCCCTGCTTTTGCATTCTAAAGAAGTTTCTCCGGACTTCAAAATATTTTTTAAGTGCCTCAATCGCGGGCTGTCCAACGGGAACAATTCTTTGTTTACGACCTTTTCCTGTAAGTTTCACATATCCCCTGTCCAGATCGAGGCAATCAGTTGTCAGTTCAATCAGTTCTGAAATACGAAGCCCGGAACTATAGAGTAACTCAAGGATACTCCGGTCACGGTTAAAAACAAATGAGTCCCTGGGAGTGTTTTTTTCCGATTTCCCATTGTCTGCCAAACCGGCCGGAAGAACCTCATTAAAAAGCTTTTCAGTCTGTTGTTCAGTTAAGAAACAAGGAACCCGTTTTGGGTAACGAGGTGTTGAAATGTAAGAAAACACCGTGTTCTTTATCTTCCCTGTCTCCTGCAGATAGCGATAAAAACTTTTGACAGAAGCCAGTTTTCTGGCAATTGAACGGTGCTGAAGTCCCCTGTCAATCAAAGCTCCCATGAAAAGTCTTATATCGGAAGGTGTTACCCTTTCAGGATCAAAATCGTTCAGATCTGCAAGCTTAAAATGCTGGACAATAAAGCAAAAAAACTGAAGAAGATCCGCATTGTATGCTTTAACCGTATTCGGAGAGAGATTCTTTCGAATCGTTAGAATACCGAGAAACTCACGTATCGGAACATAGCTTTCTATGCCCGAAACAGCATATGGAGATGAAAGTGAATTCTTCACGATATGGCTACACATACCAGTTCTTGTTTCTTTTTAATGTAATAAAAATGAGAGCCGCGAATCAGAAAATTGTTCAGGCATGGTTTGTCAACATGTTCTTCCATAGAGTCGGTATAAACCAAATGATCATCCAGCCAGACTTTTATAGATGAACACCATAAACCAGATGATGCATTCGGTTCATGCAGTGCAGCAAAAGTCAACGATCCCTGAACAATACATTCACAACGAGCTTTATCGGAAACACCTGCTTTTTGCAAAGCAAGGCGTTCGACGGCCATACCATCAACAACAAACTCCGGTAAAATAACCTGTTGCCGCTCTTCTTCTACAACAAATTGTGCCCTGACGGCATTAATCGAAAAACTATCGCTACCTAATTGACGAATAGTTTCACCAGTTGCAGGGTCAATGAACATAAAATGCCGTTCAGGAAGTCCGGCAAAAACTGAAAGTTGGTAAACAAGAAATTCATGATCAAAATTCGCAGCAAAAATAATATCTCGCCGCGCCCATACTTCTCGTCCATTCCTGAGGTCAACTGCCCAGATCCCTTGATGCTCAGGACTGTGCTGCTGGTAAGCATAGCAATAGACCAGATCCCAGGATGTGGTTTCAAGACCTGTAAACCAATCCTCACCAGTGGAAACAGGATTAACACTGCTCATCACCTGATAACCATCGTTTAACACCTGCCCTGTCAAAGAATCAATAGAGAATAATAGTGCCTGGCGGTTGGCAACATACCGCTTCTGACCAATAAGGTCACCAGTTCCAGTAAACATAAGCTGCCAAATAAGCGCACTTTCCCCTGCATCATACCGCCAGCATAGAGAAAGTTGCTTTCCGAGGCTCTTCATAGCAGTTCCGATCTTCTTGTCAATCTGTAAATATGAACAGGAACAGCTTGTGTTCCGTTACGATATTCCCTGGCAAATGGAGTAATTAAAAAATCATTTTCCTCTGCAAGCTCGATAAATTGTTCAGCAAGTCTTCTTCGAGGATCAGCAATATAAGCAGCACCACCTGCTTTAAGTAGCTTATCAACAGCATACATGATAGGAAGCAGGTTCACTCGCTCATAAAGTACATCTGCAGCAAAGAGCAGATCAAACTGTTCACTGCACTGCACAGATCTCCAGTCAAGACGTTGTATTTCTATATCGACCTTGTTTTGCAGAGCATTATATCTGATAAAACGAAGAGCCTCAAGAGAGTAGTCTGTCGCCAGTACATGAGCACCCTTCCATGCAGCAACAATTGATGCCATACCTACTCCAGCCCCTATTTCAATAATGCGAAGCCCTTCAAGTTGCAGTACGTCGGAAATAAAAGAGGAAAGTGCTATTGCTGATGGCCAGATTTCCGCCCAATAGGGCATCTGTTCATCCTTTATGAACTCCTCCGGCGATATTCTGTCAAGAAGAGCATAACTGTCAAGAACACTAAGAAAACCGAATGAGCTGTTACCAAACGAATAGGACTTTTCATCAAGATCATACTCAGCTGCCAACTCATCATAAAGTTGCCGTAGCTCCTGACTCTCACCTGCCCGAGACGCTTTCATAATGTTTACAATCATTTCATTTCAATAGACAACCAACAAAATCATTCTTCTGCCATGCAACCATTGAGAATGAATAAAAAATCAAAGCATTGACAAAAAATCACCCTGGATGTTTACTTTCATTTATGTACTCTTTTTACCTGTAACATATTAATATAACTCAGCCAAACCGGACACCTGATGAAAAAAGAAATTCTTGAACTCTTTGACAATAGCTATGCGGATAGAAACTATACCATCGAAATTGTAAATCCCGAGTTTACTTCCGTCTGCCCTAAAACCGGATTGCCGGACTTTGGTACGATTACTATCCGCTATGTTCCTGAAAAAAGCTGTGTTGAGCTGAAATCGCTGAAATATTATTTTCTTGAATTTCGTAATGCCGGGATATTTTACGAAAATATTACAAACAAAATTCTTGACGACCTTGTACACATCCTTAAGCCAAGGAGCATGAGCGTCATAACAGAATGGAAAGCAAGAGGAGGCATAACCGAAACAGTCAGTGCTAGCTTCACGGCCAACCAATAAAAACTTAAAAAGCCCCAGATTGATAATCAGGGGCTTTTTAAATATAAATTCAAACGAAAAAACAGATCCACCTTTTATTTTACAATGTTGGATCTTTTTCGTTGATGTACATCATTATTGTTTTGGAGTCTTCAGGTGAAATGTCTGAACCAGGATAGTCAGCCATACGTTTTACAACCACATCAACTTTTCCTGTTTTCTTGTACTTGGATTTCAATACATCGAGCACAGACAACTGTGTATGGCATTTATTACATTTTCCAATCCAAAGAGATCTTGCGCTATCAAAATTAAAACCTGCAGGCGCAAGTGGAATACCCGGCGTTAAAACAGGCTTTTGCAGATACGCAGTCAATTCGTCAACGGAACGGATATAAGTTTTCCCGTCAGCCATAGTTGTACGTCCGGTATTTGAGTTTAAAATCCCTGAAGGTCTCAGCCACAAGGAAGCAAACATTACAGCTACAATAGCAATAATGCTAAGCGGAAAGCTCAAAAACCACTTGTCACTGATTCTGGACGACATTTTACCAAGCCCCATAATAGTAAGAGAGGCAAAAAGGAGCAGGGATAACCATCCGGCAAAAGAACGTAGAGGGATCACAAACGGCTGCACAATGTCCTTGTCCGGTGCGGAAAATCCGGTTAAAAATGACAAGCCGAAAAATAAAGCCCCCATTAATACAGCCCCGCATACTGCTAACGCAATAAGCTTACCATTTGATTTTTTGTCCATGACAGGTAATGAATTAGGTGTTAGTGGCTTACCCAAAAATTATTATTTAAGATAAACATAAATAATAAAGCAGGCAAACAGAAACCTTAAAAAGGTGTTGTTTGTACAAAACTGATATTACTTAGTCTCTGCTTTATCAGACATCAAAACCCTCTGGGGCAGGAAACTGCATTTGTAATTGGATTGATTTTTTCGAATACTGCAGTATAATTATATATAATATAACAATCGCTCATGAAACAATTCATCTTATGATCCACACAACCACCAGTGTTATAGATTTCGACAAGGCTGAACGTGATTTCAACTTTTTACTGCAATGCTTTCAGGAAGTTCTCCGTGACCTGGGAGAAAATAAACTGGCAGACCACCTCCCCTGGCAGAATGCCAGCTTGCATTTTGAAGACTATCCTGATACAGAACGCGCTGTTCAAGCTTTCTCCATTTTTTTCCAGCTACTCAATATGGCAGAGGAGAATTCCGCGGCCCAAAACCGACGAGCACTCGAAGCTGATATGGGATTGTCGCATCTTACAGGCCTGTGGGGAAGAACACTCCTGAAATGTCGTGAACGGGAAATCCCAGAAACAGAAATTTGTAGTCTGCTGCCAAAGGTAGCCATTGATCCCGTTTTGACCGCACACCCCACCGAAGCAAAACGTAAAACAGTGCTTGAACAACATCGCCAGCTCTACCTGCTTCTGGTAAAACGGGAAAACAAGATGTGGACTCCTGTTGAACAACTTGATATTAAAAATGAGATCAAAGTTCTTATGGAAAGACTGTGGAGAACGGGTGAAATCCTGTACGAACAGCCCGGGGTAAACGATGAACGGAGCAATGTGATTCACTATCTGAAAAATATCTTTCCCGAAGCCCTGCCTATGCTCGACAAACGTCTCCAGCAGGCGTGGAAGGGTACAGGATTTAATCCTGTTCATCTGTCTGATCCTCGCAGTCTTCCTTGCTTAAGCTTTGGAAGCTGGGTTGGTGGTGACAGAGATGGTCATCCACTGGTCACAGCACAGGTAACAAAAGAGACGCTTGACGACATGCGCCACAATGCACTGAAGCTTATTTTTCATCATCTTAATGAGCTGGCTTCAAAATTGAGCCTGTCAGAGAGATATCAGACTCCGGGAAAATCACTTACCCGTCGAATAAAAAAACTCAGTAGACAACTTGGTAACAAAGGGAACGAAGCGCTCCGAAAAAACAGCCACGAGCCTTGGCACCAGTTCCTGAACCTTGTCATAGCTTCTCTTCCTTATGACACAAATACCTTTGCAAACAATAATCAATGGAGCTACAATAATGCAAATGAGCTTCTTGAAGATCTTTCGCTTTTGCGAGACTCACTGCTTGCCGTTGGAGCAAAGCATATTGCCGACATGGAGATATCACCGGTGTACCGTATAGTACAAACATTCGGCTTCCATCTCGGTAAAGTGGATATCCGCCAAAACAGTCGTTTTCACGAGCTTGCTCTTTGCCAGCTTATGACCGCTGCGGGCCTGAATGGCAATAATTTCCTTAAATGGGATGAAACTGCCAAAAGAGCATTCCTTGACCAAGAATTGCGGTCACCTCGGCCATTCACTCACCCGGACATGACGGCCGGAGCTGAAGCGGAAGAAGTGATTGCCTGTTATAAGATTTTACTGGAACACAGCAAAAAGTATGGTACTGACGGTATTGGATCCCTGATTGTCAGCATGACGAGAAATGTCTCCGACTTGCTCATTATCTATATTTTTGCCCGCGAAGTGGGATTAATGAACCCGACCGATGAAGGTGACGTCTTTATACTCCCTATCATTCCTCTGTTTGAAACTATTGAAGATCTCAAAAAAAGCCCAGGAATTCTTCGTGAATTTCTCCTCCATCCTGTCACTAAAAGAAGTCTTGAGTACCAGAGAAAAAAAACGGGCAAATCGAGGAAGTGCCAGCAGATAATGATCGGATACAGCGACAGCAACAAGGATGGAGGAATTTTTACAAGCACCTGGTCACTTTACCGAGCCCAGGAAGCACTTCTTCAAATCGGAAAAGAGAACGACACAGATATTTTGTTTTTTCATGGTAGAGGAGGAAGCATAAGCCGTGGAGCAGGACCGACACACCGCTTTATCAAAGCGCAGCCCTACGGATCGTTCGTTGCAGGAATGCGTGTTACCGAACAGGGCGAAACCATTGCACAAAAATATGCAAACCGTATCAGTGCGGTCTATAATCTCGAACTCTTCATCGCGGGAGTTGCCGGTGCTTTGATAATGGAAAAACAGCAGAAGGGTGAACAGAAATCGCACCCCCTTGAACCTATCATGGATATGCTTTCAGAAAAAAGCTATTACGCCTATCAGGAACTTATAAGTGCAAAAGAATTTTTGACCTTTTTCCGTGAAGCTACTCCTATTGACATTATTGAGTCAACAAAAATAGGCTCCCGTCCTGCGAGAAGAAGCGGAAAAACAAGCATTGAAGACCTGCGTGCCATACCCTGGGTTTTCAGTTGGAATCAAGCTCGTTTCGCTCTTTCTGGCTGGTATGGAGTTGGTACCGCGCTTGAATACTTGCAAGAGAATAATCCAGGAATGTTCGATGAAATTCTGCACCGAAGCCACGCATGGCCACCGCTTCGCTACATCATCAGCAATGCCGACACAAGCATAGCATCCGCTGATCTTCAGATCATGCACCAGTATGCTGCTTTGGTCAATAATCGAGATATCCGGGAAAAATTTATCAGTATGATCGAAACCGAATACCATAAAACAATAACATTTATCAATATACTTTATGCTGAACCTCTCAAAACTCAACGGCTGAACGTTAACAGATTTATAGCACAACGTCGTGAAGGTCTTGAAATACTGCACCGGTTGCAAATCAGCAGACTTAAACAATGGAGAGAATTGAAGCATTCAGGAAAGCATAAAGAGGCGGAGAACATGCTTCCCGAACTTTTTCTAACAGTCAACGCCATATCGGGAGGATTACGTACAACAGGATAGAATGGCCAGCAGTGATTGCTGCTATTCCATTACCGCAAGTCGGTGCGGTCGCTGATAAAGCGATCAATAAGGCGAAGAAACTGAAACCCATAGCGTTCGAGTTTAACCTCACCGACTCCGGACACCGAGAGCATGGTTTCGGCAGTCCGGGGAAAAAGAGTCGCCATGTCGCGTAGCGAACGATCTGAAAAAACAAGATAGGGGGGAATTCCCTGCTCTTCAGCTATTTGTTTGCGGAGTGTTCTGAGTAGTTCAAAAAGTTGTTTGTCGTATGGTGCTCCAGATTCTGACTTTACTACTTTATCCTGCTTCTTTTCAAGAATCCGCACTATTTTAATTCTTTCTTCTTGTTTTAGAATCCTAACTGCCTTTGGCAACAAATAGATAGTCGGGTAAAGACCTTCTGTTGTTGCGATAACTTTTTGTGCAAGAAGCTCATTAATAATTTGTCGCCAATATTTTTTATTGTGCCTGTTACCAACTCCATAGGTTTTCAGTCGGTCATGGCCGAAATCACGAATCTTCTGGTTGGCACTTCCGGTAACAACATCAATAAGATAAGTTGCACCAAATCTCTCACCAGTACGAACAATTGCCGAGAGAAGCATTTGCGCCTCCTGGGTACAATCAACAGATTCTCGGGTACCGAGACAGATATCGCAAGAATTACAGTTTTCGTGAGGATAAGTTTCACCGAAATAATCAAGCAGGGTTATGCGACGGCAAACTGATGTGGATGCAAAACCTATTACCTTTGTCAAGGCTGCAAGTGCCCGTAACCGTTCGGCTTCGTCAAGAATGGAATCGATAAAAAAACGCACTTTTGGAATATCGCTTTGTGCAAAGAGAAGCGTACAGTGAGCGGCTTCGCCGTCACGGCCGGCCCTGCCTGTTTCCTGGTAATAGTTTTCAATGCTTTTTGGTATATCGGCATGGATGACAAAGCGAATGTTTGATTTGTCGATACCCATGCCAAATGCAATTGTAGCGACAATTACATCGACTTCATCACGAATGAATGCTTCCTGATTGAGTTTACGATCAATATCGCTGAGCCCTGCATGGTATGGAAGCGCACGGAAACCTTTCGATTGGAGCATGGTCGCCGTATCGTTGACACTTTTACGACTTGTACGATAGATGATTCCGGGCTTTCCTTGATGGGTTTTCAAAAGCGAAACAATCTGGGCATCGGGCTGCTGCTTGAAGCGGACATTATAATAAAGGTTGGGACGATCGAACGATGCCCTAACAATGAGGGGATTACGAAAAGCAATTTTATCAAGAATATCCTGCTGAACCCGATGAGTGGCTGTAGCAGTAAACGCAGCGATAGGAAGATGAGGGAAAATGGAGACCAAGTCGGATAGCGAAAGGTAATCAGGTCTGAAATCGTGCCCCCATTCCGAAATGCAGTGAGCTTCATCAATCACTACCATACTGATCTGCACCCTGCTGAGCATCTCTCTGAAATGATCCAGAGTAAAACGCTCTGGCGCAACATAGAGCAGGTCAAGCATGTTCGAAAGCAGATTCCGGATTACTTCGTTGCGTTCATCTTGTGTAAGAGAGCTGTTAAGAAATGCCGCACGGATGCCGTTGGCTCTTGCACCATCCACCTGGTCTTTCATAAGCGCAATAAGCGGACTGATTACGATACAAGTACCAGGCAATAAAACAGCGGGAAGTTGATAGCACAGCGATTTGCCCCCACCTGTAGGCATAACGGCAAAAACATCTCTCTTATCCATGATAGCCCGTACAACCTGTTCTTGGTTAGGACGGAAATCACGAAATCCAAATACTTTACGGAGAGTATCGAACAGGCTGGAATCAGAGTTTGAATTGTTCATGCTGGTTTTAAGTATTGTTACCGTATTGTAATAGGTTCCCGCAACGGTACACTTAAAGACTCATTATATAGAGAACAAAACAGATTACCATTGTAGTCGTTTATTAGCAAGTAGTACATGTTCTCTTGAAAATACAATCATGAAAAATTTAAAGTGCTAATCCTTAGTCTCTAAAACAGAGGATAAATATAGGCTGTACTGTTTTTTATCAATACCTTTTCATGAACAATACGAAGTAGCGCCCTTATTGCATAAGATTAACCCTTACTTTTTATGAGGATATAGCACTGAAGAAATAAATAGAGATGCTCTTAAGGGGTTGTACTCATTTAAAGCGTTGTCCTGTTTGTTGAGGATAGTATATAGTATGGAAACATAACAGATGTTAATCAATTCAAGGTAGATGCGGTTCAGCTTTTTGTAATAAGAAGATGAAGATGTAGATTGTACGGCAATATTGGCTTTTGAACCGATCATTTTGTTATGGCCTTGTATATAAGGGTATTGCGTTATCTTCTCCCTTCAAAGGGAAAGGTTGCGCTTGTTGTGGTAGTCAGTATCTTGACTTCTCTACTTAGTGTGGTTTCGATCTATTCAGTTCTTCCTTTACTCAATGCTGTCTTTACTGCTGGCAAGAGCATTGATGCGCCAATGTATCAAAGAAAAGATGTCGCCGTTGTAAAGGATGTAGAAAACGCTTCAGAAACGCTCAAGGGACTTGATACCAAACAACTTAAGTCAACGGTGACTAAGGTGTTTGAAAACGTGTTCAATGCTGAGACCAAAGAACGTACACTGCTCAATATTTGCCTATTTTTAATCGCCGCATTTGCCGTAAAAAACCTATTTGTTTACCTGAATGGTCAATTGATTTTCAGAATTCAGACCAAGACTGCCAAGAAACTCAGGGATGATGTGTTTCGGAATATCATTGAGATGCATCTGGATTACTTCAATAAAAACCGGGTCGGGAACTTAATGAACTTGGTTTATCATGATGTACAGGCTGTAAATAATACGGTCAGTACATCCTTTGTAAATTTTCTGCAGAATCCATTTTCCATAATTGTCTATGTTGGCGTTCTTATTGTGCTGAGCTGGAAACTCACACTTTTTGCTTCTTTTACTTCATTGCTGATTTTTTTTGTTATCCGTACTATCGGTAAAGAGGTCAAGGGTTTGGCTACCAGTTTTCGAACAAGAATGGGTGACATGAATTCCGTATTACAGGAAAAATTTAGTGGAATCAAGGTTATTAAGTCAAGTGCTTTCGAAGATATTGAGCTTGAACGGTTTCAGGCGTTTACCCGTGATTTTCGCAATCTTGATATCAGTATTGCAAAGTACCGAAATATCATCGGGCCACTGAATGAAACGCTTCTTGTAGCAGCTATAGTTCTTGTGCTTTGGTTTGGAGGGTTACAGGTATTTGAAGGAAGGATGACTTCATCTGAATTGATCCTTTTTGCTTTTACGCTTTATTCAACTATGGGGCCAATCAAGATGTTTGGTGATGTAAATACCCAGGTGCAGCTTGGGATGGTGTCTGCAGAACGCTTGTTTGAACTGCTTGATACGGTGCCGGATATTCAAAACGGTAAGCGTTCGATTAACGGTTTTTCCCATGAAATCAGGTTTGAGGATGTCTGTTTCAAATACAGCAAAGATCCCGATGCTCCAAATATTCTTGATCATGTCTCTTTCGAACTTAAAAAAGGGGAAATGGTTGCACTTGTGGGCCAATCAGGTTCAGGAAAGTCTACGATGGTGGATCTGCTATTACGATTTTATGATGTCAATTCAGGACGGATTACGATTGATGGTATTGATATTCGCGAATATGATTTCAAGCAGTTGCGGCGTATGATTGGTGTGGTAAGTCAGGAGGTAGTTCTATTCAACGATACTATTAAAGAAAATATTGCATATGGTACCAGTGAAGATCTTACCAGTGATCAGATTATTAAGGCGGCACAAATGGCAAATGCCCATCAGTTCATAGAGGAAAAACCGGAGCAGTATGAAACTCTTGTTGGCGATAGAGGTATACAGCTTTCTGGTGGTCAGCGCCAGCGGCTTGCTATAGCGCGCGCTATGGTAAAGAATCCGGAACTGTTGGTTTTTGATGAAGCGACTAGTGCTCTTGACAATGAATCAGAAAAGGTGGTGCAGCAAGCCATTGATCACACGCTCAAAAATCGCACTGCTCTGGTTGTGGCGCACCGTTTGTCGACTATCAGGAATGCTGACAAAATCATCGTTATGGATAGAGGCCGGGTTGTAGAGTTTGGGAACCATGAAGTGTTGCTCTCGCTTGGCGGATTATACAAGCATCTTTACGACATTCAATTTGCTGGTAAAACACAGGAAATAAGCATATCGTAAGCACACGTTGTTGCTCACTATCGAAAGTTTTAATTAACGCAGTGTATTAAGATAATGGCTCTATGTATGAGTTAAGTAACCTTTCATGTTGGTTTTTGAGTTGCTTTTAAGGCCAAAACTGGGCTGTAAGCACTTGCTTGTTTTCCGTTGATAGACCTCGATGTCGTCGAACCAATTCTTTCAGCCGAGCATTCACGCCACCCTCTACATGGTTGGTTGTCCGTGACACACCAGAGACTTCTGTGA
>Ga0194037_1000217_pt1 | contig 45035 bp, 41 predicted proteins | sample JunL306m_MetaG_FD_148653 | JGI IMG/M metagenome (GOLD analysis project Ga0194037, IMG submission 148653) | Anoxic zone freshwater microbial communities from boreal shield lake in IISD Experimental Lakes Area, Ontario, Canada - Jun2016-L304-6m | ecosystem: Environmental > Aquatic > Freshwater >... | reverse complement strand
GGTTAAGAGTATCAAAAAAGCCACTGCAACAAGTGGCTTTTTTGATTGACCTAATTGTTGTATAATATATATTATGTAAAGTAATGTATACAAAAGAGCGAGCCCCTGACAACTCGACAGTTGACAGGGGCTCGTTCACATCAAACCTCTTGAGAAGAGCTCCTCAATAGCGATCCCTTCTTGGTGATCTCTCTTCACGCGGTCTCTGCTCACGAGGTTTTGCTTCGTTGACAGTCACAGTCCGGCCATTCAAATCCTTGCCATTCATGGATTCAATGGCCTCACGCGCTTCGCTCTCCTGTGGCATTTCAACAAATCCAAAACCTTTGGAACGACCCGAAAATTTGTCGTTGATGATACTTGCGTTAGCGACCTCTCCAAATTCGGAAAATGCATCACGAAGATCATCTTCAGAAACAGTGTAAGCCAGATTACCGATGTAAATATTCATTGTATAGTTTTCAGTGTACATGTGCTTTGATAGGATAGAGATACCGGCAAGTAACCAAGGCACAAATTACTTGAATAGGGACCAGTCAACCATTGACTGACTTCTGTACGAAGTTTAACTGAATTAATGGTAGATATCAAACTAATAATGCAAAGCAGCCGATATTCTGACATAAAAAACAAAAGGCGGAAAACCCTGTTTCCGCCTTTTGTTTTTTGCTGATGGTGCTTATGGTATTTTAACGCTTGTCCGGTACCTCGCGCTCATCCTTCACAGCATAGTTGATCAGGTAATCATACAACCTGATCAAGCGTGAATTCTGATTGTTCTGGTCAATCCAGTGGCCAATCATACCAATGGTGCGTGCAAGAACAAAGAAACCATTCAGTGAGTATTCCGGGAAGTCAAGATCCACAAGAATACAACCAATGGTTCCGTCAACATTCAGGATAAGATTATCCTTTTTGGATGTTGTTATTTTTTCTACCTCAAGAGCATAGTCAAGACATGGTGTATGGAGTGTGGTCTGACCTTTGACATACTCGACAAGGTATTTCACCCGTTTATCAGGGTTTTTAAGACTTTTGACTCTGTGTCCGATACCTGGTACAGGGCCGACATTCTGCTTCATCCAGTTCAGAAATCCTGGAATATCGTTTGGATACTCCTTGACACCATACTTGAAGTATTTGCCTGCATTGGTAACAGCACCGCCAAATCTCGGTCCAATCATGGTCATACCTGCCGAGACGGCCTGTGGCAAATCAATTCCGGCACAAGCCGCTATAATAGAGCCAAAAGCACCGGAAACTGCCGGGCCGTGATCAGCCGAGATCATGATGATACGCTTGATAATCTCAGATTCCTCTCTTGAGGGAAGCTTCTTGTTCCAGAGAAGGCCAATAACATCCTCAATGCCATACCCTTTCTCACAGAGCTGTGATGCGGCATAACCAACATAGCGAGGCTCTTCACCACGATCATCAGAGATGGTGGTGCGAATAAGTGGCTCCACAATAACTTCACCCTGCCTCATAACCTCCTGGACACTTGGAGGCAGAGTTGGAAGAATTTTCTCATCAACCTCTGCTTCCGGCTTGATGGCTCCACTCTTCAGGAGTTCCTGATAGACCTGTTTGATCGCTTTGCTCAAACCACCAAAGGTTTCGGGAACCACTGCGCCAGCTTCACGCAGAGCATTTATTTTGGAACGAGCTGAGCCAAGCCCTTTTTTACCCTCTTTAGCTCCGGCATGACCAAATTTCATACCCTGGGGCAAGACATCCTGACAGGTTCCGCCGATTGATGCAATCAGCTTTATTCTGCGTATCTCTTTGCCATACCACTCAGCCGCTTCTTCCTCAAGTGTTCCGCCAACCTCTCCAACAATCACAACCGCCTTGGTGTCGGGATCGTTTTCAAACATGTTGAGATAGGTTACAAAGTCAGTCCCCGGGTAGGCATCTCCTCCGATAGCAACAGCAGAAGTAATACCATCACCATTCTGGGCACAAAGCCACATTGCTTCGTTGGAGAGTCCGCCTGACTTGGTAATAACACCAAATGAACCAGGCCGATAAAGATTGCACAATTTCAGGTTTTTGTATTCACCGCCAATAACACCAAGACGACACTCCCCTGCTGACATGATGCCAATAGAGGATGGTCCATTTAAAATTTTACCTTTCTCAACAGCATACTTTCTGAGACGTTTGGCATCCTTTTCCGGAACCCCTTCAGTGATCATGGTTACCAGCTTGATCCCTTTCGAGTCAAGCGCCTCTTTGGCTGACTGGTAGGCCCTTGAAGCACCAATGTAGATCAGGACAGTATTGATATCAGGATTCTCTTCAAGCGCTTTTCCAAGCGAAGAATAGACGGTAACGTTGTTCAGTTCACCACCACGGTATATCTCCTTTTGCTGACCCTCTTCAGGAGGATAGACAAATGCCCGTACCGTCAGTGGCCGATTGACAAGAAAGTCAAACTGGGCCATCCGCCTTGCAGCATTCACTCCAGCAACACCGCCAATGATGACCGCTCGTGTATCCCTGTTTGCTAAAATACTCACGATTCTTTACGGTTTAATAATTTATAAGTTTCTCTTTGGGGCTTATGCGATACAGTTACTCTTATGAATTCAGGGCAAGATCAACAATATCGGTCATTGGCATACTGCGATCATACACATGAATATCAAATCCCTCTTCCTGTAACTGTTTCATTGCGGCAAGTCCCTGGGTTTCATTCGGGCCACCACGTCGAACCCAAATTTTTACCTCTTCAAGGTACCCCTTCGATTTACTTTCCCGGAATCCATTGATAATGCCACTGAAGGTCGCCTTGACATCGGTAAAGTTGGCTATAGCGCCACCAACAATAATGTGTTTAATGTTGGGCAGCATACAGATGGTCTCGGTCAAAGCCTCAACAGCCCAGTCCGGTGGATCACCCGAGTATTCTGCATAATTTGCAATTGAGCCGCCTCTGGCCACAACTGCATCTGAGTAGAAAACCGAAGCACCGCCACCTGCAGTCAAAAGAGCGATGTTTCCACCAGGCACTTCAACCAGCTTGACCGATCCCTTGATGCGGGCATCGATATCCATAATCTGCTGTTCAGCCTCTGTAAATGGACGTCCAATCTCTGAAACCGGTTTGAAATCCCAGTCAGCATGGCGGAAACGGGCATCCCAGTCAACATTCATGACTGCATCAAGCGCTGCAAAGCGCATGTCGCTCTTGCGAATGACAAGCGGGTTAATTTCGATAGACTGAGCATCTTCGTTGTCGAAACAGAGTATGAGACGGGATGCAATTTTTGCAACACGTTCAGCAATTTCGCCAGCAAATCCAGCTTCAATGGCCCCCTCGGTGATTCGTTCGACACTTGGATTTTCATCAATCGGAATAAAAATCCTTTTGACAGTATCCCAGTTATCCTCAATATCAACTCCACCCTTGTTCGACAAAAGCAGTTCACTTCCATCACGGTTGCCGGCAATGGAGAGATAATACTCCTCATCGTGGTCAAGCATCTCAGCAACAATGACCTGACGAACGACAGCAGTCCCGATTTCACGTCCGATCATCTCTTTCGCAGCCTCAACGGCACCATCAAGATTCAATCCAAGCTTCACCAGTCCGAGTTTGAATCGCCCGCCGATCGCCTCATGAGCTTTCACAACGAGTTTTGATTCTCTCAACCATTTATTAGCTTCCCCAAGTTGCGCAAGGCGGTCGGGATCCATGATAACAACATAATTTGGCACAGGAATGCCCCATTTGTTGAATAGCTTCATGGCTGGCCCTTCAAGTATCTTAGCCATACTATCGATATTTGTATGTTAATGGGTAGAAACACAACACAGAAAAGTGCAAGATTTTAAGTTAACTATATTTTAATCTCATACAATAGTTTCATAAAAAAAACAGCGTCATGAATGATTTTTTATTTTGGTGGCAACATCTCCCCTCACAGATGAATCCTGTGATCTTTTCCGTCGGAACATTTGCGCTTCGATGGTATGGGATGATGTATGTTGTCGCATTTGGTATTGTCTATCTCCTGACCGTCTATCGCATCAAGTCTGAAAAGCTCCCTTTTGAGCCCGCACTTGTTGGGGATGTTCTCACATGGGCAATGGTTGGTGTTGTTTTGGGTGGTCGTCTCGGCTATATCCTTTTTTATGGAAAAAACTTCCTCCTTTCCGATCCACTCGGAACTCTCTCTCCCTGGAGCTTTACTCCCGGGGGGTGTCGTTTTTCCGGTATTTCCGGAATGTCCTATCACGGTGGAGTGATTGGTGTTATCGTTGCTCTTTTTGCATTTACCCGATCAAGAAAAAAATTATTCTTTGAGACATTTGATCTCTTTATTCCAGCCATTCCTCTGGGTTATACCTTTGGACGTATTGGCAATTTTATTAACGGTGAACTGTATGGCAGGGTAACTGAATCAGCGATTGGCATGTACTTTCCACTTGCGCCTACGCACCAGCTTCGCCACCCTTCACAGCTTTATGAAGCCTTCTTTGAGGGGATTGTCCTGTTCGTTGTGCTCTGGCTGCTGCGCTGGAGAGAGAACAACACCGGTTCTCTCTCAGCGCTCTATCTTTTCGGCTATGGCTTTGTCCGCTTTTTTATTGAGTTTTTTCGTGAGCCCGACGCTCAGCTTGGTTTTGTCTTGCTGAACTTTTCTATGGGCCAGGTGCTCTGTTTTCTAATGATGATTGGTGGAATCGGCATCTTCTTTGCCACCAGGCCATCTTCTCGCTCATAATGAAGGTTTACGCAGAAAAATGTAACCCGTCAAGGCAATCAAGGCGACAGCTAGAGCCCAAAGGTAAGGTGCGAAATGCGCTCCGCCTTCATACATGCTGAAGATACCAAAGAGGAAAAAAATCACGGCTGCCCCGATTTTAATACTATTTTCGGGCAGTCTTGCCCCGAGCATTTTGCCCGCAATAATTGCCAGACCATCAGAAATGACCATGCCTATGGTTGAACCGAGCCAGACCGGCAAAAATGGGTGAGTTGAGGCAAGCGTAATGGTGGAAAGCATGGTTTTATCGCCAAGTTCGGCCATAAAAAAGGTTGAAAAAACAAGCCAGAAGGGGTTGATGCCAGTTTTACAGTTCTGTTCATCCTCATCAAGCGAGTCACCATGGAGTGTCCAGAATCCGAAGACAATAAAGGCAATGCCTGCAACAAATTTAATCCAGTCTGTCGGCAATTTGTCACCAATAAACCATCCAATACCCGCTGAAAAAACGTGAATGGCAAGTGTCGCCCAGAAAATGCCCCATAACACAACACTGGTATTATAACAGGTTGCAAGTGTCAAGGCAACAAGCTGGGTTTTGTCACCAAGTTCAGCTAAAAAAATCATAACCAGTGAGAGCCAGAATGCGTCCATCTGATGGTAAGGTAATTTTGTTTATAGAGGAATGAATCTGTTGCAGCAAGAAGATGTGACACTATCAGGAAGCCACCCCGGAGGTATTATATCTCCCTTTTGGAGTGGCTTTCATGACGACCTTTCTATTTTTGAAAGTTAAGATCCTTGCTCATTGCTTTCTGCCTGATATCAAGTGAACGCCGGTAAAGCGGCTCAGCTTCAGCAGACTTAGCCTGCATTTTAAGAGATGAAGCAAGATTGTTCAGGTCGGTTGCAACCTCAGAATGCTCTTTGCCATAAATCCTTTCATCGATCGCAAGAGCACGTCGATAGAGTGGTTCAGATTCAGCAAACTTGCCCTCGGCATCAAGCAATCCAGCCAAATTTTTCAGACTCACGGCAACTCCAAGGTTATCCTTGCCCAGAGATTTCTCCCGGAGATCCAGCAATCGGCGATAGAGCGGTTCCGCATCTGCATACCTCCCCTGTGTATTCAGAAGTCCCGCAAGGTTGTTCAGTCCAAAAGCTATCCGTGGATCCTCTTTACCAAACTGAACCTCGTAAATTGTAAGAGCCTTGCGCAAGAAGGGCTCTGCTTCTGAATATTTTGACTGATCCGTTAATACTTTGGCCAAATCGTTAAGGGTTCCGGCCACCTCAAGATGTTCCTTACCCAACAGTTGTACCCGAATATCAAGCAAGCGCCGATAGAGTAGTTCAGATTCGGCGTATTTACCCGATACCTGTAGCAGCTTTGCATAGGTATAGACATAAAGAGGCTCTTTTTCGTCGTTTGTTACAGCATTTTTGTAGTATCGCTCAGCTTCTGTATAATTTTTTCTCAACTCAAAAACTTGACCTTGCAGAAAATCAATTCTTGCCAAGTCTGTCCCGATGACTTTATGCTTGTTGCGAAAAACCTGCAGAATTCTATTTACTTCAGAATAGTCATAGTCGCCTCTTGAGTGGTCTATCCGCGAAAAAATACCTTTGAGTTCCTCGCTGACAGCTCCCTGTTTGATGTTCACATAGTTGGCATCGGCAACAGTTACCCTGTCGAGGTGTGTCAAAAGTTCTGGCCAGATAGTCACTCGAGTTTCACTGTCAATTGATTCTAAATTTTTTCCGGTGTAAGACCTCACAAATTCTATAAATGCGGGATACTCTACAGCCCTGTCCCAGTCTCCAACGAGTAATACTTTTCGTAATTCCGAATTTTGCCGGCTGGTCAAGTTGAGAATTACCGGCTTGGTCGATGTCTCTGCTGTCGTAGCAGGAGAAACAATTTTAACTTTAACTTTTTTCGTTTTACTATTTTTTCTGGCCTGAGGAAGAGACTTTGAGACCTTAGCACTCCCTGTTTCGCTACCAGCAGTTGTGCTTCCAGAAACACTCAAGCCAACAACGGGACTTAAAGAAGAGAGGGCCATCAAGCCAAGAAAGCCGAGGCTGGTATGTTTAGCTGTAGTATTGAAGAGAGTTCGCGTCATCATAATTATCCGTTATCTGTTGTTTCGTGAAATGACATTTCTTTATTTATCCCTCAATGCATTATAATAAAGCAGCCTCGGAAGGGATCAATAAATTACTATTTCTTGGAATTGTACGGCTATTGATTGAATTTAACAACACTTTCGCCAAACGTTTTTATAAATATTGAGGGTCTGAGCGGTTGAGTGAGCACTTTGCCTCTCTTCAAGTAACTGTTTTATTGAATTATGTGGTCAGAGTTTAGTGAAATAAGATCTGCCGTTCTGGGAGATATTCCGAGGTGCGCAGAGCTTCTCGAAATTCTCTTCAATCAGGAGAATGAATTTATCCCTGATATTGACGCACAATCCAGAGGACTTTCTCTGGTTATTCAAAATCCCGAGCTGGGCAGAATTTTTGTCTTTATCGTAGACGGGGTCATCCAGGGTATGGTCATGCTCTTGTTTACAGTCAGCACTTTTCTTGGCGAAAAAGTCGCTCTGCTTGAGGATATGGTGGTTTCGCCTAAATGGCGAGGGCACGGAGCAGGTTCCCTCCTGATTGATTATGCTCTTGAATTTGCCCGCAAAGATGGTGTCAAACGTATAACACTGTTGACCGACCGGGATAATGAGCTGGCACAGCAATTTTATAGATCAAAAGGTTTCACCCAATCAGAGATGCTGGTGTTCAGAAGTTCCCTTAGTTTGTCTTCAGATCAGAAGAGCGATGAGATGCAATCAAAGCGGCTTTTCGTGCAGGGTAGAGGCTGACAATCAGGGAGAGCAAGATTGCCGTTATGCAAACGGCAAAATAGTCTCCAGTTTGCATATCAACGGGATACGCATCAATGATGAAGGCACTTTTTGAAGGAAGGTTGACAAAACCGTAGAGCTCCTGGAGCCTGCAAATACTCCATGCAAGAATAGTTCCAGCAAAAGCACCGACAACTCCTGTTGCTCCCCCCTGGGCGATAAAGATTGCCATACATTGCAGTCTCTCCATCCCCAGACAGCGAAGGTAAAAAAGCTCTCTTTGCTTGTCGATAGCTGTCATAGCAAGGGCTCCTGTCAGACTCAGTACAGCAACAAGAACGATGAGCATCAGAATACTGAAACTTGCCCATTTTTCAAGCTGCATGACAGCAAAAATAGTACTGTATTTCTCTTCGAGAGAGCGCACCCTGCATTTTTTATTGAGTCGGCTTTCAAGAAGCAAATTTTGCACTTGACTGCTTATCCATACAGAAGAGTAACCCTCTTTTACTCTGATGTCAATGCCAGAGTACTCGTCTGTGCCAAGCAAAAGAACTTTTTGGGCAAAATGGTCCGAGGTGAGGATATAATGATCATCAAACAGCTTTTGCAAAGAAAAGAGTGATGATACTGTTGTTTGAGGGATACCGAGCGCTGGCATCAGGTAAGGCTGCGACAACGATTCGAGGCCCAGAGAAATCAGTTCCGGACTGAAAAGTTTTACCTGACGGTAACGATACAGGTTTGTCCGATAGGCAAGTATCTCTCCAACCGCGATAGATTCCCTGGTAAATAAAGGATGTTTTGCCCTGCTCTGAAAAATCAAACGCTGGTGTGCCGTATCACCAAGCCCTTTGAGCACAACCAATTCACTTTTATCTCCTGTCACTATTATCGCCTCACCTTCTGCGTACGGCTCTGCGGAAGAGACTCCCTCAATCGCTCTTATCGCCCGCAGAAGAGTTGCTGGCACGGTGATCGATCGGCCATCAAAGGGAATAATCTGGGCTGGGCTGTCAATGGTCACAAAAAGATCGCGGGCAAGTTTCTGAAAGCCATTTAAAACGCTCATAACCACCAGCAAAGTACAGACACCAACAATAATTCCGGTCAAACTGATCGCCGAAATGACATTGATAATCCTGAACCGTTTGCGTGCAAAGCTGAATCGCTGAGCGATCCATAAAGCAGGTTTTATAGAGGTCAAGAATACCATTGAATCAGGTGCTCATGGCTGTTTCGGGTTGAAGACGAGATGCAATCATTGCTGGTATAAAGGCAAAGAGAAGGGTGAGCGCCAAAACAGCGCTGGAGACAACGGCATAATCAACCGGTTCAATCAAAAGAGGAACGTATGTTATGAAATAACTTTTTTCGGGCAGGGTAATAAAATGAAACCGGAGCTCAAGAAACGAGAGTGTCAGCGCAAGAATATTTCCAGCTAAAATTCCCGAAAAAGAGATGAGAAGAGCCTGAATCATAAAAATTCTGCTAATTTTTCGAGGCTCAAGACCCAGCGCGCTGAGCATTCCTATTTCCCTGGTTTTTTCAATAATGAGCACCAATAATGTCGAAATAATGTTAAAGACTGCTACAATGGTAATTGTCACGATAAGCAGTGGGGTAATGTTTTTCTGGAGTTTCAGCCATTCAAACAAATTAGCATAACGATCGAAGAGAGTATAGCCATAAAAAGGAAAGCCAAGGTTTTGAACAACCTGTTTAGCGGTAGAGGAGAGTTTCCCAACGTCATATACGGTTGCATCATAACCGCTGATCATCAGAGGGTTGAATCGCTGCTGGAGAGCGGCCAGATCAGAGAGAACCACAAAATCATCAAAACCCTCTTGAAGGCCAGTATCATAAACTCCACGAATAGTTCCAACCTCAATATCCAGTGATGAGAGAAGATCCACAATGCTTGTCTGATCAGAAATTTTTTTTTGAGAAGAAGGCCTCCTGCCAAACCCTACCAGCATTACCCTTTGACCAACTGTCAGCTTCAGATTTTCAGCAAGTGTTTGGCCTGGATAGAGCGATATTCCTTTTCCCTGATCATGTGTAAAGGGGCTTCCATCTTTAAGAAATTTTTTCAGGAAAGCTTCTCTCTGCACGGTATTGAGGCCCTTGACAAGAACTGGTTTACTGCGCCAAATCCCCTTCTTGCCTGAATTGCGACTGCGAAGAACAAAACTTTTTTCCAGAAAAGGCGAAACTTTGGAAATATTTGGATGATCGGCAATTTTAGCACGATCAGCATAGCGCTCCATAAAAAGCTGTTCATCGGGTTGACGAATCTGTATATGAGCGCTGAAGCTGATCAGCTTTTTTTCAACACTACTGGCAAATCCATTGACAATAGAGAGTGTAAGAATCAGGGCGGCCGTGCCGACAGCAATGCCTGCAATGGCAACCATGACTATAAACGTTGGTTTTGAAGCTGCTCGTTGCTTGAACGCGAATCGTCTTGCAATATAAAATTCAGGTTTCATCCCGAAATTGAGGGAGAATCCATTGCAGAGAACATCACAACCTTATTGCGTCCATCTGCTTTTGCACGGTAAAGAGCTCGATCGGCATTGCTGATAAGTGTGGGCCAGTCAAGGGCATCATTCGGAAATGTTGCTATTCCTATACTGATAGTCAGTTCACCGGCGGGCTGGTGCTTTTCATTCATGAATGGTGCATCGCAGATAATTTTGCGCAGTCGCTCAGCTATATCCCGAGCGGTTTCGGTATCCGTTTTCGGAAAAAGAAGAGCAAACTCATCACCTCCAAACCTGGATGGCACATCGTAAGCCCGACATTGACGACTGATGACATCTGCCATAAGTTTAAGGGTAGTATCACCGGCTATATGGCCGTTGGTATCGTTATAAATCTTGAAGTGATCGATGTCGATCATGGCAAGTGAAACCTTGTCATTCAGGCGCTTTGCTCGCTCAATATCAATAATAAGGTGCTCCTTGAAGTGGCGATAGTTGTAGAGATTCGTCTTTTCATCCCGAATGTATATTTCATCCAGTTTTTTATTTTTAGCATCAATATCACTGCAGAATTTCATGATTGACTCGGTAATCTGTGCAATATCGCTTGAGTGTCCTGTTTCCGTCAAATCTTTTTTCATCTCCGCAGCAGTGTCACGAATACTTTCAGGTAAATTTCTGTTGAGGAGTTTCAACTGCCCGACAAGCTGGGCAAGCGGAATAAGCGTCTGGCGGTAATTATTGTGCAGCATCCAGCCTGCAGTTATACTGAGCGTCAGGAGTACGGCAAGAATGAAAAAAAGAAAAAATTCGTTGATCACAACAAGTCTGACTGAAGCCTCTTTTGAGGCGACTTTGGCCTGTTCTATACTTTTGTCCAGTTCAGAGTGAATAAGGTCAAGATTTTTTTCGGCAAGCATCGCGTGCCATTGGCGCAAAGTGACCTGCAATGCAGAAAAAGGGGGCAATCCTGCCAGCTTCATTTCAGCAGCAAGTTTTTCGAAGTTAACAAGAAGAGTTTTCCGCTGAACGCTCATCTCTCTTTCGTGAGCTCCTGCTCGACTCTTGGTGCTGTTTTCCTGGTTTCGGAGAAGCCCAAACTCGAGAATTTTTCCCCTGAAATCAACAAGGTCCAAGTAACATGCCTGTTTTTTTTGCACCGTTTCGAGCAGATTCTGCTGTGTGACAACAAAACCAGCAATACCAGCAATGACAATAATCATGCTGATTGTTCCCGTATAGACAATTGCCCGTAACGGAGAGATATTATTTATGGCCTGACTGGCTCGACTCATAGGCTAATTTAAAATAAGTGTCCTTTCAACAAGCTTGCAAGGAGCAAGAGTGCTTCTTTCGAAGGCTTTTTGCCCTGCTCCACTTAGCCAGGATCCAAATCCTGCGGCAAGAGGATCGCCCGAATAATATACATAGTAAACGGTCGTAACAAGAGGATAGCTTCCGTCAAAAATATTTTGCTGTGTGGGTAAAAGCGACAGAGGCCCCCTGGCATCTTTGGAAAGTGGAAGCATCCTGATGTTTTTTTTGCTCTTTGCCATAACCATTTTCAGCTCTGGCGATGAGTTAAAAAGGAGTCCCACGGCACGCTTGTCAACAGAGAGACGCCTCAGCAGCGCGGAATCACTCTGGCATGCCCAGGCCTTTAAGTCCCCTTGTTGAGAATCTGTAATGGCACTAAAAAGGGATTGAAGATGAAAGTCATTTGCTGTTACCAGTGGAATCATCCCCGCCTTATTTTTTCGGGTGTAAAGATTACAAAGATCTTTGAGTGAAATGCTTTTCAAAGGATTTCGGGAGTTGACAATACAGACAATCGCATCCCGGGCTACCAGCTCACGCCGCAAAGGATTTTTTTGCGATGAATCTTCATGAGCATCAGCCCTTCCCTCAATCAAAGCAGCCCTGGCATGGTGGTCAAGCAGCAGTCGAAGAGTTGTATCAGAGCTAACCGGGAGCAGTGAAATATGAGCATCAGGATAGTATCCATGAAACATTGTAACCTGACTCTTGGCAACAGTGAGAAGTTGCCTGTCAAGTGCCAGATTCATCTTGCCACTTCGAGCGGTATCGTCACTTCGGCTCTGAACGCAACTCATCAACAACAAGATCGGAAGCGCAAAGACAAGCTTATTGAGCACCTTAATGATAAGGTGAAAAGATTTGCTGTAGAGCATGGGTTTGAGCGGACTCATGGATATTGTCACAATTCCCAAAAATAGTTATTCAACCTCTTGTAAATCACCGAAAAAAGCTTATTATTTGCGCATTATTGGATATTTATTCAGATTATATCCTTTTTTCTGCAAATTTCTGCATAAGATTATTCACAAAATGAGTTCTCCTGTATCACAAGATTTGAAAAAATATTCAGTATCAATAATTGGTGCATCAGGCTATTCGGGAGCCGAATTAACGAAATTGCTCCTTGGTCACCCTTGCGTTGAACTTCGTGAACTTTACGCTTTTTCACAGGTTGGTAGTCACGTTTTTGATCTCTACCCTGCTCTTGGCTGCGACAAAGTGTACAAGCCATACCAGGGTGAGAGTGAAAGTAACATCTATTTTCTCGCACTCCCCCATGGCGAAGCGCTTCAACTGGTTCCATCCCTTCTCAAGGCTGGTAAAATTGTTATTGATCTCTCCGGTGATTTCAGGCTGAAAAAGAGTGAAGAGCATCAACAGTTCTACCAACAGCTCAAAGCGCCTGATGCCTTTATGACCTACGGCATGCCTGAGCTGTTTGGCGATGAGATTGCCAGAACAACGGCAATCAGCAACCCCGGCTGTTATGCGAGCAGCGTTATCCTTGGTGTTGCTCCTCTTTTTCAAGCCGCTGACTCAACATTGAAGGTGCGTGCCATTACCTGTACCTCTACTTCCGGTATCTCCGGTGCGGGACGCAGCAATAAAACTGAACTCTCATTTTCGGAGATGAGTGAGAATATCAGGGCGTACAAGGTTGGTTTCCATCAGCATACGCCCGAAATTATGCAAGCACTAGGCACTTCTGCAACCGACCCTTCGTTCGATTTTACCTTTACCCCTATGATTGGCTCGCTGGTAAGGGGTATCTACAGTGTGCTGAATGTCCACCTCGCACAACCGATTGAAAAAGAGGAGGTTGTGGAACGTTACCGCAGCTTTTACCAGCATTGTCCTTTTGTGCGGGTCAGGGAGAGCATGACCGAGATCCGGCATGTTGTCAACACCAACTACTGTGATATTCATATTGCCCATGTGACACAACACGGATCGTTGACGATTATCACTGCGCTCGACAACCTGCTTAAAGGCGCCGCAGGTCAGGCTGTACAAAATATGAATATCATGCTTGGGCTTGATGAAAGAACAGGACTTATCCCATCTTCACTAACAGCACATTAAACGGTATAAAGCATTGGAAAAACTTTTAAAAGGGCTGAAAGTGATTCATCAGCTTTCTGCCATCACCCGCTGGCCATCCTCAGTCACCCCGATGGCTTCAGCATCAGATGGCTCGAATGGATTCTGGCCCCAGGGCTTTTTGGCCGGAGCCGTCTCTGCCAATATCAAATACAGCAACAGAAATGACTTGATGGCTCTGGTGACAGACGAACCAGCCACTGCCGCTGCGCTCTTTACCCTGAACCGTTGTGTTGCTGCGCCCATTACACTCTCGCAACGGCATTTACAACATTCATCCTCCTCAATTCGGGCGCTTGTTTGCAACAGTGGAAATGCCAATGCTGCCACCGGGACGCAGGGGTTGGATGATGCTCGGGCAATGGCCGAAGCGGTTGCCAGGGAGTTTTCGCTGAAGCCGGAAGAGGTGCTTGTTGCCTCCACCGGGGTTATTGGCCAGCTCCTTCCGATGGAAAAGGTGCTGGATGGCATATCCTCACTCGCTCCAACCATGCAGCGCCACTCCGTGCTTGATGCGGCAAGCGCTATTATGACCACCGACACCTTTCCAAAATTTTACACCATTGAGCTTCAGCTTTCAGCGGGTTCTGTCCGTCTGAGTGGTATCGCCAAAGGATCCGGCATGATCTGCCCGAATATGGCCACCATGCTGGCATTTCTGGCTACCGATGCCACTATCGAACCAGCTCTTCTCCATATTGCCCTGGAGCGGGCAAACCGCAAAAGCTTTAATGCCATTACGGTTGATGGCGACACCAGCACCAATGACATGGTCTCCATTTTTGCCAGCGGAAAAGGGGGGGAAATCACCGGTGAGAGCCCCGATTTTACCCTTTTTTGTGATGCGCTCGAAACACTGATGACCTTTCTTGCAAAACTTGTTATTATTGATGGCGAAGGTGCCACGAAACTGCTTGAAATAACCGTTACGGGAGCGGCAGATCATCGTGATGCAGAACTTGCCGCAAGAACAATTGCCCAGTCGAGCCTTGTCAAAACTGCTCTTCATGGTGAGGATGCCAACTGGGGCAGAATCATTGCTGCGGCAGGCCGATCGGGTGCGGTGTTCAATCAGGAAGAGCTTGAGCTTTACTTCAATGATCTTTGTATTCTTCAACCACCTCTTGTGGCCGACTTTTCCGAAGAGGCTGCCAGTGAAATTTTGGCAAAAGATGCCTTTACCATCACCCTTCGGCTTGGTAACGGTCCTGGAGAGGCGACCATCTGGAGCTGTGACCTGAGCAAGGAGTATATTGAGATAAACGGCAGTTACAGAAGCTGATAGCTAATAATCAAACAAAGAATAATTTTCCGCAATGGAGCTTTTACAGTGTAATGAATTGAATCAGGCGAGAAAAGCGCCACATGCCGCGATAGGGCAGGTACTTATTGAGGCGTTGCCCTATATCCGCAAGTTTGAAGGCAAAACCTTTGTTATCAAGTATGGCGGTGCCGCCATGAAGGATGCCTGCCTAAAAAATATATTTGCTCAAAATGTCACGCTTCTGCGCAAAGTCGGCATCAAAATTGTTTTGGTTCATGGAGGTGGCGATGCCATCACCAAAACAGCCGAAAAGCTTGGCTTGAATTCACGTTTTCTGCATGGACGCCGTGTCACCGACAAAGAGATGATCTCAGTTATCCAAATGACCCTTGCTGGCAAGGTGAATCAGGACATTGTGCAGCTTATCAGTGAACATGGGGGTAAAGCGGTGGGTGTCAGTGGGCTTGATGCCGACACAATCAAGGCTATGCCTCATCCGAATGCTGAAAAACTTGGGCTCGTTGGAGAGGTTGAACAGATCAACACCTCCTATATTGATCTACTCTGCCGGGCTGGGCTGATTCCGGTGATTGCTCCGATTGGGTTTGATGAGGAGGGTAATATCTACAATATCAATGCTGATGATGCCGCAAGCAGTATTGCCATAGCCCTGAAAGCTGAAAAACTGATCTATGTCAGTGATGTCGAGGGTATCCATGTGGGAGAAAGAATTCTGAAAACCATAAGCAAGACTGAGGCGGCAGACTTTATTGAACAGGGAGTCATCTCCGGCGGAATGATTCCGAAAGTACTCTCAGCCTTCAAGACTCTTGACAGCGGTGTTGGTAAAATTCACCTTATCGACGGAAAGGCTACCCATTCGCTTTTGCTCGAAATTTTCACCCACGAAGGCGTTGGCACCCAGTTTATTGCAGAACAAGAGAGTGATCACTATTAAAATCAGATAATGGAATGACTACAGTTCAACAACCACACCCTCATATAAAACGAGATTTTCTTGGCTTTTCGCCGCTTGATGCCTGCAAAATTATTGAGCTTTTCGACTACTCTCTCTTTATGAAAAAGAGAAGAAAAGAGAGCCATTCGGCAAGTGGTTTTAAGCCACTCCGCGACAAAACGGTTGCCATGATCTTCAGTAAACCCTCACTCAGGACAAGGGTATCTTTTGAACTTGGCATTCATGAACTTGGTGGATATGCTATTACGCTTGATGGTCAATCAATCGGTCTGGGTACGCGTGAATCTGTGGCAGATGTCGCCAGGCTTCTGGGTCGCTACAACGATGCCATTGTTGCTCGCCTGCACGACCACTCAGTCATTGAAGGGCTGGGAGAGCACGCATCAATTCCGGTTATTAATGCGCTCACCGACCTTTCACACCCATGCCAAGTGCTGGCTGATGCTTTTACCCTTTATGAAAAGTCACTCTGGAGAGAGGGAATCAAAATTGTTTTTGTTGGTGACGGCAACAATGTTGCCAATTCATGGATTGAGCTGGCTGGTATTCTCCCCTTCCATTTTGTGCTTGCCTGTCCTGAGGGGTACACGCCCAATCAGGAGTTGCTCTCTGCCGCCCGGGCAAAAGGTATCAGTCAGATAGAGATCCACCATGATCCGCAGGAGGCTGTCGCCAACGCTGATGTGCTCTATACCGATGTCTGGACAAGTATGGGACAGGAAGATGAGATAGCCAAGCGCCTGAAAATTTTTAAGCCTTTTCAGATAAACAACGCCTTGCTCTCCGCAGCGAAACCATCAGCGGTTGTGATGCACTGTATGCCAGCACATCGAGGTCAGGAGATCAGCGCCGAAGTGATGGATGGGGAGCGCTCCATTATCCTTGACCAGGCAGAGAATCGCCTTCATGTACAGAAAGCCCTGCTTGTCAAACTGCTGAACCACGAGGAGTACAGAAAATTTCATCTTACCCATCGATTGCTGAATGCGGCAAAAAAATTAAAGGCTGAAGGATGAGGAACTGATGAACAAGCATGCACGACAAAACAAGATACGCGAGATCCTCGAACGGCATACGGTTGAAAATCAGCACGATCTGCTTCAGCTTATCAGGGATTCCGGGATGGCTGTGGCTCAGGCCACTCTTTCAAGGGATTGTGCCGAACTCGGTATTGTACGGTCACGGATAAATGGTAGTTACAGGATGGTCTTTCCTGACGACAATGCAGGAAGAATCATTAAAGGGCTTGTTGGGATTGAGGTGCTCGCTGTCACCGCCAATGAGACTACGGTTATTATAAAGACACTTCCCGGAAGGGCGCATGGGGTCGGTTCATACCTTGACCAGTTGAGAAGCCCGCTCGTGCTTGGCACGATTGCCGGCGATGATACTGTTTTGGTAATTCCCTCATCTATCATGAGCATTCCCGATTTGAAATTATATATTTATAACAATCTTTCTAAAAATTGATAATTCATTACGACGTATGAGCAGGGAAAAAATTGCAATAGCCTATTCCGGAGGACTTGACACCTCCGTTATGATCAAGTGGCTGAAAGACAAATATGGTGCGGAGATTGTGGCTGTGACCGGTAACCTCGGCCAGCAGAAAGAGATTGATAATCTGGAATCAAAAGCGCTCTCAACCGGTGCCTCAAAATTTCAGTTTGTAGACCTTCGCAAGGAGTTTGTTGAAGAGTACATTTTCCGAGCACTGAAGGCTGGAGCGTTGTACGAAGATGTCTATCCTCTTGCCACTGCACTGGGTCGTCCCCTTCTTGCAAAAGCGCTTGTTGATGCTGCACTTGCTGAAGATTGTACCATGTTGGCTCATGGCTGCACCGGCAAAGGCAACGACCAGGTTCGCTTTGAGGTCACCTTCGCCTCACTGGCTCCGCATCTCAAGGTGCTTGCTCCGCTGCGTGAGTGGGAGTTCACCTCCAGAGAGGCTGAAATTGCCTACGCTCTTGAGCACAACATTCCAGTCTCTGCGACGAAGAAGAGCCCCTACTCGATTGATGAAAATATCTGGGGGATCAGCATTGAATGCGGTGTGCTTGAGGATCCGATGGTTGCTCCGCCTGAAGATGCCTACCAGATAACCACATCACCGGAAAATGCGCCCGATACTCCGTCAGTGGTTGATATCGAGTTTGAGAAAGGTATTCCCGTTGCCCTGGACGGCAAGAAGATGAGCGGGCTCGACATCATCATCCGTCTGAACGAGATCGGCGCAGCCAATGGCGTTGGCAGGCTCGACATGATTGAGAACCGTGTCGTCGGCATCAAGTCACGTGAAATCTATGAGGCTCCGGCGGCAACTATCCTCCACTTTGCTCATCGCGAACTGGAACGGCTCACCCTCGAAAAATCGGTTTTCCAGTACAAAAAGAACATCAGTCAGGATTATGCCAACATCATCTACAACGGCACCTGGTTCTCCCCGATGAGAACCGCGCTCGATGCCTTTGTGAACGAGACGCAGCATCCTGTGACCGGCCTTGTTCGCCTGAAGCTTTACAAGGGTGGCGTTACCCTGCTTGGCAGAAACTCGCCATACTCTCTCTATAACGAGGAGCTTGCCACCTACACCGAGGCTGACACCTTCAACCACAAGGCGGCAGCTGGCTTTATCCATATCTATGGACTTGGTTTGAAGACATTCAACCAGATTCATTCTTCGAAGTAGTACTCATCCACAGTTCAGCGCAGGCCATACACTCCGGCCTGCGCAATACGGGTTTCAGAACACGAGATCAATTCTTTCCTTTTTCGCACACCGCCTCAATATTTTCACTATCCCTGAGAGCAGTATTCTGCCATAAGGATTCCTCTTGTTCCGCATGAAAAGAGTATTGCGGCTCTTTTTTTTGTATCTGTATTCAAAAAAAATCTCCCCGGGTTGTTTTATTATGAGCTTATGCTTATAATATCCATATAATTTTAATGCAACCATTGTCAAGGTGAGTCTATCATGAAAAGTGAAATGATCGTAACGTTTGGAGGTGGCAAGCGGGTCAATGCCGACTTTAAGGGATTTACTATTCATACGGATCAATCGGAACATGCTGGTGGAGAGGGTTCTGCCCCTGAGCCTTTTTCTCTTTTTCTTGCATCAATCGGAACTTGTGCAGGCATCTATGTCTTGTCCTTCTGCCAGAGCCGAGGCATCCCGACAGAGGAGATCAGAATTGTTCAATCACATTTTTCCAAAGAATCCGGTAAAGGGATTGGAAAAATTGAACTCGCCATCGAGCTGCCACCGGATTTCCCCGAAAAATACAAAGAGGCTGTTATCAGCGCAGCCAATCTCTGTGCGGTTAAAAAGCACATTATGGAATCACCTGAATTTATCCTAAAAACCGTCACCAGATAAAGCAAAAATTGGCGAAAACAGTGTTGTGTGTTTCTGGATATAACACTGTTCGTGATACGGCGGCTTCAGTTGGAACTGAGTGATCAGCAATAAAAGGTCACATCGCAGAAGCCATGGGACGCTGGCACTGGCTGATCTCGATTCGGAAGATGGTTTGTTTCATGATGATCCTCTTGAAAAAGTTTACCACGGATTTGATCGAAGAGAGCTTGCTGTCTTACTGAATGCTGCCGGTCTTGAGGTCACCTCCTTTGAAACCATTTACACCTTCAACAAAACAAACAGAGCAGGCATAAGCGCAGTGTACCCCGTCTTTCTGGTTACTGCAAAAAACAAGCATCAGCGACCAGGTGATCATTGAGAGAGTAAAACCATTTGTACAGGCCGAACCCCTGGCGATGAAGCTCCTTAATCCATATTCTTAATTATTTTTATGAATATGGATCGTTTAGTCTTTGCAATTGCAGGCATTTTTGTGCTTTCAATCGTCGTACTCTCTCTCTGGCACAACCCGAACTGGCTCTGGTTTACCGGATTTGTGGGAGCAAACCTTTTTCAGGCAGGTTTTCAGGCTTTTGCCCTCTGGCCAAAATCCTCAAGGCTGTCGGCGTGGTTCCAGGTCCAGCATTCAAGTAAAATGGTAGACGGTAAGTAACCCTCTCTCTCATTTACACAAGAAGTGAGGGTTATTTAAATGCAGTGGAAACCTGGAGTCGTATCAATCCTCACGGGCTCTTGCGATTCATGAACGGTAGTCTTTGCTCCTCCATTATGATTTTTTCCCAAACATCTGTAGCAGCTTCGCTCCTGCTGTTTGCTTCGTTTTTTTCCTGATCGGAAGCCCCTCTTTCTCCCAGCCCGCTATGCCGTTCTGCATATTCATCACTTTGCCGTATCCCTTGCTTGCAAGAAAACGGGTAGCCATAATGCTGCGACCTCCACTGTGGCAGGCCATGATGACCTGACGATTTGCAGGTATTTCCTGAAACCGTGTTTTGAATTCACCCAAAGGAATCGGAATAACGTCAGGAAGATCAAATGACTTTTCAGCAATTTCACGCGGCTCGCGGATATCAACAAGCAATGCCCCCTTTTGAATCAGGTCAAGGGCCGCTTTTGGTGTAACTTCAAGACTACTTTTCATGGCTTATCTGTTTATCTGAAATGTGTTCTCCCATCCTCATCCATGATGATCGAATAGGCAAGGGGGTCCTCTTAAATTCACGAACTGGAGCATGAAAATGAAAAATATACCTATACCCCGTAATGGTATATAATACAAAATTTCATCAAAAGGTCAACGACTTATCTCCAAAAAATTTTGTTGAACAGAAAGGGTTTTTAACGGGATGTCTTGCTTTTTTCGAAGCAATGGAAAAGGGAGGAAAATCAAGAAATAATGCAAGATTCTTCTGAAATGATCGTCATATCAAGGAGTATCGTTACCCCAAAAATACTGATACCAGCAAAAAATCGATTCTCTTTGTTTAACTTTTTGAACACTATGAATCATGAAAAAGTGTTTACTGATAATAAGTCTGGGATGGTTGTTCACCTCTGTCGTCTATGCTGCTGAACGCCCCATTCTTCTGGCAGCATTTGATCACAGCAGGCTAAAAGCGTCAGCGCAGTGCATAAGATGTCATAAGCGTGACCAGCCGGATGACAATCTACACCGCCAGTCGCAAGCCAACTGCTCTGTATGTCACACGACCAGGCAATGGATACCAACAATCACCAAGCCATGAAAAAAACAGTGAGTTGGCGGGTTTTTACAAGCTTCGGGCTTTTCATAGCATTGGTCATGATGCTGGTTTCGGGATTGATTCTATATATCTCTCCTCATGGGAGGGTTGCAAACTGGACGGACTGGAGGATGATCGGTCTGACAAAAAGGGGATGGCATAACCAGCATACTATTTTCGGATTTGCGTTTATCATCCTCTCGGTTTTTCACCTCTTTGTAATCAACTGGAAAGCATTTCTCTGCTACCTGAAATCAAAGAGCGGCGAAGGTCTTAAATACCCTGTAGAGCTGCTCGCTATCGTCATTCTTGCTCTCTTTTTTGGCATAGGGACCTACCTTAATATTCAGCCATTCTCGACGGTCATCAAGTTTGGCAATGCAATTTCGGACTCCTGGGAACGATAGAACTCCAAATATATTGTTTGATACACAAAACTGTATGATGTTGCAAAGAAAACAGATGTATTCTATCTGTGCGGAGAGGAAATTACTGTTCGAAACGGATAGAGAGCAAAGACTCGCCATGAGCGTGTCAGAAATCCATCCTTATACTTGCCCTATGTGCTGAAAAGCAGGTCAGCTTCTCGCCCCCTCATACTGGTCCGATCCGTACAGATTGAGCTGCTTGCGATAATAGGCAAAAGCCTCCTCCTGGCGGACCACGCCCAACAGGGTGCTGCTTCTGGTATCCAGCACCGGCAGAACGTCGTAATCCGAAATTTCAAAAAGTTTAAGCGCTTCATCAAGTTTAGAGGTGTTATACAGTCTTGGAACATCTTTTTTCACAATATCCGCTGCAATCAAACCTACAAGCACATCTTCCTGAAGCAGCATTCTCATCTCATCAAGGCTGATAATTCCAGAAAAAAGACCATTATCATCAGTCACCAGAAAAGTTGACTCTGGTGTATTGAAAAAAATATCGATCATCGTTCTGGCGTTTTCTGACTCGATGAATTTCACATAGTCTGTTTTCATGATATCGGAAATAGTGATATGTTCGGCCACCGAAAGTGCAATGCCAAACCCCAGCCTGACCCCCTCTTTTTCAAGCACATAGCTCTCCATGCTATGACGATAGGCAAGCCTGGCAATCAGCGAAGAGGTAACAGCCGCAAACATAATAGGCAACACAATCTCATATTGACCAGTTACCTCAAAAAGAATAAGAATGACGGTCAACGGTGCCCTCATAATACCTGCCGTCAATGCTCCCATGCCAACAAGCGCATAAGCGCCTGAGGTGGCGGTAAGTGATGGAAAAACCGCATGGACAATGTTGCCAAACATCCCTCCAAGCATGGCACCCATTTTCATTGCCGGCGCAAACATCCCCCCCGATCCCCCAGAACCGATACTGAGACCGGCAACAATTGGCTTGAACAGGTAAATTCCAATCATGTTTGTCCAGCTTTCAGTGCCGTGAACCGCATGATTAATGGCCTCATAGGAAAATCCGTACAGACCGGGAAGCCAGATGCAGATAACGCCACTCATAAGCCCGCCTATTGCCGGCATGGCCCAGAGAGGTATCTTCCATTGTTTTTCAACTCTTTGGAACCACTCCTCAATGGCGTAATAGACCTTGATGAACATCACCGCCGAAAGACCGGCAAGGATGCCAAGCAGACAGTAGAAGAGCAGTTCGGTATTTGATACCAGTGTGTATTCAGGTACCTGAAACATTGGAGAGTTACCTAAAAAACTTCTTGATAGTACGGTGCCAATAACAGCCGCAATGACAATGGGGCTGAATGTTTTAACGCTGAAGTCACCGAGCAGCACCTCAACGGCAAACATGACACCGCCAATAGGCGCGTTAAAAACAGCCGCAAGACCTGCGGCAGCACCGCAACCAAGCAGTGTACGGGTTTTGTTTGGCGAAAATCGCAACATCTGAGCTACCGTTGAACCAATGGCAGCACCAACCTGGACAATCGGTGCTTCACGTCCGCCGCCACCACCTGAACCAATACTTAAGACCGATGTTATCGTTTTATGAATCCATAGTTTGTGCTCAATAATACCATCATTTTGAGCAACGGCTTTGATAACAGAGGCAAGGCCATGTCCAGGTCTTGACTTCACCACAAAGGTATTGTACAGACCAACAAGCAGACCGCCAAGTGCGGGAATGAAGGGAAGGATAACCATCCAGTAGGTGTCGATGAGCGTATTTTTACCAAATATTCGAAGGTCGGTAAAAATCATGGAGCTGATCGTCATAATGGCATCATGAAATACCACTGCGACATAGCCGGTCAAAAGCCCCACACATACCGCAACAAGAAGAAACGGAATATCTTGATTCAGATTCAGTTGAACGAGCAGATAATCAAGGCTCAAACGAAAAAATTGCTGCGAACTGCCCTTAAAATATCTGCTTTTTCTGAAAATAGTATAAAAAAACGCAAGCGTCTTTCTGCCCAGTCTTCCTGTTATGTGATGCGATTGTTTCATGTTTCAATGTGCAAAAAAAAGAATAAATCTTTGCAGGAAGAGTTCTGTAACCGTACACCGCCCTTCCGGTTATAGCGGGCACATCACTCTGAGGCAATAAGGCAAAATTTACTATTTTGGGATCAGATTCTCTTTCACCACATCTGATATTCTTATGAGCAGCAATACAAAGGAGTTACTTTGGCAGAGCCGATTTTCACTGCCTTTTGATCGCGATGCGCTTCTCTTTTCCTCGTCGGTTCATGTCGACAAAAAGCTCTATCGTGAAGATATTCAGGGCTCGATTGCCCATGTCACCATGCTTGCCGAAGAGTGTATTGTCAGTGGTGAAGAGGCCGGAGAGATCATTGCCGGACTCTTGGAAATTGAGGAGGAGCTATCGAGCGGCGCTCTGCTCCCCCACTGGGAGGATGAGGATATTCATACAGTTATTGAAAATCGGCTGAAGGAAAAAATTGGCGTAACTGCGGGTAAGCTGCATTCCGGTAGAAGCCGTAACGATCAGGTTGCCACGGATACCCGACTCTATTTGCGCCGCCAGATTACGGAACTCCAGGAGACACTTGGTTGCATGTTAAAGGTTCTTGTTGAAAAAGCGGAGTGCTATCAGACAACCATCATTTTTGGTTATACCCACTTGCAACGGGCGCAGCCCATCTCTGCTGGCCACTACTATATGGCCTATTTCAATATGTTCAGCCGCGACCGTCAGCGTCTGCACGACCTTATGAAACGGGTGAACATCTCCCCTCTTGGTGCCGCCGCCTTTGCTGGCAGTACACTCCCCCTCAACCCTGAAAGATCGGCGGTGCTCCTCGGTTTTGACGATATGTTTGCCAACAGCATCGATGCCGTGAGCGATCGCGATATCATCATTGAGTTTATTTCGGCCTGTTCGGTCATCATGATGCACCTCTCGCGCTTTGCCGAAGATCTGATTCTCTGGAGCTCCTACGAATTTGGCTACCTTGAGATCAGCGATGCCTTTGCCACAGGCTCTTCACTTATGCCGCAAAAGAAAAATGCCGATATTGCCGAGCTGGTGAGGGGTAAAACGGGCAGAGTGTACGGCAACCTGATGGCCATGCTCACCATCATGAAGGGGCTCCCGCTCTCCTATAACCGCGACATGCAGGAGGACAAACAGCCGCTGTTTGACAGCGCAGAGACAACCATCGGCAGCGTCACCATCTTTGCAAAACTGCTTGAGCATACCAAGCTGAAGGAGAAGCGGCTGGCCAAACTGACGGCAGAGGATCTCAGCCTCGCCACAGAGATAGCCGAATATCTTGTTCGCAAGCAGATTCCATTCCGTGATGCGCACCGTATTACCGGAAAAATTGTCACCTGGAGTATCTCTTCGGAGACCACCCTGCCACATATTCCTGTTGAAAAGTTCAGGGAGTTTTCGGAGGTGATTGATACGGATATTTATGACTGCCTTCAAGCGGATGCCAGTGTCAACTCAAAAAAGACGCACGGCAGTTGCTCTTTTGACTCAGTCGCACACCAGATTGCTGAGGCGAAAAAACAACTGTAGAAAAGGGCGACGGCTATCATGGTCAGAAGACGACATCAACCCCGACGGTCATGGAAGATGCATTATAGCGGAAAGAGAGGTCATTTGAATCGTTTTTGAGCCATGTATACTCACTGTAAAGCGTTAGCTGTCGCTGATTTCCGGCAAATGAAAATCTTTTTTCAGCCCGGCCCCATAACTGTTTAACGGTATCACCTCGGCTGCCAACACCAGCAATCAGATTACCATCAAGATCGAGTGGCATCTGCTGGTACTTTTTATCGGCATAATCATACCCTATGCGAAAGAGAAGCGTATGTGCAAGCTGACAGGAGAGCATGCCGCCAAGCTCAACACTTTCATAACCATAACGATCATCATAAAGATCGTTTTCAGAAGAGTAGCCGGAGGATAATCCTGAGATATAAACATCCTTGTCACCAAAATTTTTACGACTTCTTCCATAAACCATCAGTCCAAGATTCTCAAGGAGGGGTCTTGAGAGGCGTACCGTATTCACCCATTGCCCTACTTTTGCGGCATCACCTACGGGATTACCACTCACAGCCGCATGAGAAACCGGCACCGAATAAAACTTGTAACCCCCTTCGGTTAAAAGGTTAACCGACGTGCCATCTGAAAAAGGCACAGTGACTCCTCCGTGAAGGAGGTGCTCCCAGTTATCGAGTTCACTCACAACACGATAGTCTCGCCTGCGAAGCGTATAGCCGGTCACAACCATCAAAGAGTTTTCAAAAGGGATCCTTGCGTCAAGAAAAGCCTCAAATTCAGTGTAATCCAGTGTGATATATGTCTCAGTGTCTTGCCTCTTTTTTGCCTGTAAACCACTTCTCAACCAACCTCCCTGACCAAAATCGTGTTGCCCCGTTAGTCCCAAGGAGTGGATTGAGTAGTTATACTCTGCAAAGTCGGCAAAACTGAGAGTATTCAGTTGGTAAGAGAGCAATCCTTTTAATGCTGACCCCTCCCACTGGTGGGCGACGTAAATATTTCCCTCTGTAATCCTATCCTTAGAGGGTATCGAGCTGCGAAGGGCGTTACTTTCAATGCTGGTTGAGAGTGAGGCTTCAGATTGCCATTGCGCTGAGCCAACAGAGGGTAACATCACGATATAAAAAAAAGAGGCAAGAGTCTTGATTCTCTGATACATTTGTTTCATGACTTGCCCCTATTTCCTGTTATTTTGATGATGCAGTCCACCACCAGCAGATACTCCAGCTCCTCTTGTGGCACCACCATCATTCACGATTCCCGCCCCCCCCTGACGAGACATCGTTCCATTTCCGAAGCCATTATTTCGTATGCCTGATCCATCTCGCATACGGCCATCAGGAATACCATCACCATTACTGTCGACAATAAGATCATTGAGACCATCACCATCTTCATCAACGAATCTCAGTTTTCTGGAAGAGCTGTAATTTTTCGTCATCTCTTCCTTGGCTGCCGCTCTTTCTACCAGGCCAGTTTGTTGATCAGCACCATAGGCTACTTGCCCAATGCTTACAGCAAACGGTGTCAGAAAAGCAAAGATAATGATTTTAATACGGCGCATGGTTCTATCCCTCCTCTGGTAACTCATCAACTGCGAAAGAGAAAAGGCTCTTTCGCAGTTGATAAAAAATAAATGAAACAACTATCGCTCAGCGCCCTCTCTTGGCTGAACCTTTTGGCCCCGTCGAATCACAGGTACCTGTACCGACACCTGTTCCTGATGAAAGAGTGGTGCAATTTGCCGGCTTGACATAATCAGAATCCTGACCATTCGGAATTCCATCTCCATCAGCATCAAGAGCGTTATCATTGAAGCCATCCCCATCAAGATCGACAAAATTGCTCATCATACCAGAAAAAATATTTTTGGACTGCCTCTGTGCCGCACCAGCATCGAAAGGAGTTATTTGTGAAAGTCCAAATACTATACCTGCCACCGTAATCATACTGATAATCTTTTTCATGATATCTCTTTTTTTAAGTCCTGTTATTAAGTTTATAAAAAGGTGGATTATGTATTCACCCCTTCACAGGTAATTGAATCAATTACCGTGCCAACAATTTTTTTTCAAGATAACCACTTATTATATATGGTAGTAGTAAACTGCATCATGCTACTTCCCGGAATCGTTGGACGTTATTATCGACCTGATCGTCGGCAGTTCGACCGTTGAGTCGAACAGGAGGAGAAGTAAAGAGAGCATTATTGCAACCTGGTCGGGTTTGTATACACAACGTAAAAACGGCAGGAGAGTGAGTACTCTCCTGCCGTTTTTGGAATGAGTGGCTTTCGTGGTGTTGTTCAGCGTCCCTGTTTGGGGCTTCCCTTCTGCATTGTGTTCTTTGAACTGCCAGTACCAGCTCCGGTTCCAGCACTGTTCGCCGCAGAGCCAGAACTCATTGTGGTTACGCCATTGGTCGATCCCCCACTCTTACGGCCTTTACCCTGACCAGCTCCTGAACTTCTACCAGAGCCATCTTGTGGACGCACATAATCGGCATCCTTGCCATTGGGAATTCCGTCTCCATCCGCATCTTTGACATTATCATTGATGCCGTCTCCATTAAGGTCGACAAACTTCCTTTTGTTAGCGTTTTTGTTCATACTTTTAACACGCTTCTGGTTGTTCTTCTGCACCTGAGTCTGCGTCTGGCTTTGTGCATCAACCTGCTGCTGAGTTTGTACCGGATCTTCTGCAAGCAATGAGCTCATCGGCATAAAAGCCATCACCATTCCGGCAACCGACACCAATCCAATTATCTTTTTCATCATTTCCCCTGGTTTGTGATATGATTGTTAAGAGTAATAGTACAATCCATTGTACCACCTTCACAAATCATATAATCAAAGAGCGTGCCAATAGCATAATTAAAATTAAAGTATTATTATTAAATACTTTATAAGTAAGCTTGATTTATTGCTGGTTATGAATATTTTCTGCTTTTCGACCTTTTTGTCGTCTATTCGACCCTGTGGTCGAGCGTTATGAAAAGAGATGACACCCTGTGACCACATCATTTCATGCCATATTTTTTGAGTTTGTAGCGTAAATGACGTTCTCCGATTCCCAGCAATTCTGCCGCTCTTGTCTGCACATTTCCTGCATCTTTCAAGGCTTTGATAATAAGGCCTTGTTCATAAGCCTCTGTTTTTTCAGTAAATGTTCCCTCAATTTCAAGTGAGGTGCTTTTTTCAAAGCGAAGTGCCTGTACCCGTGGCGGGAGATCTTCTGTCGTAATAATATTCTCACGGCACAAAACAACTGATTGTTGGATTACATTTTCCAGTTCACGCACATTTCCGGGCCATGCGTATTTCATGAGCGCATCCATCACCTCCCGCGAAACCCCTTTAACCAGTTTTTCATTTTCTGCGGCAATGCGCAGCACAAAAGCATCAACCAGCAGCGGTATATCCTCCCGACGTTCCCGCAAAGGGGGAATGCAAATTCCTACAACATTCAGTCGATAATAAAAATCTTCGCGAAACAATCCTTCGCCTACCATAGCTTCAAGGTCGCGGTTGGTGGCAGCCACAATGCGAACATTTGCTCCAATCGGCACAGAACTTCCAACTCTTTCGAAAGATTTTTCCTGCAATACCCTGAGCAGCTTTACTTGAAGGGAGAGGGGCATCTCCCCAACCTCATCAATAAAGAGCGTGCCCCCTTCAGCCGTCTCAAATCGTCCTTTCCGCTGACGATCCGCACCGGTAAAGGCACCTTTTTCGTGGCCGAACAGTTCACTTTCGAGCAGATTTTCAGAAAGTGCCGCACAATTGACGGCCAGAAAGGGTTTTTCGCGCCGGGGACTGGCATAATGCACCGCTTTGGCGATCAACTCCTTTCCTGTTCCAGTTTCACCGGTAATCAACACTGTCGCATTGCTGGAGGCCACTCGCCCAGCAATGTTTAACACCTGGTTCATCGCTGAAGAGCAGGATACAATACCGTCAAAACTGAAACGCTCCAAAAGCTGCTGGCGCAGCAATCGGTTCTCCCTGACAAGAATTTTCCGTTCAAGAGTATTGTGAACCATCACCTTGAGTTGTTGCAGGTCAATCGGTTTGGTAATGTAGTCCACCGCGCCAAGCTTCATCGCCTCTGTGGCAGATTCTACACTGCCATAGGCCGTCATGATGATAACATCAATATCGGGATTGACCTGCTTTAGCTTTTCAAGAAGCTGAACACCCGTCATCCCGGGCATTTTAAAATCGGTGAGTACAATATCCACAGTCTGCTCCCTTGCCACTTGAAGCGCATTAACAGGCAGTGATGATTGTACTACTTGGTAACCAAGTTTTCTCAAAAAACCGGCAAGGCTCTCCAGTTGCACCTTTTCATCTTCAACGACAAGAATCGTGTAATTTGTCATGTTGTGATCCATTTTTTATCAATCATTCAATTCTGCCAGTGGCAGCACAATCCTGAAAAGGGTGCCGTGCAACCTGATACTTTCAACCTCAATAATTCCGCCATGTAACTGAATAATCTGGTTAGCGATACTCAGTCCCAGACCTGTCCCGTTCTCTTTTGTCGTAAAATAGAGATTAAAAATCTGTGACATATCACCCTCGGAAATACCAGAACCGGTATCAGAAAGCTCAATGACCGCCTCATCTTTGCGACAAAACAGCTTTATGGCAATGCCCCCCCCTGAACTGGTTGCCTCAACACCGTTTTGAACGATATTGAGTAACACTTGCTGCATTTTTTCATGATCAAGGAGTACCATTGGAGCACTCTCAAGCTGCAAGAAAAACTTGATATTTTTAGCCTCGGCCTCACTTTCCAGCAGAGGGCGATAGGATAAGAGAAAATTCTTGATATCAGTTTTAACCATCATCAGCGGCGCTGGAGTGGCAAATTGCAGAAATCTTTGAATAATGGCGTTAACACGGTAAACTTCAGAGACAACCGCACGGAGAAGCTGATGAAATTCCTCTTCATCGGCTATCGGAGAAAACTCAATATCAAGACGTTGAGCCAGAACTCCAATGGCATTCAGGGGATTTCTTATTTCATGGGCAACTCCTGAAGCAAGTTCGCCCATAGCAGTAAGTTTTTCCTGGCGCGTGATCACTTTCTGCATTGAACGCTGTTCGGTTAAATCATGCACGACCGCCAGAGCACCTTTGCCTCCGCTCTCATTATCAGGAACAATACTGACTCGGATGAACAGTAAAAGCTTTTTTCCATGAATAATCATCTCTAACTCCTTGTCGAACGACTGAGATTGCTCAAGCATGACTACCCGCATAAAATCGGCAATATCCGGAAGAACATCCTCAACAGGCTTACCTTGCACATTTTCTAATCGAAACCCTAATAATCTTTCTGCAGCACTGTTGAGCAATGTGATGCACTTTTCCTCATTGATCACAATAACAGCATCAGCCATACTCTCCAATATCATTGAAGAAAATGTCTGAACACGCTTGTAGGCCTGCTTCACAAGCACTTCGTTACGGCGCGTCATGACCAGATTGAGGAGAATAAGAGTACTGAACCCAACAACGCCCAAAAACATAATAAATCTGTAGCGCAATTTTTCTTGTGCAGCTACGACATGGTCTGTTTTCAGCCCTATTCGGAGCAGACCTACATGAATGGTATTGTATATCAAAGGCTTGACCACCTCAAAAACTTTTCTTCCATCAAAAGTGCTCCATCGAGTTACTGGTTCATGACGGAGCAGTGCCTTTGAAAGAACTGAATCAGTTTGAATGCTCTCAACCCCTGTTACATTGGGAGTTGCTGCCAAAATCGCTGAACTATCCTGCAAGATGATATAATCGATACCCGTTGTATCTGCCCCAATTCTCTGAATAAGCCGTCCAACACCGAGTTGACGGCGAAGGGTTATAAGTCTTGATGCATCAATATTACCAATAATCGCGCCACCGCGGCTTCTGGCAACCGCCGCAATCAAGCGAGAACCTTTTTTTGATCCGATCGCCCTGATACCGATGACAATGGAGTCTTTTGCGCCCGAAAAGATTGGCTTGAGCTGAACTAACAAGTTATTTTGCGGATCAACCGGTTCACGATCATCCGGAGTATTGAAGGCAACTCTCCTGCCATGACGATCAATAATATTGATGCTGTATAGTCCACCAGAGCCAGCTATTTCCGAAAGCTCTGAAGAGGTGAGTGGAGTTTTTTTATCAATCCTGTCAATCAGGTGGAGTTGGTCAATAAGACTTCCAACAAGCAAAGAGCTGCTCTCATTATATCCAGAAATTGCATTTTCAGCCCCCTCTGTCAGTGCGTGAAGAAGCAGAACAGCCTCTTCACGCATGCTATGCTCAATTTCAGATTTTCTGTATTGATACTCCAAAAGTGTTGTTCCACAAAAAAGAGCAATTATAAAAACAAACAATCCCACCAGATATTTCGGCGGAAGCAGCAAGCTTAATATCCTGTATGCTTTTGCTTTCTTCATGCTCTTATAACGTGAAACTGATGATAATAAGAAGTATTGGTTGCAGACAAAGGGGCACAAGTCCAGTCAACTTGTCATGAAACATACAATGAAAAAGTATTGCGACAACAATAGAATAAGCTTTTGCAATTTGCCAGCTTATTCATCTCATCCCGTTTCTGTCGTCTATCACGCCAAAGTATCGGGATGAAAGAACTTTTACGCAACACATAAAGTGCCTTGAACAAGCAACATTTCACGGTCAAGAGGTGTTAAAAAGCGAGAAAAGGTGGTGTCACAAAAATCTGAATTTTTAAGCAGCACATAGTTGATACGCTTGGAAAAGGTGGAAATATTGCGTTTTTTAAGGGAAATTCAATTGGGATACTTATCAAAACCTTTGATTAGTACTGAAATCATGACGGTCCACATTGTGTAAACTGTAGAGCCTGTTTCAGTATCGACAATAACAGCCCTTTTTTCAACCATGTAAATTATCGACCTATGTCAAAAACTGCTTTAGTAGAGAAAATTGCCGAACAGGCAAAGCTGACCAAAGTTGACGCTGATCGCGCACTCAAAGCCTTCATTGCGGTTGTCTCTGAATCGTTGAAAAACGGTGAGGATGTCCCTCTTGTGGGATTCGGTACATTTTCTGTCGTTGACAGAGCAGAGCGACAGGGGCGTAATCCAAAGACCGGTGAGGTTATTTCCATTTCAGCAAAGAAAGTTGTCAAGTTCAAGCCAGGAAAAGCTTTAAAGGATGAGGTAGAGGGATAATCAACCGTACAAACCCTTCTGTTTGTTGTAAATTAAGAGCATCTGTAGCCCTTTGCTCAGGTGCTTTTTTATCTTCCCCAAACGTTCATCTTGCCCTCCAAAATCTTTTTTTGCTGCATTGCAAGTGCGAAGAGCACCCGTTGCCCATGATTTTTTATTAAATTAAAGTTCATGTAAAAAAATTACAGAACGATATGAGGGGTGGTGCGGGAAGAAAGCCGGGGTGGCTGAAAATTAAAATGGCTTCAGGAGCGTCGTTTGCCGTGACGCGTCAACTCCTTGGACAGCATAGCCTCAATACGGTTTGCCGCTCAGCAATGTGTCCGAACCTGCAGGAGTGCTGGTCGCGAGGCACCGCCACCTTTCTTTTGCTCGGCAATGTCTGTACACGATCGTGTCGCTTCTGTGCGGTAGGAAAGAATGAAAGACCTCCGGCGCTTGATCCCGATGAACCGAATAAGATTGCCCGGGCGGTGAAATCCATGAATCTCAAGCATGCGGTACTGACGAGCGTCAACCGTGATGATCTGGCTGATGGCGGTGCACAACAGTGGGTTGAGACGTTACAGGCTATCCGACGCGTTGCTCCCTCAACCACTCTTGAGTGCCTCATCCCTGATTTTCAGGGTAATGAATTGGCTCTTGACCTGGTGATGGCCGAAGCTCCCGAAGTACTGAACCATAATATTGAAACGGTCCCCTCTTTATATTCGAAGGTGCGCCCTCAGGCCAGCTATAGGGACTCACTGCAGCTTCTGAAGCGGGCGAAAACGCTCCATGGATTGACAACAAAGTCCGGTTTGATGGTTGGTATGGGTGAAACCGCAGAAGAAATTACCAGATCACTTGATGATCTTGTAAGGCATGGATGCGATATGGTGACTATTGGACAGTATCTGCAACCATCATCCCAACACCTTCCGGTAGAACGTTATATCACCCCGGAGGAGTTTGAACGGTACAAAATGATTGCAGAAACCGCAGGATTTCGTTACGTCCAGTCAGCACCATTTGTTCGCAGCTCGTATTATGCAGAAGCTTTCGCTCACCATACACACTCTTTTCCATAACCTCAATCCCCTTTTGCACTATGTCGGTACCAATGATGATTTATGCTTACTGGACCCTGGCTTTTCTGGTGGGCCTTCTCTTTTTCAGAAAAGATATCTTGACCTTCAACCGAGAGTTTGACACCAGAAGAGTGGTGCTGATTGTTGCTTCGTTTGTTGTCGTCGCCATTAATGCTTGGGTCTACTCCCATTCTACTACCGATGGAGGGCGACCGCTTGACCCGCTGACGGTGGTGATTTTCAGTGTTTGTAACGGGATAGCCGAAACCTTCATGTTTTATGCTGTGTTTCGTCTTGGTGATCTGCTTGCATCTAAATTATCTTCGGATAATTGGCAATTGACACCGAAACAAAGCAATTTCATCATTGCGATGCTCTTCTTTGTAGCTTACAGCGGACTGATTCACGGTCTCTTCTGGATTAATATTCTGCCGGAACATGTCGTTCAGACAAGCCCCTACAAGCCCTTTTTTATGCCCATTCAAATGTTAATAGCCGGAAGCTGGGCGCTCAGTTTTTTCTGGTACCGTGATATCAGAACCGTCATTCTCTTACATGCGCTGGTTGATCTGACCATGGCAATCAATGTAAAGTTTTCCCTCTTTCACTGAACCGATTTACCAGTAACGTGGTTACAATACCTGCAATCACCGGATAAATCTGTAACACTCTCTTCATCTGCATCCCCTTCAGTGTCAAGCCATTCTGAGGGGGAAAAGCGGCAATTTTTGAATAAATAACCTCTTCATTTTAATCTCTTTCTGAGAGAATAACTCAACATCAATACATACTATGAAAAATTTTAACGGTACCATACTTGTTGCCGGAGCAACCGGACGAACAGGATTATGGGTGGTCAAGAGCCTGCAAATGCATCACCTTGATTATCATATTTTTGTCAGATCCGGCGCTAAAGCCATTGACCTTTTCGGCCCGGAAATTGTCGATAAACTCACGCTTGGCACTCTTGAAAATCCTGAGGAGATCAAAGCGGCCGTGAGTCATGCAGTGGCGATCATCTGTGCGGTGGGAGGTAATGTTACCGATCCGGCTTCTCCTCCCCCCTCGGCAATTGACCGTGATGGCATCATCCGATTGGCAACAATCGCAAAAGAGGAAGGTGTGAAGCGCTTCATTCTTGTCAGCTCACTCTCTGTCACAAAACCGGAGCACCCCCTGAACAAGTATGGTCAGGTTCTGACCATGAAGCTGGAAGCTGAAAATGAGGTGCGCCGACTCTTTTCAGAAGCAGGTTTTTCTTACACGATTCTGCGTCCAGGCGGTTTGACTGAAGGGTCGCCGCTGCAGCACGCCCTGATTTTTGGCACCGGAGATACAATTACAACAGGCTCTATACGCAGAAGTAATTTGGCTGAGGTTGCGGTTCTCTCCCTGTTTAATAAAAATGCACATAATCTTACTTTTGAAATCATTGAAGGTAAAGAATCAGAACAAGTAAGTATTGAACAATTTTTTAAATACATTGATAATAATTAATCTATTTAACTACAATAAGATAGACATTAAACCCCATCTCTTAAAATAGATAACCTATTAAGTTATAATATGATAATTATCAAAGTATACTGTGATAACTCTCTTTAATAATAGTATTTATAATTTATATAATTCATTTATCATATTAATAATGATACAATTAATAAATAATTTTATCATTATTAATGACAGAAATAACTATTATTGGATTATTTTTTTAAATCTAAAAAATATTATTATCTCAACTATACATATACATTAAATATGTGCTATCTTTTAGATTAATTAAAAAATAATTCGAGCACTTTTAGATAAATTTTTTTCATATAAATAGTTTTAAGTTATTAAAATTAAACAAAATAATGAGCTATGTAATGGAAAAAAGATTAGCATCATTAATTCTTGTTAATGGCATATAAAACAAATACAACTTTTATGTTAATAGAAAAAATTATAAATCTTAAAAAAGATATAAATATTGAAAGTACTTTATTTAGTGGCCAATCATTTCTATGGGACAATTATGATTATTGTCGCGGGTATTTTTTTACTGTAATAAATGGATATGTGCTAATTATAAAGCAATTAATGTCTGATTCAATTGAAATCTATTATGATTCAGAATCAGGCTATGCCTATGATATTACTGTATTTATTAACCAATATCTTTCACTTGATATTGATAGTTCTATGGTATTTCATGATGAATTCAATTGTCATTATTCTGATATATGGATGTTGTTAAGGGAGTATTTAACCTTGCGGGTAATAAGGCAAGATCCCTATGAAACCATGATCAGTTTTATGTGTGCACAAGGGGTTGGGATGCATCTGATCAGGAAACAGATTACCATGCTGCGAAATACCTATGGTGAAAAAATGCCAATAACCTTTTTTGCTAAGGAGATTATGCTTCACAAATTCCCGACTCCAGAATCTCTTGCTGCAGCAGACCCACTGAAGCTCAGTATCTGTACCAACAACAACAAAGAGCGGGCAAAAAATATTGTGCTTGTAGCACGGGCAGTTGTAGAGGGGAGAATTGATCTTGTCGCCCTGCGTGATCCTAAGATACCTCTGGAGGTGTTGCGCACCACGCTTTGCCAAAACAGAGGGATTGGTTTCAAGATTGCTGACTGTATCGCTCTCTTCGGGCTTGGGCGCTTTGATGCATTTCCGATTGACACTCATGTCAAGCAATACATGGGGAGATGGTTTAAATGCTCGACAGCCCTCAGGAATTTAACTCCTGCGACGTATCTTCTGCTTGATGCGGAGGCTCGTACTTTTCTGAATCCAAAACTTGCTGGTTATGGCGGCCATATGTTGTTCCATTGCTGGCGAAAAGAGATAAAAAAACTTCACTCATTTTGATTTTATTTTTCAAAACAAACACCAACGACAGGAGAAGATCATGCCTACAATAAAAAAGGTGCTGGTTGCCGGTGCATCGGGATATCTTGGCAGATATGCTGTCAATGAGTTCAAGCAGAGGGGGTACCATATCCGGGCTCTTGTGCGTGATCCTGAAAAGATAAAAAGTGTTGGCGCACACGGGGAGCCAGCGATTCACACGATGATTGATGAGATCATTATCGGTGATGTAACACAGCCTGAAAGTATCCGGGGAATATGTAAAGACATTGATATTGTTTTTTCTGCACTTGGCCTTACCGCTCCTCATCCCGAGCATACCAGCAACGACGTGGACTACCTTGGCAACAAACGAATTCTTGATCAGGCTATGGAGGAAAAGGTCTCAAGATTTATCTACGTCTCGGTTTTCAACCAGGAGAAGATGGCCGCGATTGCCTCCGTCAAAGCGCACGAACTCCTTGTTGCCGATCTGAAACAATCTGGCCTTTCATGGGCTGTTATCCGTCCCAATGGTTACTTTTCGGATATGGGTCGATTTTTATCAATGGCCAAAAGTGGTCATATCTTTATGATCGGCGAAGGTGAAAAAAAGATCAATCCGATTCATGGAGCAGATCTGGCAAAAATCTGTGTTGATGCCGTGGAGGGTGAGTCGAGAGAAATTGCCGTGGGAGGAGCCAAAGTGTACACTTTCAGAGAGGCCATGGAGATGGCCTTTAAAGCCTGCGGCAAATCACCATGGATAACGCCTCTCCCCTTCTGGCTTGCCGAAGGCGGATTGATTGTCACCGGACTTTTTAACCGGAATCTGGCTGATCTTTTTTCGTTTGCTGTCGAAGCACTTAAATTTGACCATGTCGCCCCTCCTTATGGCACAAGAGATCTGAAAGATTTTTTTATGGAGCTGGCCATGAAAAACGATTGAAGCTGATAACAACGGTGTTGATTACCAAAGGCAGAAGGCATCCTCTTCCGGCTCCTCTCTTTTTTTCAACACTTACCGCTTTTTTCTCAATATCTAATTCAATACCTTGGGAGTCGATTGGAGTGGATGAAAACGGCTTGTTGCCGCCATACGCCGATCGACTCCTGAAAACTGAACTTTTAGAGCGAATACTCCCCCATGTTGAAAATTTTTGAAAAGATCTTCGGTTCAAAACACGACAAGGATATCAAAAAAATCCAGCCCGTTATACAGCGTATCAACGAATTGCAACGTGACTTATCGGCCCTCAGTAACGATCAGTTGAGGCAAAAGGGTCAGGAGTTAAAACAAAAGGTACGAACCGTACTGGAACCTCTTGAGCAGGAGAAGAAAGCTCTTTTGCTGAAACTTGACAACCCTGACATCAATATTGAAGAGGTTGAAACGATAAACAGCCGTCTTGACACTCTGGCCGAAGAGTATGAAAAGGCCACCTCAGCTATCCTTGATGAGATTCTCCCTGAAACTTATGCTCTTGTCAAAGAAAGCTGTCTCCGTCTTAAAGGTCACACCTATACGGTCATGGGCAGGGAGATGGTCTGGAATATGGTGCCTTATGATGTTCAGCTTATCGGAGGCATGGTGCTCCATTCCGGGAAAATTTCTGAAATGGCCACTGGAGAGGGCAAAACACTTGTTTCAACACTTCCGGTCTTTCTCAATGCGCTCACAGGAAGAGGGGTTCATGTTGTCACGGTGAATGACTACCTTGCCCAGAGAGACAAGGAGTGGATGAACCCTGTCTTTGAGTTTCATAACTTCTCGGTAGGCGTTATTCTTAATACCATGCACCCTGAGGAGCGGCGTGAACAGTACCACTGTGATATCACCTATGGCACCAACAACGAGCTTGGTTTCGACTATCTCCGCGACAACATGGCTGGCACACCGGAGGAGATGGTGCAGCGGAACTTCTACTTCGCCATTGTGGACGAAGTGGACAGCGTGCTGATTGATGAAGCCAGAACCCCGCTGATTATCTCCGGTCCAGTGCCAAATGCTGACAACAGCAAATTCCAGGAGATCAAACCCTGGATTGAGCAGTTGGTGCGTGCCCAACAGCATCTTGTAGCCTCATATCTCACTGAGGCTGAAAAGCTGATGAAAACCAAATCTGGTGATGCAGCGGCAGGTCTCGCTCTGCTTCGTGTCAAACGGGGACAACCCAAGAACACCCGCTACCTTAAAATGCTTTCTCAGCAGGGAGTTGCGAAGCTGGTGCAGGGTACTGAAAACGAGTATCTGAAAGACAACTCCAGTCAAATGCACGAGGTTGATGATGCACTCTATTACGCTGTCGACGAAAAGGGTGCCACCATTGATCTGACCGACAAGGGGCGCGAGTTTCTCAGCAAGCTCAGCCATCAGGATAGCGATATCTTTATGCTCCCTGATGTTGGCTCTGAAGTGGCCATTATTGAGAGTGATACCTCTGTTGCCGTGGCCGATAAGGTGCAGAAAAAAGATGCAGTCTATCGTCTTTTTGCTGATCGTTCAGAACGACTGCACAATATCAGTCAACTTCTGAAAGCCTACTCCCTCTTTGAGCGCGACGATGAGTATGTAGTACAGAATGGGCAGGTGATGATTGTCGATGAATTTACGGGTCGAATCCTTCCGGGGCGTCGTTACAGCGATGGGTTGCACCAGGCCATCGAGGCCAAGGAGAATGTCAAGATTGAGGGTGAAACGCAGACTATGGCCACCATCACCATCCAGAACTTCTTCCGTCTTTATAAAAAACTTGCCGGTATGACTGGCACCGCTGAGACTGAGGCATCAGAGTTTTATGAAATTTACAAGCTTGATGTCGTAGTCATTCCTACAAATGCCAACATTGTCAGAAATGACCGTGAAGATCTGGTCTACAAGACCCGACGTGAAAAGTACAATGCCATTGCTGAAAAAGTTGAGGAGCTACAGAAAAAAGGGCAGCCAGTTCTGGTTGGCACAACTAGCGTTGAGGTCTCGGAGACTCTTTCAAGAATGCTTCGGGCAAGAAAAATTGCCCACAATGTGCTGAACGCCAAACAGAATGATCGTGAAGCTGAAATTGTAGCCGAAGCTGGCCAGAAAGAGGCGGTGACCATTGCCACCAACATGGCGGGACGCGGAACCGATATCAAGCTTGGCTCAAGTGTTCGCGAACTGGGGGGACTCTTTATTCTTGGTTCAGAACGCCACGAGTCACGACGTATTGACCGTCAGCTTCGGGGACGTGCCGGAAGGCAGGGCGATCCAGGTGAATCGGTCTTTTTCGTCTCTCTCGAAGATGAGCTGATGCGCCTCTTTGGCTCCGACCGTGTTATCTCGGTGATGGATCGGCTTGGCCATGAAGAGGGTGATGTCATTGAGCACTCCATGATCACCAAATCGATTGAACGGGCCCAGAAAAAGGTTGAGGAGCAGAACTTTGCAATCCGCAAACGGCTGCTTGAATATGATGATGTGCTGAACCAGCAGCGTGAGGTTATCTACTCCCGCCGCAAAAACGGCCTTATCAAGGAGCGCCTTACCAGCGACATTCTTGACCTTTTGAAAGACTATAGTGATACGGTGATCAAAAAATACCAGAAGGAGTTTGATGTTGAGGGTATTGAGGAGCAGGTGATGCGTGAACTCTCCATTGAGTTTAAGCCGGACAAACTTGCCTTCGAGCGCGAGGGGGTGGAGACTACGGCTGAAAAACTTTACGAAACCGCACTGGCATTTTACCGTCGCAAAGAGGAGAGCGTCCCTGAAGAGATCATGCGACAGATTGAAAAATATGCGGTGCTAAGTGTGATTGACCAGCGATGGAGAGAGCATCTTCGCGAAATAGACTCACTTCGTGAAGGAATCAATCTTAGGGCATACGGACAGAAAGACCCTCTGCTTGAGTATAAACAGGAGGCTTTCCGCCTCTTTATCGACCTCCTGCGTGATATTGAGCTGGAGACACTCTCGTTGGCATTCAAGCTTTTCCCTGTTGATGCTGAGGAGGCTGAAGAGATGGAGGAGCGCCAGCGGAAAGTGGCTGGCGGCCAGGAGAAGCTGGTAGCTCAGCACGCTCCGATTAATAGCGTCTACTCTATCGTTGAAGTTGAGGAGGATGAGGAGAATGAAGAGCATCTGCAGCAGCCTGTCATTGCTGAAAAAAAGCCTGGACGCAATGACCTTTGCGCCTGTGGAAGCGGAAAAAAATATAAAAACTGTTGTGGCCAGCAGCCATGAGCCTTTGAACATGTTGATCGGTACCTTATGAAACATAAAGAAGTTGAAGTGACACCAGCCCTTGCGGCAGAGCATGGTCTAAGCGCTGAAGAGTACGGCAGGATATGCGACATTCTCGGAAGAACTCCCTCATTTACCGAGATCGGTGTCTTCTCCGTCATGTGGTCTGAGCACTGTAGTTATAAAAATTCCATTGCCGTGCTTAAAACCCTTCCTCGCGAAGGGGCCGCCCTGCTCACCTCAGCAGGCGAGGAGAACGCAGGTCTGGTCGATATTGGCGACAACCTTGCCGTGGCTTTCAAGATTGAATCACACAACCACCCCTCTGCCGTTGAACCCTATCAGGGTGCGGCAACCGGAGTTGGCGGTATTCACCGCGATATCTTCACCATGGGTGCCCGTCCGGTTGCCTCACTCAACTCGCTTCGATTTGGTTCGCCGAAAGATCCCCGTGTCCGCTATCTGGTTGATGGCGTGGTGCGTGGTATAGGCGATTATGGTAACTCCTTCGGTGTCCCCACGGTTGGTGGCGAAATCTATTTTGAGGAGGGTTACACCGGCAACCCGCTGGTCAACGCCATGTCGGTAGGCATTGTCGAACACCACAAAACCGTCAGTGCCACCGCGCTCGGCAAAGGCAATCCTGTGCTGATTGTCGGCTCCTCCACGGGACGGGACGGCATTCACGGCGCAACCTTTGCTTCGGAAGATCTCAGCGAAGCCTCGGAGGACAAACGTCCCAGCGTACAGGTTGGCGACCCCTTTGCGGAAAAACTGCTGCTCGAAGCAACCCTTGAAGCCATTGCCACAGGCTATGTGGTTGGCTTGCAGGATATGGGGGCCGCTGGCATCACCAGTTCAACCTCCGAAATGAGCGCCAGAGGCATTGAGAAAACCGGCTCAGGCGGCATTGAGATTGACCTTGATCTGGTGCCGATTCGGGAAGCGGGAATGAGCGCTTATGAGATCATGCTCTCCGAATCGCAGGAGCGTATGCTTATTGTCGCCAAAAAAGGGTTTGAAGGGAAGGTTATTGAGGTCTACGAAAAATGGGATGTTCTGGCGGTCACCATCGGACGCGTCACTGACGACAACCTTCTGCGAGTGCTGCATCATGGAGCTGTTGTTGCCGAAATTCCAGCCGAATCGCTTGTACTTGGTGGTGGAGCACCGGTCTATATCCGTGAAGCGATAGAAAAAAAGCCTGTTACCCCGGTGGCAGAGCTTGTTGACGACGACACCCTCGACTTCAACACCCTTGCGCTCGACCTGCTCTCACGGCCCAATATCGCAAGCAAACAGTGGGTCTATCGCCAGTATGACTCAATGGTGCAGACCAACACGGTAACGCCAACCGGCCACACCGATGCCGCTGTCATACGAATCAAGGGGACAAAGAAGGGGCTTGCCATGAAAACGGACTGCAACGCCCGCTACGTCTATCTCAACCCGCTGGCGGGGGGCAAAATTGCCGTGGCCGAATGTGCTCGAAACATCGCTTGCTCCGGCGCAAAGCCCCTTGCTATTACCAACTGCCTCAATTTTGGCAACCCCCTCAAACCGGAGGTGTACTTCCAGTTCAAGGAGTCTGTCAGAGGCATGGGCGAAGCGTGCCGGGCATTCAACACTCCTGTTACTGGCGGCAATGTGAGCTTCTACAACGAAACCTTTATTGGTGGCGTTCGCACCGCAATCTATCCAACCCCAACCATCGGTATGATCGGGCTGCTTGACGATATCGATAATCTGGTGGGATCAACCTTCACCAATGCCGGTGATCTCATTATCCTTGCTGGAAATCCCGAGCTGACGCTTGACGGCTCCGAGTACCTTGTCATGCAGTATGGCACACCCGGTCAGGACTCCCCTTCCGTTGATCTTGAGCACGAAACCAACCTGCAGCGCTTTCTTGTATCGCTGGCAGAACAGAAGCTCGTCCACTCCGCGCATGACATCTCCGATGGAGGTCTTTTTGTTGCGCTGGCAGAAAAGGGTGTCATGAACGCAGAGGCTTCGCTTGGCTTCATCGTCAATCTTGAGGATACAGAGAGGTCTCCTCTCCGTATTCAGCAGCAGCTCTTCTCTGAAGCACAGGGACGAGTACTCCTGAGCATCAACCCCGACAAAATCCGGGAAGTTGCAGTGGCGGCGGCTGAACACAACATCCCCCTTCAGGCTATAGGCACCGTGGTGGAACGGGCGGCATCACTCTCCATCAACGGCAGGGAGATCGTGAGCTTCACCATTGATGAGCTTGCCGAGGCTTACTACCATGCACTGGAACACGCCCTGCACCTTGACGAACTGTAAACTTTCCTGATTAAATTAGAGAGGAGAACAATCATGCTGCCTGTTGTCACTGCTCAAGAGATGCAAAAGGCCGACAAGGCGGCAATTGAGCTGCTCTTTATAGGCGAAACCCGTCTGATGGAGCTGGCTGGAGGAGAAGCTTTTCGGATACTCAACGGGAGCATCGACAGGGATATTGCCGATACCACCGCTCTTGTCCTCTGCGGCAAAGGCAACAACGGCGGAGATGGTTTCGTGCTTGCCCGCCATCTGCTTAATCATGAGGCTTCGGTTGATCTTGTGCTGCTCTACCCGGAGAGTGTTCTCCAAGGGGTGAATCGCGAAGGGCTGGCCATCTTGCAGGCTTATGAAGAGCATCTGACCAGTCTGCGCATTTTTGCCAGCCTTGATCAAGCTCTGCCATTTATTGAGGAGAGTCACTACGACCTCCTGATTGATGCCATGACTGGCACCGGCCTTCGCCTCGGCAAACCAGGTATGGAGCTTGCCTCTCCCCTCTCTGACGGCATTGAACTGCTCAATACGCTTCGTGACGAGAGAGGTGCCATGACCATCGCCCTCGATATTCCCTCGGGTCTTGATGCCTCTACCGGCTGCTCGTCCACTCCAGCCATTCAGGCTGATGTAACCATATCCATGGCCTTTTTGAAGCGTGGCTTTTACCTGAATGAGGGCCCAAGCTGTTGCGGCGAGATCCACCTCGCGGAGATCTCCATTCCCCGTTTTCTGGTTGAACCCTCCTCATGCATGTTGATTGACCAGGAGTTTGCCGCCGAACAGTTTATCCTGCGCGAACCATCAAGCGCCAAACATACCAACGGCAAGTTGCTGATTATTGCCGGATCGCAAACCGCGCACTCTTCGATGGCAGGAGCTGCAATCCTTGCAGCCAAAGCTGCTGTAAAAACCGGTGCTGGATACGCCTGCCTCTCTGTGCCGATCTCGCTTGCCAACACCATACATCTCGCCGTGCCGGAAGCGGTTGTCATCGGCAGAGATATCGCCGCCATTCTCGAAAAAGCCCGCTGGGCAGATGTTATCCTGATTGGATGCGGCATCGGGCGCGACGAGGAGACAATCGCGCTGGTTAAAGCGCTGCTCGCCAGTTCGGATATTGCCGATAAAAAGCTGATTCTGGATGCCGACGCACTTTACGCACTCTCAGTCATCGGAGTTCCGGATGCCCTCCGCCAATACAACGACGTGCTGCTTACGCCGCATTATGGAGAGTTCAGTCGTCTCACCGGCGCTTCAGTGGAGGAGATTGCTTCAGACCCAATCGACACAGCCCAGCACTTTGCCCATCAGCATGGAGTAACGGTTCTGCTGAAAGGCAACCCAACGGTTATTGCCGCAGAAGATGGTTCAGCACTGCTCAACACCAGCGGCACTGAAGCACTTGCCACCGCAGGCTCCGGCGACGTACTCTCCGGCATGATTGCCGCTCTCGCCGCCAAAGGCGCTGACCTCGTCAATGCCGCAGCTGCAGCCGCATGGTTTCACGGACGCGCCGGCGACCTTGCCAGCGATGTCGCCAGCCTCGTGTCGTCAGGTATGGTGGCTGATGCTATTTCGCAGGCAATCGGGGAGATTTTTGAGCGGGAAGAAGAAGAGTCACATCACCCTTGATGTTGATATAACAGTTGCTAATGGCCTGTAACCAATAAGCTTTATCCTTCCCATCAACATTGAAAACCTTCTCTCTTGCAGTAGTGTTGAATCAGCACGTATAGAGTTCAAGGGCAGTTGGGATGAAAAAACAACCGGTTTTCAAGTTTTGAAAACTATTGCTGCATTTGCCAACGATCTGCAAAATCTCAATGGGGAATACATCATTATTGGGGTTAATGAACATGAAGGGTGTGCCGTCATGCCCCCCTGTGGAATTGCCCCTGCAGAGATTGATGTTATTCAAAAGTGGGTACGTGGATACGTGGAAATTGCAATCGCATTGATCCGGAATATCAGCCTGTATTCCTAACCTCGGTTTACACCATTCCCGCTGGTACGTTATCAATAGTTGAGGTGATCGGTAGATACATGGGGGCAAGCGAGATGATGCATCCTTGCCCGATTGGTTGTTTCAGGGTTTGAAGCACCCCGAAATGGCGAATGGCATCTTTTCCCGGACTTGCCGATTTTTTTATTTCTACCGGATAGAGTGTGCCATTTTGATGAATGAGCAGATCTACCTCTTTGGCATCCTTGTCGCGATAGTAGTAAATGGGGGCACGCTTGCCGTTGTGCCACCAGCTTTTGATGATCTCCGATACCACCCAGCTTTCAAGAATGGCTCCTGACATCGCTCCCGCTTCCAGCGTTTCGGGTGATGTCCACTCAGTCAGCCAGGCTGCAAGTCCCGTATCGATGAAGTACAGTTTCGGGGTTTTCACCACTCTTTTATTGATATTGGTGTGCCATGGTTCGAGCAGGTAAACGATGCCTGAATTTTCAAGAATCGAGAGCCATCGTTTTCCGGTCGCATGGTTGATGTCGCTGTTGCGGCAAAGATCCAGGATATTGAGCATCTGGCCG
>Ga0194037_1000216_pt1 | contig 45107 bp, 34 predicted proteins | sample JunL306m_MetaG_FD_148653 | JGI IMG/M metagenome (GOLD analysis project Ga0194037, IMG submission 148653) | Anoxic zone freshwater microbial communities from boreal shield lake in IISD Experimental Lakes Area, Ontario, Canada - Jun2016-L304-6m | ecosystem: Environmental > Aquatic > Freshwater >... | reverse complement strand
GTACACAAGGGCCTTCAGCTCACGGATGTTGCCGGGGAAACTGTAGGTAGCCAGCAGCTGCAGCAGCTCCCTGGGTGGGGTCGGTTTCTTCTTGCACAGGGCACGGGCAGCTTCTTCCATGAAATGATCCAGCAGCGGCGGCAGATCTCCCTTTCTTTCTCTCAGGGGCGGCACATGGACAAGGTGTGTGCAGAGACGGTAATAGAGATCGCGCCGGAAAGCGCCATCTGCCTGCTTCCGTGCCAAATCCTGATGCGTGGCGACTATTATCCGTGCTTGAAGACGTTTGGGGCGGTCGCTTCCCAACGGGAAATACTCCCCTTCCTGAAGAAGTCTCAGTAACTTGACCTGGGACGGGATGCTGAGGTCGCCGATCTCATCCAGAAAAAGGGTGCCGTCGCCTGCCTCCTCAATCATCCCTTTTCTGGGTTGATCTGCGCCGGTGAAAGCGCCGCGCATATGGCCGAAGAGGGTATCGGCAAACACCATATCGTCAAGTCCGGCCACATTCACTGCAACCAGTCGTCCCCTGCATCCGCTCAAAGTGTGGGCTGCCTTGGCGATCAATTCCTTGCCGACTCCGCTTTCACCCATGATCAGCAGCGGTTCTGAACTTCTGGCCACCGCTTCGATATACGAAAATATCGCATACATGGAACGGTCGGTTGTCACAATGCCTGAAAATGCCTCCGGGTGTTTCAACTCCCCGGAGAGCATCCTGCTCGACATCTCGCGGTTCTGCCTCTCAAGCTCCAGCATCCTGACAGCCCGCAGAACACCGCTGATCAGACGATCTTCCTCAACTGTCTTGACAAAATAATCGAATGCTCCGCGCTTGATGCAGTTAACCGCACTCTCGATCTGGTTCATTCCGCTGATCACGATGACTGCAATTTCCGGTTTGCGCTCACGGATCAGCTCCAGCAGATCTTCACCCGAAAGATACGGCATGGTCAGATCGAGCAGAACCAGGCCGATCTTGTGTTTTTCCAGCACATCCATCACATTGCGGCTGTCCTGGCAGGTGATGATGTTCGATATGCCGGCCGATCGTTCCAGCGTGAGGCTCAGGGAACGAAGCCAGGCCGGCTCGTCGTCAACCAGCAGAACGGCGTAGGGAAATTGGGAGTGTGGCATGTTCTAGCTCCTCCTGTCGCAGGGTAGTGTCAGGATCACTGTCGTCCCCTGACCCGGTTGCGAGTCGAATTGAAGTGAACCGTTATGTTCCTTGACGATACCGGCGGAAACCGAGAGACCGAGTCCGGTTCCGCCTGTTTCCCGTTTTGTGGTAAAAAACGGATCCGTAAGGTGGGACAGATGTTCCGGTGCGATTCCTGAGCCCTGATCCGAGATAGTGATGGCGATTGTCTGAGATTCGTGGTTGCAGAAGGTTGTAAGTGTGATGCCCTGTTCAATGTCAGTCAAAGCCTGGCAGGCATTCAGGAGCAGGTTGACCACCACCTGTTCGATACGTTGAGTATTGCCCCGAATTGTCGGCAGATCAGCGGCAAAACTGGCTTTAAAATGAGCGGTTGCCTTTCGGATCGAGGAATCGACCAGACGGATTGCGGCCATCGCTACACTGTTTATATTGAAAAGATCGGTAGCTGTGGCATTGTCCTGACGAGAGAAATCCTTCAGATCTTCTACAATGCGTTTGATGCGGTTGGCCCCTTCCTGCATCTCTTCCAGCAGACAGGGAACTTCGCTGCGCATCCGCGTGTAGGGAAGACCGCCAAGCATGAAGTCACCCTGAGCCCGGTAGCGGGCTTCAAGTACCTCTTCGGCATCCTGATAGACCTCTCGAAGTATCGGCATGTTCAATAATATCAACCCATTGGGATTATTGATCTCATGCGCAACGCCGGCAACCAGGATACCAAGCGAAGCCATCTTATCAGCCTGAATCAGCTTGTCCTGATGGAGTTTCAACTCGTCAAGCGCCCGTTTTCGCTCAACCACTTCCAGCGCCAGCTCTTCTGTGCGCTGGGCAACAAGTTTCTGGAGTGTGCGCGACCAGATCACCGTACCGGCCAGAATGAGAAGCAAAGGCCCCATCACCATGCTGCCGTACCAGAGCATCTTTTCCCAGGCGACCCTGGGTGGCCCCAGCACACCCAGCCAGCGCTCGTAAATCTCCTGATACTGGCCGGTCTTCTTCAGAATCGCCAGTCCCTCGTTGAAGCGGGCCAGGAGCTCATCGTTGCCTTTCTTTACAGCATAACAGTATTTTTGTGTGGAGACGTTTTTTACGACCGGAACCAGGTTGGACAGTTTGTGCTCACGGATAATATACATGCCGGGCAGCATGGCCAGCACTGCATAGTCATGCTTTCCGGAGGCCAGGAGGCGAAGCGCGTCAGCCGGCGTATCTGTCATAACCAGATTTTTGCTGAAACCGAGTGATGAGAGATAGTCATGCATGATCCCGTCACGGAATACGACGATCTCCTTTCCGCGTAATCCTTCGATCGAATTGACCGGAGGGGTCTCCTTGCGGGCGAAGATGGCATGGTTGATTATCGTGTGCGGGGGGGAAAATGAGAGTGTGCTGGTGCGTTCATCGGAGTAGGATATCCCCTGGAGGACATCCACCGATCTGTTCATAAGTGCGTTGCGCATCTCGGACCAGCCGCCTGAGCGGAATTCGACCTGCATACCCATGACATCAGCAATGGCTCTGGTAAGGTCAACATTGTAACCGGCCAGTTTTCCATTTTTGTCGAGAAATTCGTAGGGAGGATAATCCCGGTCTGCGCCGATTACGATGGAGCTCTGCTCGGCAACATCCATTTCCAGCGCCTGCAGAGGAAATGGACGCACGCAGAGACAGAGGAGCGCCAGCAGCAAAAATGCTCCGGTTCTTATGTAATGGAATTGGTATAAACCACTATTCACGTACGGTCCCCCTTTCGCAGACTGGCGCCTGCAACCGTACCTACTATCACCGATTTAGAAAATGTTGTGAAGAATAATCCACTTTCAGATTAAAATAGCATTGACGCGATTAAAAAGCGGATGGTAATCTCACCTTCGTAAATTCTGGACAGTATAACTCCCACATTCACACCCATCAGAAGATACTGGACCCATGCTCAATTTGACACTGCTGGTACTTATCTCGTTATTCGGATTTTCCCTCCCGGTCTGCGCCGGAGAGCGGGTCGTCATCGGCATTTCCCCATCACTTACTTCGACTCTGAGCATAATTGCGAAACAGCAGGGGTACTTCTCGCAGCAGGGGGTTGATGCGGATATCCGTCTCATTGTATCGGGCAGCAAAGCCGTAGCGATGATGCTCGATGACGAGATCGACATTTCGGAATCGACGATCTTCGCTCTGGTATCCAATAGCTTCAAGCGCAGGGATTTCAGGGTATATACCCAGTTGTCCATATCCGGTAACGACAATGTGATCGTTGCCCGTAAAGACAGGGGGATACGAAAAATCAAGGATCTGAAGGGTAGGAAAATCGGGGTACTCAAGGGCGCCTTTCCGCAGTATGTCCTGGACCTTATGCTGCTGAATGCCGGAATTGACGTTTCAAAATCCAAACTGATCCTGGAGGAGAATGACCGTCTCTATCAGATGCTTTTGTCCGGTGAGCTTGATGCGGTCTGTTTTTATGGCGCATGGATCGACAAGGCTGCAAAGGCTCTGAAGGATAACGCCGTCCTGTTTCATGATGAAAAACTCGTGCGCGTTACGGTTGTTCATGCCGGAAAGATCAGAACATTCGAGCGCAACCCCGAACTGTTTTCGCGTATACTCAGAGCATATATAAGGGCGGAGGAGTATGTGAAAAACAATCCTGATGCTGCCTTGAAAGCGGTCGTAGAGTTTGTGAAGCTTGATATGAGCAGTGCTCAAAAGCTGTGGAAGCCGAACATGGTACATGTCGCTCTTGAGCAGTCTCTGGTCAAGGATATGGAAAACCTGGCACAGTGGCAGATCGACACCGGTCTGCAAAAGGGTCCGGTCATTCCGAATTATCTGGACTTCATATATTTCAAAAGCCTTGTTGCAGTTGATCCGAAGCGGGTAACCATAGCCCACTGACTTAGCTGGCGCACGTATCCTGTTTAATCCGGGTCAGGAGCGGTCTCGTGATCGTAATGAATCTGAAAAACCGTTTCAGGATTATCATCTTCAGCATGATGACGCTTCTGGTCAGTATAGCCCTGATCGTTGGTATCGGAATCCGGCATGCCGATGAACATATCCAGCAGGTAAACAGTGTTGACGATCTGATTGTCGATCTCTATGAACTGAGAATCCTGAACAGCGAATATGTCACCACCCCTTCCGAGCGTGTCAGACAGCAATGGCGGATAAAATACAAGCTGATTGCCAACAGCCACATTGAACAACATGACATCCCCAGGGATGTTCAGGATGCGATCAAAGGGGTGGAACAGATCTTTGAGCATCTTGTCGCCCTGCCTGATTCCGGGTCGGCAGGGGAATCGTCTCAAAAGCGTCTCAGGAACCAGGTAGTAACGACCCTGAACCTGGAGACGCAGCGGATCATAGACTGGGCATCTGAAATATCCAGGCAGGCGAAAGACTCCATTCTCCGGCATCTGATGCTTATGGGGGCGACCATGCTTGCCGTCATGCTGGTTGCTGCGTGTGCGACAACAACGACGATGCTTGTGACGGTCAGACGAATCCTTACGTCCATCAACCGGCTCAAAGAGGGTGCGGAAGAGATTGCCGGCGGAAGACTGGGTTTCATGGTTGAGTATGTCGGAAACGATGAAATAGCCTCGCTGTCAACCGCCATTAACCGGATGAGCTGTGATCTTAAGGATTCATACGAGAATCTCCACGAACAGACAATCCAGCTGGAAAATGAAATGGCGGAACGCCAGCAGACCCATGAAGCTCTGCAGAACAAGACAGCGGCGCTGGTGGAGGAAATTGAAGAACGGGAGGCGACTCAGCAGAGCCTGGAAGAGCAGACGGCTGCGCTTGAGGAGGAGGTTGCCGAACGCATACGGATACAGGAAGAACATGACCACCTTGAGGAACAGTTGCGTCAATCCCAGAAGATGGAGGCTATCGGGCTTCTGGCGGGCGGAGTCGCTCATGACTTCAACAATATCCTTTCGGTCATCATGGGGTACGGAGAGATGCTGATCAGGCGTCTGCCGGCAGGTGCGGAGCACGATAATGCGATTCAGATTCTGAAGGCATCGGAGCGGGCGGAGGAACTGACCAGAGGACTCCTGGCGTTCAGCAGCAAGCAGACCTTCAGGCTGGAACGCACCGATATCAATCAGCTTGCGGCAGACAATACCAAATTCCTGAAGCGGGTTATCGGTGAAGATATCGAGCTTGTAACGATGTATCATCCAGCACCGCTGTACATACTTCTTGACCGTTCACAGATTCAGCAGGTACTCATGAATCTGGCCACGAACGCCCGCGACGCCATGCCTTCGGGTGGAAAGCTCACCATCAGCATCACCGGGGAGAAACCGGACGATGCTTTTTCGTTGCACCACAGCAATGGTAGCCCCGGAGCTCATGCGGTCATCCGGGTAAGCGATACCGGAACCGGCATCGACAAGAAAACGGTGGAGCGGATCTTCGAACCATTTTTTACTACCAAGGAAAAGGGAAAGGGAACCGGCCTCGGCCTTTCCATAATTCATGGCATTATCGCCCAACACAACGGCTTTATCAATTGCAGCAGCAGACCGGGAGCGGGAACAACCTTCACCATCTACCTGCCGCTGTGCGAAGAAAGCTGGCAGACAGCCAACTCCGCTGCAAACAGTGAAATTGCTTCTCTGTGCGGCAGCGAGACGATCCTGCTGGCGGAAGACGACCGGATGCTGATGGAGATGGTCACATCCAGTTTTGAGGCCAACGGTTACAGGGTTTACCAGGCATATGACGGGGCTGAAGCGGTGGAGATTTTCAGGAAGCATGGAGATGAGATAGATCTGGTAATTCTGGACGCCATCATGCCGAAGACGACCGGAAAACAGGCGTGGAACGAGATCAGTTCCCTTCGCCCCGATGTCAAGGCCTGTTTCGTCAGCGGGTATACCAATGAGATCTTAAGCGGAAAGCTGGCGGTTGACGTTAGTGTTCCGTTTGTCAGCAAACCTGTCAAACCGGGCAATCTTCTTCAAAAAGTGCGTGAGATTCTGGATGGAGACAGGGGCAGGGGTGATGGGAACGTTTAACTGTTTCAAACAGTTCACAAGTATCAGCCATAAACTTGTCGCAGCCGCTATCCTGTTTATCGCAACGTTGCTCGTTACGATTGCCGGAGGCACCTACGCCTATTTTCGTCATACGACCGAAAAGCTGATACTGGACCAGCAGTTCTCCACGATTACCGGGATGTCCGGCGAACTTGACCACGCCATGAACTACTACCTGATGGGGATGTTTTTTGTCATGCTGGCGGCTATTCTGCTCTCCTGGCGGTTTGCCCTCGGGATAGTCGGATCGCTGGCCGGTTTTACCACCCGGCTTATCGATCTGGCGCAACCCGGTTCAGACAGGAACCAGCGGCTTGATGCCAACCGTCCTGATGAACTGGGGAGGTTGGCAGCTTCGTTCAATCTCCTTCTTGATGAGGTGCAGCGCCGCGAGACATACCACACGAGTGCCGTAGAAGATGCCAGGCTGGCACACGAACAAACGGCCCAGTTGTTTCGTATGACTCCCAGCGCAACCTTCTCGGTTGATTTGAATAAAATCATTACCAGCTGGAACGATGCCATGTTTCGCATAACCGGTTACAGTGCCGAAGAAGCTGTCGGCAGGCACTGTGAATTTTTCACGGCGATGCCATGCAAGAAACGTTGCGGACTTTTGGCGCCTGAAGTGCCGAAACCGATCATAGCCAAAGAGTGCACCATTTTGCACAAGGATGGCGAATATCGTGTTATTCGTAAGAATGTCGATTATTTACGTGCTGTGGACGGGACCGTCATCGGAGGAATTGAGAGTTTTGAGGATATTACGGAACAGAAATTGGCCGCAGACAAGCTGCTGACCTTTTCCGCCCTTATGGAACAGAAGAACGCCGAACTTGGCGCGGCGCTCATAACTGCGGAGGAGGCTACCACTGCCAAGAGTCAGTTCCTGGCTACCATGAGCCATGAGATCCGTACTCCCATGAACGGCGTGATCGGGATGACCGGATTACTGCTGGATACCGATTTGAACGATGAACAGCGCCAGTACGCTGAAATCGTTCGTAAAAGTGGCGAAAATCTGATGGGGTTGATCAACGACATCCTTGATTTCTCAAAGATTGAGGCCGGCAAGCTTGATATTGAAGTTCTTGATTTCGATTTGAGAGCAACGCTGGAAGATACCGCTGAAATGCTGGCCATGCGGGCTGTGAATGCAGGTTTGGAGCTGATGTGCCGGATTGATCCCGGTGTACCGTCTTATCTGAAAGGTGATCCGGGAAGGTTGCGGCAGATTATCACCAATCTGGCCGGCAATGCCGTCAAGTTCACCCACAGGGGGGAAATAGTCATCAGTGCCGTGCTCGACTCCGAAACTGATGATATTGCCGTCATCCGATTCGAGATTCGCGATACCGGCATCGGGATTCCTCTGTCGCGGCAGGATGCCATCTTCAACCCATTTACCCAGGCAGATGGTTCCACCACCCGCAAATACGGCGGTACCGGCCTGGGACTGGCAATCTGCAGGCAATTGACGGAACTGATGGGGGGCGAGATCGGTCTTGAGAGTGAAGAGGGCAAAGGCTCCACCTTCTGGTTTACCGCCAGGTTCGAAAAACGGACTTCCACGGTTTCTGAAACATCGAAAAGTGCGGCGCTTGCCGATATCTCCGGCACCAGGGCTCTGATAGTTGACGACAACGCAACCAATCGCATGTTGATGATTACCCTTCTGAATAACTGGAGCTGCCATTACGAGACCGCCGCGGATGGTGAAACCGGTTTTGCGCTTCTGCGTGAAGCAGCAGAGCAGGGTAATCCCTTCCATATCGCCCTGCTGGATCATGAGATGCCCGGAATGGACGGGCTGGAGCTCGGTCGTCTGATCAAGGCTGATCCGTTGTTGGCATCAACCCCGATGATCATGGTGACATCTCTTGGTCAACGTGGAGATTCTGCCGTTCTCGAAAAGATCGGTTTTGCCGGATACCTGGCCAAACCGGTGCGTCAAGCTCAACTTTACGAATGCATTGCTCTTGTTCTGGCGCGTGCACACCAGACATCAGAGGTATCAAAAATAGCTGAAATTTCCCCACAGGCGCGAGGAATCGTCACACGTCATACCGTGGCTGAATCCACCAGGCAGCGAGTTCGTATCCTGATGGCCGAGGACAACGTTATTAATCAGAAAGTGGCTCAGAGCATGCTGAACAAACTCGGTTACAAGGCCGATGTTGTCGCCAACGGACTCGAAGCGGTCCGCGCGTTGGAGTTGATCAACTATGACCTTGTTCTTATGGATTGCCAGATGCCGGAGATGGATGGTTTTGAGGCAACCACCATGATCCGTGACCCAGGCTCGAACGTCCTCAACCATGACATTCCGATCATCGCCATGACCGCCAACGCGATGAAGGGGGATCGTGAACAGTGTCTGGAAGCCGGGATGGATGATTATCTTGCGAAACCGATGAAGAAGGAAGAGCTGAATGAGATGTTAAATATATGGGTGAGATTGGAGGCGCCGATGCAGATTGCAGGTGATGATATGGCGGATGAACGTGCAGGGAGGATGGTTGACTCTCCGGGGCCGTGCTTTTTTGATGAGGCGCAGCTGTTGGAAAATTTTGATGGTGACAAGGATTTCGCAATCAGCATACTCAATGACGGATTAGCTGAAATTCCAATTGAACTGAACAGTGTGCAGGAGCTCTGCAAGGGGGAAGATGTGCCGACTCTTCGCATTACTGCGCACACACTCAAAGGTATGGCTGCCAACCTGTGTGCGCCTGCATTGCGCGATGCAGCGTATAAAGTCGAAACGGCTGCAAAAAATGATGACCTGGAAGCTGCCCGGGGGGCGTTGCCGGAACTGGAGCGAACGGCATTGATGACAATGGAAGCAATCCGGAGATGGTTGTGTTGAAGTCGATGGTTTGCCGTTCATCTTGAGGGAGGTACACTATGCAACGACCGTATTCACTACTCTTGTTACTTTTTATGGTTGTGGCTTGCAGCCTGCATCCGGAATATGCCGGCGCCCGGGATTTGTCCGAAAATCCTGCTTGGAGAGTACCGGGTAAATGGCGACCCTGGGTTATGGAGGATCAATCGCCCGAACTCGCTAAATGTGCAACACGCAAGGAGTGGGCTGCGATGGAGGCGAATCTGAAAAAGATCAGGGGATTGTGGGAACAGATTCCTGCAATCGCCGCGCCCGTAGGTTATGAAATCAGCGCTGTTGGACACTATCAGGCTGATTTTTGTCTGCACATGGTACCAGTTGGCAAACACAACAAGGCTGAACGCCCCTATGAACACCACTACGACAAGACCAGGCCTCTGGTGGGGGATGTCTCATTTTACCCATTCAACCATGCTTCCATTCATCCCAGACTTCAGGTTGACCATGAATCCCATGGCATCTGGTTCACCGTGAACCGCATCCCTACCGATAACCTGCCGCTTCTGGATCACGAATTCCTTGAGCCGATCCGGGTTACCGATCGTTTCGGCGCCCCCGCCTACGACGTTGGTACTGCTGCCTGCAAGTTTAATGGAGAATGCATCAGTGATGATCTGCTGATCATCCGTAACAACGAGGCGCCACTCTGGAAGCCGGTCCCCCTGATCGAGCTCTACGACAAATTGCTGGACAAGGCTCAATTCGATATCGAAGGTTTTGAAAGAGAGGCGGAGAAGGTTCGTCGGGAATTCGATGAATGGCTTTCCCCGAAAAGAAGAAAAGAGCGCGAAGACATGTATCGTAGAGATGCCGCTGCCTCCTGGCAGAAACAACGTACTCCCGAAGAATACGTCGCCAGGAGTATGGAAAATGACCGCAACTATGAGGGACGCAAGCGTAAAGAGCTCAGTGAGGCCGGTCCGCGCCCCGGTACCGCCTGGGGCGAGCGGCAGGGGGACGTCGGGCGTATCACAGAATTGCGTGCCCGCCTGCCTGCCGATAATCCCAAAGCGTATGCGTACCTGTGTGAGACACCCGGTCATTTTAATGGCTATGGCGTGTATGCCGGGCAGTTTACGGCGGTGCCCCGGCCGGGATGTCGAGCTGTGGTTCGTGCGAATAGTGACTATTTCAATCCGAAATTGCCACGCACGGCCATCCAGCTTATTACTGTTCGTGCATACAATTATTGCCTGGATAAGGTGCCTTTCATCGCCCCCGGACAGTGCAAAGCCGATTTCAAGCTGTTGGAAAATATGGACTGGAGTGCACTGCGCACGCTGATGGACAAATAATCAGGGAGCACAATATAACTGAAAAAAGGAGCTCAGAGATGACAGGAAAAATCCTGGTGACAGCTGTAACAATCGTAGTAAGCCTTATGGTTTCGAACAGTGCGTTCGCAGTGGAAAAGGAGTCGGCATACTCCTGGAAAGGTTTTGAGCTTTCCTATCCAGCCGGGTGGAAGTTATCCCAGGAAAAAGATGTCCCCGAACTCGGCAGAGTGGTTGTACTCTCTCAAAACAAGCAGGCATTGGATGTCACCATAGCCTTAGCCGACAAACTTTCCGGGGATGATGCGAAAAAGGACAAGGCAACGCCGGCAACACTGGCCATGGCATTTGGAATGCCTATGGCTCTCAAGCTCGCAAATAAAAATGAATCCGCGATCAGCATAAGTTACGGAAGCGTGGGGCTTTCGGATATGCGGGTTCTCTCAACGCGCTTTACCGTGGCCTTGCCGAACATACCGGATGTTTATAATATTGAATGTTTTTCCACTACAACCGGCAGCAGACTGTTTGTAGGAGCGATTCAGAGCAGCAGTAAGAAAGGGCATGTGCCGGAAGATAATGGAGGCTACCGGAAGGCATTTCAGGAGGCATATCACATCATCAGAAGTATAACCGTCAACGGGCAGAATGGAAGTATGAAGGATCAAAGTCAGTGAAAAGAGGGCTCAGATGACACCATTTCCTGAAAGATCGGCACGCATACCTGTTAAACAGCACACAGGGAACACATCCCCTCTCGGTGCGAACATCTGTCGCGGTGGTGTGAACTTCAGTGTTTTTGCACGGGACTGCACCGGTATGGAACTTCTCCTCTTCGACCATGTTGATGACGCGACCGCTTCCCGGATCATAACCCTTGATCCCGCACGAAACCGCACGTACCACTACTGGCATACCTTTGTTCCCAATATCGGTGCCGGCCAGCTTTATGGTTACCGGGTGGCCGGGCCATTTTACCCGCAACGGGGACATCGCTTCGATCCGGACAAACTCCTTATCGATCCGTATGGCCGCGCGGTGGCGGTACCTGCCGGATATGACCGCAGTGCAGCATGTGTGCCGGGCGATAACGTGGCCCGCTCCATGAAGAGCGTGGTGGCCGACCCCCGTGGTTACGACTGGGAAGGAGATATGCCGCTGAAACGCCCGTACTCGCGGACCGTTATTTATGAGATGCATGTGGCGGGATTTACCAAACACCCTTCCTCCGGGATTTCAGCAGAAAAACGTGGCACGTATGCCGGACTGGTGGAAAAAATTCCCTATCTTCAGGATTTGGGAATCACCGCTGTCGAATTGTTGCCGATCTTCCAGTTCGACCCGCATGACGCCCCTTTTGGCCTGCGCAACTATTGGGGTTACAGTCCGATATCGTTCTTCGCTCCCCACGCAGCGTACAGCTCTTGCAAGGATCCGCTCGGCCCCCTGGATGAATTCCGTGACATGGTAAAGGCTTTGCACCGTGCAGACATCGAAGTGATCCTTGACGTAGTTTTCAATCACACATCCGAAAACAACCAGGATGGACCGACGTTCTGTTACCGTGGATTTGCCAACGACGTCTACTACTGCCTGGCGCCGGGTGGATCCCATATCAACCATTCCGGCTGCGGCAACACGCTCAACACCAATCATCATGTGGTCCGCAGGCTCATCATCGACAGTCTTCAGTACTGGGTCAAGGAGATGCATGTTGATGGTTTCCGGTTTGATCTGGCGTCCATACTGTCGCGGGACAGTGACGGTCATCCGCTCAAAAATCCGCCCATCATCTGGGACATAGAATCGGACCCGGCACTGGCGGGAATAAAGCTCATTGCCGAAGCCTGGGATGCTGGAGGATTGTATCAGGTCGGCAGTTTCATCGGTGACAGCTGGAAAGAATGGAACGGAGAGTTCCGCGATGACGTACGCAGTTTCCTCAAGAGCGATAATGGGGCTATTTCCCGTTTCGCTGCCCGCCTCCTGGCCAGTCCCGATATTTACGGTCACCGGGAACGGGAACCGGAGCAGAGTATAAACTTCATCACCTGCCATGACGGTTTTACCCTGAATGATCTCGTCTCCTATAACCATAAACACAACGAGGCGAATGGTGAGGATAACCGGGATGGGGCCGGGTCAAACGTCAGCTGGAACTGCGGTTTCGAGGGGCCTGCCGGTGACCCGGCTATCGAAGAGCTCCGCAACCGCCAGGTGAAAAATTTCCTTGCGGTTACTCTGCTCGCCATCGGCACACCGATGATTCTGATGGGAGACGAGGCCAGGCGAACTCAGCGGGGGAACAACAACGCCTACTGTCAGGACAACGAAATCGGCTGGTTTGACTGGGGGTTGCTCGCGCGTCACGAAGACATTCATCGTTTCACAAAGCTTTTGATTTACGCACGGCTCATGAATGACGACACCGTAGTGGAAGAACTGACCCTGAACCAGCTTCTCTGTCAGGCGCGGCTGGAGTGGCATGGTATCCGGCTGGGTACACCGGACTGGAGCCATGAATCGCACAGCCTTGCGCTGACAGCCAGGAGCGTGGACAGAGGGTTCGTCTTCCATTACATGGTTAATTCATACTGGAAGCCTCTCACCTTCAACATCCCGTCTCCGAAAAAACTACCGGGTGGCATGTGGTATCGCTGGATCGACACATCGCGCACCTCACCCGAAGACATTGCGTCCTGGGATGCGATGCCGGTAATGATACATGACTGCTATCAACTGCCAGCCCGCTCGCTTGCAGTTCTGGTTGCCAAGAGCGCCGGGGGGCCGGATTCACAGACCAAGTAACATTGGATCAAACGATACCTGACATGATCCCGGCGCCATTAGGCAGTTCAAGCGGCAATCTTGTAATATCACTCAGACCGGCTTCCGTCATCATGTCGGCCAGTTCTCCCTGCGAATACGACTGTCCTGCCGGTGTGCCGATCAACATGTTCAGAGAAAAAAGGGCAGGGAATAGTGGCGTGGCGTGATTGTCATCCAGTATGAACTCCTGTATCAGCACAACTCCGCCCGGTACAAGCGCCTGCGCCGCTTTTCTCAACATGATGGCAGCGCCTCCCGGTCCTTCACTGTGCAGGAGCTGCGATATCCAGGCTATGTCATAGCCGCTGCCGATATCGTCTGTGATGATGTCACCGGGAGTGAACGTTATTCGATCGGAGAGAGCGAAACGTTCTACCGTCTGTTCAGCGAAACGCCGAGTTGTCGGCAGATCATAGATAACCGCCGTCAGCTCCGGATTATGCCTGCAGAAGTGAATGGCATAGGTGCCGGGACCTCCACCCAGATCCAGCAATCTGCTGCGGCCGGAAAGGTTGATGTTCGGGACGATCAGCGGAGCTGAAAGAGAGGCCATGTTGAACATGCCCATCAAAAAACTTTCACGGCCTGTTGCGTCATCAGAATGCGAAACGCTTGTCCGTAACGGTCCCCCGCTTTTTACCGCTTCATCCAGCCGGCTCCAGCCCTCCACCAGGTGGTGATGATGCATGATGATATGTCCGAGGTATTTGTCCGATTTTCTGGATAGATATTCTGACGCGAAGGGGACTGCACAGTAGGTGTCATCAGTTTTCTGAAGCAGTTCCATTGCGGCGAGCGCGTTAAACAGCATGGTTATGCCACGTTCGTTGCTGCCGGTCAGGCAGGAAAATTCGGTGGCGGTCAAATTCCCTGCAGACAGGTGGGAGAATACATCCAGTTTGACGGCGGCGTGGAGCGCACAGGTATGCCAGTAAGCTCCGGAAAGGCGCAAAAGTTCGGACGGGGTCATAGTAACTCCTCTCTCTATGGGTTAAGTCTGAAGAGACTCAGAAGGGGTCAAACATGAACCTTGAAACGCTCCATCTCATGTTGTAGAACATTAATTTGTTGAGCAAGCTTTATCAAAACCACATCCATGACCATGGTGGATTCAACATGAACTTGAGTGGACTCCTCAAATTCATTAAGAGATTCTCCGATCTGCTGGGAGCTTCCTGCCTGAAGTATGGATGTTTCGCATATCTGTACGACCATGTCATTTATTTCCCCATTGGCTTTAACAACCTCGGCGGCCGAATACTTATGGGTGGTGATGGAATGCATGACTTCCCGGGTGAGGTTTCTCATGCGCTCTACAGATGCGGTTATCAATTCGCTGCCAAGGCTCTGCTCATGGGTTGACTGGGCGATCTGTTCAACCATTTCGGCAACGCGCGCCATCGCCTGCTGCATGACCACACTCGCATGTGCCTGATTGAGAGCGGTATTGCTGATTGCAACCATATGATTGCTGGCTGTCTGTATTCCATCTACGATCTTGCGCAGAGCCATGCCTGATTGATGAGACAGCACACTTCCTTCGGAGATTCTCTGTTCGGAAAGCGTGATTGCTTTCACGGCGCGTTCTGTTTCTTCCCGTACCCCCAGAATTATTTCCGAGATTTCTCTGGTGTGGTTTCCGGTACGTTTTGCCAGTTCCTTGATCTCACTGGCGACTACCGAGAAGCTTCTGCCACGTTCACCAGCTTGTGCGGCGATAATTGATGCGTTAAGGGCCAGAAGGTTTGTCTGCTCTGCTACTCCGTCAATAACGGAGAGGATCTTGCCGATATTGGCTACCCTCCTGGACAGGTTTTCAATGGCATCGAATGTAACAGCTGACGATTTTTTTATCTCGTAAATGCCGGCAATTGTAGCATCTACCGCTTTCCAGCCATCTTCGGCATCAGTTTTGACGGTCTCGGCGATATGTGAAGTATCGATAGACTGAGCTCCGATCTGCTTGATGGCGGTGTCCATCTCATTTACGAGCGTCGTTGTCCTGGAGGTATCTGAAGCAAGTATGACGGCATTTTCCTTTATGTGACGGGCTGATGACGCCATTTTAGTGATTGACGAATTGACCTCCTCAACCGAACGAACGAGTGCTTCCAGATGCCTCGTCGTTGATTCCAGGCTGCCGGACATGTCTGTCATGGAGGCAGAGTTGCTTGACGAAAGAATGGAAAGAGTGATGACCGGCGTGGCAATGTCAGTTATGGAGCGGTTTATCTCCCTTATGGCAGTGGATGTTCGTTTAAGAGATTCAGATTGAACTGCTGCCGAAGAAACCCCTTTTTCGGAGAGTTGCCTGATGGTGGCAGAGATATTTCTCAGTTCGGACAGCGACATGTGAACCTTTGTGATGGCGCCGGAAAGCTGCTCCATCATTGAGTTGAAATTATCGGCCAGGAGAGAGATCTCCGTTTCACCTTCAAATGCGACCCGTTCCGATAACTCACCCTCTGCGGCCCTGTTCATTGCCATGGCTATCTGTTTGATGCGGACGGGCAGTTTTCGGGCGATGAGTATCATGATGACCGCAAGCAGGGCGAATGCGTTAATCAGATACAGCGCAGCCAGCAAAGTGCGACTGGGCTCTGACGGAACAACAGTGAAAATAAAGCCTGCCAGGGAAAGAACAATTCCCATGATGAGAAATGTGCGGATGAGGTTGGTGCCGGTTCGAAGCTTTTTCATGAGGTGAACTCCCGTGAAATCCTTCTGAAATGTCATGCGGATCCGAAAGATTGGGGATTGATGTCTTCATTAGAATACAACCTCTGGCGATTCTACAGATTCTTATAAGGTAAACAAGAAAAAAAGTGAACCATGTCACTAACGCATGATATGTCCGGTTTTTTGCCGGATTATATGGCTTTTGCCTTGCCGTCCGCGCAGCATAAATGATAGCCTGCGCTGCGTATAAATAATAATCGGAGGTTATGTTGTGAGCATGTTCCGTTATCTGACTGCCGGTGAGTCCCATGGTCCTCAGCTGAGTGCAATCATTGAGGGGGTGCCGGCCGGTGTCCATCTTTCGACAGAGATGCTGAATCATGATCTGGGGCGACGCCAGCAGGGTTATGGCCGGGGAGGCCGAATGAAGATTGAGCGGGACACGGTCGAGTTGCTTTCCGGAGTCCGCTGGGGAGAAACGATCGGAGCCCCCCTGACCCTGGTGGTGAAAAACCGGGATTGGGAGAACTGGCAGAACGAAATGTCGCCATTGGCCGAGCATCGAAACGACTCCAGCGCCGTGACACGTCCGCGTCCCGGACATGCTGATCTGGCCGGTGTTCTGAAGTATCAGCACACGGATGTCCGCAATGTGCTGGAGCGTTCCAGCGCCCGTGAGACAGCCGTTCGCGTTGCGGTTGGCGGAGTGGCGCGGGCGTTTCTGATGGAGTTTGATATTCTGGTAGGTGGCTTTGTCTCAGAGGTGGGTGGCGTGGTTGCCTGCACGCCTTGTGAGGCCCCGGGAGTATTGTGGCAACGGGCTGCGACATCGGAAATGTTCTGTTGCGATCCGCTTGCCGGGGACGGTATGAAGCGGGCCATAGACATTGCCAAGGCTGAGGGGGATACCTTGGGTGGTGTGGTTGAAGTGCAGGTGGTTGGCGTGCCTCCCGGGTTGGGGAGTTATGTGCAGTGGGATCGCAAGCTGGATGCCCGGCTTGCCATGGCGCTTATGAGTATCCAGGCCATCAAGGGGGTTGAAGTCGGAATCGGTTTTGCGGCCGCACGCCGTCCCGGATCGCGGGTGCATGATGAAATTTCCTATAACGGCAGTTATTTTCGTGAAAGCAATAACGCCGGAGGTATAGAGGGGGGGATGTCGAATGGTGAACCGATAGTGGTACGGGCGGCCATGAAGCCGATTCCGACCCTTTACAAACCGCTCCGCTCTGTGGATCTGCGAACTCATGAACCTTTTGCAGCGACCGTGGAACGTTCCGATACCTGTGCCGTGCCGGCAGCTCTGGTAGTAGCTGAGGCGGTCGTGGCGATCGAAATTGCCAATGCAATGCTGGAAAAGTTTGGCGGTGACTCCGTCGTCGAAATTCGTCGTAATCTGGAAGGATACCGGGAGCAGGTGCGCAATGCCTGATCGCCCGGTGATTCTGACCGGTTTCATGGGGAGTGGCAAGAGCAGTGTCGGCAGAATTCTGGCTCATCAACTTTCTTTCCGGTTTATTGATCTTGATGCCGAGATTGTCGCCGCAGCCGGCTGTCCGATCAATGACATCTTTGCAAGGGATGGTGAGGAGGCTTTTCGCGCCTTGGAAAGCGAGCAACTGGAGCGGTTTATCTCGGAGGGTGGGGGGGTAGTGATTGCTACCGGTGGAGGAGCGGTAATTGCCGGACGGAATCGTCGGCGAATGCGGGCCGGTGGTGTCACGGTCCATCTCAAGGTGACGCTGGAACAGGTTCTGATCCGTCTGCATGGTTGCACCGACCGCCCTCTGCTGGCCGGTGAAAAAGTGCCTGAGCGGGCCGGAGCACTGATGGAGGCGCGGGAACATTTTTATGCCGACGCCGATATTCAAATTGACACGGACGGTAAATCCGTGGAAGATGTCGCGGCAGAGATTCTGCGCTGTTTGAAAGGGCTTTCGTGAGTCAGCTGACTGTCAACCTTGGTAAGAACAGTTACGATATCGTTATCTCGGAGGGGTCTCTCTCCTCGCTTGGCCGGCGTTGTGCTGCTATCGGACTGAAGGGTATGGCGGCGGTTGTAACCAACCCGACTGTGGCCGCTCTTTACGGGGATGTTGTACGTGATTCCCTGCTCTCATCCGGTTTTACCGTAGTGCAGATTGAGATTCCTGACGGCGAGGAATATAAAAACGCCTCAACTCTTAACCGGGTCTATGACGACCTTCTGGAGGCCGGTGTTGACCGGGCTTCGTTCATCGTTGCCCTGGGGGGCGGAGTAGTGGGAGATCTGGCCGGATACGCTGCGGCAACCTGGTTGCGTGGTATTTCTTTTGTGCAGGTGCCGACCACTCTGCTGGCTCAGGTGGATAGCAGTGTCGGCGGCAAAACCGGAATTGATCATCCCGGGGGCAAAAACCTTATTGGCGCTTTTTACCAGCCGCGTCTCGTACTGATAGATGTTGCAGCACTCACAACTCTGGACCATCGGCAGTTTCGGGCCGGATTGGCCGAGGTCATCAAGTACGGTGCTGTTATCGATCTGCAGTTATTCGAGTATGTGGAAGCCAATATTCACGCCATTCTTGAGATGCAATCCGGTGTGCTTATTGAGATTATCCGCCGCTCGTGCGAACTGAAAGCGCATGTGGTTGAACTGGATGAAAAAGAATCCGGATTGCGTGCAGTTTTGAATTACGGGCATACCCTGGGGCATGCCCTTGAAGCGCTTTCCGGTTTTTGCGGAATGATTCATGGCGAGGCCGTTGCAATCGGTATGGTGCTGGCCGCGCGGGTGTCTAAGGTTTTAGGTTTCTGCAGCCAGGATGATGTTGACAGAATTGCGGGATTGATCGGACAGTGCGGTCTTTCTGTTGAGGTACCGAATTTCGATCGCCATGATCTTCTAGAGGTGATCGCAGCGGACAAGAAGTCCCGAGGCGGTACAATAACCTTTATTTGTAACCGGGGCATCGGCATGCATGCCATGTCGCAGCAAACTCCCGAAGAATTGCTCGGATTGAGCGGGTTGGAGGTGTAACCATGCAGCAGGATTCTGCATCATTCTGGACGGACATCAAGACATTGGAGGAGCAGCTTGCAAAGTCGCCGGACTCGTACTGTTTTGCCCGTCTGTCCGAGGTCTATCTGAAGGTGGGACTGGTAGATGACGCTCTGCATACCGCCCGTCAGGGCGTGGCATGGCACCCGGGGTATCTGGCTGGTCAACGTGCTCTGGCCATGGCCTGCCATGACAAAGGTTTGACTGATGAGTGTCTGACAGCCCTTAAACGTGTGACCGAGGCCTTGCCCGAAGACCACAAGTCCCAGAAAATGCTGGGGCGACTGTCGGCGGAGTCCGGTGATCATGCCGCAGCCCGGCTCGCTTTTAAGACGGTCCTGGAGTTCGATCCGGATGATAAGGAATGTCTGATGGAGCTGGATGCCCTGGAGCGCTCAGGAGGAACATCTCAGGCTGAAACTGTATCCGGCAAGGATGATGATGAAATCATCGAGTTATTGGAGTGCATCGAAGAACTCGAAGAATGTGATGAGGATGAATCTGTTTTTGAATTTGAAGAAAGCGGGCGCATTCCGGAGGTGCAGATTCCGGATCAGACGACCGGGATTGTCTCCATCACGGAGTCCCGCCATGACCCGCTTGCTACTGGTACGTTAGCCGAGCTTTATGCTTCGCAGGGGTTCACTCTTAAAGCGCTTGAAATTTATCGTTCCGTCCTGTCTGATGATCCAAACAACAAGACCGTAGGTGCCCGGATAGCCGAACTGGAGCTTCTGGAATGTAACGCTGCGGAGCCTGTGACTCCCGTTGACCATCAGGTTGGAGAGGCGCCTGAAGAGGAGCCGCTTCCGGAATCCTTCGCGCATATTGAGCATCCAAGGGAAATGTCTGCCGAGATTCCGGAATCTGCTGCTCTGCCGGATATCCTCGTGCATGATGAAGCGTGTTCTGTTGTGCCTTTTGAGAACGTTGCGGCCAGGGTGCCCACGGAGGGAATAGCAAACAACGCGCTTTCCACTCTTGAGGGGTGGCTGGACAACATCAGGAGGATAAAGTCATGTCGATGAGAGAAACGTTGAGTTCTATTTTATTGAGTGTTGATGGTGCATTGGCTGCCTTTATTATGGCCTATGACGGTATTCCCATTGATGAAGCCGTCCTTGAGCAGTCAGAAATCGATGTGCAGCTTCTGGCGGTTGAGTATGCAACCGTGCTCAAAGAAATAAAGCTTGCTGTCAATATTATCAAAGCCGGCGACATGGAAGAGGTTTCAATTTCCACGAACCAGACACGGGTTGTCATGAGAGTTCTGAATGATGAAATGTTCGCAGCGCTGATCATGAAGCGAGACGGAAACTTCGGCAAGGGGCAGTATCTGTTGAAAATAAAGTCGAGTGAGCTGATTCGGGAGCTGGGATAAACATGAGGTTTCTGGTACTGCACGGCCCCAACCTCAATCTGCTTGGAAAACGGGAGCCCCAAGTTTACGGTACCGTTACTCTGGCCGAAATCAATCATTCACTTGAACAGCTCGCCGGGGAGCTGGGCTGTTTCGTTGATTTTTTTCAGACCAACTCGGAAGGGAGTCTCGTCAGTGCTATCCAGGAGGCTTCAGGTTGTGACGGGATTTTGATCAATCCCGCCGCATATACCCACACCAGCATCGCTATCCGTGATGCTCTGTCTGCTGTCGGAATTCCCTGTGTCGAAGTACATCTTTCAAATATCTATCGCCGCGAGTCATTCCGTCATACCAGTCTGACCGCTCCGGTCGCTATCGGCCAGATTTCCGGATTTGGTCGTGACAGCTACCTGCTTGGTTTGCGGGCATTGTTTAACTACATTACAACCGTTTCGTGCCGTACTTAATAAACTATCAGGCCACTGTTGCCGATGTACCGAAAAACAGTTTGTAGTTCGGGTTTCATTTATGCTAAAAGACAGGCGCTCACGTCTGGACAGGTTCTTTGAAACGTATGCCCTTGATGCCATTCTGATCACGGATCTCAGGAATGTCCGCTATTTGTGCGGCTTCAGCGGTTCTGACGGAGCATTGCTGGTGCTGCATTCCAAGAGTTACTTTCTCTGTGATTCGCGCTATACCACTCAAGCCGGCGATGAGGTGCCGGAGGCCGAAGTAAGGGAATGTGCAGTCCGTCTGGATGCTCTTGCAGCACTGACTGCTGAATATGGAATTACCCGGCTTGGCTTTGAAGCGGTACACACAAATCTCAGCGACTTCAGAAAGATGGCAGACAGGCTGACCGGAATTGAACTGGTTGAGATTGGCCCTGCTATTGATGAAATCCGCAGTTGTAAGGACCGTGAAGAGGTAGAGCGCCTCAAGATTGTCGCCAGTCTGGCATCACGGGCGCTTTCAGACGTTTTGATGCATGTCAGGCACGGGGTTAGTGAGCTGGATATCGCTTTGGAACTCGAACTTGAGATGCGGCGTCGCGGAGCGGATGGCAAGGCCTTTGATTTTATCGTTGCCTCCGGGGTTCGGGGCGCCATGCCACACGGCAGGGCCAGCGGCAAGCTAATCCGGCAAGGGGAGCTGATAACCGTTGATTTTGGTGCAATTAAGGACGGATACCATTCGGATGAGACCGTGACGGTGTCCTGTGGTAAACCGGGAAGCCGTGAAAAGGAAATTCATGCTATTGTCAGAGATGCCCACGACCTGGCGATAGAGGCGGTTACTCCGGGAATCAGCTGCAGAGCGCTGGATGCAGTAGCCCGCGATTACATTGTCAGGCATGGTTATGGTGATTACTTTGGACATGGTATTGGGCATGGTGTCGGACTGGATATCCATGAAAAACCGACCGTGTCGCCCCGCAGTGATGCGGTGTTGGAAGAGGGGATGGTCATTACCATTGAACCGGGCATCTATATTCCCGGTTTCGGTGGAGTAAGAATAGAGGATACGGTGCTGGTGACCGCAGATGGATGCCAGATTCTCACTTCTGCGGATAAACGATTACAGATTCTTTAAAAATCACTACATAACAAGCTTCAGTTAAAGGAGAAACACAGATGGATATCAAAGATGTAAAGCAGTTGATAAAAATGGTGACCGAGACTGATATCACTGAATTCGAGATGGACAATTCCGACGAAAAAATCATCATCAAGCGCGGTTACAAGCCCGAGTACATCACCATGGCTGCTCCGCCAATGCAATCATTTTCCGCATCCGGCCATTCTCCGGCCCCTTCCGCACCAGCTGCTGCACAGACCACAGCCCCGGCTCAGGACGCACCAGGTGAAACCGGTGATACGCTCAATTCTCCGATCGTTGGCACCTTCTACTCCGCCCCTGCCCCTGACGCCGCCCCCTATGTCGCTGTCGGTCAGATTGTGGAAAAAGGACAGGTGCTGTGCATTGTCGAGGCCATGAAACTGATGAATGAGATAGAAGCGGAGTGCAAGTGCAAGATCGTCAAGATCTGCAAGGAGAACGCTCAGGCTGTTGAATTCGGCGATCCGCTATTCGTGATCCGGAAACTATAATTTTACATTCATCAGAGGGGTTAGCCTTCATGTTCCATAAAGTCCTTATAGCCAATCGCGGCGAAATTGCTGTTCGCGTAATTCGGGCATGCAAAGAGCTGGGCATCAAGACGGTTGCCGTTTATTCACAGGCCGACAGCCATTCATTGCATGTCAAGCTGGCCGATGAAAGCGTCTGTATCGGTCCGCCACCCAGCATCAAGAGCTACCTCAACATCAATGCCATCATAAGTGCCGCCGAGCTGACCGATGCCGAAGCCATTCATCCCGGGTACGGTTTTCTGTCTGAGAACCCTAACTTTGCAGAGGTATGCGAGAAGTGTGGTATTATCTTTATCGGTCCTACTGCCGAAAGCATGCGGATCATGGGCGACAAGATCAGCGCGCGTCAGGCAGTCATCAAGCAGGGCGTTCCGATTCTTCCCGGTACCAAGGAAGGGGTACATTCGGTTGAAGATGCTGTCAAGGTTGCCAGGGAGATCGGTTTTCCGGTCATCATAAAGGCCACTGCCGGCGGAGGTGGTCGCGGCATGAAAATCGTCCACTCCCAGGCTGCCTTGCCCAATGCCTTTGCCACGGCTCGCGCAGAAGCCCAGTCCGGTTTCGGCAATCCCGAAGTGTATATCGAGAAGTACTGCGAACAGCCCCGTCATGTAGAAATTCAGATCATGGCCGACAAACATGGCAATGTAATTCATCTGGGTGAGCGTGATTGCTCAATCCAGCGTCGGCACCAGAAGCTGATCGAAGAGGCTCCCTCTACGGTCGTTACACCTGAAATTCGCAAAGCTATGGGCGATGCAGCTGTCAGAGCCGCCAAGGCAGTCGGATACAACAGTGTCGGCACGATTGAATTTTTGGTGGATAAACAGAACAATTTCTACTTTATGGAGATGAATACCCGAGTTCAGGTTGAACATCCGGTGACCGAAATGGTTACCGGTGTTGACATTGTCCGCGAGCAGATTCGTTCAGCCGCCGGCCTGCCGCTGCGTTACAAACAGGAGGATATCCAGATCAGGGGACACTCTATCGAATGCCGCATCAATGCCGAGGATCCCTTCAAATTCACACCGTGTCCCGGCAAAATTACCGCCTATCATCCACCGGGAGGCCTGGGAGTCAGAGTGGATTCATTCGTATATGACCAGTATTCAGTTGTTCCGCACTATGATTCTCTGATCGGCAAACTGATCGTGCATGCCGATACCAGGGAGGAAGCCATCAGACGTATGGCACGTGCGCTGGACGAATACATTGTCGAAGGCATCAAGACGACCATATTCTTTCACAAGCGGATCATGGCCCACAAAGACTTTATTGAGGGAAATATTGATACATCGTTCCTGGAACGGATCGTGCTGGAGTAACTATTATGGACTTTCCCGATGAACTGAAATATTCAAAAGAGCACGTATGGGTCAGGATTGAGCGTGATTCAGCCGTGATAGGCATTACCGATTTCGCCCAGGAGGAACTTGGGGTGGTCAGCGGCATTGAACTTCCTGATGAAGGCGAGGAGTTGGAACAGGATGATTCAGTCGGTTCTGTAGAGGCGCGCAAGACAGTGGCGGACATATATGCACCGTTCAGTGGGACAGTAAAAAGTGTTAATCACGAAGCAATCGACAATCCGGCTCTGGTCAATGACGATCCTTACGACGGAGGCTGGCTGGTCGAGATCTCGCTTGACGACCCTGAAGAACTTAAAGGGTTGATGTCGGCGGATGATTATGCCGAATACGTAGAAAACAAGGATTGATTTAGCGCTCGGGCCCTGCTGTAAGTGAGCCTGAAAATATAAAGGATTATGACGTGCACCTGTCGAGCCTGTTGTCCTTCTGCATTGTGATACTTCCGGTTGTTGCCTTCTCCGCCGGTGAACCGCTCTCTCTCCCCTTGAGCGAGGCTATTCGAATGGCTGTTGAAAAAAATCTGGATGTGCGGGCCGAGCTGTACAACCCGGCGCAGTTTGAAGCCGATATCAATCGCAACCGCTCGATTTATGATCCGCTCCTGACACTCCAGACCAATTTTACCGATTCGACTACTACCTCTGCCAGTGCTGATGTGGGGAAAGGCAATGAATCCGTATCTTTTCTGCTGAACTCATCAATAAGTCGCCTCTTTTGGACTGGCGCCAACGCTGCCATCTATTTTAATAACGGCTATGCCAGTACCAACTCGAAGATTGTCATGCCAAACTACTGGCAAACCGGCCTGGGAGCCAGTATCAGCCAGCCACTTCTTAAAAATGCCGGGCGTGAGGCGACTGAAATCGCCATCAACGTGTCGCGACTGTCCAAATTTGCCTCTTTGGAACACTTCAATTCAAAGCTGTTGGGGACCGTGGCCCAGGTTCGCAATGAATATTTCAAGCTGTACAGTCTGCGGGAGGAAAGCGAAGTGAAGAAGGTTTCGCTTGAGCTTGCCCGAAAGATACTTGCTGATACCAAGGCCAGGGTGAAGGCCGGCGTCCTTCCTGCCATGGAAATTCTCAACGCTGAATTTGGTGCGGTTACTCGCGAGAAAGAGCTGATTGATGCTGAACGGGTAGTGAATGACCAGATAGATGTTCTCAAGCTTATTTTGCAGATCGACAGGAAGTTTGGCGACCTGCGTACTGTTGACCTGCCGATCCGTGAACCGTATGAGGCCTCAGAAGATGAAGGTATTCGCAAGGCTTTAAGCCGCCCGGATATTCGGGAACAGAGACATAACCTCGAGATTTCAGAGCTCCAGACCAGGGTTTTCAGCGGCAAAACCCGCCCGGATCTTTCCTTGACAGCCTCAGCGTCTCTGACGGGCCTTGACAGCACGTATCAACGAAATCTGGACAAAACATTCACTTTTGACTACCCGGTCTGGAGTATCGGCCTGAATTTTACCTACCCGTTAGGCAATGGCGCCGCCGAGAACGACTATCGCAAAAGTCGCCTTAAAGCAGAGCAGATCGCCCTGCAGATACGCAGTCTTGAAGAAGGGGCTGCTAACGAAGTCAGGGCTGCTGTCCGCGGGATAACTGCAGGTTATAAACAGATCGATGTCACTGACCGCGGACGGGCCTTCGCAGAAGAGCGATTACGATCTTTCATCCGGAAAAATGAGGTGGGACTTGCCACCACCAAGGACGTGCTTGATGTAGAAAACGATCTGGCGACAGCCAAAAGCAATCAGATCAAGGCGGTTGTCGATTATGTCAATGCCTTGACCCGCTATTGGCAGGTAACCGGTGATCTGCTGGAGCGCGAAGGTATCCGGGTTGTTGAAGGCGATGCGGACAAGCTCTATTCTTCAACCCGCTGATGTTGCGGATCGGCCAGATAGAATACGCGAACTGTACCCCCGTTTACCATATTCTCAAGGAATATTTTCCCTGTTCCGGACACGAGTTTGTCAAGGGGGTGCCGACAGAGCTCAACAGGTTGCTGGCCCTTGGTGAGATAGACGTTTGTCCTTCATCCTCCATTGAGTATGCCCTGCGTTGCGACCGTTACCTCATACTTCCTCAGCTTTCCATATCAAGTGACGGCGCTGTCGCAAGTGTCCTTCTTTTTTCGCGGATTCCTATTGAAGAGTTGGATGGTAACACCATTCTGCTCAGTTCAGAATCCGCTACCTCTGTCAATCTGCTCAAAGTCCTCTTGGCCCGGCGCTATAACTGTTGTTGCCGGTATGCCGTGACTTCTCTGCCCTTTTCCGATGTCTTTCCCGAATCGACGGCTCTCCTGCTTATAGGGGATGCAGCTTTGCGAGCTTCTTTTACGGATTCAGGCATGTATGTGTACGATTTGGGGGCGCTATGGCGAGACTGGACCGGATTGCCATTTGTGTTCGCTCTCTGGTTATGCAGAAGCAGTGTCGCTGACAGCCCGGCTCTGAAGGAACTCGCCGGTAAACTTATTCAGGTAAGAAGCCTGCTGCCCATGTTTTATTCAGAGATTGCCGAGAAAGCGCCTGAAGCTGGTTGGATGGGACGTGACAGGCTTTTGACCTACTGGCGGGAGAATATTCTCTATGATCTGGAAATGCCGAAAGTTTCAGGTCTGATAACCTTTTATCAAAAATGCTGCGAACTGGGACTTTTAACGCACGTGCCGGAACTGCATTTTGTTGATACCGAGAATCAAGGCTGACGGGATAATTTCCAGATAGAATAATCTGCGAGAATTCGGGCATGATCGAAACAGAGCTGTTGCGGAAGCGCATCCAGTCTGAAAATGGCAAGATTAATGGCATCATCTTCAGCATGGGGGATCCCGTGTCCTCTGGCGACATACACCGTTGAAATCGTGTGCATCCGGCTGTCCCGGTCCGGATCGGAGTAGCATCCCAGCAGTCGCAGGTCATGAACATCCAGAGCAGTCTCTTCCAGCGCTTCTCGAACAGCAGCATCCTCAAGACTTTCTCCATAATCCACAAACCCGCCCGGCAAAGCCCACCCAAGGGGCGGATTTTTGCGCTCAATCAGCAGTATGCCGTCATCGATCTCAATAATAATGTCCACCGTGGGAAAAGGGTTGCGATACTGTTTTAGTTCGGAACCACAGGTTGGGCATGTGAGAGTATCGAAAGGCATGGGAGGACTCCACAGAAAAGGGGGAATGCGAATTCCCCCTCTGCTTAAGAAAATATTGAAAAATAAAACTATTTCTTTTTCTTTGCTCCGGCAGCTTTTTTGGAAGCCTTGAGCGGATTGACCTTGAGTTCAGCAATCGAGAGATCGATTTTTACGTGTGTGGCGAAATTACAGATGCCGCCGACCCACTTTTTCGCCGGTGCAGGATACGCGCTGCAAACCTGACCGATGCTGCCGGTTACTATCCGGTCGCACCCTTCGCAGTTTTCCGCGATTGTCTGGCAAGAGCCATCTGGAAATACACAACCCTGCTTTCCCCAAAAGGTACACTCGTTACCTGGAAGTACTGTCTGACACTGCATGCTTCTTCCTCCTGAATTTGTTCTCAAATGAAATGTAACTCTAGCAATTCCTGCCGAGAAAAGTCAACGTAAAAATTGCCGCGAAGCCAGACCGCTTGATCGCTCCGGTGGCCGTTACCTTTGACTGATAGACAGAAAGTTCTTTAACACATCCATTCCGCCCTCAGTCAGTATGGACTCGGGGTGGAACTGGACCCCCCAGATCGGCAGATCCTTATGGCGAATACCCATTATCTCGCCGTTCTCTACCGAAGCTGTCACTTCCAGGCATGCGGGGAGGGTAGGGCGGTCTATGATCAGAGAATGGTAGCGTGTGGCCTGGAAAGGATTTGGAAGGCCGGCAAACAACTCTTTTCCGTCATGATTGATCGGTGAAGTTTTGCCATGCATAAGGGTTGCACTTCTGACAATGTTGCCGCCAAAAGCCGCACCGATTGCCTGGTGCCCCAAACAGACACCGAGGATCGGGATTTTTCCCGAGAAATGTTTTATGGCGGAAATAGAAATACCAGCCTCATCCGGTGAACAGGGACCCGGTGAAATAACCAGTCTCACCGGTTTGAGTGCCTCCATCTCCGCAAGAGATATCATGTCGTTGCGGTAAACCTTAACATTTTCGCCAAGTTGTCCAAGATATTGGACGATGTTGAAGGTAAAAGAGTCATAATTATCGATCATCAGTAGCATATAGCATCTAACCTATTGAAATTTAATGGTGACTGCGTTGGCATTGCTGTTTTATACCCTCAGTTATACCCTCAAATTTCTTTGATACCCTCTCTGAGGATTTGAGTCCGTCGAATATAGTCTTAATCTTCAACAAACACAAGTCCTTGGAGGTTAATGTATTTCATAAGTGATCGTAACGGTATCACTCGCATTAAGTTCATTCGGTTCAATGTCTGGTGGGCAAGGTTCTGCGGCACAGCTATGTAGTTGCATCGTAGTCCAGTTCGTTATAGAGCCGAACTTCGCTCCAACCGTATTCAACTGATATGATCGAGCCTAAAGATATTCCTGCTGCATCAGCGATTGTTTCAGCGTTGACCTTCGCAGCGGCTACAGCATTTCGGAGTAATTGCATTCTGACAGCCTCGGTATCACTGACTCCAAACGTAATGGAAATAGACGGATCACTGGAACCTTCTGCAAGGGCTTTGAACACCGGATTCATCTTCTGCTTATCAATGGGAGTTTCTACCGTTAGTCTGTGCCTCCCAGTAAATCCATCGGGAATACGCTTTTCAAGTTTCTTTGAATATGTAGAGTCTGCGGAAATTGAGTAGTCACTTGTTTTGATGGATGTTGAATTGATCCCGATTTTAACAAGGGAGTCACGCAACCTCTCCACCTTGCTGTTTAACTCAAAATGGCATGTTGCGTAATCATCTTGCTTTTCCGAGACAACCATTGAGAAAATACATTTGTCCGGTGCTACTGATGCCTCTCCTTTTCCCTGCACTTTCAGTGTCTTCATTGCATCCTCCCATTAAACATTTTGGCTCATTCTGCATGATTTCAGACTAACATACTTGTATGACAGAAAACGTCGAAATATCAATAATTTACATTATTAAGCTCAGTTTTTTATGAGAGGGTTAGGATGGTATGAGAGGGCATGCGGTTTTGCTTTAGAAATCAAATTTGATCGTTTGTTTTCGCTTGATGGACAGAAGTTTGTGTGGTTGACGCATTCGTCCCACAATAAACCGATAGTCAAACGTCATTCATTGCAATTAAGAGCAAATAATCGTAAAGTTCGGTGCTAATTTCATCAGCCGATAAAATGCATCCATATAAGGAATCCCATGTTTGAACAGGCCTTTAAAAACATCGACGACGTTCTCTGGAAAGAGGCCGGTTGCGGTAGTGAGTTGGATTATGCAGAACAGACTTCATGGTTGCTGTTCCTGAAATACCTTGATGGTCTTGAGCAGGACAAGTCAATGGAGGCGGAACTTGAGGGTAAGGCGTACTCCTTCATCCTTGATGAGCCGTACCGCTGGGAAAGCTGGGCTGCTCCCAAAACTGCTGACGGTAAACTTGACCACAACAAGGCACTGACCGGTGATGATCTGCGGGATTTCGTGGATCGGAAACTGTTCCCTTACCTCCACGGCTTCAAGCAGAAGGCCACAGGGCCGAACACCATTGAATACAAGATCGGTGAGATATTCGGTGAGATCAAGAACAAGATTCACAGTGGCTATAACCTGCGGGAGATCATCGACCATATAGATGAACTCCGTTTCCGCTCACAGACAGAGAAGCACGAACTATCCCACCTCTATGAAGCCAAGATCAAGAACATGGGGAACGCTGGCCGGAATGGTGGTGAGTATTACACCCCACGCCCTCTGATCCGTGCCATTGTACAGGTGGTGAAACCAGTGATCGGCAAGCGTATCTATGACGGTGCGGTTGGTTCGGCTGGCTTCTTGTGTGAGGCGTTTGACTACCTCAAGGCTCTACCCAACCTGACCACCGACGACATGAAGATTTTGATGGAGCGCACCTTCTACGGCAAGGAGAAGAAGTCACTGGCCTATGTCATCGCCATCATGAATATGATCCTGCACGGCATAGAGGCACCCAACATCGTCCACACTAATACCCTTGCCGAGAACCTTGCAGACGTTCAGGAGAAAGACCGCTTCGACATCATACTTGCTAATCCCCCGTTTGGCGGCAAGGAGCGGAAGGAGGTTCAGCAGAACTTCCCCATCCGTACTGGCGAGACAGCTTTCCTCTTTCTCCAACATTTTATCAAGATGCTTCGTGCAGGTGGTCGGGCTGGCGTAGTTATCAAAAATACCTTTCTCTCCAACACTGACAACGCTTCAGTGAGTCTGCGGAAACTGTTGCTGGAATCTTGTAACCTGCACACGGTTCTTGATTGCCCAGGTGGTACGTTCCAAGGTGCGGGAGTTAAAACCGTTGTGCTGTTTTTCGAGAAGGGAACTCCTACCCGTAAAGTCTGGTACTACTCCCTTGATCCCGGTCGCAACATGGGTAAGACCAACCCGCTGAACGATGCTGATATGACGGAGTTCATTGAACTGCAAAAAACCTTTGCCGATTCACCCAAAAGCTGGAGCGTGGATGTTACCGGCATTGATACGAATTCCTATGATCTGTCAGTAAAGAACCCTGACGGCGGCGAGGTAATCATTCACCGCACCCCGCAGGAGATCATGGACGAAATAGCTGCACTGGATGCCGAGAGTTCGGAAGTTCTGGCTAACATCAGGATATTGCTATGAGGGCTGGATGGCATATCAAGACCATTGGTGAGGTCTGTGATGTAGTCAACGGCGGAACGCCAAAGACTGGAGTTACCGAATATTGGGATGGCCCCCATCAATGGATTACGCCTGCCGAAATGGGGAAGCGTAGCACTCCGTACATTCAAGAAACTGGACGTACAATAACCGACCTCGGATTACAGAACAGTTCTGCAACGCCGCTTCCTGTATACTCGGTTATATTGTCTTCACGTGCGCCGATTGGTCACTTGGTTATAAATACAGCACCAATGGCAACGAACCAAGGCTGTAAAGGACTGGTGCCGAGTAAGCAGGTTGAATATAAGTTTCTCTATCACTATTTGAGCAGCATTATAGACCTACTCAATGATCTTGGTACTGGTTCGACATTCAAAGAGCTTTCAGGCGGGAAACTAAAAGAGGTTAAAATTCCAGTTCCGCCCCTTCCCGAACAGCAACGCATTGTCGGTATCCTTGATGAAGCATTTGAGGGTATTACAACCGCCAAGGACAACGCAGAGAAAAACCTCCAGAACGCCCGTGCGCTGTTTGAAAGTCACCTGCAAGCGTTGTTTTCACAGCGGGGTGATGGGTGGAAACGCACTATCGTTGGGGATCAAATAGCCCTTCAACGTGGGTTCGATATAACCAAAAATGCACAAATTGAAGGTGACGTGCCAGTAGTCTCAAGCGGTGGTATCAAAAGCTTTCACGATAAAGCAATGGCGCAAGCACCAGGTGTTGTTATTGGCCGAAAGGGAACGTTGGGAAAAGTATTTTATTTAGAGACTGATTTTTGGCCGCACGACACGACTCTCTGGATAAAGGATTTCAAAGGAAATAACCCACGTTTTGTGTATTATTTTTTTATTGGTCTTGATGTGAAACATTTGGATTCTGGCACCGCAAATCCGGCACTCAATCGCAATCTAGTACACCCAATCGAAGTTAATTGGCCGCCAGTCTCTAAACAAGGGGCCATTGTTGAAACATTAGATGCCTTATCAGGTGAAACCCAACGCCTTGAGTCCATTTACCAGCAGAAACTTGCCGCTCTCGATGCGTTGAAAAAGTCACTGCTGGATAAAGCTTTCACGGGGGAATTATGATAACCCTTGCTACCCTGCAACAATGGCTGACAGCGCCAGCCGAAACCGAGCATCTGGAGTTCAAAGAGGCCAAGCAGCAATTCGATACTACCAAACTGATGCGCTACTGCGTGGCTCTGGCTAACGAACGTGGCGGGTATCTTGTACTTGGTGTTTCTGACAAACTGCCTCGACAGGTGGTTGGCTCTCAGGCATTTTCCGCAACAACTGAACTTAACGAAATCAAAGCCCGTATTGTCGAAAAACTGCATATCCGTGTTGATACGGTAGAACTCATGCACCCCTTGGGGCGTGTGCTGGTGTTTGAAATTCCTTCCCGTCCGGTCGGGCATCCGATGGACTTTGACGGTGCATACCTGATGCGGGCTGGTGAAGACCTTGTTGCCATGACACCTGACCAGTTGCGCCGCATATTCGCCGAAGGGCAACCGGATTGGTTTTCTCAGCCAGCAAAGAAAGGGGCAAGCCCTGATGAAGTTGTTGCTCTGCTGGATACTCAAGCATATTTCGAACTTTCTAATCTGCCATATCCAACCACACGAGATGGTGTGCTGGCTCGTCTTTCCGGTGAAGAGTTGATTGCTCATTCATCATCAGGTTGGACTATAAACAATCTTGCGGCGATTCTCCTTGCCAAGCGGCTTGATGCCTTCTCCCCTGCATTGGCAAGAAAAGCCCCACGTGTTGTAATTTACGAAGGAACCGATAAAACCGTGACACGGGAGGATAAGCCCGGTATCCGTGGTTATGCTGTCGGTTTTGAGAGTCTGGTTGATTTTGTTCATTCGGCAGCACCACTGAACAGGAGCGTTGAGCAGGTGGTACGTGAAGAGATCAAGATGTTTCCGAAGCAGGCTCTTCGTGAGTTAATTGCCAATGCGCTGGTGCATCAGGATTTTCTGGCTTCAGGTGCTTCGGTCATGATTGAGATGTACGTTGACCGTGTTGAGATATCGAACCCAGGCATCCCGCCGATAAGCGTTGACCGTTTTATTGATGAGTTCCGGTCGTTGAATGAGAGGTTGGCTGACCTCATGCGGCGGCTTGGTATCTGCGAGGAAAAAGGTAGTGGCATCGACAAGGTTGTAAAGGCGGCAGAGGTCTACCAGTTACCTGCCCCAGATTTCCGTGTCGGTGAGTTGCGTACTACCTCCATTCTTTTTGCCCATCAGGATTTTTCCGCCATGAGCAAATCGGACAGGATCAGGGCATGCTATCAACACTGTTGCCTGATGTATGTGAGCAATCAGAGAATGTCGAACCAGTCTCTTCGTGAGCGTTTTGGGGTGCCTGAATCCAAAGCGGCAACCGTTTCCTTGGTCATTGGTGCTGCCAAGGATGCAGGTTTGGTAAAAGCAGACGAGTCAGAAACCAATTCGACCCGCTATGCCCGTTATCTGCCATTCTGGGCGTGAAAAGTGCTTTAACACAAAACCGTGGTAGAAGATTTACGAATTAATAAATTAAGTAAAATCATGCTGATAAGTGTTTTAACGCAAATCGTGGGGTACCCATGAACGAAGCCGAAACCAGAGCCGAACATATTGACCCCGCCCTTAAAGCCGCAGGCTGGGGTGTGGTTGAAGGTAGCCGTATTCGGCGTGAGTATCCCATAACTCTTGGTCGTATCGAAGGACACGGCAAACGGGGCAAGGCTCTTACCGCTGATTATGTGCTGGAATACCGCAACACAAAACTGGCGGTGGTGGAAGCAAAGGCTTGGGATAAGCCACTGACCGAAGGTGTCGCACAAGCAAAGGACTATGCAGGTAAATTGAAGATTCGCTTCACCTATGCCACCAATGGGAAGGGTATCTACGGCATTGATATGGAAACCGCTGTTGAAGGTGAATTGACGCAATACCCCACACCGGATGAAATCTGGAACCTCACCTTCGCTACCCAGAACGCATGGCGTGATCGTTTCGCCGCTGTACCGTTTGAAGATCGGGGCGGTTACTTCCAAGGGCGTTACTATCAGGATATTGCCATTGAGCGGGTGTTAGAGGCTATTGCTGATAACAAAGAACGCATCCTTCTGACTCTTGCCACTGGAACCGGTAAAACATTCATTGCTTTCCAGCTTGCATGGAAACTGTTTCATAGTCGCTGGAACTTAACCGACTGGAAAAAGGAAAGCGAACCTACCCGCCGACCACGCATCCTGTTTCTGGCTGACCGCAACATTCTGGCCGATCAAGCATACAATGCCTTTTCTGCCTTCCCCGAAGATGCCCTTGTGCGTATCGCCCCCGATGAGATCAAGAAAAAGGGGAAGGTTCCCAAGAACGGCAGTATCTTTTTTACCATCTTCCAGACCTTCATGGCTTCGGCAAGCTCAGCCACCGAGCCAGAACAGGAAACTTTTGAGGAGCTTACAGAGATCAGCGATGCTCATGGGTATATGTATATCCTCGAATGTGGAGATGGGAGCTTCTACACTGGAAGCACAAAAGATCTGCGGTTGCGTATGGAGCAGCATAACGAGCAGGTCGGTGCCCGACACACGGCGGCACGCTTGCCAATTAAACTCATCTATTACGAGACATTCACTCGCATTGACGAGGCGTTTGACAGAGAAAAACAGGTACAAGGCTGGAGCAGGGCAAAGAAAATTGCGTTGATTAATGGCAATATTGACCTCCTTAAACGATTATCCAGAAACAAGTTGGTCCCTGAGCCTGTCGAAGGGTATTTTGGTGAATACCCACCTGACTTCTTCGATTTTATTGTCATTGACGAGTGTCACCGTGGCGGTGCCAACGATGAAAGCAACTGGCGAAGTATCATGGATTACTTCGCTCCGGCTGTTCAACTTGGTCTGACCGCTACTCCCAAACGTAAAGACAACGTAGACACCTACGCCTATTTCGGTGAGCCGGTTTACATCTATTCGCTGAAAGATGGGATCAATGACGGATTCCTCACTCCATTCCGAGTGAAGCAGATTTCCACCACGCTGGATGATTATGTCTATACTCCTGACGACAAGGTTATGGAAGGTGAGGTCGAGTACGGCAAACGATACGAGGAACCGGATTTCAATAAGATCATCGAGATCAAGGAACGGGAAAAGAAGCGTGTTGAAATCTTCATGTCACAGATTGACCAGCGGGAGAAGACACTGGTGTTCTGTGCCACCCAGGATCATGCCCTTGCGGTGTGTGACCTTATCAATCAGATCAAGACCAGCAAAGAGCCGAACTACTGCCAGCGGGTAACAGCCAACGATGGGAATCTTGGTGAACAGCACTTGCGGGATTTCCAAGACAATGAGAAGTCTATCCCTACCATCCTGACCACCTCACAGAAACTATCTACCGGCGTTGATGCCCGTAACATTCGCAACATTGTGCTGATGCGTCCCATCAATTCCATGATCGAGTTCAAGCAGATCATCGGACGGGGTACACGCCTTTATGACGGTAAAGACTACTTCACCATTTACGACTTTGTGAAGGCACACCACATGTTTCAGGATGATGATTGGGACGGTGAACCTGTGCCAGAGGATTGCAAGAAATGCGGTTGCTATCCTTGTGAATGCGTCAAGCCGGTTTGTGGTGTTTGTGGACAGGCTCCCTGTGTCTGCGAAAAGCAACCATGCCCACACTGCGGGAAACGTCCTTGTGAATGTCCGAAAGAACCTTGTCCCGATTGTGGTCAGCGTCCGTGTGTCTGCGTAAAGAAGACAAAAGTAAAGCTGGCTGATGGCAAGGAACGCACGATCCAGTATATGACCGTAACAAGTTTCTGGCATCCAGACGGAACACCGATGTCAGCACAGCAGTTCATGGAATCCCTCTTTGGCAAACTGCCGGAGTTTTTCAAGAATGAAGATGAACTTCGTGCATTATGGAGCCGACCGGATACCCGCAGAAAACTGTTGGAGGGGCTTGCAGAAAAGGGCTTCGGTAAAGATCAACTGGCCGAGATGCAGAAGATCATTGAAGCAGAGAAAAGTGATCTGTTTGACGTGCTGGCAAACGTGGCCTATGCCCTGCCACCACTCACCAGAGAAGAACGGGCGACAAAAGCCAGAGTCATCATTACCCAGCACTTCAACAACAAGTTGCAAGTCTTCCTTGATTTCGTTCTGGCTCATTATGTGGAGATCGGAGTTGATGAACTGGATCAGGCGAAACTGACACCGCTACTGAAACTTAAATACCATGACTCCATTCCTGATGCCGTGGCTGACATTGGTCAATCACCTGTGGAAATCGGTCAGGCGTTTGCAGGGTTCCAGAAGTATCTTTACTAATTTGTGGAACTGGAGATTCGATGATTAATCAGTCAGATTTTTTATCAAAATATAAAATTAATCGTGATCAGCCTAGAAAGACTGGTCTTAAATGGAAGGATTTATCCCAAATATACGAGCATTATGATGAAAATGACAGACCGATAGATTTTACATATCTGTCAGTTAACAAGAACGTTGAAAGCCTAACTGGTTTAACGGACGTGGTTGGAAAAAGAGTCAGCGAAGTTATTCCTGGCATACGCCATCAAGTTCACGGAAAAAGGGAGTGTAACGCTGACACTCCAGGTTCTCAAACGATACAATGGTTCAGCACTGATACAGTTCTCAGTTCAGGACACCGGCATAGGAATATCAAGCGATGCTTTTGAAAAGATATTCCAGCCGTTTTCTCAGGAAGCTGTCTCCACCTCACGTCTGCATGGCGGCACCGGCCTTGGATTAACCATCAGCCAAAGCCTTGCCGAGCTTATGGATGGAAAAATCACCGTAGAGAGTACTCAAGGAGTCGGAAGTTGTTTCAGCCTGACGGTTCCATTCTCCGTCGTCAATAAATCAGACCCGGAAAATGAAATACACACGGACAAAACAGCTCTCTGGGAAGGCAGGCCCTTGCGGATATTGCTGGTTGAGGATAACCCCGTTAACATCAGTTTCCAGACCGCACTGCTTGAAAAAATCGGACACAAAGTAGTGCTGGCAGAAAATGGCATTGATTGCCTGTCAATATACAAACAGGGTGCATTCGATCTCATTCTCATGGATATAAATATGCCGCTCATGAACGGCGAAGAGGCGCTGCGTGAGATTCGGAAGAAAGAAGAGAGAACATCATACCATCAGCCGGTTATCGCCCTGACAGCCTACTCGCTTCGTGGCGACAAAGAGCGATTCATACAGGCAGGGTTCGATGGCGATGTATCCAAACCGCTGGAAGTTGATCTTTTTGTAGAAGAGATGAATAGGGTGCTGGGTGAGGTCACCTGATGAATATCGGCCCTGTTCCTGCAATTTATTTAATGCACCACCGATCAGCTCACGCACTGCTAACTCCTTTACGTAAAACACGGAGGGATATTTTATGAAAACTGACTTAGCAGAAACCAAGCATGGAAATATGTTTTCTGTCAGCAGTAAGCGAGACTCTGCAAACTTCAAACGACTGCTAATCTGGGTACTTTGCCTAAATCTGATGGCTTTGCTAATGGTAGCTGTTTTGCTTTTCGAAAACAGGAAAACATATACAGAGAGTGCACTGAATGCTGTCACAAATCTCGCAAAACTGCTGGAAAATGAAATAGTAGGTACGTATGAAAAAGTTGACCTGGCAATTCAAAACGTTACTGACGAGTATGAAGAAATAGGTGACACCGACCGTTCTGGAATTAAAGACTGGAAAACGAGGCTTGCACGTATTCGAGACAGCCTTCCGGTTCTTGGTGGTCTTCGTGCTACCAATTCCACTGGGGATGTGATCTACGGCCTGAGCGACAAGGACTCGACAAATGCCAATCTTGCCGACAGAGATTACTTTAAAAGGCTGCGTGAAGATCGTGACGCAGGACTGTATATATCCTCTCCGATGCAGGGGCGGGTAACAGGTCAATGGGTCATTCTCCTCGCCAGAAGACTTAATTTTAAGGATGGTACTTTTGGGGGAGTTGTGGTTGCTTCTATTCCCCTGGATTATTTCAGCGCCTTATTTAGTTCACTAAAACTCTACAGCAAAGGTTCAATTGGCTTAAGAGATAGCAACCTGCGCTTAATTGTCCGTTACCCGAGAGCTACCACGGGGGATGGTGCTATCGGTGCATCGAAAATTTCCGATGATTTCAAGAAAGCTCTCAAGATAAATCCGAATATTGGCAGTTATAATGTTAGCCGTACGAGTATTGATAGAGTCAGCCGCCTGCATCACTATCGGCGCAATGCCGTACATGGTTTCTACATCAATGTCGGCTTTGCCCATGATGACATTTACTCTGCCTGGCATAAACTTGTTTGGCAATCTGCTGGGCTGCTCGGATTATTTATGCTCAGCTCGCTCGCCTTTGTCTGGCATATACGCAGGAGTATGAACCAGCAGCAGTCCATGACAGAACAATTAGAGCAGAGTGAGTATCGTTACAAAGATATTGTGGAAAACCAGACAGATTTTGTAGAGCGCTTCCTTCCTGGTGGTGTGATAACTTATGCAAATAATGCCCTTGCCAGGTTTGCCGGAGTAAAAGCAGAGGCACTGCTTGGCAAATCATTCTATTCGTTCGTGCATGAGGAAGATCGTGTGGAGACTATACGACGGATTGAATCAATCAGCATACATAACCGTAGTTTCCATATTGAAAATCGTATTGTTCTTCCAAACGGGAAAGTCTGCTGGAACAGGTGGATTAACACAGGCATTTTCGACGACAACGGGCTTCTTGTCGAATACCAGTCGGTTGGACAGGATATTACCGATCGCAAACGGTCTGAGGATGCGTTGAAGGAGAGTGAAGAGCGGCACAGGGCGATCCTTATGACAGCGCTGGACGGTTTCTGGCTGGTAGACGCATCGACCGGTAAACTGATTGAGGTCAACGATGCCGCTGCTTCCATGCTTGATTATTCGACCAGGGAGTTGCTTGCCCACGGGCTAAAGGATATTGACGTTAAGTGGTCTCCCGAGGAGCTTGACCGGGAGATGCAAAATGTCAAAACGGCAGGAAAAGCTTTCTTCGAGACGCGGCATCGCACCAGGAGCGGCCAGACGATTGATGTCGAGATCAGCGTCAATTACCTGCCAAGAACTGATCAGTTCTTTTCTTTCATCCGCAACATAACCGAACGCAAGCGGTCAGAAGAGGTAAGGCTCTCTCTCGAAGGTCAACTCCACCAGGCTCAGAAAATGGAATCGATAGGTCGCCTGGCAGGAGGCGTGGCGCACGACTTTAACAACCTGCTGACGGTAATCCTCGGTGGTGCGTACCTTGCCCTCATGGAGTTGGAACCTGGACAATTGCTCCATGAATACGTAACCCAAATTCAGAATGCTGCTAATAAATCCGCTGCCCTCACCCAACAACTGCTGGCCTTTGCCCGTAAGCAGACCATCGAACCCAAAGTGCTCGATCTGAACGAGCTCGTGTCGGGAATGATCAAGATGCTCCAACGCCTGATCGGCGAGAACACACAACTAACATGGCAGCCAGCGAACAATCTATGGCCGGTTAAGGCAGACCCATCTCAAATTGATCAAATCCTTGCCAACCTCTGCGTTAACGCCAGGGACTCGATAACAGACATCGGCGCTATTACTCTCCAAACGGGGAACAGTGTTGTTGATGAGGGTTTCAATGACGAACATGCTGACGTTATTCCTGGCGAGTATGTTCATATCTCCGTCTGCGACAGCGGCTGCGGCATGGATAAAGAAACGATGGCCCATATTTTTGAACCGTTCTTCACGACCAAAGGTATCGGTGAAGGCACCGGTTTGGGACTGGCTACGGTTTATGGGGCTGCAAAACAGAACAACGGCTTTGTCAACGTCTACAGTGAGCTAGGCATTGGTACCACTTTCACAATCTATCTGCCCAGGTATGTTGGCAATACCGATCAGAAGTCGGCAAAAGATCAGACTCAACCGTCCCCGAGGGGTCTGGAGACAATTCTGCTTGTAGAAGATGAGGCTGCAATTCTCAATATGGTCAAGATGCTTCTCGGCAAACAGGGCTATACAGTGCTGGTGGCAAACACCCCCAGTGAAGCGATCCGGTTAGCAAGTGAACAGACCGGTAAAATTGATTTGCTCATTACTGATGTGATTATGCCAGAGATGAACGGGAAGGATTTGGCTCATAACCTGATGTCAAAATATCCAACGCTCAAGTGTCTGTTCATGTCAGGATATACTGCCGATGTAATCGCTCAACATGGTGTACTCGAAGAGGGGACTCACTTCCTCAATAAACCATTCTCCTTGCCTGACCTCGCAGTAAAAGTGCGAAAAGTGCTGGATTAGTCGGGATGATAATATTTTTGCGGTAGATCGGAACGAAATCAGGTAACCCACTCAACGTTCTCCACGAATAAGCTATTTTATACAAACCCTGCGCACTTCAAAAATATCGGTCAGCCCGCGCAATACTTTGATAATGCCGTCCTGCTTCAGGGTTGTCATGCCGTCAAAAACCGCCTGTTCCCGAATGCTGTCGGTGTCTGCCCGCCGTTTTATCAGGGCTTTCATTTTTGGTGTGCACTCCAGAACCTCATGAATGCCAAGGCGCCCACGGTAACCGGTATGGCCGCAACGATCGCATCCGACCGCACGAAATAAAGTGGCAGTCGCAGAATCAAGCCCTGTAGTAGTAAAATCGGTTTCCCCGTACTCTCTCACCAGATCATGACATTCCGCAGCTGAGTCAGGATGAGGCTCCTTGCACTCCTTGCAGAGCCGGCGGGCAAGGCGTTGGGCCAGAACACAGATAAGGGAATCGGAAAAGCTGAATGGATCAAGCCCCATCTCAAGCAGGCGGGTTACCGTCTCCGGCGCAGAATTGGTATGCAGCGTCGAAAGTACCAGATGACCTGTCAGCGAGGCTTCCACTGCCGTGCTGGCCGTCTCCTCGTCACGCATCTCACCGACCATGATGACATCCGGGTCAAGCCTCAGAAAGGAACGTAATGCAGCGGCGAACGTAAATCCGATGCGAGGATTGACCTGCACCTGGCGAAGCCCCGCCTGGGTGATCTCCACAGGATCTTCAGCCGTCCAGATTTTACGGTTTGTCTGGTTGATCTGAGCCAGCCCGGAGTGCAGGGTCGTGGTTTTACCGGAACCGGTTGGTCCGACTACCAGTACCAGTCCATGCGGATTTTCGAGCGCCTCCCTGAAAACCCGTACATTCCGCTCGGTGAGGCCCAGATCGTTGAAACTGACAGGATCACCGCTGGCAAGCAACCGAATGACCACATCCTCCAGACCACCCACGGTCGGCATGGTTGCAACACGCAGCTCAATATCGAGCGGGCCGAATTTTTTGAAATCAATCTTCCCATCCTGCGGCTTTCTACGATCCGCAATATCCAGGTCCCCCATGATCTTGATCCGGGAGGGAATGGCGAATTTGTATTTGTAGGGAATTTTCTGATAAATGGAACACTGGCCGTCAATACGGGTACGGACGACGACCTCTTTTTTACCGGGATACGGTTCTATGTGAATATCGGAAGCCTTGTTCATGTAGGCGTCGTATATGATTTTATTCACCAGTTTGACAATGACGCTATCTTTTTCAGTAACCTTTCTGGTCTCTTCTTCGATCTCCGGCTCGTCTCCGGCAGTGGTTTTGCTTAACAACTCGACAATGCTGTCAGGTGCAATATCAAAGCCTGTTTCGTCACCGGTGGCTGAAGAGCCGGAACCCTGAACATTGTAAAGACGCTTGAGAGCTTTGGTTATACTGTTCTCGGTTGCAATGGCCGAAATGATCTTGAGCCGGATGCTGTCTTCCAGTTCGCGGATATCATGCGGCTTGAGGGGACGGGCCATTGCCAGAGTGAGCGTATTGCCGATTTTTGAAATTGGTGTGATTCGCTGCTTTTGGGCATATACGGAACTTATGTAGCGGGAAAGCGAAACATCCAGATCAGATGCGTTGATCTGAACATACGGCATGTCATACTGTCTGGCCACCGCCTTTGCAAGGCTTTCCTCGTCAACGTAGTTCAGTTGGAGTAATGCTTTTTCCAGCGAAATGGCATTCTGCGCCCCGATTTCACGTGCGTGCGACAGCTTCTGCTGGTCTACCAGACCTTCTGACAGCAGGATATCAGCGAGTTTGCGGCGTTTGTTCTTCTGATCCAGAACAAAACTCAGATCACTTTCTTTGAGATACCCGAGTTTACAGAGTAACTGACCTATCGGCTGATCCGGAAAGATACTCTGGAGCTCAAGCGCCTCAAGTTGCTGTTCCTGAGTAATAAGATTCTGTTCGACCAGCAATTCTCCGACTTTTTTAACACTCATGCTCAGGATACTCCATGCGAAAAAAACGTTGACGTTAATAGTTACCTGCCGTTGATGCTGTACCCATTCTCTGTCAACAGATCACGAATGATGCGGTCCATCTCAATATTGGTCAGAAATAAACCACCATCCGGGAGTTCGGCGTCATCCAGGTTGAATCCCGACATCTGCAGCGAATAGCTGGCAGCGCTGTTCTGTAAAAGGTCGTACATGGCAAACGTACCCTTGATCTTCATACCGGAAAGAATCTTCTCGGCAACCTTGCGAAAATCATCCTGCGCATTAAGAATGACTACCCGGATTCCCTTGGCGTCCAAAACCCTGAAAAGAGTGTAGTTTACCGGATCCCCGTCAAAGCCGGTGATGACAAAACGCTCCCCTCCTCGCTCAAAGTAACGTTCGGCCTTGACCGCCAGAGATATGCCGTTATTATCGGTTGCAAAAACATCCAGCCGGCGATCACGATCAGAAGATATTGAAAGAGCTTTAAGGATGGCATCCACTATTTCGGGCTGATGTTTTGCCGTAATCTGGTGAACAGGTCGCGAGGTGCGAACAGCGGCACGCTTTGAAGAGGCAAACGGCTCGTAAAGTGAAAACCCCTCTTTTTTTAGAAACTCGCACAATATGGAAGGGGTTGCGGCAAGAGTGCTGTTCATCAGCACAACATCCTGCCTGATGAGGCTGTCAGGGCTTTTTTCAAGCTTGACATCGGCATGAAACGAGAGCTTGGGATCAACACCGAAATCCATGTTGAAGTTTTCTTCAACCGAGTAAAATCCGCCCGCTTCAAGCATGGATACCAATAATTTCTTCCTGTCAGAGGGGGAATCGGAAACTATTCGCAGTGAGGGTTCTTTCTCCTGAATAAGGGCTTTGATAAGCGAAGGCATCGCCCCCCCCTGGTCGAGCAGGATGCGACCGCCGTCCATGGTGGAAAAAACAGGATAGCGCTCTGCATCAAGGGTGAGCGAGAAGATTGGTGTCTTCAATGAAATCGGTTTCAACAGATCAGGTTTGACCGGCACGATCCTGTCCCATGTTTCGCGAATCCTACCGACCACCTCCTGCCCGGTAAGCATCAGTTCTGGAGATTCGAGAGTGAAAGAGCGCTCCGGTATTGTGCCCGGATCGGACTGTAACGACCGGATCAGTTTCAGAGAACCGTCAGCACGACGATGCAACGGAGGAATAATTATCTTTTGGCCGCTTTTGAGCCGCCTGATATCGTGGATATTGTTTTCAAGCCTGATCTCTTCGATAAAAGATGCAGTCTCGACGTAACTCAGGCCGAAATCTCTCATCACTTTTTTGAACAGGTGCTCTCCCTGCCGAACGGTGTAGATGCCCCCCTGCTCTGCCAGTGGAGACATTGTCTCTGTTCCGGCCGGATGTGTGCGCTTCCTGCCCTTTACAGCGCTCGTTGATGCTTTTTTCGCGCCGGAGAGCGTCGTCGGATCAAGTTCAAAGCGGGAGTCCATGGCGGCTCCGGCAGCAGAAGCGCCACAGTGAGCAAGCAGGCAAACCGATATCAGTATTCTAAAGCAGCAGTCAGATAATAAGCTCATCACGTCACCATGTTTTTCAGTATGGAGAAACTACAATGGCCCGTACTGTAGAGCCTTTCTTATATAAAATCACATCTGCCTTCCGTGGGATACTCCCACGCAACACGAGCATACCCGCTTTTCTTTTCCGGGAATCAATCCGGTAATCCGCACTTCCCGCCAATTCGGTCAATACCGCCTTCACCAAAGCTTCAGAAATCACAGCGCCACTGGTGGCAAGTATCTGTACCGCCTTCAGCTTGTCACCGGCGCTGAACACTCTGAATTCGATCTGCTTGCTGACATATCGCTCCCACCCCGGATGATCCGCTGCAAACGATGGGTCATGTCCGTCGCGAGGTATAAATACCGGCAAGGCAGGAGCTGCCGTCGTTTTTTCAACCGGTGCCGGAACTGGCGCCGGAGCCGGTGCTGCAACCGGAATCTCCTGTTGTTTCGATGGCACCGGCGCAGCAGGTTTCTGTTTCAGATACCACCAGCAGCCGGCCGCCACAAGAAACAACAGAACAATAACGTATGGGACCGCCCGCTTCATTGCATCTGGTTCCGGATGATTTTCACCAAAAGAACGTATCGGATCATCCGGAACCTTTTCCCCGGCAGAGGCTTTCTCATGCTTGATGCGAAATTCGGCGGGGGCTATCAGAGAGGGCTGAGCAGGAGCTGGTGGAACACGAACCGGTTTTGATGGGGCGTCCACCGCAACGGGAGGAGGTGGCATTTCCGGGGCAGTTTCAGTCTTTCGTGACTTTTCAGTCTGTCGGGTCTGTTCAGCATGATCCCGCTGCATTTCCGCCAGAATATCGGACGTTGGTTGTGCGATAAAAGAGTGCGGAGGTTCAACTGCAGGCCCGGAACCGGGAACAGCATCATCGGGTGCAGAAAATACGTTCGTCCCGAGATCTGAAAAAAAATCATCGACAAGTTTTTCATCATCCACTCGCGAAGGGGCGATGGAAGCAGGTATCTGCCGGGAAGGAATATAAATCTTATCCCATTGTTCACCTATAAGAACCTTGAGCGTGTTCCGGATTTCCTCTGCGAGTTCGGCTTCCGGCTGGTTGAGGTTGATAACATGATCGAAGAGACCCTTGATCGGCTTTGCATTACCATTGCCGTCATGAATCAGAACAAATGCCGGAGCGCCTGTTCCAAGCAGCATCCTGATATGGCGTGCAACGCTTTCTCCCGTTACACCGGCTATCTGATCCTGGATGCAGACCGTATCGGGCCGCTTTTCAAACACGTCTTTCAACCCGCGATCAAAATCCGGAACAACATCGATAATGACCCTGAGTATCGACTGCAGTTCATTTTTGATGAACTCGATCTTGGGATTATCGGATATGAACAGTAAATTGAGCATGAACGTACCTTCTGAAAGAGTCCGGTAACATGTACACGTCTTAACCTTCGATGTCAACAGCTACGCGGTGAACTCGCACGACCACGTCAAAGTCATACATGATGCTCTCGCAAATTCTAAAAAACAGTCCCCCTTGGCGGAGGAGGGATAGGGT